>Ga0335074_10015204_pt1 | contig 10805 bp, 10 predicted proteins | sample Lox_Sample_23_FD_206715 | JGI IMG/M metagenome (GOLD analysis project Ga0335074, IMG submission 206715) | Soil microbial communities from Loxahatchee National Wildlife Refuge, Florida, United States - Lox_Sample_2.3 | ecosystem: Environmental > Terrestrial > Soil > Wetlands | place: USA... | reverse complement strand
ATCTCGTCTGCGGCCTGTACTGCAGGAGGTGCTGGCACAGAAAGGACCCGTTCTTTGCGAGGTCATGGCTCAATACAATCAGAGGATCCTGCCAGGCGTACCCTCGTATCTACTTCCCGATGGAAGTATGCGATCGAAAGCGCTTGAGCAGATGTCTCCAGAGATCGAACTTAGCTTTGAAGAGATTTACAAGGAAGCCGGTCTTGACTAACTACGCAGATGACGCCCCCGCTCGCTAAAGACGATATCGACCTCATCCTGAGTAAGACGACGCCGCTCTGGGATGAAATGCGCGGCAACCGACTCTTTATTACGGGTGGGACCGGCTTTTTCGGCTGTTGGCTCTTAGAAAGCTTTCTCGCGGCAAATCGGGAATTTGAGCTGCGGGCACAGATTACGGTTTTGACACGCTCGCCCAAGGCATTTCGGGAAAAGTGTCCTCACCTCGCAGGTGATCCAGCTCTGACGTTGGTTTGCGGCGATGTTTCCAACTTTGAGTTTCCTCCCGGCGAGTATCGTTACGTGATTCATGCCGCGACAGAGGCTAGCGCGAAGATGATCGCCGAACAGCCGCGGCAGATGCTCACCACGATCCTCGACGGCACGCGCAGGACACTCGATTTCGCTGAAACGCACGGCACGCGCAAATATCTCCTCACCAGTTCTGGCGCCGTTTATGGCGAGCAGCCTCCGGAGGTAAGCCACATTGCCGAGGACTTCCCTGGTGCGCCGAATCCGCTGCGCGCCTCTTCTGTGTACGCCGAAGGAAAACGCACGGCGGAGCTGATGTGCGCTGTCTATCAGGCGGCGTTCCCGATCGAATGCAAGATCGCGCGTTGCTTCGCCTTCGTCGGACCCCATCTACCGCTTGATACACATTTTGCGGTCGGAAATTTCCTGCGCGACGCGATGCGTGAGAAGTCGATCGTCGTTGAAGGTGATGGAACGCCGAGGCGCTCCTACATGTATGCGGCGGACCTGGCCATATGGTTATGGACGATGCTTTTTGTCGCTCCCTCTCTGGATCCAATCAACGTGGGGTCGGATCAGTCGATGAGCATCCGAGGGCTGGCTGAGACGGTTCCTGCGGCTATCGGTTCCCCATCGCAGGTACAGATTGCCAGATCACCACATGCGGGGTCGCCCCTTCGCCAGTATGTTCCGTCCATTACAAAGGCCGAGCAGAAGCTTGGCCTTACGTGTTCCATCGCACTCGATGAAGCCTTGCGTCGCACAGCCGCATGGTACGGGTATGCTCCGGCAACAACGATTAGACTAGAACTGCCTTGAACATCTTAGTGTCGATTTCACAATTCGCATCCTCGTTGGATTTCTACGGCCGCTCCGGATTCGGGTGCGACTGGAGAAGACATGAAGACTGAGGTAATCACGGGTGAGGCGCTCAGGCGCCGCTCACCAAAGGAACATCTGAAGCACTGGCTCGGTCTCGACCGTGCCATCGGCTTCACAGTTCTTGCACGCTTCTGGTCGGCTGCGGGCGGCATCATGACGGTGTTGCTTATTGCGCGCTTCCTGTCAGCCGCGGAGCAGGGTTACTATTACACCTTCTCCAGCCTAGTTGCGCTTCAGATCGTGTTTGAGCTTGGGTTTTCTTTTGTGATCCTTCAGCTCGCGGCACATGAGCGCGCACAGCTGAACTTTCTTCCCGATGGATCGATTGTCGGCAATGATGTTGCGCACTCCCGGCTGGCGTCTATTCTGCAGAAGTGCGTTCGCTGGTACTCGGTAGCCGCGCTCATCATGTTCGCTTGTCTGCTACCGACGGGTCTGTACTTTTTCATGACGCACCAGCACGGGAACGGAACGATCGAGTGGAAAGCTCCCTGGTGCATGCTGGTCGCGGCGGCAACTCTTACTTTTCAACTTGACCCGGTCTTTTCTTTCATCGAAGGCTGTGGTGCCGTCGCCCAAGTAGCACGAATGCGTCTCAGTCAGGCTGTTTTCGGAAGCCTTATGGCCTGGACTGCATTGATACTGCATCACGGTCTGTTCGCACCCGCGATGTTGATCATCGCGCAAGCGATGATGGGGCTCGCCTTCCTTGTCACCGCTCCGCGTCACAGGATGATCAAGCACCTGCTCACGTTCAAGGTTCGGGAACACTTTGTGGGATGGCGGGCCGAAATCTGGCCGTTCCAGTGGCGTATTGCGATCAGCTGGCTTTGCGGCTATTTCATCTTTCAGCTGTTTAATCCGGTTCTCTTTGCTTACCAGGGGCCAGTTGCCGCGGGACAAATGGGCATGTCGCTCAGCATTGCGGCGTCAATCGGTGCTGTAGCAATGGCGTGGATCAATACCAAAGCTTCTCCGTTCGGTACCTTGGTTGCGCGAGGGGAGATTGAGAAGTTAGACAGGCTTTTCTTTCGGACACTATGGCAATCGACCACACTTCTTGTATGTGGTGCGACGACATTTCTGGCTGTTCTCCTCGTCGCGGGCAGGCATTTTCCGAAGCTCGCAGCGCGCGTTCTTCCTCCCTGGGCATTTGCGTTACTGTTGCTCACCACAATCATGAACCACATCGTCTTCAGCGAAGCACTTTACCTAAGGGCACATAAGCAGGAGCCATTCCTGATTCAAGCGGTGGCAGTGGCGATTATGCTCGGCTGCGCTACGTGGTTCCTTGGAAAGTACATAGGGGCGGGCGCCGTGACGGTGGGCTACTTCTTGATCGGCGGGCTCTTTGGCATCGCGTCCGGGACCTACATCTTTCTTACAAAACGACGTGAATGGCACAATCAACCTCTAGGAACCAACGCGTAACACGATCCAAGCCAGAACCTGATGACCGAAGAATTGCGACAAGAAACCGGTATTAAGCCGCTGCTGACGATAGCGATCCCCACCTACAATCGTGCGCGCTATTTGAACGAGCTTCTATCTGTACTCTTCGACCAGCTCATTACAGAGCCGCGTGTCGAATTGCTTATTTCCGACAATGCTTCTCCAGACGAGACACCTTCACTTGTGGAGGAATACCAAGAGCGCGGCCTCAACATTCGCTTAATTCGCAACGAGGTTAACATAGGCGCTGACGCGAACTTCCTGCAGTGCTTTGAGATGGCACGCGGGAAGTATTTCTGGCTTTTTGGAGACGATGACATCATCGTTCCAGGCGGCATCCGGCAGATGTTGTCGCTTCTGGAAGGGGATGATTATGCTCTTGTCTATGCGAATCCATACGCATTTCGAACGGACTATGTAGCAGAGAAGGTGTCGGATAGGTTTGGGCGGTTTGCGGAAATTCTTCCCAATGGTCTTCATCTGACGCGAAAAGTTGGCGCTATGCTGACTTTCATAAGTGCGGTGATCGTGAACAAAGAAAGGTTTGCTGCCGTTACTGACTACCCTTTATCGAAACTCATAGGAACCAATTTGATTCAGTTGGGATGGGTGTGCCCCCTACTCGCCAGCGGTTCGAGAGTATTGTTTGTCCGAGAGACAATTGTCGCCGGAAGAGGCGGAAACTGTGCAGGATGGGGAGCTTGTCAGGTATTCGGGGTCAATCTCAAAATGGTTGCCGAAGCGACGACTGCAAATAGAGGAAATATTGCAACGACGCTTTGCAATCGCACATTGAAAGTCTGGTTTCCAGGCACGATCATGGAAATCCGCCAGGGGATTACCACGGAGTTACTGCAGGAGAATATGCGGGCAACTCTGGAACCCACTTATAGAACGAACTGGCGTTATTGGATATATGTTTATCCGCTTATAGCAGCTCCTCTCCCAGTTGCGAAAGCATGGCATGTTGTCATCCGAATGTCCAATCGACTGGGACAGATTCTTTCGACGATAGCAGGTTTCATTTTTCGTCGACCTTACACGATCGATAATTCGAGACCGGAGCACAGCCTTGGTCTTGGACAATAACTACCCGTATACCGGCGGCGTATGCGCTGCTGCGTGCCCCAACTTTTTGTGCAAAGAAGAATTGCAGGCTATTCCGGAACTTGACATACGTACGGCTGAGCGCCGCGTGGGCGAACCTGATTTGCGTTGGATGGCTCCGCCTCATGAAGCTATCGTTCGTGCTGAGTTTCCTCGGAGAATCCACTCTCATCACGTTCCTCGTAGCGGAGGAGGCGGTCTGTGAATCGGGATCCGGTGTGTGCGGTGATTGTTACTTACCACCCTCGCGCGGAGATGGTTACGAACCTGTCGACGACGCACGCGCAGGTGCAGGGCATGGTGGTGGTTGATAACGGTTCCAGTCCAGAAGAACTGGCTCCGCTGCAGCAAGCGGCATCTCACGTTGGATTTGAGCTTATCGAAAACGGCGAGAATCTAGGGATTGCGGAGGGGCTTAACCGGGGAATTGCATCGGCCAAGGCGCAGGGGTTCTCGTGGGTTGTCCTTTTTGATCAAGACAGCCGAGTTACAGAAGGTTATCTCGACGCGATGTTCGAAACATGGAAGGTCCACCCGCATCGGGCCAGGATCGCCTCTCTGCATCCGCAATATGTTGAACCCGGAACGCATATTGGACCGATTATCAAACGAGCGTCAGACGGAGGGCCTATTGTCTCTATCACCTCGGGCGCGCTCATGCCCACATGGATCTTTGACCGGATTGGGTACTTTGTCACGGAGTACTTCATTGACGAGGTCGACACGGAATACTGCCTGCGCATAAGAGCTGCGGGGTACATCCTTGCAGACTCACAGAATGCAGTTTTGATTCACTCGGTGGGAGAGCCCAGATATGCATCGTTGTTCGGATTCCGCTTTCGGCCCACGCACCACAGCGCCGTTCGGCGCTATTACATGTCTCGTAATCGAATCGCGGTCTTCCGCAAGTACATCACGATCTTTCCGGGCTGGGTTTTTTGGGCAATGTATGTAGCTGCCAAAGATACTGCGAAGGCTTTGATTGGAGAAGAGGATCGCGCGCGAAAGTTCAGAAACTTTCTTCTTGGGACATGGGACGGCTTGACGGGAAGAATGGGGAAGCGAACCGGAATATAATGGGGATCTGGGCAGCCAAGATGTGCTCCTATTCCTAGAGACCCGTCGCCGATGGATACCTACATAATTCTTCTCAATTGGAACGGGTGGCGAGATACCGTTGAATGCCTGGAGTCCTTATTCCGGCTCGGCGATGACAACTTCCGGGTAATCGTATGCGATAATGCGTCGTCCGACGATTCCCTTAAACAGATAAAGGCATGGGCGGAAGGGCGAGTAGCGGTAGACGCTCGGAACGAAGAGTTGGAGAGATTCAGTTCGCCTCCAGTTAAAAAGCCCGTGGCCTATTGTGAACTCGCAGGCGGCAGTGTGAGCCCCTGCGAATCAATCCCTAACGCGCGACTTATCCTGATTCAGACTGGCGCTAATCTTGGATTTGCCGGCGGCAGCAATGTGGGATTGCGATTTGCACTCAAAGACCCGGACTGCAGATTCTGCTGGGTATTGAATAGTGACACCGTTGTTGCGCAGGATGCTCTCGCGGCGTTGCGCCGAACCGTTGAGCAAGATCCGCATATAGGCATATGCGGATCGTTGACTCTCTCCTACTACTCGCCGAAAGAGGTGCAGGCACTCGGAGGCAAGAGCTATAGCTATTGGACTTCGCGGGTTCGTACTTTACCGCCTACGACCATCGATCGGCTTACTGATGGCAAACAGTCGATCGATTTTGTAAATGGCGCTTCCATGTTTGTGACTCGCGGATTTCTAGAGTCGGTAGGACTAATGGAGGAATCCTACTTTCTCTATTTTGAAGAGTTGGATTGGGCTATGCGGGCTAAGGGCCGCTTTCTTCTTGGCTATGCACCTGCCAGCGTCGTGTATCACAAGGAGGGGGCGCAGGCCGGTTCAAGCCTGGATAGGACAAAGCGCAGTTTGCTTTGCGAGAAATATCTGTCGAGGAACAGGGTCCTGTTTACTCGGAGGTTTGTTCCCTGGGCGCTCCCTTCGGTACTCGTTACCGTAGTTCTTGCAGCTGCATACAGGCTTCTCTGCGGAAATCCGAAGTGCGCACGAGTGATGCTGGCAGCCATGTTCGAGGGGCTAGGCAATCACGCGCGTAGCGCAGAGACAGAACCACGCGGAGACACGTGGAAGAAAGTTTCTGCACAGTTCCCCTAAAATGGGGGATGGCGTTATAGAGCTGAGTCTCAGTCTGGCACCACCAGAAGGAGATCTTTCCAGCTTCCCGCTGATCGCCAGGACGAGCCACTGATGCTGCTATTGCGTACCCATCGCAAAACGGAGTTGATGCGCGGGAGTGCTTCCTCGGTTAGGCTGGATACTTTTGCCGGGACTGTATCGAAACGCTGGCGACTGCAGCGGCAGGCGATGGCATGACTCCTCTCGGATACATCCTGCTGCCTCTCGGCTTATTGGGACTGTTGACGTCTGCCCGTCGGCTTTACTGCCTCTTCGTCTTCTGGACGGTGTTTTCGGCAACCTCCGTCATCAATGTCGGTGGGCCGGATAATGGCTCGGCAGTTCAGGTGTGGATGTTTTTCGGAACCCTGTGGTTGCTGCGGCTCGGTTTGGAGCGCGCCTCTCTGCTCGACTTCAGTATTGATGATCGAGTCAAGCCGATGGCGTTCTGGATCCTGGGCTTTCTGGCGGTTGCGACCGTTTCGTTGATCATGCCAGTTCTCATAAACGGGAGGCTCGAGATCGCGTCACCCATACTCGGCAACGATCAGGAAACGCCCCTTTTCCTTTCGTCGCACAATGTCACGCAACTGCTTTATCTCGTCTTCGGCGGTCTGATCTCGATCTGCGTCGCTCATGTGAACCTTGTCGAAAAGAATAGAGAAGAGACCGAGCGCATCTTTCTCTACGCGGGAATTTTTATCGCGTGTTGGGGAATCTTCCAATTTTTTTGCCACATTACCGGTATTCCTTATCCCAGCTTTCTGTTAAACAACTCAGCCTCGGGGTCCGCTACGGGGTACCTGCAGAAACTTGACACGGGCGTCAGTCGCATCTCCTCCGCGGCAGTGGAGCCATCCATACTGGCACAGGGCCTCGTCACGTTATTGCCTCTGACGCTGCCTGCCTGGCAAAAACGAGGATTTGTCTTTTCGCGTCGGCGCGATCGCCTGATCACCCTTCTCTTTGTTGTTGTGCTCTTGCTGAGTACATCCTCGACCGCCTATGTCGGGTTAGTAATTCTGGCCGCCACATATATCCTCTACGCAGTTCGCGCAGGTAGCTTCTCCAAGACGAAAGCCATTTTCGTTTTTAGCCTGATCGGCGTGATGGCGATTGCAGTTGTTGCCCTGGCCTTCATATCGATCCCTGTGATCAGCCAATTAATCAATACGCTGTTGCTAAGCAAGGCGTATGGCGGATCTGGAGTCGAACGAGCCATGACCATGGCGCTCGCCTTTGGATACTTCCAGAAATATCCGATACTCGGTATTGGATGGGGCAGCGCTACGTCGCACGACGTTGTCGTCTTCCTGCTCTCGAACGTCGGGATAGCGGGTGAGATTGTCTTTTTCTGCGCAATATTCTCCGTCGTGCGATCAAACTGGCGAAGGATAACGTCGCACGACTCTCCACTGGACCTTTCGAGAGAAGCGTGGCTCATGAGTCTCGTGTCGTTTATGCTCACCAGTATTCTCATTGGGTTTCCGCTGGTTTTCGGGAACTTCTGGTTAGTCCTCGGAATGGCCATGGCAACGGGATCGCGTTCAGCGACCGCGAGAGACATGTCGGTTCCAGTAGGTGTGCGACGGACGGTCCGTCAGGACACGCTGGGTACAGAAACATAACTTTGCAAGCTCTATAGGAAATCTGATTTTTATGGCACGTTTCAGCCTAATAGTCGCAACGGTCAATCGTTATGCCGAATTGTCACACTTGTTATCAACTCTCGTTGAGCAGACGACATGTGACTTTGAACTGATCGTGGTCGACCAAAATCAGGATGAGCGTTTGGCGCCATTGGTTAGATGGTGGGTGCAAGAGGCGGCAAAGCGATGCTCCAATTCCGAAGTTCCCAAGCTCATTCATCTTCGCTCCTCACCCGGGCTTTCGAAGGCTCGGAATCTGGGGCTGGAGTATGCGACTGGCGAGATTATCGCGTTCCCGGATGATGACTGCTGGTACGAGCCAACAACGTTGGCCTTCGTCGATCGATGGTTCGCAGACAATGCCGAATACGCGATTCTGTGCCTTGGGTCCAGAGATCTTTCCGGAAGGGTCAGCGGAAACCGGTGGCTACAAGAGGAGTCCGATGTGACGCACACGAATGTCTTCCGCACAACTGCGACCTACTCCTACTTCCTGAACCGGAGAAGGATATCAGGGCAATTGCTCTTTGATCCAGAAATCGGGCCCGGAGCAGCAACAATTTACGGAGCCGGCGAAGACTCAGAGCTAATCCTCTCACTGATGGACGCTGGCGTGCGGGGACGGTTCCTGAAAAGCCCGTCTATCGGTCATCCGTGCAAGGCGTTTGACAGTACCGAGCGAGCGTGGAGCTATGGTGCAGGCTTTGGACGCGTCATGGCAAAACATCGCATGCGAGTGCAGTTTGTAGGACTGGTGCTCTTTGACCTCATACGTATTCCCTTCCATTATTTGAAAGGCGACCGGAACCGAGGCTTACGACTTTGGTCTCATGCTGCGGGGATGAGTCGAGCTTATTTTCAGAAGTGACCTCACCGAGGTCTTTTCAGCGTCTAACTCTTTGGCTTCGCTTGAGGTAACCTCGACAATGCGTTTGTTCGCCCTGTTCGCGTCTCTTGGATTTCTCGCTCCACTCGCCGCGCATTCCCAGGTTAAGCTGCCAAACGGCAGCGGTGACCTCGGTGCACAAATCAACGCGGCGGCAGCTGCCCTCCCAGCGAATGGAGGAAAGATTCTTCTCCAGTCGCAGCCCAGCGGCCAGTGTTACACCTTTTCTGTTCCGATCGTCATCACCACGCCAGTCATAGTTCAGGGCGAAGGTCCGTCAACCTGCTTGAGTTTCGTGGGAAGCGGCACCGCAGTGACCTTTGCCGGCGGAGGCAGCAGCCTTACGCCACAGGGGCTGGTTGACGGGTTCGGTTTGCGCGATCTTGTGCTCGTCGGCTCGGGCACCTCGAGTGGTCAAACGGGTCTTCTTCTCGGAGGCACAGCAAATACCGTCGGATTTTATGCGACCGGAGTCACAATCGGCAACTTCGGCCTGGGGCTTCAATTCGGACGCGGCGTTTGGAACTTTAAGATGGAGCATTCGGTCTTCGACATGAACGGACAGAATGTGCATTGGGCATCGTCGCTCCACTTCGGCGGCGAGAATATGGACTTCGATAGTGTGACTTTCATCGGCGTAGGTTCGACGTTCGCCAACTCCGTCGAGTTCGATGACAATATCACCACAGACTTCAGCAACTTCAACAACCTGACGCTTGTATCCTGCAACTTCGATAGCGCTCAGCTTGTCATCAACAATGGCGCGGGTGGCATTCGCCTCTATTCGAACCACTTTGAAAATCCCAGCGGCTCCGGAACCGAGCCTTTCGTCAAGATCAGTGCCTATACAGCGGGTACCGATGTGGTGATGGACGGTCCTGACTTCTACAATGACCAAAGCAATCCCTACCCGCCTGCTTTCGTTGAAATCGATGGTGGCGCGATCGTCACGATCACCCAGATGAGGTCGATCAATCTGGACGGATCTCAGAACGTGCCGACGAATGTCATCGTGAGCGGGTGGGCGACGGTCACGCTTCTCGGCAGTTCTCAGCTACGTGCAGCGCAGACCCAATACACTATCGCGCCTGGAAGCAGCCCAGTCGTCAGGGACATTGCCGACCAGGGTGTTACGAACAAGCAACCCCAAACGACGGCAGCGGCGATGTATGACAGTTCGGGGGGGCAGATTCAAAATGGGCATATTACATCCGGCAAGGTGATACTCCCCGCCAGTGGTACGTCTACGGTTTCCTTTGGGGGCGCATCTGCGTTCTCTCAAACGCCGGCATGCACAGTAAGCTATCAGACAGGATTTCCGCTCGTGCAGCCGCAAGCTCTATCGTTCAATAGTTCCCCGGATGCGATCACAGTCTATGGCCAGCAATATATCGGGGTCTATTTCATATGCGTTGGGAACTGAGGGACGGAACAGAGACCTAAACGAACTCGAAGCAGCTAGCTGCGCCACGCTTGCCGCAATTCCCGCAAGCGCCGCTCTGCTTCTGGATCTTCCTTGCCGCCCAGGCGGTTTGAGAAGATCACCCAAGTGCAGGATACAAAGAAGGCAGCAATCGCGGCGAGAATGACACTGATTGTGCGCTTGGGAGAAGTGTGTGAGTCCGGGACCACGGCTTTGTCGATAACCTGAATCGCTGCGCCCTGCTTTGCCTCGTCAAGCTTGGCCATCTCGTATTGTTTGGCAAGCAGCTCGGAAATCGTCTCGTAGTACTTCACGTCGCGAACCCGGCGCAGATACTCGAGCTGTGCCTCTGGGACCTTTCCCTTGGGGACAATTAGTCCCTGACCTGAATCCTGCCCAAACCCAGCAATACTCGCGAGCTGAGAGCGCAAAGCATCCAGTTCCTGTTCCGCTTCGATTACGCCTGGATTGTTGTCGGTCGCATAGGTGCGCATTCCCTGCAACTGGACTTCCTTGGCGCCGATCTGGGCTCGAAGCGACGCCGCAGTCTCAATCAGCGACCGAGCCTGACTGTCGATCTGAAGCACTCCAGTCGACTGCTCAGTGCGCTTCAGTGCCTCCTCTGCTGCGGCCAAGTTACTCTTTGCATCGAGGAGTTGCTGCTCAAAGAAGGCTCGCCGTTGCGAGGCTTCCGAGATTGCCAGGTGTTCGGAGA
>Ga0335074_10015203_pt1 | contig 10805 bp, 9 predicted proteins | sample Lox_Sample_23_FD_206715 | JGI IMG/M metagenome (GOLD analysis project Ga0335074, IMG submission 206715) | Soil microbial communities from Loxahatchee National Wildlife Refuge, Florida, United States - Lox_Sample_2.3 | ecosystem: Environmental > Terrestrial > Soil > Wetlands | place: USA: Florida... | reverse complement strand
GCTGATTTTTTTGGGTTTTTTTGGGGGTTTTTTTTGGCAAATACAACCAAAAGCAAGGTCCACTGCCAAGTGACACCTGTCACCTCCCTCCTTGCTCGATATTTTTTATTCCCTGCCGTGATCATGGTCCTCGCGTTTCAGATTGAATCGACCCGCCAGGTCCCGTGGCGAGGACCTTCCTTAACTTTCCGCAACATTTGTCTGCGGATCCCACAGCCACACAATATTATTACTAACGGCCAAATCATAAAACGAGTTGGGTAGTGCATAAAAGCACATATTTTGTGCATGCCAATAGCGTCGTTTGATCGCACCAAATAGATATCTCCAACTAAACTACCACAAAGTGTTCTGACATTATCCTTCGTCACCACCTCCCGCGATTCTCTCCTTCAGCTCCCTTTCGCTTCATCTCGTCTCGTTCCCCTGCTCATGACGTATGTCATGCCATCTCGTCATCTCGTCTACGAACACTTACGAAATCCATATCCGCTGCACTGGTACGAGGTACATATTCGATAATGCCTACGCGGGGTGATGGAGACGGCATATATACGAACAACCGACTTTAGCCGACTCGTGGTCTAAGATCTCGTAAACGTGCAGCAATGGAAATGAATGTCGAATTATTCATACTATTTATGTATGCGTGTCATGGTATCTACCTATTGTCTCTACGCACAAATCATAGACATGCAAATGATGCTTCCCATTTCACTGCAAGAAGCTTAACGCCGCCACAACCAACCCATCCACGCCCGTTTTCATCGTAGGCTGTATAACCGGCGCGAAATAAGCACTATGATTAATTGGAATCTCATCCTGTAGCGTCCCGTCCATTTCCGCTTCCTTGTACTTCTCCGGATCCGTCCCGCCAAAGATCCAATAGCTATACGGGACTCCCTTTCCCTTGCCATCCTTCCTCGGCGCCTCAGTAGCCAAGATTGAGAAATCTTCAGAGCCACCGAGCGGATCAGCGGAGGAAGAGTAGCTGTCGCCGAAATGGTCCTTGAAAGGGCCTTCAAGGTGTGCAGTGGTAGCGTCGTCGTTGATCGTGAACGGAAACGAGGAAGTCGGGACAATTTTGGGTTCTTGAGGCGCGCCGCTAGCTTCGCATTCGGCTTTGACGATGCGCTTGATAGATGCTAGGACTTTCTCTCGTGTTTCGGGCTGCACGGCGCGGACGTTGATCTTCAGGACAGCGGAGTCGGAAATGATATTCTCTGTCATGCCTGCGTGTAGACTGCCAACTGTCACCACAGCGGTGTCTTTTGGATCTACTTCCCGCGATACAATGGTTTGTAGCCGGACTATAACTTGCGCAGCCATGACTACAGGATCAATCGTCCGATGCGGCTGAGAAGCATGCCCACCTCGCCCATACAACGTGACTTCGAAGCTGTCTGCCGAAGACGCACATGCTCCCCGCCGTGTGCCGATAGTGCCTGCGGCGGGAGGCATGACGTGCTGGCCTAGTACGACGTCTGGTAGTGGGCAGGCATGTTTCTTGGGATCATAAAGTCCATCTTCAATCATTGCTTTAGCGCCTCTACCTCGTTCTTCATTTGGCTGGAACAAGATTACCAACGTTCCTCTCCACTCTTTGCGTGCTGCATGCAATGTTTTGGCTGCGGCTAGCATGCATGCGATGTGCATGTCGTGTCCGCAAGCGTGCATGACGGGTTTCTCGAGCCCGTCTTCGACATCTATTTGCGTTACTTTCGACGCATATGGCAAGCCAGTCAATTCTTTGACGGGAAGGGCATCTGTGTCAGCTCGAAGGAGGATGGTTTTGCCCGAGCCATTTTCTAGTATACCAATAAGACCTTGGCCGCCAATGTCGGTTTTTACTTCGAAGCCGTCGAGGGAGCGGAGGTGCGAGGCTGCAGTTGAGGCCGCGAGATTTTCTTGGAGAGAGAGTCCTGGATGTTGATGTAGGGTTTTGTAGATATTTTCGTATTCAAAGAGATCAGGCCTGTAGTTGGCAATCACTTCAGAAGGGGAGATCATCATGACGAAAAGATGCTCTTGGCTTCTGTTAATCATTAGAGGTATATAGGCAGAGGGATATCACGCTTTACTGACAGTTTCTCCACTTCCCATGTCTAACCGTGATCAATTGATGAGTGCAAGTGGCCAGTTTGCATATGTAAGAACGTAAGAGAAGAAGTGAGCAACTTCATCTTTAGTCTGCATGCACGAGGCTCTAGAAGCTTGGAGGCTTTAGTAGTGGTTCGATCTCCAAAGGTGGGGAATATTTGGCGCCTTGTATGTAAGGCTTCTCTATTTTGTATGCTACAATGCAAGACTTCCAGCCGAGACTCCACGCTAAAGATCAAGCTTATCGTCTTGAACGACACAATGAGCTCGATTTATGCTTGAATGATACCGATTCAAAACCTTGTATTCTGAGATCATCGCGCAGCTTTTGCCTCAAGATATTTTTCATAGGTTCTCTTTTGCAAGGCGCGCTGCTCATTCACGACTGCCCACAATTCTTCATTTTCCTTTCGTAGTTGCTCGTCCGCGACTGATGAAGTCGTGGCGGGCCTGCTGAATTCCAGTATTGCACTCTCGAGCATATCTGGTGGTACACCTGGGTCCCTTAAAGCTTCTTCGAACTCGCTTGTACCCAAAGAGGTTGTGAATTGGCCTGTGAAAGTATAGTTTCCATCTCCGAACCGCGGCTTTACAACTGCGACTGCCTTGACGGAGAGTAAACTAGGAAATGGGGATAAAACCGCAAGGTTGGTAACGGGAGCGTTAAGGTCTGCAAGTTCTGTTGAGAACTTTCGAGGACCAGCTTCCCATTTAACGATCTTACCAGAAGCATGGCCTGAAAGCAGGATAGTGCCGTCATAGCTCAGACCAAGGCAATGGACAGCGCCTATCTCTGATGGAGCGCCACTAAGAGGATTTGGCGACACTTGTATAGGTGTGGCTTGCAGGTTGCTATCATAAAGAGAATTGACACTGGCTGTCGGCTGGAATAGTTCAATAGGCTGTATTAACCCATCCTCAAAACCAACGTAAAATGCCCTATCGCATGGGTCAACTATAAGACATTGTGGACTCAACGGCAACAGGAATGTCCGCAGAAGTTCGCCGGTGTGATAATTCCATACAACGCACGTATTGTCTTTGCCCGCAGACACACATATGTTTATATCATTAGAGCTATGACCAACCGCAACAGCAGCGATCGCCGCTCGGTGGTTTGACAAGGTTCGAAGTGGATGAGGAATCTCTGTTGCGGTCAGGGATACTAGCCCGGCAACTGACCAGACATGGATGTTAGAGTCTTCCGATCCAGTTATGATGTGCTGCGAAGTAGTAGTAATGCATGATACAGCTTGCAAGTGGGAAGCTGGTGTGGAAATTTGTCTGCCGGTGCAGACCTGAGATAGTTAGCATAGGGTTAAGCAGCAAGAATCGCCGAGAAGCAAACCTCCCAGAGTATAATTCTCCCTTCAGCAGTTCCCAGCACGAGTAACCCATCGTTTACCAGCGTCAGACAATGTATGCGCTCAGGGAATGGAATCAATGCCTCTTGGTTTCCTCGCTCTCTCGAATATACATGAACGACCGCCTTTTCTGCTTGAGCCGCAAAAATATGAGTCGAGCTAATTGCCATACAATTGGGTTGTGTTGAGCTCTTCTTAAATGTAGATTTGATGCTGTGTATGGGGTGTAGTGCATGGACATATATTCCCACGTCTTTTGCAGTCGTTGTATTTGCTGATCTTTGCTCCGCGCGGATAGAAGTGATGAAGACCTCGGAGAGCATGGTGGGCAATTATCTCAGAGAGGAAAACTTCACAAAACGATAGTGTTGAGTCGAGGCAAGGGAAAATGGACCTGCGATGACACAGTCGTATCACGATGACTTGGGTTTGATAGTCCCCTATATCAATGTTATAGTTAGTGTAATATATTGACAAGCTGAGAGGTCTGGAGGGAGTGCATACCTGGTAGATATGATGATTTGTCGCTCTCGAAATTTTGAAAACATCGAGCTGTTTGCTTGGTTACCAAACAAGTCCCCGCAGTTCTGCCGTGGGGGATTTCACCCCTGGAACTTGAACTTGATCCCTGCCTGGGATACTACAAACCTGCAAGCCGCCATATTGAGCCTCAGGGCTGTTGCATTGCAGCCTCTGCTATACCCGATATTCTCTTCTCCCAGCTCGATGCTAATTTTGCTGTTTCTACTTGTTGAGTAGCTCAAGTATAAATCGCTGCGGGCGCACGAAGGTGTTGCTTGCAGTAGTGTTGCCCCAGGTTATTATGCGCTACACCACTAGTTATGCGGCTGAAAGGGGGCCCAGAAAGTTGAGATCTGATGGCATCGATGCTGTACAACTCTTTCAGGGGGCATTGAGCTATATCTCGTCTTCTGGTTTGTCGACATATGGTGCCTGGACGGACATGGCTTAGTCAATGTAAGGGATGCACGCTTTATTAACTCTCGACTCTACCTGCATACCACTTTGCGAAACCATAGCACGATATTTTCTCGCCAAACAGGGATGCAACGGTCAGAATGTGAACAAGGCAGCCGTATTGCTCAAACCAATGTGGCTGAATGAGCGTTTTGGTAATAAAGACGATATGACTTTCGACTATCCCTCTCTAGTATCTTCTCCTCTGTGCAGTCTACAGTTAAAATATTCATATTATTCTATATTATTTTTAGTCAATCCATCTCCTGTGCCGATAAACCAAACATTGTTGGTGTCGTGATTGACACTCGCTCTCTCTAACCATAATCTGAGCTGTCATATCTCCTGCATCATGCACTTCGCTCCAGAACGGGCGGCACAGGTTGCAGAAACATCATCTTCTGCCGTTGCCCAAGTCTCTGCTCACCGCCAACATCTTCCAAGTTCCATCTCTGAAATGCTACATGTCCGCGATAGTCATATGGCAGTGATCTTTGAACAATGCTCGATGCCGTTCCTTCTTATGTCCGCTTCAAAGTCTTTCAAAAGACATCATTCGAGGAGCGATGCATCTACAATGGAGAGGCCAGGCTCATCGGCTTCGATGGGGTCTTCCCGTCAGTCTATGTCAAGCATAAAGCAATTGCTGTCATTGCGGCTTCATCCAACTCCACCACAGCCCAGGGTTGATCTTGCCTCCTGGATCGATAATACTGTCCCAAGTCTTCAATCTCCAATTGCGTTCAGCTTTGAGAATGAGTTGGAGGAAGAGCTTACTGAACTCAGTCCGATTCAATCGATGTCTCCGCAGGCTGTCCAACATTCTCATAACCTTCCTCCGGCCCAATACAAGGAAACACCTATATACTCTGACTATGGGTCATCGATGAGAGCACGAGCTTGCTTTAATGACGAAGATTCATGCTACCACTGTTCGCCAAAATGCTCGATTTCTGATGAGATGCGCATTGTAAGTGACTACAAGGATGCCGGAACTCCAAATTCCTACGGTCAATATTCCTTTGTCGATTATAGAGACAACTTCGATAGAAATAAATTTGGGTCCATTGAGACGTCCTCAACTTCAATTGCCTCATCTCGAATGTCAGAATTGTCTGCGAGATACCATGGAAAGTATCGCCATCTATATGAGGCTTTTTGAGTACATAAAGCTGCGCCTAATTCTGGAATTAATCAAATAGAGCAAGAACAAATCCCTTACGAAAGCTGGTTGAATAGTGAAGGTAATCGGTCCAGCTCTTCATTCAGCGAAGAGGAGGTTCTAGATGTATGTGTCTCCAAGTACAACGCCGCATCCCAGCAGCCCATGCTCAAACATCTGCTGACAATAAAGTAGGCATTAGCAACAAAAATTGGCTCCTGATAAAGCCCACGTTATTGAATTAAGGCAAAATACTACAAAACACAATCCCTAATCTTGCTGGTCCACCATAATGCCACTTGCAAAGTCGGCCTGCCACGCCATACAGGCTTTCGCGAGGACGAAAGATGCTCATCAATCAGCCTTTGCTCACTCTGAAGCAGAAGGCTTTTGAAGACAGCATATCAAGACAGAGACAGCTCCAGGTGGCATCACCATCATTGTCTGTCATGTCTGATATACACTGGGAGTACGCCATGCACAGTCCACCATCCCCTCCTATTGCAACTACATCATTTGGCAACTATGAACAAAACTTTTCAGCACATTGGCATGGCGATGCCGAGTCCGGTAGTGCCAATATTAGGAGAAATATAATCTACTCGATCTATGATGTTGTACGGGGCTCTCCTTGCATTGTCAAAATACGGCGCCAAAATTATTTTGGCCATTACTCAGTAGCCACCCAGTGTCTTTCCATTCCTTCATCCAATGCATCAACCCATTCGTCACCTTTGGATCGGCTACAACGTTCCTCCCACCGACGGCGGACAATTGCTAAATTCTTTGCACCATTCATCCGTGCTTCTCTGGCGAAGAATTCTTTACGTCAACATAAAGTAACCTCATCATATGTCACTCGCTCATCATCTGGGAAGGCCATGGATTCAAGACTCCCCTCACTATCAGACCCCCCTCCTCCCGATCTATCAGCCTTTCGACATATCTTTTCTTCCAAGCAGGACTGGTGGCTAACAGTCCTTTACGCTCACCTGGTAGCATACAACTATATGTGCTCAATTCAGGTCATACCTCAATATCCCAAGTCTGAAGTTCCGCCTAAGGCATCTCGCACGCTAGGTATTCCCCGGGGATCTTCGAATAGACCTACAACTTCTGCGAACTCCGATACTATGTTGGCTAATTTAGAGGCTGGCCTGGTGTCATGTATCACTTGGATTACAAACTGCATGATGGGTAAAAGTAATGCATCGGCAGATATAGAGAAGGACCCGTATACGGACATCAGTGATCAATTACTTGTACCGGCTTTGGCAGAGATTGCTAAGAATTGTGAAAAAGGCTGCAGTGAGGAGGGCTAAGTTGTGGCGGTTTAACTAAATAGTCCCTTCCATCAAATCCTTTTCCCTTCAATATACTGGTCGAGATTTTCATACGCTTTTTGTTCCAAGACAGAACACTAGGAGCAAGAACTTTGATCCAATTTATATATATAATTATTTACTCTTACACTGTTTTAGCTATAAGCCACTTAAATACTTCTATCTATAAAAATCAAGGAAGCCCTACTCGAATCAGGATAAAAACCTTACCTGCCATTCATTCAATCTATATTCACTCACAGCCTGTAGTACTAACGAAAGTAGCCTCACCGCAACCTATTAGCCGTAGAGATGGCGTTTGACCAGTGAGAACTGGCCTAGTCTCCCAGAACGGACCATATATTCTTTAAGCTTCCTTGGGCCCATCTAGTTTTGTACTAATAATATAAAAGAAATATATAAAATGTATTCGCTGACTGTGGTAGTCGTAGAGGCGAGATTTCGGTTAGCGACCATCGCGGCCTAGCGCCTCGCTATAAATCTATCGCCCATTTCTCTGACAGCTTTCTTCAGCTCCCGCTCTGCTCCCTCGGCCTTACCTCAGTCTGCATCTACAACGGCACTGCTCTTGGTCATCCCAGTGGCAATTTACCTCCCTCCGCTAGTAGGCGCTTTCTATGCTCTGTCTCGAAATCTTCTCGCCTAAGGCAAAACCCATTCTTAACAAGCAAGTCTAGCAACTTTTTCAACTTGCCAATATATTGTGGTTGGGGTTTTGTGGCACAGTCCGGCCCGCTGCTAGTCAGGTGATTTCTGGACTGGCCAGTCAGCTGACCTAGCCGAGCTGTAAATTTAGAGGGTTCTTACATCCCTCCACCTTCACGGACGGGAACTGGAGTTTATAGGACAGCTTTACGGACGCTGATCAGTTTTGCGGGCGCTGAATACAGTCTTTCCCTACGTTCATTACAGTGCTAGCCATTCGATTGCGTGCGACGTCGGCCCGGTTTTGGGTCCTATTCCTCCTGCTAGACACCCCTTAGAGCCTGTACGCTGACCTACCCATTGCCCTGACGATCGTGCACTTCGACGGCACATTCATCCTATCCCTCCAAATATTAACCTGAATTTTGCTTTCTCTAGCAACTATATATACCTCTCCTATATCTGAGAAGTATATATATAGACGTATTCATGTCGACTGTGCCGGCCGGCGACAGCTTAGATCCGGCTGGGGCCCAAATCTCCAGACCTGGGGGTGTACTACAGATCACTATCGATGGCGGTGCTACGGCTTCTGGTATGATGAATTTCTCTGTAAATATTTTGGCCCGTCTTTCTAAAGCAGGAATTGACACACTCACATTCGGGGTGACTGTCCTGGTTGGCAACTACATTACTTGGAGCCCAGAGGGCTCTAAGAGATTTTACGACGCTATTAGCAAAGCACCAGTCCACAAGGGATTCAGTAATATTCTATGGTTTGGCTTTGGCCATAAAAGCCCGATACAGATTCTGGCAGAAACGGATGCTGGTTCCCGGTTCACAGCAATATCTTCATGTTTGACGGAAGTGTATTCCATAAATATGGCAGCTCAAATCATGATGGCCTTTAGTAAAAGAGTTTTGGAGAAGATGTCTGAACCGAAGGCTCCTCTCCCGTCCCTACTGCAAATGCATCTGTTAGTCGAAAAATGTGCAGGTATTTTCTCTGCCGGAAGTTTTCCACTTTGGGCTGAGCAATACATGTCGTTCGACGGTGAAGCGGTCATCGGTCAACATGCTTGGCCCAAAGCCGTGGGCAAAACGCGTTATTCCCGTGGTGTCTCTAACCCGATAGATATTGCAGATGCTCTGTATGGGCTGGTCGAGCTCTCAGGGGGCGATTTAAGGCATTTGACACTTGTTGGTGTGGCAGACGCGGGCCTGATTGCTGCCATTGGTGCCTGGCTTCTTGATCTCAAGCTCGCTATATATGTTGAAGACGACAAGGGTGAGATCGGATTGCGTTTCCGCAACGTAGATGAGGACTTAGAGCCGCAGTTGACTGTTATCTATTCTCGTCATGATTCGGGAACCGCCTTGTCTCAACGCGAGAAGACGGTGCGTCTGCAAGATGCAACCATACTGTTCAAGTCCCACGCACAAAGCAAGCCAAATCAGAACCGTGTTTTGGGTGGACGCGTCCATTGGAAGGAAGCACTACAGGGCACGTTCAAGGAAGACTTCAAATCACTCCTGGGAATGCCTGTCCTCCTTGGTACCGCTATCGGAAGCGCAGCTCGGATCTTCTCAGCGTTAGTAGAAGCTGACGAGAATGTGCCCCAGGAGTGGCTTCGCTACTGCAGCATCTATTTTCCGGACAGTTTTGGACAGAATTTTGTCGAGTTCGCCCAATATCGATTCCCAGAGTTGAGCTCAAAGCATTTGAAAGCCGAGATGGTTAAAGCAGCCCAAGCCAACTCATACAGCGATGCGCGAGCTGCATTTGAGCTCTCTATGAATGGGCTGGCTAGCAGCTGCGGCTGCAAGGTATGCTGCCCTACCAATTTCCAGCAAGCTGAAAGTACCCTCTCGGAGAATAAAACTAGTGCTAAGCGTTATTTACCCCGATACTGTTTTGTAGCACTGACTGGGACACTGATCAGAGTGACTAGAGCGTTGTCAGGGATTGACCCTATTGAAGGGCTTCATCCTACACGCGCTGGGCTCGAGTACATATACGAGACACAACAAACACGAATTCAGCGTCTAAGTAGACAAGATGGAAAGAACATCTTCCCAATAGTATGCTCAATCGTAGAGCATGCAGCTCCAGATTTGAAGTGGACGGAAGTTTCGCTTCTCCGCTTCGCACAACATATCTTTGGCGGCCAAACTTTTCACGACGAAAATGACGACCCTGGCTCTTCAGCGACTGCCATTGAGGGCCTATGCTGCTATCTGGAAATCTTACGGGAGCCCATACAGGATGATCCTATTGCTTTGGCCCGCGTTAACGTCATACCAGGGTACATTCAATACGAAGGCAGGCTTTTTCATAGGGTGGGCGAGAAGAGCACAAACCTGTTTGCTGCTGTGTGTTCCTCAAAAAACCGGCCTAAATATTGCGTCCCTGAGAAAGTAGTGCAGAGTATTGAACGTTGCTTTGGAGGTACCCTCGAGCTCTTACTCACTGAAGAGTTTCCAAAGGATAGAAGGCCCTCCTTGGAAGTAGACTATGGAGTTGTGGATAAGACCGGTATGCGATGGCTCTTTGGCCCTTCAACAGCTGTTCGAAGCATTTGTCGAAGCTCAGGTCTGGTAACATGCTGGAATGACGGCTGCCAACTATCACAAGCAATAGCACAAGACCTGGAGGCAGGAATGGACCAGGAAACCACCACCGTTCCGGTGTGCAAGCTTGTCATAAGCAACAGCACGGTGACCATCTTCGATGGCGGCCATGTAGCTGTGTTTCTGGCAGCCTTCGGTTGCTGGGAACCTCTTTTCCAAAGAGGCGAGTGCATCGCTTGCTGCGTGCGAACGGGCTGTAGGAATGGATGGGATAACTTCGCGGTCGTTCGCACTGACTTGTTTCGCAGAACCGTAAGTTCCAAGCCGCTATTGAATTATAAGAGTCGTGCTAAAAAAAAAATTGATCATAGCGAACGGGCCATCCACTGCAGTTAGACAATTAATTTGGCTCCATTTCTGGCTGGGATACGATTGTGGCGAGGAGAAGGTGATACTCAGCAAAGGGCTCGAAGTTGCCTAAGATGCAGTTATAGAAGGCGCTATAAATGCAATTAGACAGGTGGCATACGGAAGATGTCGTCAAAAGTCATGGTCTAGTGCAATTAATCCACAATAACTATTAACAAAATAAATTAGTTACATTACCTTTATGTCTAATTACTTCTTTATTCGATTGGGTCG
>Ga0335074_10015202_pt1 | contig 10806 bp, 11 predicted proteins | sample Lox_Sample_23_FD_206715 | JGI IMG/M metagenome (GOLD analysis project Ga0335074, IMG submission 206715) | Soil microbial communities from Loxahatchee National Wildlife Refuge, Florida, United States - Lox_Sample_2.3 | ecosystem: Environmental > Terrestrial > Soil > Wetlands | place: USA... | reverse complement strand
GAGGCTTGAGACGAACCTATCTTAGTTAGAAGTCACGTGCACGCCAAGAGGATTGATCACTTTGATCACTATTGATCGAGACGCACAGGGCGTGATCAACGCGATCAAAGGTGATCATACACGAAGAACAGGTAAGACTGAAGGTCTATAAGTACGGGCGTTTGGAAGGCTCTGGATAGTTCTGTTCCTCGTGGTTATCTCATGTTTTCTATCTACTTAGAATAATGAACCTTATGACATCCACTTACCTATTCCTTCAACCGAGACCCAGTGAAGTAAACCAAGGCTGCATTACCCAAGGGCACCCCTTGGCTAAGTCGACAGTTAACAGGACACCTCCTGTTCGAACAATCAATTAACGTTACAAGGAGACATGCCTGAAATCCTACCAACGCTACCATGAAGTGGTTAGCTCTGCTACTGATAAATGGACTTGGATCAAGCAATTTACATTCCACTGTCGTAGCCGAAGAGAAATCCTGCCGTGCAAACGCAGGTTCCGAGCCAATATGCTCTCAATCTACCAAGTGCCGTCATCTTGAATGATCACTGATCTGGAAAAATTTGGATCATCACAACGCGACATGGTCAGCTACTTAAATTTCTCTTTCAACATTTGAACGGCGCATAATTCCGAGAAGAATGTGTTCATCCGGCCACACCGAACATAATCCAAAAAGGTCTCCAGCTGTTTTTCACTGAACCTCATGGCACTTCGTCTCATTCGATTGGAGGCATATGGCGTCACTAACGACGGCAAAGGCAATGACAGCGATGTTGCAATCACTGGCCTGTATTGCTCAAGCATAACTACCTACTACTAGCAAGGGTTCGGGCAGCAGAAACGATGGCAAAATGCCGTTAGTTTGGTAGAAAGGGAAAGTGTGAGCCGATCGTTGCGTTTGAGTACGGTAGCGTTGTGGGGCCCGAGGACGATTTGCAAGCTGCGGGAGGGAAGCTTCATCTTGCACTGAGCTACAAAATGCCAGACAAGCAGGCTGAAATCAGGTTAACATTAGACGCAATTCAAGTTAAGATACTGTTAGGAATGTCTCGACGGCACCCAAATAGCGAATGCAGTGTGTCAAAGTGATCAAGTTCCAAATGGAGCCGGTGAAGAAGCTAAAACCCGGCAGCTCAGAGGTTCGTTCTACGGTTGAGCTTCTGTGAGGTTGTAATGAGAGAGGCCCTTAGCGTTGATACGGCACTACCTACACCGCCAAGGGAGGTGATTATTTTGACGGACATAAGTCCGCGGTAAGAGCTTCAAATCAACCAATCCTACCTCCAATTGCTTCACCATGGCTCCAAAGAGGGAATTGACTGAGTCGCTGGGCAATGTCCTTGTCGTAGGCGCCTGTGGATTCCTTGGATACCATATGGTCGCTCTTGTACTCGACCTCTCTCCAAAGTCAAAAGTCTTTGGCATCGACCTCAAAACCGCCAACAGGAGAATCGCCAATGCCACCTACTTTGACTGCGACATTACCGACGATGCCACTGTTCGGAAGATATTCTCCGAGGTCAAACCAGACGTTATCATTCATACGGCGAGCGCCATGATCAAAGATCAAGCGAAGAAGGATCTCGTATGGAAAGTCAATGTGGAAGGCACAAACAATCTCCTTAAAGCGGCTCAGGAAAATGGAGTCAAGGCATTTGTCTACACTTCATCATCTAGCGTTACTGGTGGCACCGAAAATGAATACTTCAACACTGATGAGAAATGGCCTGTCATCATCGGCGATGACCAGCCGGAATACTATACCAACACCAAGGTATCACTTGAGAGTTTTCCGTGAACGGATGAGAGCATGAATTGACTGATCACAGGGTGTTGCTGAAATCGCAGTACTGGAACAGAACCGCAAACCCTCAGACTCCTTCCTTACCTGCGCCATTCGACCAGCTGCCATCTACGGTGAAGGTGACACCACCGTTCTGTTTGGATTCCTCCAGGCCAGCCAGAGAGGTCAATCTCGCTTCCAAATCGGAGAAAACAACAACCTCTTTGACTTTACATACGTTCAAAACGTTGCCTACGGACACATCCTTGCCGCTGCCGCTCTACTGCACACCTCCACCACTGGCACGAAGCTATCGGAGGATGAGAAGGTTGATGGAGAGGCATTTATCATAACCAATGACAGTCCAGTCTACTTTTGGGACTTTGCTCAAACGGTATGGAGAGAAGCCGGCAATTTGGTCGAGCCGAAGAAGGTGTGGGTGATCCCTACTCATTGGGCACTTGCTATTTCAAGGCTCTTGGAACTTCTTCTGGCTCCATTTGGCAAAGAACCAACTTTCAACACATGGAGGGTTCGCTTCAGTGCCATGACGAAGTACTACAGCATCACCAAGGCGAAACAAAGGCTAGGTTATCAGCCACTAGTGTCGTTGGAGGAGGGTATCAAGAGAGGAGTGAAGGAAGTTATGACCCGGTATGGATGGGACAAGAAGGGTGCGGTGGAAAAGAAGACGCAGTAATTGTAATTGAATTCTTGAGGACTACACTTGCACCAATCTACCGGCTAGATCGATGGACGCATAATGGCGAGCGTGTCTAGTGGACAAATCGAGTTATGAGAATCCGAGTAGCTTTGTAGCGAAGAGCCAAAGGCGTCTCGCCTCGTTCCACTCTTCAAATTTTAGAAACATATCGCGAAGCTATACTAACAGGAATTAAAACCGCTTACATGTAAGTGCTCGTAACAGGAGAGCATTCTACAAGCTCGAGTTGCATGCCAGTTGCATCGGCGGATCCCTTTTATGCCTCAACGCCAAAAGTAAACCAAATGCAAATGGCGCTAAAGATGCAAAAGCCAGTCTGTTCTCTGGTCCAACTCTAATCAAAACCATCTCTTGCTCAATCACGGGGTATTCTGTCCTTCACAGGTGTACCAAATCCATGCTATTAACCATCCACTGTGGTATAATGGAACGCATTCCATCACCAAGCCCAGCTGCCTCTCCTCACGACAACACCAAAGCCACCCATAACGTCTTCCTTTTGAACCATGAAAGGCTGTTGTCGCGCCCACTCTTTAATGTACAGCTTCAGCGCTCTCCACCTCCAACAATCAACCTCTCTGATGCCCTCGTGCCAGCCTTCCTCATCATCGCCAAAGCGAATGTAGCCCTTCACGGAGGGCAAGTGATCGTCACGGCGGAGCTCAGCAACGGCAATGCCGCTGATCTTCGAGAGCTCAGCGTCGAAGCGGCGCGCCAGCGACGGGTAGCCCAGCGACAGGTAGTTGTAGACCTGGGTGACGAAGGCGTCGCCGAACTCCTGGTCGATAGACTTCTCCTTCTGCAGCTCCTGCTCCAGCTTCTCGTCCAGGCTCGCCATGCCGGAGTTGGACGGGGGCGGGCTGGGCGGCAGGCCGCGCGTGAACGGCGCCTGCCGCGGCTCGGAGCCGTTCGTCGCCGCATGCTCGAGAGAGCCAAAGTCCTCCGGCTCGACGCGCGGCGTCATCAGTCCCGTAGGACCGGTCGGTGCAACGGCCAGGTGGCCGGACTCGGTGCAGAAACCTCCCCAAAGGCCACCGCGGCTCGAAGCACGACTGTTGGGCTTGCTCCACTGCGAAAAGCTGGTGTCTTTGGTTTCGGGCGGACACCACAGGCCTTCGGGATTCGAATTTTCGTTTGCCTGCTCGGTGAGATAGCACATGGCGTTGCGGTCCTTCCAACAGCCTTGTGTGACGTCGAAGCGGGCTGGCTCTGGCGATTCACACCGCGGAAACTCGATGTCGGCGCCGAGCATGGGCGGCCGAGCACGTGCTCTGATGCGCGCCATTTCCAGATCCTTTGAAATGTCGTTCTCGAAGAGACCGCTACCGCGCCCTCGCTGTGCCATCGGGTTCACCCACGCCGACGACAGCGATGATTGTTGTGCCATCTTCCGCTTACGAGCTTCACGAATCTGTCGTTCCTTCTCGCGCTCGGCCTCGCGCTTCTCCTGATGTCGCCGCATCTCCAGGTAGTGAACGTCGGTTTTGGTGAAGCCGGAGTCACGGCGGTCGAAAACAGTGCTCATACGGCTGTTGGATGCCGTTGTCTCGTCGTCTCTGTCGATGAAGTGACTGACTGGAATGTGTCTGTCGTCGTTGGGAAAGGCAGCAAGTGCCTGTTCGCGTAGCTGCCGTTCGGCGGCTTTGGCAGCAAGTTCAAGCAAGTAACCGGAGCCATCAAAGCTCTCGCGTCTTCGAGTGGGATTGCGGGATTGGTCTGAGGAAGAGGGTGGCGAGGTGGAAAGAGATTCCGAGTCTGATTTGTCCGAGTCTGAAGATGCTATAGGATCCAGTCCAGGTACATGGAAAGAATGCCGTCGCATTGACTCCCCAGAGAGTGTGCGCTTGGGCAATGGAATGCCGAGCCTTCTAGCTTCAATACTTGAGAGCGTAGGAGACTCTATGTTTAAGGACTCGGGAGTGTTCACGGGTGGTGTAGGTATCGGTAGACTATCGACGTGCCGGCGGTGGATGTTGTTTCGTGGTGAGCCAGCATCGGTCTTATCTGATGGCAAAAGTGCCGGCTTCTTGTCACCTGCCTTCCTCGTACGTTGTGCCGTCTCAAGGAGCTCAGGAGGGAATTTTCGGCGCGCTAGCTTGGTATCTGTGGAGCTCGCCGAATCTTCGCTGACCTCGGACACTTCCTTCTCTGACGCCTCCGACTTTACAGTGTTTCGGGAGGTAGAAGTAGACTCCTCGACGAGCTGAGGGACGAACCTGCGCTTGGTCTTGGGTTGAGGTTCTCCATCTTCGTTAGCCTTGCTCTTCGAACTGACGTGCGAAACCTCAGCAAGTTGCGGAGGGAATTTCCTTCGCGGAGGTGGCGGATCTGATTGCAATCCCGGTGTTCTGGAACTTCTGGAGGTAACGTCCACCGGTTGGTGAGCAAAACGCCGCGAGGGACGGCCCCCCGTCTCGATGGGCTCGAGCTTCAACTTGCGAGGTGTACCGGAGGACATCCTCTGATGGGTAGACCAGAACGGTCCAAAGGCAGTCTAGAGTGAAAGACTGACCCAATTGAAGGAGAGAGGGTGCCTCAACTGGTAGAAGTTGCAATGTGCGAGGCTGAACTCTAGACTTATTCAATCCTGGGGTGGCAAGGCGTCGTCTCACCAACGCGGGGGTGCGTGATGTCGGGTGAAATCGGAGACGATCTCCTGCACGTCAAGCTTCCACAATGACCGTCAGACGTGAGGATAAGGCCCGAATGGATGGAGAGACGCCCGGTTGGATTGGTTTGAGACGAATGGAGAACGCCACCGGTCTTATGGATAGAAAAGTAAGATTATAGCTTAGATAAGGTTGAGTGGAGTGCAACAGACTTTTCGGGCAACTTCCCAATCAACGCACGAGGCTATGGTGTGTCAGTGGTGAAAGAAAGCTCAGTAAAGGTTGATATATAAGCAGAAGGTTTGTTTCAGCGAAACCAAGGCGAAGAACAAACCAACCCGACTCGGGCCGAAGCATGATCAGAGTGTTCAGAGCCTGGTGTTGACTTGTTTCCTTTTCCAGTTTGCCGGATGCATGTGATAGAAATCATTCGTTCTGCATGAGAAGGATTGAAGGCTACTTTCCGAATGACGTCGAAAGCCACGTCGCTGTGGAGAGATGCCAAATAAATCATCACGTACCTTAATGTGAAGGTGGCTGCGTCAAAACAGAGGCGGCTTGAGAAGTGCAATACACATTGATCTATCTCAAATGATAAGAAGATCCAGGCCGTCTGCAGGGGATGAATTAAGCAAGGTTCGATGGCAGTGGGTGAGTTCGAATGTTGAGCATAGATTGAAGCCAAGGTACATGCGCTGGGTCAGAGTCGGTGTGCATCGTCTCAGCCAGACTGACTGTCGCGCGCAGCTACTGCAATGGACGGAGCTCCAGCAGAGGTTGAAGTTGAAGAAGAGAACCTAGATGATCAACAATGAGCAAGCACGAAAATCTTCAATCGTTATCAAAGCGTGGGCGGCCGGAGAGAAGTTTAGTGCTGTTTGGTTCAAAGGTTCGCTCCAATGCATCTACCCTGGCCACGTTGTGCTGCATGGCGGGCTCAACGCAAAGTGGCCACCACAACCAAACCCACGCAATGGAATTGCCCGGATGGGCTGCAAGCGCGTGTATAAAAGGCCGTCCTTTCACTTACCAGTGCTCAACCACTGCGAACTAATGGCTCGCTGTCCCTTTTCATCAAGTTGTTGTCAAAGGTCAGAACTCGGCGTAAAAGGAGTGAGATGAAGCGAATGATCAATTCACCACCAAAGACGAGCAGAGGAAAAGAGAAGAAAACGCCAAATATTCCCACGACGACGACGATGGGGCTGTGCACACCACGAAGGAAAAAGGTCAAGTCCGAATCCAACATCATTTCTCGGCAGGTAGGCGGGAAGGCGTTCAATAACCTTCCCTCTCTCGTCTTTTTTTTCAGGGGATTTTCATTGCACTTTCAATTGGCTCCACTTGTTCCGAGTCAACTCTCAGCCTTAACGGTTAAAGTGCCGGGCTCGAGCACCACGATGCGTCCTTCGTGCTGGAAGCAAAGCGCGGGTGGCGGCCCGACATGAGTCGTGCCCTATCGTACTCTACACGCGTATTTCTATTTTGGCTTCCTAACAACGTCTCATCTTCTTCTGACTACAGTACTATTATGCAGTAGTAATGGCGCATGACGATCACTACGGCGCGTCTAGATCACCAACTTTACGCCACCCTCAGACTACTGGAGCTTACTGTCAGATTCTTGTTCGTAAAGTGGCGGTGTGACGCTATTCATTTCCCGTTGGGTTCGGGCATGATCACCTGGACATGACAAGGAGACGCACTATTTATCTAAACCTTCAGAACTTCAAATGAGTATGCATTCATACTGGATCCCTATAACTATCTTACAAAACGACCGTTTATCGTTAAGAAGAGGCCGTCGCTTGAACCCGATACCGAACGCCATTTCCTACCTGGACGTCAATCTGGAGCGGAACGCTTGAAGAAACCACCCAGTAGTAATCGTACAAGGTCAATTCCAGTCAATCCACTCATAATTTTCCTCCACCTCGTATTCTGCTTCCTCCATCTGCTCGGCTTGGTCAGCGAACCATGTTAGCATTGTATTCGCTGAGGATTGCCATACAGGAGGAGATCTGGAGTTCTCTCTCGAGTCGTCCGACCACCGATTAGTGGTGTCCCAGACGTTTATTCCTGGACTGGTGCTACGACCGCTGTTCATCTCCAAGGAACCGAAGGATCTATCCATGTCGGTCTGATGTTCGATGTAATCTGGTGTCATCGGGCCATCGTCCATAGTGAAGTTTTCAATTCCTTGGGAGACGACTAGCTCCTCCGAGACATCCGGAGCACAGTGCTGAATTCCTTCTTCACTTAGTTGAAACGCCGTGTTTTTATTGACAAGATAAGTTACGACAGGTGGAAGTTCTTCCTCCTCGACACCTTCATCGCCGTCATAGTACTCTCTGTCTGTACCTAGACGTCGTCAGTTAGACTTCGACAATGATCAGAGAACTTCTAACCGTCCATCTCATCCGAATCACTCCCATCATTGTCGTTGGATTCGAAGCGGTAACTACGAAAGACGGTTTGCTGGCTAGTCACGGTGGAGTTCCATTGTGGCTCTCGCTCTCCATCAACGCCAAATAGCAATCGATGCCTGTCGTAATATTGGTGGTGTTCGTTCTCTGGCGGCCACATGGAAGACAGATGTCCGTGATGAGGTCTGACTTGAACATTAGGAATTGATTCCAAGAACTGGCATTTACGACTCCGAAAAGCTGCAACTACCTTTGGCAAACAACTTTATTTTGTTTACAAAAGATCTCTTCACCAATAAGATCGAACGAGAATGTAAATAGTCCGTGGCCCTTGTTTACCTCTTTTTGTTTTCTGGAAGAAGAAATAAAGATCCCCGAGCACCACTAAAGCAATCAAGAAATCGGAAGTGAAAGCCAGAAGAAAGAGCTTGGAATGTTTGATTGAATGCGAAGTAGTTGGACTAGAAGTTGTCTTAATACTGAGAATACATGGACATATAATCATAGTAACAGATTAATGCTTCGGTGTAGGTCGTGGCAGATGATCTTGCTCACGGGACAGGTCTCGGTGCAACTACTTCGACAATCGTTCCCCTTGGTATCGAGAAAAGCCACGCTCACAAGCACTGGATTCTGCCTTGTCAAGGAAGCTTCTAATTCTTAATGCCATAAGCTGCCGGCCACGCTCGCGATTGATGCTAAGCCTGGCTTACTCGATGCTTTTGTGGTCTCAATTCATTCACGCGGATACGTTCCGAGACGAACATCACCGACGTCGGGCGAACAACGATCAAGTCCACGCGATCATCGCGCAATCATCCAACACCCTTGGCAGTGGTCTTGTCGGCGAAAAGGAAGCAACAACTATTGCGGCCGCGTACCTTCGGCATAGGTGAATTGTCGATTTCGTGATGCAAGAACGTTGGATGACATCCGCTGCCAACCGAGTTATTGCGGGGCACGTTGGCTATGCATCAACTCTAACCTCACCGCGCCGCTTATCTGGGGAAATGCACAAAACAACAAAACCCGTACTAGCAAGCTTCTATGCTGACCAATCTTTATTGCTCTTTCGGCGCCTTCCGATGGTGTTCATGTTCGTCGACCCAATGCTTGGTGTTCAACTTTGCGCTGCATTCTGGACAACGAGGCACTGCACCCATTCTTTTTGACTCCAAAGACCAATAAAGTATTTTGGCGTCTCGGCACACGGCTCAAACTCCGAATTTCGATGCTGTAATGCATGCCAATCTACAGCTGCATCAACCACGGTCTGGTGCTACCAGACTGGCTGCTTTGCAATCTGGCCGACACGTTTCTGCAATATGTCGAACGTGCATGCCGGTCAGGGCGGGCTTACTGGAGGATGACCGCAGGCTGTCTTGCTCACCTGACTCTTCGCCCATTCTTCCACGACTGTCAGTGGTCAACCCGACCAGCAACATCATCGCCGACGGGCGACATGCTGCATCGTCCAAGCCCCAATTTAACCAGGCTCGTATGCACCTCGCCCAGTCGCGGTGTGTTCTTTTGAAGCGAGATCAAATCACATTCCACGGAATGATGTCAGCCTCGCCAAACAGGCAACGGAGTGCTATGCATCTAAGACCCTGGAAATGGGCAACAAAATATATTCGAGACCTGTATCTGGGTACACATCTGTATCTATGCCGTCAAACCAACCTCTGTCCAATCATGCTGGCCACGCGGCTTCCAAGCCGCTCCTAGAACGCCCAAATATGCAGATGCGAAGCATCGTGTGAGTCGAAGACCCCACAAACCCCCATGGAGAAGCCTGCACTCCCCTTGTTTTCCTTAGTCGTTGTGCCACAAGAACGTCTTGAGGCTGTCCCAATGATCCGACTTGACGTAGCTGTCAAATTGTTAGCGCGTTGCTCCACATGTGCCGCTCCTACTCCGCCTCATCCACGTGCGCCTCCACACAGGGAGCAAAGATGATGCGGAAGCAAGGAAGATGACCGACGTACATGTAATTCATACTGCTCCTCAAGCTGGGCTGCACGCAATCAGGATGCCACTTGAACAGCCACATGACGCAAGCCCAACTAAGCGAGGCGAAGGCCACCCATCCGTAGTCGCGCACAGCGTCGCGGGTATCGGGCCAGCGATCGAGCAAGCCCCAGCCGTTGCGAGCAGGCGTGTAGACGCCGTTGTCAGCGAAGGCGATGTGCGGCTGCACGGCCAGCTTCGCGGCGGCCAGGCACACGCGCGCAAACACGTAGATCACGATCTGCTGCGCGACGGGGCTGTGGATGCCGCGCCCGAACACCACGTAGCCGCCCAGCAGGCCCGCGATGAACGGGTCCTGTGTGTGCACTTTGCCAGCTTTGATGCGCGACAGCGCGAGCATCGTGCTTTTGTAGATGAGCGCGAAGTAGGCGAGGTTGCGGGCGTGCTGCCGCGTCGCTTTGAGGACGAGTGGGATTTTTTTCCTGAGCGGTCCGTCGCGGAAGAGGAGGATCATACTGGAATGTTTCGATGATGTTAGCAGGCAATTCTCATTCTCCGTTGTCACCTCCATGCCTTCAAAATCTTCGGACTTTGCGGGTTGTGAGAATATCAGCCAACTTACACCAGCGCGTGTGGGAACCGAATCTTACTCCCATAAACAATGCCATTGCGCATACCCTTAAGCAACGTAAGACCATCGTGATACTTTGGGTCAAGCACAATGCGCTCCAGAGTCGGCTCGATGTGCTTGTAGAAGTCCGACTTCTCTACTATCTTCCACAGCGCCGACGTCGCCATTTCTCCTTGCTCTTCCTTGTCAACTCTGCAGCGTTGTTTATGGCAGGGAAAATTTCGGCTTGGAAGCTACAAAGGTCTTGTGCCGGTATGACGAAGAGTTTGGAGGGACCTCGGCTTAACTGGTGGTGGCCGAAAGGGGCCGTGGACGGGGTTATTGCGTCGATTCGGTGATTAAGATGAAAGAAGGAGATCTCATCGTCGAGATAGACGGCCAACATACAATTGATAACGAGTCAGCGTGGTGCTCCCTTAGGCCGAGGGCTTTTGAGGCTGGTATGAGATCACCAGCTCCTCAAGGTTTGGCGCTGGCTAACTTAATCCTGTCTTTGCGGGGACTTGGCGGCCCATGTGAAAGTGGCGCAGAAGAGGCTGAATTCGAACTTTTGCTCCGGGTCATATGTTAAGGTATAACTCCCGCAAAGAGCATCTCCTCCGCGTGAAATGCTGATCATTAATTGATTTAATTGTAGTTCAACTATCCATGTGTATTT
>Ga0335074_10015201_pt1 | contig 10806 bp, 12 predicted proteins | sample Lox_Sample_23_FD_206715 | JGI IMG/M metagenome (GOLD analysis project Ga0335074, IMG submission 206715) | Soil microbial communities from Loxahatchee National Wildlife Refuge, Florida, United States - Lox_Sample_2.3 | ecosystem: Environmental > Terrestrial > Soil > Wetlands | place: USA... | reverse complement strand
CATACCACCCACGGCGCGATCATCGCCGCTTCACCCCAGCCCATGGCCCGCCGCATAAAAACGAACTGGGTGAACAGCAGGCGCACGAAATAAATCAGCAGCGCGGCTGCCAGGCACCAGCGTCGCGCCGCATTGCCGGCACTGAATCGCCAGCCCAGCAGCCACCATGCGATCGCCAGCGCCGCGCCCGCCGCGGCCGTGACCACAACGCGCTGCGCCACCGAACCGCCGCGCGCCGCGTAGATGTCTTCCTTCATCATCGAGATGTGGCGCACGCACTCTTGCGTGCCGCGTTCACACTCGTGTGAACGCCTGGCTGACCATCTACGGCGCCACACCATCGTGCTGCGGATTCGCGTCCGGCCCATGGAACAGCTTGTGCTTCACGTCCGGCCAAAATTCCTTCAGCACTTGCGACACCGAATCGATCCCGATCTGCGTCCACCACGTCTCGATGTTGTCGCCCACGTTGCGCTGGTCCGGCGTGTAGGCATTCGAAATCGCCGTGCCCGCCGCGTTGCCCAGGATCTCCGAAAAATTGAACCGCGTCCCGCCCGCGTCCGTCTTCGTCACAAATACGCGCGTCGCCGCATACCAGGTCCTCGACCAAAATGGGCCGTACCCGCGCCGGAAATATCGCGGGTCCTCATGCAGCATGATCGGGAAAAATCCCTCCGTCATCATGTTGCCGATGGCTTGATCGGCATATTCCACCGCTACGCGATGTCCATATCCCGCCCATCCCTGCCCGAACGACGCATTCGTGTTCGCCCACTGCTGCTCGCCCGCGATCGCCGCCGCCAACCCCAGCAGCGGATAATCGAACGAATCCTTCGCCGCGATCGTGAGCTTCTGCTTCGGCGTGATCGGCATGTAGACCGCCGTCTCATTCGCCGTCCGATAATTCGGCAATACTCCGAAAATGCGCTTGTCCGGCGGCGGCGGACCGGTTTCGGTCTGGCCCGGACCGGTTTCGGTCTGGCCCGGTTGCACCTGCGCCGGCTGAGCCACAGGTTGTGTCGTGGCCGGGTCTTGCGCCGCGGCCGGCAACGCTAAAAATGGAAGAATGAGCCAACACAGACGGTAGGGGGGCATGTATAGATTCTTAAAATCCGACGCGTCCCGGCCCGCTACGTTACACCCTTTTACGAAGCCTTAACTATCCCGGCTTAAGGTTTCAATGACGCCGTGTATGCGACGATATCTAAAATATCGTCATCGCTCAGATTCGCCACCACCGGCTTCATCAGCTGCGTCCACGTTCCGTTGCGCCCGCCCTGCTTCATGTCGTAGAGTTGCCGCGCCAGATAACTGGGCGATCGACCCGCGATGCCCGGCACCGGCCCCAGCCCCTTCAGCCCTTCGCCGTGGCACTGCGCGCATTGCTCGGTCTTGTTCGATGCCTTCGCCACCAGCGCTTCGCCGCGCTTCAGGCTCCCCGGCGGCACGTACGCGAAAAACGCGGAGTGCGGATCGCGCAGCACTTCGGTCGCCTCCGCATTCTCCGGCGTTTCGAGAATCCGTTTACCCAGCGGCTCTTTCTCCGTGCCTTCCACCAGGAACATGCCGTTCGCATTGCGCGTCTTCGGAACCGAGTTGGTCTCGATCACTTTGATCCACGGCGTCCATTTCATCGAGCCGAAATATTCGGCCGCCGCCTTGATCTCGTCATCGCTCATGTTTTTCGCAAACTGCATCATGAGCTTGCTGTTGCCCTTGCGCGGCTCGGCGCTCTTGCGCAGCCCGTCCCTGAAATCGTGCATGGTCTGGATGAAATATTCCACCGGCAGCCCCGCTACGCTCGCGTTTTCCTGCCGCCCCTTGCCGTTCGGATAATGGCACAGCCCGCATGCCCAGACTTCCGGCTTCTTGCCGTGCGCCACCACGTCGGGCATCGCGGGATGGTCGCCCGGATACCAGTCCGCCGGGCCGTAGCGATCCGAAATCTGCGCCCGCGTGAACGCGCCGCTGCTGCCTTCCAGGTGTTTGATGCTGGTGTCTGGCGCCGGCTGAGCCGCGGGCGCCGCACCCCCCGCCGGCGCGGGCGGAATGGCATAAGCCCACGGAATCGGACCATCCGCGGCGTTCGACGCAGCGTACAGGCTACCGGCAACCATCAAAACCCCAAAAAACCTTTTCATTGGCAGGCTCCTTCGATCCAGTTCGGGATCATATCATGCCCAAAGGAAACTAAGTGCCGCCTAACACGATCTAACTTTCCAGTAAGGGGGTTTGGGGATGCACCCACCTGCCATCGAAAATATCAACTCGCCGGTGATCAATCGGCCAACTGACGCAAACTCCTCGGGGGTTTCCTGGGGCGCGGTGATTGGCGGCGCTTTCGCAGCCGCCGCGCTCTCGCTGATTCTGCTCGCGCTGGGCGCCGGATTCGGATTGTCCACGGTTTCGCCCTGGTCCAATGTGGGCGCCACCGCCGGGGAAATCGGAGCCGCGGCCATCATCTGGCTCATCTTTACCGAAGCAATTTCGTCGGCCATGGGCGGATACCTGGCCGGACGCCTGCGCACCCGCTGGCGCGCCATCCACACCGACGAGGTTCATTTCCGCGACACGGCCAATGGTTTTCTGGCGTGGGCTGTGGCGGTCATAGTCACGGCAGCATTTCTCGGGAGCGGCGCCGTTGCGATGGTTGGAGGCGCGATGTCGGGAGCCGCGCCCGGCGAAGCCGCAGCTGCCGGTAACTCGGCCGAAGGCTATTTCGTCGATCGGCTGTTCCGGTCCAATCGCCCTCTAACGTCTGAAAACGACGCAATGATGCGCTCGGAAGCCGCCCGAATCTTCGGGGCCGCGGTCGAGGAGCCATCCGGGAATCAAGATGCGGCCTATCTGGCGCAAATCGTCTCCGCCAAAACCGGCCTGACTCTGGCCGATGCCGAGCAGCGCGTGTCGGACACCATCGCGGCTGCCCGCCAGTCCGCGGATGACGCCCGCAAAGCCACCGCGCACGCCCTGCTCTGGATTTTTATTGCCTTGCTCCTCGGGGCGTTTTGTGCCAGCTTCGCCGCCACCATCGGCGGCCGCCAGCGCGATCACGTGCCGGCCATCTAGGGGATCAACATGCGATCAATTCTGCTTTATTTCTTAGGCGTCCCGATTCCGATCATCCTGATCATCGCGCTGTTCACGCATCATTTCTGAGGCGCAGGAAAATCACTGGCCGGAACGAAACAGGGAGATCTCGGGCGCGTACCGGCGTTTCAGCCGGCCTGCTAGTTCAGCGACTGCGAATGTGATCGGGTAGAGCCGCAGGCTGTGGAGCAAGGCGCCCGTCCTCTGCTCCTCTTTCAGCCGGCCGGCATAGACTTCGGCAATGTTTATCGCGCAGCAAGCCAAGGTGTGGCCGCGCTCGACCAAGCCAACGAGCGAAGCGTTCCAGTTCCTTTTGTTGTGAATCGCGTCGATGATTATGTTGGTATCGAGGAGATACGTTGTCATTTCAACGCGAGGCTTTTCCTAAACGACGTTCAGTTTCCCGGCGCAGGGTGCGGACCCACTTTGCCGAGCCCTGTTTCAGTTCGGGATGGTCTTCGTCCTTCCAGGACCCAGCCGCCGCTTTGAGCGCTGCGATCTGTCTGTAACGCATGGGCTTCTCCTCAGCCGCCTCGGCCAAGAAACTGCTTCGCCGGCGCGAGCCGACCAAACGGTCGATGTCTTTCAGCAACTTTTCTTCGAGAACGACATGCGCTCGCTTGCTCATGGGGACATTCAACTCCCACTCAAGGTTTAACAGTCTGTGGGACTTTCGTGAGCCTCCTCAAAGCAACCAGGCGATCGGCGAATTAGGCCGCCGCGATGTTAGGCTGGTTAATATTTCCGGCGACAAGAGCGGAAGAAACTTAGGATGAGCCCAGAATCCGCGGCAATGGTGCTGAAGCGTTTTGAGCGGCCCGATGAAGTTCGTGAAATGACCCTCGGCCGCTTCGAACTGGTGCGCCTGGGCGGCATGACGATCGGCCGTGCCACCTACCAGCCCGGCTGGCGATGGTCCGAACACGTGGGGCGTAATTTGGGACAAAGCCACTGCCAGGTGGAACACGTTGGCTTGGTCCTCACCGGCGCCGCCACCGCGGCTTTCGCCGATGGGCGGGTGATCGAAATGCGAGCCGGAGACCTGTTCTACATTCCCGCCGAACCCCACGACTCTTGGGTTATCGGAAACCAGCCATACGTCTCCCTGCATTTTCTCGGCGCGGACCACTACGCCAAGTGATCCGGTTCGCCCGCCGCTCGCTCACTTGTTCGGCCGAGGGAAGCACGATAATGGGAAGTGAAGGAGCAACCATGACCATCACCTTGCCACTCGCTCCGGACCAGGAAGCGAAGCTCGCGGCGATAGCCCAGGCGAGGGGTCTTACCGCCGAGGCGTTACTCGCCGAAATGTTGGAACAGTTCCTCGGCGACGCTTCGCCGGCTCCGGCACACGAACCGTGCGACACTTTGACGGGATCTGCCCTTGTGGCCGCTATGCAGGCTTCTCCGTACAAAGAAATCATCCTTGAGCCACGCCGCGACCCCATGCCGACACGCGACGTCATCTTCTGATGGCGTGGTTGCTCGACACCAACGTCCTATCGGAATTGCGGCGGCCCTATCCGGAGCCAAAAGTTCTGGCATCTGCCGGAAGAGGAACGGCGCCAGCTTGCCGGCTGGTTTGATCAAGTGAAAACGAAGCGCTCTGGGATGAAGAGTTGAAACAAGACCTTGCGCCAGATAGCAAGGGTGAGCGCGGCTGGATATCGTCCGGCGTGAGATCTCGGAACGCAAGGCTCGACCGCTCGAAGAGGCCCTGCGAGGGGACACAGTTCACACCCGTGACTGTCGCTCGTTTCCCTCCGATTTGGATAGGTTTCATATACTTGTAGTTGAAGCCCAAATGGAACATCGCTCCCTCGTCACACGGGTAGTGCTTGAAAACTACATGAGCATCGCGTTTTGCGACGTGAGGCTCGGTCCGTTGTCGATTCTAGTGGGGCCGAATGGCGCAGGGAAGAGCAACTTCTTAAGCTCGTTGCACTTTCTTTCAGACGCTGTCCAAGGGAACGTATTTAACGTAGTCCAAAATCGAGGAGGATTTGACGGCCTGCTCAAGCGGGGCTCCGCCAATCACCTCGGGATGCGCCTCGAATTTACGACCTCCACTGGCGCGCACGGATATTATTCCATCCGTCTCGAGCGGGACTTGGCTAATGACTTCGTAATACTAGGGGAGAAATGCGCAATCGGAGAACCGAGAAGCGTTTGGTACAGCGCCACCAGAGGGGTCCTGGAGTCCAATATCGCGACGCCCGATGGCCTCGTTAGGGAGGGTCTCTACTTGCCCGTGATGAGCGGGTATTCAGAGTTCAAGCCCGCTTTTGACATCCTCAGCAGATTCCGATTCTACAATCCCAGCCCAAGAGACTTTTTGCTGCCTGCCGGCGACGAAGATCGCGCTCAACTCCTCATGAGCGATTCGAAAAATCTTGCAAATGTTCTTAATAGGCTTCGCGATGCAGACCTGGTTCGAAAGACCTTAGTTCCAGCTGTCCGGCCGGAAAGAGTCACGGAGTACTTACAGGCTATCAATCCCGAAATCACCCGGATTGACACAGAGGCAAATGGGGGATATAGGTATCTTCGGTTTTACTTGAAGAGCAGTCCAGAAGCTCCATTTCATGCAGCTCAAATGTCGGACGGCACGCTCAGGTCACTTGCCATTCTTGTGGCCCTATTTCAGGGTGTTGGTGGTGTTCCCGAGATTTCGCTCGTAGGGCTGGAAGAGCCTGAGTCTGCAGTCCATCCGGCCGCCGCTGGGGTTCTGTTCGACGCAATGCGGGAAGCAAGTGCTAGCGTTCAAGTCATTGCGACGACGCATAGTGCCGATCTGCTCGACAAGAAGGACATTGATACTGACGCGATCCTTGCCGTGGAATTACGAGAAGGCACTACTCAGATAGGCGGAGTGGACCAGACCGGGCGAGAATCCCTAAAGAAAAGGCTCTACACTGCCGGTGAGCTCATGCGGATGAACTACCTGCGGCCAGAGACTCTGGCTCCGCCCACCGAGGCGAAGATCGAGTCCGTCTTGTTCAGCGATTTGGTCCCAGCCTAATGGCGTTTACGATTGTGCCGCTAGTGGAAGGCCACGGCGAGGTGCGGGCAGTTCCCGAATTGTTCCGTCGAATCATCGCCGCGATTAATCTTGGAGTGCGGATTGAGATCGGACGTCCTGTTCGGCAACCACGAGAGAAGTTGCTGAAAGACAGCGAGCTGCACCGTGCATTAGATCTAGCCGCCCATGAGGTTGGTCAAAACGGGGCGATTTTCATTCTTATCGACAGTGAAGGCGCTTGTCCTGCTGAGGCTGGTCCGGAGCTACTCGCACGCGCTCGAGCAGCGCGCTCCGACCAACGAATCTCGGTGGTTTTGGCCCACAAGGAATTCGAGGCTTGGTTTCTCGCTTCAGCCGCAAGCCTCAGAGGCTTCCGGGGCTTAAGAGATGATGTGGAAAATCATGGAGATCCCGAATCGGTTCAGGGATGCAAGGAATGGCTTACGACCCAGATGCCAATGACGTCGAGATACTCCCCAACAGCAGATCAAGCTGCTTTCGCGATGACTTTTGATATGGAGCTCGCTCGTCGGAATGCTCCTTCGTTCGACAAACTTTGGCGCGAGTTTGAACTTACGTGCCAGCATGCCAGATCTTTGCTAACGGACGCTTAGCTCCCCCGCACCAATTCCAAAAAAGCCTTCGCCGCATGACTCAAACTCCGCTTCCCCGGACACACCAGCCGGATCTTCCGCTCCATCGCCAGCTCCTTCACCTTGATCTCCCGCAGCGCGTCCTGCTCCACGTCCTGCTCCACGCACATGTGCGGCAGAAACGCCACCCCCTCGTTGCGCTGCACCATTCTCCGAATGGTCTCCACAGTCGGCATCTCCACGTCCATGTTGAGCTGCACCTTGTGCTGCTGGAACTGCCGGATCACCACGTCCCGATACGGCGACAAAACATTGTGTGCGATAAATGTTTCCATCCCCAGCTCCGCGATCGACACCTGCCCGCGCGTCGCAAACCGGTGCCGCGGCGAAACCACGAACGCCAGGTGATCGGTGTAAATCACCATCGTCTTCAGCCGCTCGTCCTCCGGATCGTAGCTGATCACCCCCAGCTCCAGATCCCCATCGATCAGCTGCGACGGTATCTTGCTCGATAACGACCGCCGCACTTGCACCTTCACTTTTGGATAAAGCCGCCGATACCGTTCGATGTGCCCCAGCAAATACAGCGATGTCGATTCATTCGCCCCCACCACCAGCCGCCCCGCCGAATTGTCCCGCAGCTCCGCCAGCGCGTTCTCCAGTTCCCCCGTCAAATTCTCAAACCGCCGCGCGTAGTCGTAAACAACCCTGCCCGCATCCGTCAGCAGCAGCTCTTTGCCCGACCGGTCAATCAGCCTTTCTTGTAAGTCCGACTCCAGCTTCTGCACCGCCAGCGATATCGCCGGCTGCGTCCGCAGCATCTTTTCCGCCGCCCGCGAAAAGCTCTTTTCCGACGCCACCGTCATGAACACCTTGAGTGGATAGAGTTCCATAAGCGATCCTTATGCTATCATTGTAACTTATTCTAATCGCCCATATTATAAATTTGCCAAATCACGACCGCGCCCGCATAATTGAGAAACATGACCACGAACGCAGGAGGACACATGGCCAATCGAGTCTACATCTTCGACACCACCCTCCGGGATGGTGAACAATCGCCGGGCTGCAGCATGACCGTACCCGAGAAGCTGCGGCTGGCGCACAAGCTGGTGGAGCTGGGCGTCGATATCCTCGAAGCCGGCTTCCCCATCGCCTCCGAAGGGGATTTCGAAGCGGTGGACGCGGTCAGCCGTGAGTTCTCCTGGGTGCAAGTGGCGGCCCTCGCCCGTGCCAACCGGCTCGATGTCGAACGCGCCGCGGCTTCGCTTGAACACGCCAAGCGACCGCGCATCCATACCTTTCTCGCAACCAGCGAGATTCATCTGAAGTACAAGTTCAAAAAATCGCAGCAACAAGTTCTGGATGAAGCTGTTAGCGCCGTAGAACTCGCCCGCAGCTATACCGACGATGTCGAGTTCTCCGCCGAGGACGCCACCCGCACTGAGTGGGATTATCTCGAACAAGTTTCCCGCGCCGTGGTAGCCGCCGGTGCCCGCACCGTAAACCTCCCCGATACCGTCGGCTTCTCCGTCCCCGAAGAATATGGCGCCCTGATCGCTCGCATGGTTAAAGCGTTAGGTGACAGTGCCATCGTCAGTGTCCACTGCCACGACGATTTGGGCCTCGCCGTCGCCAACTCCATCGCAGCCGTCCAGGCCGGCGCCCGCCAGATCGAATGCACCATCAACGGAATCGGCGAACGCGCGGGCAATGCATCTCTCGAAGAGATCGTTATGGCGTTCAAAACGCGCCCGGATCGCCTTCCTTACCAGACCAAAATCGTCTCCGAGCACATTTATTCCACCAGCCAGCTCCTCGCCCAAACCATTACGTTTGGCCCGCAACCCAATAAGGCCATTGTGGGTGAGAATGCCTTTGCACACGAAGCCGGCATCCACCAGGACGGTATGCTGAAGGAGCGCACCACCTACGAAATCATGGATCCGAAAAGCGTCGGCGTCCCGGAAAGCAAGCTCGTGCTCGGCAAACACAGCGGCCGCCACGCGCTCAACAAGCGCGCCGCCGATCTTGGCTTCGTTCTTTCAAAAGACGAATTGGATGCGCTCTACCATCGCTTCACCGCCCTCGCCGACCGCAAAAAAGGGGTCCGCAACGAAGAGATTATCGTTCTGCTGCATGAAGTTGTGGGCGAAAAGGCAGCCGCGGTAAATGAATGACGTAGCGCACGCACTCTTGCGTGCGGATTCCCAAGAATGCAACTCAACATCCTGATCCTCCCCGGTGACGGGATCGGCACCGAGGTCACGCGCGAAGCGGTCAAAATACTGCACAAAATCGCGCAAAAATACCACCATAAGCCCGTTTTAAGCGACGGTTTGATCGGTGGAATCGCCATTCATAAGACCGGCGGCCCCCTCCCCCAGGAAACCATCGACCTGGCGCTCAAGGCCGACGGGACGCTGATGGGCGCGGTCGGTCTGCCGGAGTTCGACAACATCTCGCCCGATAAGCGCCCCGAAAAGGGCCTGCTGGGCATCCGCAAAGTGCTGGGAGTTTATGCCAACCTCCGGCCCGTCCGGTCCTATAAAGCCCTGCTCGATTCCTCGCCGCTCAAAAACACCCTGGTCGACGGCACCGACATGATCATCGTGCGCGAGCTGAACGGCGGCATCTATTACGGCACGCCGCGCGGCATCTCGGGCACCGGCGCCGAAGAGCGCGCCGTCAACACGCTCAGCTACACGCGGCCCGAAATCGAGCGCATTTCGCGCATGGCGTTTCATCTCGCGCGCAATCGCCGCAAAAAGGTCACCAGCGTCGACAAGTCCAACGTCATCGAGACTTCGCAGCTCTGGCGCAAAGTGATCATCGAAGTGGCCGAAGAGTTTCCTGACGTCGCGCTGGATCACCTGCTGGTCGACACCGCCGCCATGCAGCTGGTCTTGAACCCGCGCCGCTTCGACGTTCTGGTCACCGAAAACATGTTCGGCGATATCCTGAGTGATGAGGGAGCAGTTTTGGCCGGATCCATCGGTATGCTGCCTTCGGCCTCGATCGGCGACCAGAAGCCATCCGGCGCCTGGGTGGGCCTGTATGAGCCGGTGCATGGATCGGCGCCCGACATCGCGGGGCAAAACAAGGCCAATCCCTTCGGCGCCATAGGATCGGTGGCAGCGATGCTCGAATACAGTTTCGGGCTGAAGGAAGAGGCCGCGGCGGTGAATCGCGCGGTCGAAACCGTGCTCAATTCGGGCCACGTCACGGCCGACCTGAAGCCGGCGGGCAAGCCGGCCACGACTTCGGAAGTAGGAGACCGAGTAGTTGAAGCAATATGAGCGGAAGCAATATGAGTAAACCCCGTACCATCATCGAAAAAATCTGGGATAACCATGTGGTTGCCGAGCGCGCCGACGCGCCCACGCTGCTTTACATCGATCTGCACCTGGTGCACGAAGTCACCTCGCCGCAAGCTTTCGACGGACTGCGCGCGCGCGGGCTCAAAGTCCGCCGTCCCGACCTCACCATCGCGACCACGGATCACAGCACTCCCACCACACCGCGCGGCCTTCCCATCGTCGATAAAATCGCCGCCGCGCAAGTGGATCGCATGGTGCAAAACGCCCAGGATTTCGGCATTCACTGCTATCCGCTCGGCAGCGACAAGCAAGGCATCGTGCACGTGATCGGCCCCGAGCTTGGTTTGACGCAGCCCGGCATGACCGTGGTCTGCGGCGATAGCCACACCGCCACGCATGGTGCGTTCGGTGCGCTCGCGTTCGGCATCGGCACCAGCGAAGTGGAGCACGTGCTCGCCACGCAATGCCTGCTCCAGAAGCGCTCGAAGACCTATCAAGTGAAGGTGGACGGCGCGTTGAAGAAAGGCGTGTCGGCCAAGGACATTATTCTGGCGCTGATCGCGCGCATCGGCATCGGCGGCGGCACCGGATCGGTGTTCGAATATTGCGGCTCGGCCGTCCGCGCGCTGTCGATCGAAGAGCGCATGACCGTTTGCAATATGTCAATCGAAGCAGGTGCGAAAGCCGGCTTGGTCGCGCCCGACGACGCGACCTATCAATATGTCTCCGGTCGCCTGTATGCACCGAAGGGCGCGAAGTGGGACGAAGCCGTTGCGCGCTG
>Ga0335074_10015199_pt1 | contig 10806 bp, 8 predicted proteins | sample Lox_Sample_23_FD_206715 | JGI IMG/M metagenome (GOLD analysis project Ga0335074, IMG submission 206715) | Soil microbial communities from Loxahatchee National Wildlife Refuge, Florida, United States - Lox_Sample_2.3 | ecosystem: Environmental > Terrestrial > Soil > Wetlands | place: USA: Florida... | reverse complement strand
TGGGTGCGGTGGTTGCCCTGTCTTGGCTGGCGATGGCCAAGCGCCGGGGCCTTACGCGCACTGACGGCCTGCTCCTCCTTGTTGCCTACGTGGCAATGTTGCCTTTCGTCAGCCGCTGATCGAGGGGGCCTCAGAGGGTAGCCACCCCCGTGGGCACAAGTCCAGCAATGTTCCTTGACCAAGCGGACGACCACCAAGCCAGCCAGGACCTCGTCCCGTTCCCCAGCGCCAGCCACCTCGTCGTGCCCCACCAGGACCTCCCGTCGGCAGACGGGCCGGTGGGCGGGCCGGTCACACCCGAGCTTGAAGTCAAGGCCCCGTACTTCGTCCGGCGTGGGCGTAGCCTGGCGCACCGTTGTCGGCGTGCCGAGAGCACTGGCTATGCTCCCTACCACGGCCAGCGAGGGGAAGGCGAGTGAGACGCGGCGCGAGCAGAGCAGGGTCGCAGCACCGTTTTCTCGCGATGCGGTCATGGAGGCCGCCGCCAGCTCCTGTACCCGGTTCCTGGCCGGCCATGGGCCTCGGCGGGCACAGACGTTGCTGGCGACGATACCCACCGACACCGAAGCTGACTACTACGGGACCGGCGGCGTCGTGGCCGACCTCGAGGCCGAGGTGGCGTCGTTGTTGGGCAAGCAGGCGGCGTTGTTCTTGCCGACCGGGACCATGGCGCAGCAGGCCACCTTGCGAGCCCACGCCGACCGCCGCGCGAGCCGCAACATAGCGTTCCATCCCGCGTGCCACCTGGAGACCAACGAGGAGCGCGGTTACCAGTACCTGCACGGCCTGTTCGGCGTTCCCGTGGGGCGACGGCATGAGCCGCTGTCCTCCGTGCACCTCAACGAGGTCCACCAACCGGTGGCCGCCCTGCTCGTTGAGCTCCCCCAGCGCGACCTGGGCGGCACCCTGCCGAGCTGGGACGAGCTTGTCGCCCAAGTCACATGGGCCCGTGACCGCGGCGCTGCGGCCCACCTGGACGGCGCCCGGTTGTGGGAAGCCACGCCCTTTTACGCCAGGTCGGCCAACAAGTCCCTGGCTGAGATCGCCACCCTGTTCGATACCGTTTACGTCTCTTTTTACAAGGGCCTGGGCGCCATTGCTGGGTGTTGCGTCGCTGGCGACCAGGACGTGATCGATGAGCTGTCTATTTGGCGCACCCGTCACGGGGGTCGCTGCTTCATGCTGTGGCCATACGCCGCGTCCGCTCTCACTACGCTGCACACCCGGCTCCCGCTGATGCCCAAGTACTACAGGCACGCCGTCGCCATCGGGCGCGCCCTCAAGGAGGTGCCCGGTGTCGAGCTGATGCCCGCCCGGGTGCAAAGCCCGATGATGCACCTGCGGTTTTCGGTAAGCCTCAACACCTTGAGGTCACGGGCTATCGCCATCGCCAAGTCTGAAAAAGTCTGGACCTTCGCGCGCCCCTTCGCCTCCGAGGGGCCGAACCTCCAGCGGGTGGAGCTCCAAGTGGGCGATGCCACGCTGGAGTTCCCACCCGACGAGGTGCGCGACCTCATTGCCCGCCTGGCGGAGCCGTCGGTAGCCAAGGCGGCCCGGACCTCCAGAGCGCCCACGTCCGCCACACCTGCCAGGACTGCCAAGTCCGCCAAGGTGACCCAGAGAAGCAAAAGCCGCTCAGCAGCCGAAACCCCTGGCTAAATGACCCTTCTCCCGGCTAAACGACCCTGCCGCGGGCACCACCGCAATGTTTAGTTGGGGAAAATTAGCCGGCGATTCGCCATCCCCTTTGACTGGGGCCCGGCTTGAAGTACTCTCCTCGGCACTTGAAGGGCCACCACCTCCTTCCGATCAGCTGTGAATGGTCCCGACCCCTGGTTGGCTTCGATGTGGGTGACGAGAAGCCTGGGCCGCTAACCGTCGAGGTCGCCTGGGAGCTACCCCAAGGGCCTTCGCGCTCGACCGTCACACGAAGGTCCCAAGGAAATGGCTGCCGCGCGGCGAACGCGCCACCGGCGTCCTCAAGATCCGGTCCGCCCGGCCGCTGTCGGGCAGCGCATTGGCGAAAGCTAAAGGCGCACAGCCAGGTCTTGTCGGTCGCGCCACCCTCTTGCCATTGCGGCAGTGTCGAAGGCGGCGGCGAAATCGCCTGAAGCTCTGAGCGCTATCGCCCCTCCCGTCCCACCGTATTGAGCAACCGCCTCCAACGAGGCGACCACGGCCTCGTCAAGCCCTCTCCCCTGCCGCAGCACCCAGTCAACGCGGTGGGCGAACCCCGCCAAGATGAACGCTTCGCCCGTACCCGTGGCCGACACCGCTGCGATCGAGTCGTCGGCCCAAGTCCCCGCTCCGATTATCGGGCTGTCGCCGACGCGCCCGGGCCGCTGCCCTCGGCGCCCTCCCGTAGAAGTGGCGGCGGCGACGTGGCCATCGGCGCCCACTGCCACCGCACCGACGGTCCCCTCTTCAGACAGAGCTGGCGGGCCTTCGCCCGCGCTGAGCGATATCTGCTCGAGGCCGGCCGCCCGCGAGAGCTCATCGGCTCCAGGCCCAGCAAGCAGCAACGGGTGAAAGCTGCTCGCCGTCGCCAACCCGGGACCGCCCCTAAGGGGCCCCTCGACATCGGCTGCGGGCCGAGGCGCGTCGTCGAGGTGCGCTCGGCGGGGGCCCGCAACGAGGAGCGCGGCTCTTACTGGGTTGGCCGGCCAAGTAGTCGCGCAGACGGCCCCTGCTCGACAGCCCTCACCGTCCATCACCGCGGCGTCCATCTCCACGGTGCCAGCAGTCGTGGGCACCGATCCTCGGCCAGCGTTGAACATGCCGCTTGCTTCCATGGAAGCGACAGCCTCGACGACTGCCAGCAGCGCGCTGCCTCCGGCCCCGAGCACCACCCAACCGGCATCCAAAGACGCTTCGAGAGCTTTCCCCATCATCTCGTAGGCACCTTGGCCAAGACGTCGGAGCCGCTCATAGTTGCCCGCTCCGCCGTGGACAACGAGCGCTGGTGGCTCGAGGTGGCCAACGTCGAGCTTGGCCGAACAGCTACCCACCGCGACGGGCCCGGCGGTCGAGCTGAACGCAACTCCGTGGATGCTTCATAGCTGCCCGCTATTTCGTGCGGCCTCGGCGGCAAAGCCCAAAATGGCGCCAAGGTCGAGGTTTTCTTCGACAGCATCAGCGAGCCGGTCGATCATCTCGTCCCTGGCGTCTACAAAAGCGAGCCCAGAGGGGCTAAACGGCTTGCCAGCGCGCGAGGCGACCTCACCTAGAAATGACGACCGAAGTTCGTCGTTCTCCAAGATGCCGTGAAGGCTCGTACCCCAGACCCCCGCACCGCTCCCGGCGACACCTTCTCGCTCGGGACCTTGGCCGTCGTCGAGCCAAAACCAGGTACTGGCTCCGCCGCGCACTTCCGGGCGGCCGTGGTGGATCTCAAAACCGCTCACCTTTTCGCCTGTGGCGGACTTGCCTTCGCGCCACCGAGTGGTCTTTTCGGGAGAAAAGGACGTGGTGACCTCCAAGTAGCCAAGGCCGCCGGCATGCCCGGCTCCCGACTCGACTTCGTCAAAGATGTCGGTCCCCAACATCTGGTAACCCGCGCAAACCCCGAGCAGTGCCGAGCCGCCACGATGGGCGGACCTCACGGCCGCCTCGAGCCCGCTCGTTTGCAGCCAGTGGAGGTCGGCGACAGTCGCCTTGGACCCGGGCAAGACGATGAGGTCGGGCGCCCCCAGCGCCAAAGGGTGGCCGACGTAACGGACCGAGACGTCGTCCTCGAGCGCCAGTGGGTCGAAATCGGTGAAGTTCGAAATGTGAGGGAGCCTCACGACAGCCACGTCCAGGGCCCTGGCGCCTTGGTTCAGGCCCGCTCCGAGCGCGAGGGAGTCCTCCTCGTCGAAGGCGAGCTCGCCCAGGTGAGGGACCACGCCCAAGCAAGGCAGCCCAAGGCGCTCCTCGAGCTCAGCGACACCAGGTGCCAGTAGCTCGGGGTAGCCCCGCAACTTATTGATCACAAAACCCCGCAATTGCCCTCTCAGGTCACTGGGCAAGAGCGTGACTGTGCCGAATATGGAAGCGAAAACCCCACCGCGCTCTATGTCGCCCACCAATATGGCCGGGACACCGGCCGCTTTCGCCAAGGGCAGGTTGGCAATGTCGGAGCCGAGAAGGTTGACCTCCGCGGCACCCCCGGAGCCTTCGATAACCACGACGTCGTAACGCTGGCGCAGCTCCCGTAGAGCCGGCAGTACCGTGGCTCGGAGGACCTCCTCGGGGCGCCAGCTAGCGCCGAAGTTCACGTCTCCGGCGGGCCGTCCCATCAGTACGAGCTGGCTCCGGCCCTCACCCATGGGTTTGAGGAGGACCGGTCCCATGCATACCTCGGCCTCGGCTCGGGCCGCAGCTGCCTGGAAGGCCTGAGAGCGAGCTATCTCGTGGCCGGCGCGGGTGACCGCCGAGTTGAGGGACATGTTCTGGGCTTTGAAAGGCGACACCCTGGTGCCCCGGCGGGCGAGCGCACGGCAAAGGCCGGCCACTAGGCGCGACTTGCCGACGTCGCTCGCCGTGCCGCAGACCATGAGAGCGCCTTGGTGCCCCACGGCTCGAGTCTCGCCCTCCGGCGGCGGCTCGCGCCAGGGACCAGTACTTGACCTAGGTGTTGATGAGGGAGCCCTAAGGTAATCCGATTAGAGGACCTACGCCCGCAGGGAGGGGACCTTGGGCTCTAAGCGGTCGAGACGCCACCTGGTGTGATTGTATCTCGGAGGCTTGATTGTCCATGGTTGCAGACATCCCCGCGCCCGACTTCCCAAGAGGGCTCTCCGTCGTCGCGCCCGGTTACGGGGCGCCGGGCGACCGCTTGATGCCGATGAACCAGATCGAAGCAGTCCTCGAGATGCTGCCCGACGCTACGGTCGTGGTCGCCGAAGATGGACGGGTCGTGGCGGCGAACGCGCAGGCTGGCCGGTTGTTTTCTTACCCACGCCAAGAGATCGTTGGCCACTCGATCGAAATGCTCGTGCCGAGCGGGTCGCGCACCTCTCACGCACGGCTCCGTAATCGCTATTGGAGCTGGCCCGATGCGCGGCCGAGCGGAGTTAGCCGGGAGGTTACCGCCCTGCGGGCGAACGGTGAAACCTTTCCAGTAGAAATCAGCCTCGGCGTGCTGTCGTCTGCGGACGGCAGGTTCGTCGTGGCTTGCGTGCGAGACCTGAGCAATGCCCGACGCGCGTGGGCCGAGCTGGACGGCGCCCATTCCCAGATGTCGGGGCAGCTGCTGGAACTCGAGAAGCACAACCGCGGGCTTCTCGGAGTCGACAGCGTCACCCACATGTTGCAGTCCGTAGTGGCCGAGCCCGAGATTTACCAGATCATCGACGAGAACGGCGGCCGGCTCTTCCCGGAGCTGTCTGGGAGGCTGATGCTGCGCGATGCCTCGGAGACGCACCTCGCGCAAGTGGCATCGTGGGGTGAGAGGAGCGACGATGGCAAGCTCCTGGACGCGAACGACTGTTGGGCTGTTCGCCTCGGGAGGGTGTGCGGGAAGCGGTACCCCGGCTCTGCGCCTCGTTGCCCGCATGCCGAAGGCCTCGGTGACTACTTGTGTACCCCGCTCGTCGCCCTCGACCGTTCCCTCGGCGCCCTCCACCTAACGCCGCGCCTGGAGGGCTCAGCCATCGGGCAAGTGGACGAGGTGCTGGCGTCTAGTTTGGTGGACCACGTCGCGCTCTCGCTTTCCAATTTCCGCTTGCTGAAGCTGCTCGAGTCCCAAGCAGTAAGGGATCCCTTGAGTGGCCTTTTCAACCGCCGGTACATGGAAGAAGCTGTCTACCGCGAGCTGCGGTACTCGGCCAGGCACGGCCGGCCATTCAGCTTCGTGCTGTTCGACATCGACCGTTTCAAGGAGTTCAACGACAGCCACGGCCATGACGCCGCCGATGCCATAGTGCGAGAATTGGCACGTTTTTTGGAGCGCAACATAAGAGCAGAAGACATCGCTTGCCGGTACGGCGGGGACGAGCTCGTGCTCATCCTTCCCGACACGCCCCGGCAGGGTGCAGTCGCCAAGGCAGAACTGCTCCAGGCGGGGATCCCGGAGTTGCACGTCACCCACCTAGGCCAGCCCTTGCCTTCGGTGACCGTGAAAGCGGGCATCTCGGCTTACCCGCACGACGGTAATGATTTCGTGTCGTTGTTCCGAGCGGCTGACGCTGCTTTGCTGCGGGCGAAGGCGCCCCAGACGACCGGCCCGCCGGTGCTGGGCTGAGGCAATAACGCATGGCGCTGACGAGCGCGCCTGCGGTTCGCGGCTGGTCGCGGTTCGCGGCGTTTGCCGCGCCTGCGGTTTGCAGTGCTTGCGGCTTGCGGCTTGCCGGATGGGAACGTATGTTCGTAAGATGACTGGGTGGGTGAAGGGGCCCCGTACGCAGAGCTGCATTGCCACTCCAATTTCAGCTTCCTCGACGGTGCCTCCCACCCAGACGAGCTGGTAGAAGAAGCGGCGCGGCTCGGGCTCGAAGCGCTCGCCCTCACCGACCACGACGGCATGTACGGGGTGGTCCGCTTCGCCGAGGCAGCCGGCGCAGCGGGCTTACCTACAGTCTTCGGGGCGGAGGTCACGCTCGGCCTGACCCGTTCCCAGATGGGCACGGCCGACCCTGAGGGAGCCCACTTGGTCGTACTTGCGCGGAGCCCGACCGGCTACGCCCGCTTGTGCAAGGCACTTTCCGCGGCGCACCTCCTCGGTAGGGAGAAGGGCCGCCCGATGCTCGACCTACCCCTCCTCGCTGCAATAGGAGCGGGTGCCGAAATAGACCTTTCCACCGTTTCGATGTCTGAGCCCCTGCAAGTTCAGCAGGCGGGGCCGGCAGGGCACACAGGAGCCGACCATTGGCTAGTCCTCACGGGTTGCCGCAAAGGCCCCGTGCCTGCTGCCCTTTTGGGCTCAGGGCCAGCGGCGGCGCGGGCAGAACTGATCAGGCTGCAACAAAGCTTTGGCAACAACAACGTGGCCGTCGAAATATGGGACCACGGGGAACCCCTCGCCTCGGCTCGCAACGACGCGCTCGTCGAGGTCGCATGCCGAGCAGGTGCAGACGTCTTAGCGACCAACAACGTCCACTACCACCGCCCGGCACGAGGGCAGCTGGCCACCGCGATGGCCGCAGTGCGGGGGCGGCGGAGCCTGGACGACATCGATGGCTGGCTACCGGGGGCTGCGGCGGCTCACTTGCGCGGTGGTGCCGAGCAAGAACGCCGCTTTGCCCGCTACCCGGGCGTCGTGGCACGGGCGGCAGAGCTTGGTCAGGCCTGTGCTTTTGACCTGAGGTTGGTCGCACCACAACTGCCACCTTTCCCAACCCCGCCGGGACATACCGAGATGACATGGCTGCGCTACTTGACAGAGGAGGGCGCCCGGCACCGCTATGGGCCCCGGGAGGCGCCCAACAACCCAAAGGCCTACTCGCAGATCGACTACGAGCTAGACATGATCGACCAGCTCGGGTTCCCAGGTTATTTTTTGATCGTCTGGGACATCGTCCGTTTTTGCAACCAAGCGGGGATCTTTTGCCAAGGCCGGGGCTCAGCCGCCAACTCGGCTGTCTGTTATGCGCTCGGGATAACCAAAGCGGACGCTGTCGGGCTCGGCCTTTTGTTCGAGCGGTTCCTTTCGCCCGAACGAGACGGGCCGCCCGACATCGACGTCGATATCGAAAGTGAACGCAGGGAGGAAGCGATCCAGTACGTGTACGGCCGTTACGGGCGCGCTCGTGCCGCACAGGTGGCAAATGTCATCACCTACCGGCCTCGTTCGGCCGTCCGTGACATGGGCAAAGCCCTCGGAGCTTCGCAGGGGCAAGTGGACGCGTGGTCCAAGTGCATCGACCCGTGGCAGCTCCAATTGGGCGCAGAGGGCGCGGCAACGCCAGGCGGGGCCGGGGCGGACGGCGGGGCCAGGGCCGGGGCGGACGGCGGGGCCAGGGCCGGGGCGGACGGCGGGGCCAGGGCGGGGGCCGGGGCGGGGGCGGGGGCGGGGGCGGGGGCCACCATACCTGCCCCGGTGCTCCAACTTGCTTCTCAGGTGCTCGAATTTCCCCGTCACCTTGGGATCCATTCAGGTGGCATGGTCATTTGCGACCGCCCAGTCTCAGAAGTTTGCCCCGTCGAGTGGGCAAGGATGGCCGACCGCAGTGTGCTGCAGTGGGACAAGGAAGACTGTGCGAAGGCGGGGCTCGTCAAGTTTGACATGTTGGGCCTCGGCATGCTCTCGGCCCTCCACACCACAGTTGACCACATAAAGGCCTTTTACGGCACGGACATCGACTTGGCGGCGCTGCCGCAGGACCCGGACGTGTACATAATGCTGAGCAAGGCCGATTCAGTGGGGGTTTTCCAAGTCGAAAGCAGGGCCCAGATGGCTACCCTCCCCCGCCTCCGGCCGCGTACCTTTTACGACCTCGTCATCGAGGTCGCTCTCATCCGGCCAGGGCCCATCCAGGGCAAGTCGGTCCACCCGTACTTGCGCAGGCGGAGCGGCTCCGAAAAGATCACCTACCTCCACCCCTTATTGGAGCCCTCCCTGAAAAAGACCCTCGGCGTGCCGCTTTTTCAGGAACAGCTCATGCAAATGGCAATCGACGTGGCTGGTTTCAGCGGTGCCGAAGCCGACCAGCTGCGCCAAGCGATGGGGTCCAAGCGAAGTGCACAGCGCATGGAACGTCTGAGGGCGCGCTTTTACCAAGGCATGGCAGCGCGGGGGGCAACGGGAGCGGTAGCCGACAGGATATGGTCGCAAATGGCAGCTTTTGCCAACTTCGGTTTCCCTGAGAGCCACTCGGTCAGCTTCGCTTACCTCGTCTATTCGTCGGCGTGGCTGAAGCTCCACTACCCGGCCGCATTTTTGGCTGGCCTGCTCGACAGCCAGCCGATGGGTTTTTGGTCGCCCCAGAGCCTCGTGCTCGACGCCCGCCGCCACGGGGTCGAAGTGCGCCGTCCCGACGTCAATACCAGCGAAGCAGTGTCATTGCTCGAGCCCGGCGGGCCTAGTGAAGACGGCGCCCAGTGCCCGGCGGTACGGCTCGGCATCAGTTATGTGCGCACTATTGGCGACGAGCTCGCCAAGCGGGTCGCAGCCGGGCGGCCCTATACGAACATGGAAGACCTCGTGCGCCGCTGCGACCTGAGCGTCCCGGAGACCGAGGCGCTGGCGACGGCTGGCGCTTTCGAATGCTTCGGGCTCAACAGGCGGGAGGCGCTGTGGGCAGCTGGTGCGGTCGCACGCGCCGACGGAGGGCAAACCAGGCCTCTCCCCGGTGTGGTCATCGGGGCAGGACCTCCTCCCTTGCCAGGTATGGGCACTATCGACCTAAACCGCGCTGACCTTTGGGCTACGGGTTTGTCACCAGACAGCTACCCGACGGAGCTGTTCAGGGCGGAACTCGACGCTCTCGGGATCGTCAAGGCCGCTGACCTTAGCCGCTTCCCCGATGGGGCCCCGATCGTAATAGGCGGTCTGGTGACCCACAGGCAGCGGCCTGCAACAGCCAATGGCGTTGTCTTTGTCAACCTGGAAGACGAGACCGGCCTGGTCAACGTCATCTGCCCGATCGCGACCTGGCGACGGTACGGCCAAATTGCCCGTACTTCGCCTGGCCTATTAGTGAGGGGCAAGCTCGAAAAAGTGGACGGCGTGATCAATGTCCTCGCAGCGAGCTTCCAAGCCCTGCCCTCATTTGCAGGGGCGGGGGTGCTGCGGTCGCGAGATTTCCACTGAGTGAGCCCCTTGATTTGCTAGGGTCCAGCTCGTGCCACGACAGGCAAAATGTCCCTCGAGGCAGCACTAGTGACCGGCCAACTGGACCTCGTGGCCCTCAGCGTTGCTGAACCGTTTGGCACCGTTTTAGTAGACCCACCTTGGCGTTTCCTCAACCGCACGGGCAAGGTCGCGCCTGAGCACCGCCGCCTTGCTCGCTACAACACCATGACGGCAAAAGAGATCGCAGCCCTTCCGGTTGGCGAGCTCGCCGCCGAGCGGTCCCACTGCTACCTCTGGGCCCCGAACGCCCTTCTCGCAGAGGGCCTAATGGTGCTCGAGAACTGGGGTTTCACCTACAAAGCGAACCTTGTCTGGCACAAAGTCCGCAAGGACGGCGGGAGCGACGGGCGGGGAGTCGGCTTTTATTTTCGCAATGTCACAGAGCTCGTCCTCTTCGGCACCAAAGGCAAGTTGCGGACCCTTTCTCCCGGTCGCCGGCAAGTCAACCTCTTCGCCAGCCGCAAGCGCGAACACTCGCGAAAGCCCGACGAGCTGTACCAAATCATCGAGGGCTGTTCGCCCGGCCCTTACCTCGAGCTTTTCGCCCGCCATGCGCGCCCGGGCTGGGTGGCCTGGGGGAACGAGGCGCCGGGAGCATGAGGTCTCAAAGGCCCTCTACCCGGCCCTGGCCCTGGCCCTGGCCCTGGCTCCGGCCCTGGCCCTGGCTCCGGCCCTGGCTCCGGCCTCCGGCCCTTCGCTAAGCGCCGGGCCACCTTGTAGCGCGCGAAGGCGGGACGGGTGCCAGCCAGGCCCAACGCGCCGACGATTCAGGCCAGGCCGCTCGGGACCACACACGCAGTCGCCCCAAAGGCGTTTACCACCGCTCCCGGTCGCACGTCCCCAACGCGCGGCTCCCTTTACGCACATGACCACGAACGCAATTTCACGGGGGCTGCAAAGTTCCGCCGTATTGCGCTTGGGTATTGCGGGCTTGCCCACTACCTACCTCACCAGTGCGCTCAATCTGGTAGCGAGCGGCCTTGTGAAGCGAATTGAGCCCGTTCGCACCAGCTAATCTCCATCGGTACACGCAG
>Ga0335074_10015198_pt1 | contig 10806 bp, 8 predicted proteins | sample Lox_Sample_23_FD_206715 | JGI IMG/M metagenome (GOLD analysis project Ga0335074, IMG submission 206715) | Soil microbial communities from Loxahatchee National Wildlife Refuge, Florida, United States - Lox_Sample_2.3 | ecosystem: Environmental > Terrestrial > Soil > Wetlands | place: USA: Florida... | reverse complement strand
GCAATACCAGCCTGGGTGACAGCCTCGGCAAGCCCCGCGGCTAGCTGCGCCTCTCCGCCGAAAAAGCGCGCCGGGCCGCGGGTCGCGATGGCGCAGACACCCGGTTGCAGCACCTCAACCTGCGGGCAGAAGTTCTCGACAATAGCGACCACCGGCTCGAAGGCACGTGCCGCCGCACTCTTACTGCCTGCACTGTCACTGCCTCCGTAGTCACCACTGCCGTCATCATCGACCCAGTCCGGGCAGCGCAGCACGAGCACCCGGCGCGCGGCTGAGGTATCACTTTTCATGGCTAGGCCCCGTAGGTGCCGGTGCCGTCCTGCGCGCCGACGTCGGGCGTGCTGTCAGCCGCGACCGCCGTGACTCTGCCGTCCGGACCTGGCAGCCACAGCCATGCCGAACGCGGCCGCTCCCCCGCGCCGCGGCCGGACGCAACGAGGAGCGCCTTGCGAGCGCGCACCCGCCCGTGCCCTGTGCCGATCCCGGTCCACTCCGCGTCAGTCACCAGCAGCCGGGACTGCGCGCCAGGCCAGTCCCCGGCGACTAGGAGCACACTTCCGTAGCGGCGCGCTGCCGCTTCCAGCTTGTGCCGCAGCTGAGCCGACGGCTGCTCTGGCGGGCGCAGCAGCACGATGTCGAATCCATCCAACAGCGACGCCACTACCTGAGCCCAGCCAGGACCGGGCTCAGCGACCAGCAGCATCCGGTCCGGATCCAGCCCGGCCTCGACCGCCGCCCGCACGCCGACGGTCGGCACTCCGACGATCGCGCACCACGCTCCCTCAGACACCGCCTCCGCGGCTAGTGCCAGTGACAGCAGCCCCCAGTTCCCCGATGTCACCACCGACCCGCGCTGCAACCCGCCGCCAGGCAACAGCTCTCGCAGCGCCGGCAGGACTGGCAGCAGACCCTCGCCGGTCAGCACGTCATCCCGGTGGCGCACCGGAGATAGCGAGATGACCTCCGCTACCCCCGTTCCCATCCCATCACTATCGAACAGATATTCGACCCATGTCAAGGGCGCAGCGGCTACCGACAGCGAGCACTGCCCTCCGGTCGGCTCAGGCTCTGAGCTCTCCTACGAGATCGCCCAGTGCCTTGCCGAGGTCGCGATCGTCGGCCGCAGGATCGCCATCCACCATGACTGCATGTCAACGTCTCTGGTGCACCGCGGATCGACCCGTGCTGACACAGCAAACCCGCCCACCAGAGCCCACAGCCGTCCGGATTTGTCTAGATCATCGGCGACGCGCCGCAGCGCGGCCTCAAGGACATTCACTCGAACCGGTGCGACTGGCGACCGGGAGCATCCCCCAGAGGAGCGCCAGGCGGGGTCCTCAGCCAGGACGACACAGCCGTTCGCTCGACGATCAGCAAGGGCGCCCGTGCTGCAACCGCTCCATCAGCGCATTAACGGCTGCTACGACCTAGTCAAGCGATGAGGGCTTAGCGATGGTGATGATTTCGGGGCCGTCAGGCGCGAGCGCCGACCGATCCCAGTCGCCGTACTGCTCCGCTATCTCCAGGCCGGCGCCTGCCAGGAAAGCGGTGAGCGCGTCAGCGCCAAGGAACCGCAGCTGGCTGTGGCTGAGCTGAGGCCGTTGCCAGGCCGGGCTCGAGTACGTGGTCGTGAACGACACCAGATCGCCGCGCACTGGCAGATCCACCTGATGCTCCTGCCGGACCACAGCACCGGAACCGTCAGTGACCTCGACGCCGTTCTCCGGTATCCACTCCTCCCAGTCGCGCGCCAGCGGATTACGAGTCTCGAACGCGAACCGGCCGGCCGGCGTCAGTGCCGTGCGCACGGCCGCCAGCGCCTGGCGCACCTCGTCGTCGCCGGTCAGCACCTGGAACGCGTGCCCGGTCATCACGATCAGGTCGAACTCGCCGTTCCAGCTGGCCGTCGACAGATCGCCGAGCACCCACTCGACGTCCTCCCCCGCCTTGCGTGCCACATCGAGCGTCGCGGCTGCCGGATCGAGCCCGCACAGGCGGCCCGCATGACCTTCCGCCCTGGCACGCCGCAGCAGCATGCCGGTACCGCAGCCCACATCGAGCACGCTGGCGGCCTCCATCACCAGCGGCAGGTAGAACCCGAAGTCGCCGCGCGGGTCCCAGGGGCAGAACAGGTCATACAAGGCAGCCAGTGAGGGCTCTGCGAACAGGCGGTCGACCACGCGCCCAGATTGACAGCCGTTCCCGCCTGGTTGCCAGGCATTTTCCGGCGACCGGGTCGTGCAGAACCAGGTGCCTGTCCCCGTCGATCGTAGTAAACCTTGCGTACATGAGCTCTGGCAGTAACCCGACCATCCGCCGTTCCGCCCGGATGGTCACACTGCTCGTCTTGGTCATGGCCGGGCCGACTGCCATCCTGCAGGCGGCGCCCGCGACTGCCGCCCGGTTAGTCGCGTTGCCCGCCGCTGCCACCAAGCCGGCGGTTTCAGCGGCCAAGGCTGTGTACTTCCACACCCTGCCGCCAGGCGCGAAGCTGCCGAGCGACGCGCGCTGCGCCAGGCTGGTGAACGCCTCGCCGCAGGGCGAGAACAAGCACGCAAACACGCCCTACAACCATCGCCGCGGGCGGCATGTCAGCGCCAAGTTCCTCGCCGAGGACGGCGCCGGGGGCAAGAAGCTCGCCCGGCGCATTGACGGCAACTTTACTGGCACCACGATCGACATATTGCGGTGGGCCGCCTGCAAGTGGGGCATCGACCAGGACATCGTGTTCGCCCAGGCGGCCGTTGAGAGCTGGTGGCGGCAGAAGCAACTTGGCGACTGGGGTACCGACGCCGCCGACTGCCCACCCGGACACAAGCTCGGGCAAGACGGGAGACCTGGCGAGTGCCCGCAGAGTTACGGCATCCTGCAGAACCGCTATCCCTATGAGCCCGGCGGCTGGCCGGCTATCGCCCGGTCCACCGCGATGAACGCGGATGCGGCCTATGCGATCTGGCGGTCTTGTTACGACGGCTACGAGACCTGGCTGAACACCGTGCAGCGGGGCAGCCAGTATCACAAGGGCGACGCCTGGGGCTGCGTCGGGCGCTGGGACGCAGGCCGCTGGCGGACACCGCAAGCACTTCACTACATCGCCAGGGTGAAGAAGTATCTGCGCGAGAAGATCTGGCTCAGGCCTGACTTTCAGCAGTGAGCGGCCGCTAGGCCGCGCCCCGACATCGGGCTACCTGGTATTGCGTCCGCTTTGTCCGCATCCATGGCGGCCGGCCGCTGCCCCTGACCGACGTTTCACGGGTTTGGTGCACGAGAATCGGCATAAACCGGGCGTGTGGACGTGCTATGGGTCGCCAGGGCATCGTCAGTGTGGAGTTACTGCTGCTATGGCCGTAGTAACTCCACACGGACGGCCGCAGGGTTCGCGGAATGCCCCGGTTGGAGCTATCCGGCGTCCCGCTGGGCGGGTTTCGGGGGTTCACGGGGGCCTCCGGTTGCTGGTTTTCGGGTTTCGGGGGTTCACGGGGGCCTCCGGTTGCTGGTTTTCGGGCTTCGGGGGTTCACGGGGGCCTCCGGTTGCTGGTTTTCGGGCTTCGGGGGTTCACGGGGGTGTCCCCCGTGGGTTGTAATGTTGTAATCAACACGTGGAGCGCAACATGACATCTGACTCACCCCTCGACGCCTACTCCAGGACAGTCGCCGGAGTCGCGGCCGAGCTGACCCCCCGCGTTGCGAGTCTTCGCGTCCGAAGCTCCGGCGGCCGCTACCGCGTCGAGGGCCTTGGATCAGCCGTGATCTACACGCCAGACGGGTTCCTACTCACGAATGCGCATGTGGTGGGGCAGTCCGAGTACGGCACTGCCCTGTTCGCCGATGGCACCAGCGCCGACTTCCGTGTCGTCGGGGCCGATCCGCTATCCGACCTCGCGGTCGTCCGTGCTGACGCACCGACGCCCAATCCGGCCGTCCTTGGCGAAGCGGACAACCTGGTCGTTGGCCAGCTAGTAGTCGCAGTAGGCAGCCCGCTCGGCCTCACTGGCTCGGTGACAGCAGGCGTGGTCAGTGCGCTCGGCCGGTCGTTGCCGACGAGCGCCGGCGGCAGGGGCAGCCTGGTCGAAGATGTCATCCAGACTGACGCCGCCCTGAATCCCGGCAACTCGGGGGGCGCCCTTGCCGACTCAAACGCCCGGATCGTCGGCATCAACACCGCTGTCGCCGGAGTTGGCCTCGGCTTGGCGGTGCCCATCAACACGACGACTCGCAAGATCATCGCGGCGCTGATGCGCGACGGCAAGGTGAAGCGCGCCTACCTGGGCATTGTGAGCGTGCCCGCACCGCTCCCCGAGAAGCTGCACCAGCGGTTCGGACGGACCAGTGGCCTCCGCGTTGCCGAGGTCGTGCCGAACGGACCGGCCGCCAGGGCCGGGCTGCGTCCCGGCGACCTGCTCCTGACAGCGGGTAGGCGACCGGTAACGAGGGCGCAGGATCTGCAGAAGCTAATGTTCAGCGAGGCGATCGGGCGCCCGCTGGCCATCACGGTCATGCGGAACGGCGCACTCGTGGACGTCATCGCCGAGCCGACCGAACTGGTCGCGGCCTGACTCCCCGGCCCTGAGATCGCAGGGGCCGCCGTTCTGCAGCCGCCGGGATTAACGGCGGACTTCGATTACCTTGCCTTTGCTATTAACGCGCAGTCTCATGACGCGTTCATTGACAGTAACTGAATTTGGCGGACGCGTCGCGGGCCTTACTTTACCTGCTAATTCACATCTGATGGCTCTAGTCTGTGGGAATGCAAGGACGGATTACGCGATCATTTTTCGGCCAGTACGCCGTTGCCTGGCTCTACCTGGCCGCCGTCTGCGCTGCCGAGATCTCCTACGTGTTGCTAACACCATCCGACCGGGCCGCGGTGCTCCGGTCGGTGAGCACCAGTGTGTACAACCTGGAGCACGACCCGGTTGGCTCCCTCGTTGCATCGGCCTTCTTCACTCAGGGCTACCTGCTGGCCTGGCCCGCGCTGATAGCCCTGGCCCTCTTCGGTGCCAATCATGCACTCGGCAACTGGCGGACGGCCGTGACTTGTGCCGCCGCTCACCTGATCGGAACGCTGGTCAGCGAGGGCATCGTTGGTTATCGCGTGTCCCATGGCGAGCTGCCGCCGACTGACAGGTACCTGGTCGACGTCGGCATGTCTTACGTCGTTGTGTCCGCCATCGCGGTAGCGCTGCTGTACGGCGGCTGGCTCGCCCGAGCGGGAGCCGCGGTGGCCTTCGTACTGCTGATCTTCGTCGGTCACATCTTCGCCGGCCTCAGCCAGCTGGAAGTGCCGGCGGTCGGCCACGTCCTCGCGCTGGTTACCGGAGCCTCGCTCGGCACTTTTCTCATCCGGCAACGCCGCAGAAAGGCGCAGGCGTTATTTGATTACGCTTCCGCATCCTCGGCGTAGAAAGCCGTCCGGCTACTGATAAATTGAGGTCATTACGCGCCAGCTCCGGGTCACGGAGTGTGGGCACCGGGGTAGCGGGGGCAAACTACTCCCTTCCTTGAGTTTCAGGGCTCGGCAAACTCCTCTTTTTAGGCGGATCGAGCTTTCGCATGAGCTTTGACGTGCAGGGAGATGCCCGGCTGCAGTCAGCGCCCCCGGCCCCCGCAGAGCAAGCGCTACCCAGCCGCCCGGTCCGCCCCTACCTGTGGCTGGCCACGGCTGGTATCGGGGCCTCGCTGGCCGTCATTGTGGCTGCCTCGCTGGCGCGCGAATCTTGGATGGGTCCGGCCCTGCCGATGCCGAGAGTGGGCCCCCCGGTTGAGCTGGGCAGCTGGCATCTGCCTCTGAACGACGTTGCGGTCGCGCTGTGGCTCAGCGCGATCGCAGGCGGCGTCGGCATCGCAGCCGGCCTGATCGCGGTCCGCCGCGGCGCCCGGCCGTCCGTCAGGATGCTGCTCGTAGCGGCGGCCGTGGTGGTTGCCATCCTCACCGTGCTGCCTCCGGTCGGCTCGACCGACTCCCTTGATTACATGGCCTTCGGGCGCATGATGGCGCTTGGCCACAGTCCGTATGTCATGGTGCCGTGGGACCTGATCCGGATGCATGACCCTGTGGCAAAGTCGATCCCCTGGGAATGGGGCCGTTTCGCAACGCCCTACGGCCCGGCTGCCACCGTCGAGGAGTTCATCGCCGCCAAGCTTGGCGGTACATCCGCCGCGCAGATTGTGTTCTGGCTGAAGCTGGCCAACGCGGTTGCGTTCGGCGCGGTCGCGCTGGTCGCGGATCGGCTGCTGCGACACGATCCAGCCGCGCGACTGCGAGCTCACCTGCTCTGGACCATCAACCCTTTGCTCATCTGGCAGGTGATCGCGGCCGCGCATCTGGACGTACTGGCCGCGGCCGCCGGAATGCTCGGGCTGGTGATCGCCGGCGGGTGGCCGACTATGCCGGGCCTGCCGACCATCGCCTCCACTGGCCATCCGCGGCTGGGCCGCGTACTCGCGGGTGGCGCCCTCATCGGCCTCGCCGCCGACGTGAAGATCAGCTTCGTGCTCTTTGGCCTTGGCCTCGCCTGGTCGCTGCGCCGCTACCCCGGCGCCTGCCTGGTAGCTGGCTTCGGCATGGTCGCGGTGCTACTGCCGACGTATGCGTGGTTTGGGCCACCTGCCGTCCAGGCGGTAGTGGGCCGCGATAACCGTACAACTGCCGACAATTTCTACCAGCTGTTCTCGTCCGCACAGCATGGCTTCCTTATGCAGCACGTTGGCGTCATCGCTGCGATCGCAGTCGTCGGTCTCGCCCTGGTTACGCTCGCCCGCCTGCCCAGTGGAGCGACCACCCAGCCTGCCATCCGTGCCGCGCTCGCGCTCAGCATTGCCTGGCTGTTCGTCTGGCAGTACCAGCTGCCGTCGTACGACGCCATGCTTCTCTGCCTGCTGGTACTTGTGCCCGCCGGCTGGCTGGACTGGCTGGTGATCATCCGCTTGACCGCTGCCACTATCGCACTCATGCCAGGCAACCCGACGCCGCTACAGTCGCACCTGCTCGCCAGAATCGAGCTTGACGACATCACGGTGGCGGTTCCCATCGTGCTACTCGCCGTAGTCGTCGCGCTTATCCTGCTGTGCCTGTTCAGGCCGCGCCGCTCGGTCCTGGCTGCGGCGACTCCCACGACGGTGACTCCCGCGACGGTGACTCCCGCGACCGAGCCGCTTCGGCGACTAACAAGCGGGCTGTGACCGGCTCAGCGCTCGCGACCAGCGCAGCCCGTGCCGTCTCCACGCGGTGACGTGCTTGCGCCTGGCGCACCGCTACGGCCGCGAGCAGTAGGAACACCGCAATTCCGGTCAGCACGAAAAGGTTGCCGGTAATGAGCTGAGAACCGTGCCAGTGGTACTCGGCGTACCAGGGCCGGTCGCCAAGCTGCGCCGACGTGCCGGGATTGGTGTTCGGCGGAATCCAGATCAGGCCTTCCGAGAACCCGCCGAGGTCAAGTGGCTGGCGCCAGAGGAAACCGGGCCAGGCACCGAACAGTCCGGCGAGCAGGGCAGCCCCGGCGAGGTAAGCCCACCGTACTGCCGCGCGCGAGCGGATCCCGTAGACGACTAGGACCGTAACCGCGGGTACGACCCAAACCCAGTGATGATCCCAGCTGACGGGCGAGACCAGCAGGCCGGTCAGCGCGCAGGTCAAGACAGCCACCGTGCGGTGCCCGGCCTTGTCGAGTGCTACCGCCGACGCTATGCCGACCACCAGCGTGACAAAAGCCGCAATCAGCCAGACGGGCTGACCAGCGGCGATGCTTCCAGCGAACCGCGTGATGATGGCCTGCAGCGACTGGTTGCCCTCCCAGCCGATGAACCCGGTGCGACTGCCCTGCAGGAACAGCCCGTGCAGCCACCAGACACGAGAGTCTGCAGGCAGGACGACAAAGCCGAGCACCACCGTCGCCACGAAAGTCGCACCTGCAACCACGGCCTCGCGGAACCGGCGGGTCAGCAGCAGGTACGGGATGAAAACGAGCGGTACCAGCTTGATCCCGGCGGCAAGGCCAACACCGGCACCCTTCCACCATCGCCTGTCGGGCTGACTCATGTCCCAGATGATCAATGCCATCAGCACTAGCTCGATCTGGCCGAGATACAGCGTGCGCTGAACAGGCTCGGTCCAGAACAGGGCAGCGGCGAGCAGCAGCGTACCGCCGAGTCGGGCCATCCCCGCCCGGTAGCCGAGGCCGCCTAGCGTCGCCCAGATCGCTGCGCACATGGCCGCGATGCTCGCGCCGATCGAGAGCTTTAGCAGCAGCGTCCAGGACGGTAGCCACAGCACGGTGAAGACCATTGCGGCAAACGGGGTGTAAGTAAACTTAAGTCCGTCGCCCGGCCAGTCGTAGAGCGGCGCCGCCACGCCGACGTTGTACGTCGGCGCGACTTGCGCAACGACTTTTCCGCCAAGCCGATAGACGTGCAAATCTGCCGGGGACATCCAGCGATCCATCGGATGCGTCACGATGAAGACGCAATAGCAAGCCATCATCACCGAAAAGGCGATGAGCCCGGCCGCAAGCAGCGCTCTGCCCGGCGCCCGCGACGAGGCGCGGGAGACGGCAATGGCAGGGCCGCTGACGTTACCGACTTGCGACGCCATCACGAACCAGCCGTGCGCTGGATCGCCGACGGCTGCCTGCGAGCCGCTACCGAGAGAGTGGGCACGAGCCACATTAACCCGGCCTCTTTGCCTGTCACGGCGGATAGCCGCTCCGTGACGGAGCCATGACACGGAGATTAGCAGTGCGATACTCAGGAGGGTTCAGGCAGGTGATCCGGGTGCGCTGACTCAGCTGCCGCCTCGTCGCCGGCCAGGATCTCAAACCCTTCGCCGGCGTGGGCAATCACGAGCACCCGGCCATGCACATGCAGCACGTCGACGTGATAGCCGTAGAGTCCGCTCAGTACGTCTTCGCGGATGACGTCTTCAGTTGTGCCGCACGCAGCACGACCGCCGGCCAGGTAGACGATCCGATCCATCACCGGCAACAGCGGGTTCATCTCATGTGCGGATATCAGCACTGACACCTGCTGCTGCCTGGTGATCTTCGCCAGGATCGAAATGATCTCCTGGGCGCTGCGGATGTCCAGGTTGGCCAGCGGCTCATCGAGGAGCAGCAGCCGCGGCTGACTGATCAGCGCATGAGCGATCATTATCCGCTGCTGCTCGCCGCCAGAGAGGTTGCCTACCCGCTGGTTCGCGAACGAGCTCGCGTCGACCGCCTCGAGCATCTCATCAACCAGTTCGCGCCGGCGCCGCGACGGTAGCGGGATTCCGGGCCGCTGCCCGTCCAGGCCGAGTCCTACGAGGTCACGAGCCCGCACCGGCATGTCGGGGTCGAGCTGGATCTTCTGGGGAACGTAGCCGACCAGCCCCCGGCCGCTCGGGAGTCCGCAGATGGTTACGCTGCCGGAGGTCTTTTGCTGAAGGCCAAGGAGCACGCGCAGCAGTGTTGTCTTGCCTGCGCCGTTGGATCCGATGAGGCCGACGAACTCACCAGGCCCGATCGTGAAGCTGACATCGGTCAGGATCTGCCGACCAGCTAGCCAGACGCTGACGCCATCGACTGTCAGCACCGGGCCGCCACTGGCATCAGGCAGGGCTTTCTTGTTCGTCGCCAACCTTCACCGCCATCGGAGCCTCTCGGTGCAGACTTTATCGGCTGCCGGCTGGGTCCCGATAATCAGTTGCAACCGGTCCCGCAGTGCTGGTGTACTCCCCTGCTGTACGCGCGGCCAGCTGACAGTGCCGTAGCGCCGGCACACCGAAAGGAGGGAGCCAAGATGCGGGCAGCGCTCATGTTCACCGAGATGGCAGTTTCCGCCTATCAGAAGGACATGACGTGCGCTTGCTCAATCTTGGCATCCTGGCACATGTAGACGCTGGTAAGACAAGCCTGACCGAGCGGCTGCTGTTCGCCGCCGGGGCCATTAGCCGGCTCGGCCGGGTCGATGACGGCAGCACCCAGACCGATTCGCTCGCGCTCGAGCAGGAGCGCGGCATCACGATCAAGGCCGGGGTCGTCTCGTTCGCTGTCGCCGACCTTAAGGTCAACCTCATCGACACGCCCGGCCACCCGGACTTCATCGCGGAGGTCGAGCGTGCGCTCGGCGTTCTGGACGGTGCGGTGCTTGTCATCTCGGCCGTCGAAGGAGTGCAGGCCCAGACCAGGGTGCTGATGCGCGCGCTGCAGCGACTTCGAATTCCCACCGCGTTCTTCGTCAACAAGATCGACCGGTCCGGAGCGGCTTACGACCGAACGCTTGCGGACATCGCGGCACGTCTGAGTCCAGCCATCGTGGCTATGGGTAACGTTCAGGACCTGGGAACGCGCCGAGCCAGGTCGGTGCCGTTTGGTCCAGGTGACACAGCCTTCGCCACCAACCTGGCAGATCTTCTCGCGCTCGGCGACGACGCGCTGCTGGCCGCATTTGTCGCAGATTCCCGTGCGCTGTCATATCCGCGGCTGCGCTCTGCGCTCGCGGCCCAGACCAGGCAGGCGCTCGTGCACCCGGTCTACTTCGGCTCAGCGATTACTGGAGCCGGCGTTGACCGCCTCATCGGCGGCCTGGCGGACCTGCTGCCTGCCGCAGCAGCCAGCAGTGGATCTGCTGCGGGCCGGGTGTTCAAGGTCGAGCGCGGCCCGGCTGGGGAGAAGATCGCTTACGTTCGCATGTTCGCCGGCGCAGTGCGTGCCAGGGAGCACCTTCGCTACGGCCCGGACAAAGTAGCGAAGATCACTGCGGTCAGAGTCTTCGATGGCGGTCCGCCCAGGCCGGCCGAGTCCGTCCTGGCTGGCCAGATCGCGAAGGTCT
>Ga0335074_10015196_pt1 | contig 10807 bp, 12 predicted proteins | sample Lox_Sample_23_FD_206715 | JGI IMG/M metagenome (GOLD analysis project Ga0335074, IMG submission 206715) | Soil microbial communities from Loxahatchee National Wildlife Refuge, Florida, United States - Lox_Sample_2.3 | ecosystem: Environmental > Terrestrial > Soil > Wetlands | place: USA... | reverse complement strand
CGGGCAGCCATCTGACAGACACCAAGACTCAGACGCCAAGGCAGCATCGCTGAGCAAGATCATCTTCAACAAAACTGGCGTGCACCCCACACCGGTCTCCTCCGCGAAGGCCGCCACTGCCTGCAGGTACGCTGTCTCGACCGGGCCGTGGTCGCTGATCGGGCTCTCGGAGCCGATATAGCGGCCCTGTTCGTCGCGGTCGGCGGGATCAAACTTGGTGATCCGGTAGGCATAAGGCAGCATCCGGCCAGCATCCGATGTCGTCCGGCCCGGGCGCCAGCCATTTATCACCAGGATCAGGCCACCAGGCCGGCGCGGTCACGTACCGGGATGACGGTGACCGTAACGCCGTCGCCGGACAGGTCGATCCGGGAGAAGGCGGCGCCGGGAAGCCCGCGTATAGCTTGTGCGCTGGTCGTGTCCGCCTGATACGCGGTGGCGGGACCGACCCACACCGGGACCGCACCGAGCATGCCGAGTGCCTGGTGATGGTTATGCCCGCACACCACGATCCGCACATCGGAGCCAGCGATCGCGTCGCGCAGCCGCTCCGGCTCGCGCAGCCGGATCTGCGTTAGCGGCTCGACCGGCGAGCCGATCGGCGGGTGGTGCAGGGCCACGACGGTACCGTCGGGGCTGGTGGTCTCCAGCTCGGAGGTGAGGTAGTCAAGCGTCTGGTCGGCCAGGGCCCCGTAGCCCTCACCCGGCACGGTGGAATCGAGAGCGATGATGCGCAAGCCGTCCCGCCAGTGCGTCTGGTTGACCGGGCCGTCTCCGGAGCCGCCGAGCAGGTGGTGGCGGAACGCGCCGCGGTCATCGTGGTTTCCTGGCACGTAGATGACGTTGGCGCCGCTGCTGCGCGCCGCTTCGGTAATTATCCCGGCCAGGTCGTCATAGCACGCACCATCGCCGGTGTCGGCCAGGTCGCCGGTGAGCACGAGGACGTCGGGCCGGATGCCGGACGCCTCAAGCAGGCGCAGCCCGCTGACCAGATTGTCTCGCGGCCGCACCCCGGGGCTGAGCAAACCGCTGGCGGTCAGGTGGACGTCGGAGATCTGCACCAGAAGGTATGAGCCCACCAAAGACCTCCACGGCGCGGTTGGCATTCTAGCCTCTGTAGCTTCGCTTGCTGGATAGAAATTCCAGCACCCGAAAAGTCCGGAATCCCAAGCAGCTACGCCGAGGCCGGCTTTGCCATCGGCGAGCGGGACGGCGTGGCGCTGCACTTCGCGGTCAAGCCGGATCACGACCCCAGCCGCACCGCTACCTGGGTCTACATTTCGGTCGAAGACGCCGACGAGCTGAGCACGGAGTTCGATGCGTCCGGCGCCGGCCAGGGCCGGACCCCGCGCGATACGGACTACCCCGCCGCCCGACGGCGAAGAGCTCGCCATCGCGTTCTGGAACGCCTGCCCCGTCGGCCGGCTTGAGGCCGCACGTTACCTGGCCGGCCGCGGGGCGGCCACCGACTGGCGTGCTCCCTGGTCTGGTGAGACAGCGCTCGACGCGGCCCGCGACAAGCACCAGCGCGAGGTCGTCGCCTGGCTAACTAACCGCTAACTGGCCGACTGCGAGGGCTGGGGAGCCAGACGGTGAGCAGGGTATCGAGCAGCGTGTCGGGCGGTGGCCAGTTGACGTAAGGGCGGGCGCGGCCGGTTCAAGCCAGCGTGACGCCTGGCCGTTGATCGCAGTCGCGTGCATGCCGGTCACGGTAAGCCGGCGGCTCGGCGGCACAATGTACCGCATGACCGAGCGAACCACGGGTAACCCGTTCGTGATCATCGGCGGCGGTCTGGCCGGCGGCAATGCCGCCGCGGCGCTCCGCGAGGAGGGTTTCCCCGGACCGGTCGTGCTCATCGGCCGGGAACCGGGCGTCCCCTTCGGCCGTCCGCCGCTGTCCAAGACCTACCTGCGGTCGGAGGAAGACCTCGACGGCTGGTACGTCAAGCCGGCCGACTGGTACGCCGACCACGATGTCGAGTTCCGCAGCGGAACAGTGGCGGCCGTCGATCCCGCCGCACACACGGTCACCCTGGCGACGGGCGAAGCTCTCCGCTACGAGAAGATCCTGATCGCGACCGGAGGACGTAACCGGCGGCTCAACGTCCCCGGGGCCGAGCTGCCCGGCCTTCACTACCTCCGTACGGTGGCCGAGTGCGACGCGATCAAGCAGGAGGCGGTGCCGGGCCGGCGCGCGGTGGTCGTGGGCATGGGCTTCATCGGCTGCGAGGTGGCGGCCTCGCTGACCCAGCTCGGCGTCCAGGTGACCGCGGTGTTCCCGGGCGGGGACCCGCTGGAGCGGGTCCTCGGCGATAAGGTCGGCGGCCTGATCGCCGCCTTCCACCGCGCGCACGGCGTCGACTTGCGGCCCGGCGACCAGGTCACCGCCTTCGAGGGCACCGAGCGCCTGGAGGCGGTAGTGACCGCCTCCGGCAACCGGTTCGATTGCGATTTCGGCGTCGCGGGCCTGGGCATCCAGCCCGAGGTCCCCGACATCGCGGTCGCGCAGGATAACGGGATCCTGGCCGACGAGCTCTGCCGGGCCAGCGCGCCCGACGTCTATGCGGCCGGTGACGTGGCGAACCAGCTCCACCCGCTGTTCGGGCGGATCCGGGTCGAGCATTACAACAACGCGGAGAAGCAGGGTAAAGCGGTGGCCAGGTCCATGCTCGGCTCGACCGCCCCCTACGACTACGTCCACACCTTCTGGTCCGACCAGTACGAGCACAAGATCGAGTACGTCGGCCACGTCACCAGCTGGGACGAGTTCGTGGTCCGCGGCAGCGTCGCCGACGCCAAGCTGATCGGCTTCTACCTGGTCGACGGAATAGTAAGCGCCGCCGTCGGCCTCGACCGCGGCGGTGATCCCGAACTGGACCTCGACGGCGAGATGGCCGCCTGCACCCGCCTGGTCGCCGCGCGAGCCCGCCCGGCTCCAGCTGTCCTGGCCGACGACCGCACGGATCTGTGGTCGCTGCTGACGGCCGGTTAGGCCCGCGCCCGTCATCGCGGCACCGGCGGCCGCCGGTCTCAGAACCCCGTCCGGTCCTCCCTGCACCGATGAGGCGCCGCCGCGTGGTCGCCGAGGGAATCCGGGTGCTGTCGCAATTGCGAGTGAGCTAACGCGACAGCCCACTGTCGGTGGAAGCAAAACCGCACCTCGCACCGGCGGCGATTCTCAGGACGCATCGCCGGGCTATCCTCGGATGGGCCGACCCGAAGGGGAGAGGACCGACATGGCGCAGCAGGCCGTGGGACACGAGGACGGCGACATCACGCTGAAGTCCGGAAGGCTTCGGGTGCGGCGATGGGGCGCCGCGGATGCGCCGGCGGTGGTGTGCGTCCCCGGCCTGTCGGCGAACCTGTGCGGCTTCGACCGCCTCGCCGAACGGCTTGCCGGCGACACGCTGCAGGTCGTGGCAATCGACCTGCGCGGTCGTGGCCGCAGCGAGGTGACCGGCGCGGGCACATACGGCTGGCGCAACCACGCACGCGACGTGCTCGGCGTTGCCGACGCCGTCGGCGCACCGTCGTTTGCGGTCATCGGCCAGTCCAGCGGTGCGGCCATCGCCATGACCTGCGCGCAGCTCGAGCCGTCGCGGGTCGGGCGGCTTGTCCTGGTCGATCTGGCCGGGAGTCCCGATGAGCGGGCCGCGGTGCCGGTGATTGCCTCGGTCAGTCGGCTCGGCACGGTGTACCCGTCGGCTCAGGCTGCCATCGCGCTGATCAAGCAGATCGGCATTATCCCCGAGTGGGACGAGTACTGGGATCGCTACTTCCTGTACGAGCTACGCGACGTCGACGGCGGCGTGTCGTCAAGCAGCGACCTGGGCGCGGTGCTCGAGGATCTCGGGTACGGCAACGCGTTGTACTGGTCAGGCCCGGCTGCTCCGATCCACGCGTTGTGGACGGCGATCACCATGCCAACACTCGTGCTGCGCGCCGGGCAGGAGATCATGCCCGGGTTCGGGTTCATCCTGCCCGCCGCAGAGGCGCAGCGGTTCGCGGCCGCGGTGCCGTCGGCGCGCGTAGTGGAGATCGACGCGAATCATTACACGATTACCACGCACAACGATTCCATTGCCGCCATCGATGCGTTCCTCCGCACGGGCTGACGCCCGTGCGGAGCCGAGCGCCCGGGCAGGTGGTCGCGGTCCAGCCCAAGGCAGAGGGCGGTTTCGCCGATCGACGAGCTGGCCCGGGATGGCCGCGTCGGCGCCCGTTCGGACTGGCCAGGAGGAGCCCTATCGGAACCGGTTGGGCGGCATGGACGGCACGCGGCCGCGGTAGCCGCCCGAACTGACGCATCGTTCGGGCGCCACTCAGCAGTGCGACGCTGCCTGTCGTCGCCGCTCAAAGTCGGCTGATGCCATTTTACTTCATTTAACTATTGCGGAGATGAAGTTACTCACCAGCGCCCCGGGCGTGCTGCAATTATTTATCCATGACACTGTTGTGCGATTGAGAAGCTGCCTGTAACGCCGTTCCTCGCGCAGCTTGTCCTTTTCAGTAGCCAGGATCAGTGATCCATTGAAGAACGCCTCGTGATGGTGGATCAGGCACGCGCCGCCCTCGCTCTCAAGCGCTCTGACCGTGTCGTTTTCCCGGCCCGGCGGCAACCAGTCCGCAGGCTCCCGTACCACCACCGCCACATGCTCAACCACAGTCGCTGACGAGTTCCACGCCGTTCCGTAGACGCTTTCCGGCGTCACCAGCATCCGGGCGCTGTCGTCCTGCTCTGACAGATCGTTTGAGTACGAGCCCGCCTGCGCGGTCGCGAAGAAGCCGGGGCAAAGCGCCAGCACGCTGGCCGTCTTCATGTGAAGCAGCCTTTCTCCCGTGCTGACCAGGACGCCGCTATCAAGGGAAAGGGCACCCCAGTCATCGTTCAGCACCGCCACTGAGCACTCAGGATGCCGTAGCAACCCCGCCACCAGCGTCGTCTTGCCCGCACCGGAACTTCCCGTGATAAGCACACCCTGCCGGCCCGCCCGCGTGCCGACGGACAGCGCGCATCCATGCACGAACAGGATGTCATCCCCGCTCACGGCCGAGCAGATGCCCCGGACACACACCTTAGCCAGCCTGTACGAGCTAAATCCGAAGACCACCATCGTCTGGCGGTCCCGTGACCACCATCGTGCCGCGTCCCACCGTCGGTCAAGCCCATAGCCGCAGGCCGGCCGGGCCAGTGCATACAGCGTCGCATCTGGCTCGCGGCCGGGTCGGGCCTGAGCCCAGTTGGCCGCGAACATGCCGCTGAGCAGCGCGCTGTCAGAAACGAAGGCGAGCACCACCCGGCCAGCGGGCACACGGACCGACGCGAGCACACGGTGGGGAAGACGGACGCCGGCCAGCGAGGTCCACAGGTTCGCTCCCGGCTCACGGACCGGCAACAGCGCGTCGTAGTAGCTGGCACCCATCTCCTCGCACCTCTCGAACGTAGCGTCGGGGCGAGAGGGACGGCTGCGACAGCGGCGTTCGGGAGCCGTATCCCGAGCCGAAAGACCCCGATAATGAGGACCTCAGCCCGTTGCCAACGTCGGCTGCGGCCAGGCGATCACGGAACTGCATCCGCCCGTGGCGCGGCCAAGCCACGGCCGTCGATGACCTCAGCGCAGCGGTGGCCTATTTCCCGGCCCGCGGCCCATATGCAGCAGCCGCTCTTCAAGATCGGCCCATGTCCTGCTCCACTCCGCGAGCGGGTCGAGGAGTCGCTCCAGCACGCCGAGCTGCTCGTCGAAGGAGGACAGTTGAGCTTGCAGCGCTGCGATGCTGCGTCGCTGCGCGCCGATACTGTCGGCGATCGCCGTCATCTGGGCCGCTGAGAAGCTGCCGGGCAGCGGGAGCGCGCTAGGCGCCAGTGGAGGGCCGCCGCCGAACCCAGCTAGGTCCTCCAGCTTCTTGGTGATTGCGCGCAGCTGGCCGGTGAATTCATGCACCAGTCGGGGCGCCCCTCAGGCGTTCGAGAACAGCGGGATGTTCGCCCCGCTGACCGGCGCCAGCGGGCTGTCAAGCAGCGCGACGATCAACTCCGCGACGTCATCCGGCGTCAGGCCCGGCCGCAGCGCCGGATTGGCCCGGCGCAGCATCTCGGTGTCGACGGCGCCCGGGCTCAGGCAGATGGCGCTGATGCCGTGCTCCTTGCCCTCGACCGCGATCGCCTCGGTCAGGCCGATGACCCCGAACTTGGACACGTTGTACGCGGCCAGCCCCGGGAACTTCTCGGTGGCGTAGACGCCGGACAGCGACGCGATGTTGACGATCCGGCCCCCGCGGGCCCCGGCCATGGCCGTGAACGCAGCGCGACAGCACAGGAAGGTACCGGTCAGGTTGACCCCGAGCGTCTCCTGCCACAGGGCCGACGTCGTTGCGGCGAACGGCGCGGGCGTCAGCACCCCGGCCGCGCAGACCAGCGCGCCCACCGGTCCAACCCGCCCGGCCGAAGCAAACAGGCGCTCGACCGAGGCCTCGTCGCTCACGTCCGTCGGCACGGCCGCGGCCTGGCCGCCCGCCCGCCTAATCCGCTCGGCAACCTCGTCGAGAGCCCGGCCGTCCCTGGCCGCCAGCACGACGTGAGCGCCCGCCGCCGCCGCGGCCACGGCCGTAGCCGCGCCGATCCCGCGGCTGGCCCCGGTGACCAGCGCCACCCGTCCGGCCAGCCACAACTCAGTCACCGGCCACTCGCCGGTAGAGACGCTCGTGCGCGTCCAGGCTTACTTCCAGGTCAAGCCGGGCCTCGGCGTGCTCGCGACAGGTCGGTCGCGAGAGCCCGGGTACGTCCGACACCGCCGCGGCCGCGGCCCACACATCGTCGGGCGGCACCAGGAAACCGGTCACGCCGTCCACGATCACCTCACCGAGTCCGCCGCGCCTGAACGCGATCACCGGTGTCCCGCATGCCTGTGCCTCCGCCGCGGCCAGCCCGAAGGGCTCGTCCCAGCGGGACGGACACAACACCACCGTCGCCCGGGCCATGGCCTCCCACAGCGAGGCCCTGGGCACTCCCTGGTGCACGGTCACCCCGGGCCAGTCTCGCCGCGGGTCGATCTGCTCCCGGCTGTAGGAGGCATCGTAGACGTCACCGTAGACCTCGATCGGCACTCCGGCCCCGCGGGCGATGTCGATGGCCTCCGCCGCGCCCTTCTCCGGGCTCAGCCGTCCCGCGAACAGCGCGCCACCGCCCCCGGCCGTCTCCGACCACGGAATGAGGCGCGCGGGCGGATAAGGCGGCAGGATCGCGTCCACGTGGACCGCCTGGCCCCACGCGCTGGCCTGGAAAGCCGATACGACCGCCACCGTCGGCGGCCTGCTGCCCCTGGTGACCTGACGAAGCGCCTCCGCCACGTCCTGGTCGGGAGGCAGGTGGACCGTGTGCACCACGGGTGCCGCAAGCTCCGCCGCCAGCCGGACGGCAGGCGCGTCGAACGCGTGATTGTGGACCACGTCGTACCGCGTCGCCCGCATGCTCTCGTAGGCAGCGGCGAAAGCGGACTGCGAAGCCGCCGAAGCCGCCGAAGCCGCAGCCGCAGCCGCAGCAGTCTCACCCTCAGATGACCCGAACGCCCGGAAGAGCGTGCCCTCCAGAGACCGCGGATCCACTCCGGTATCGATCACCTCGACCCCCGGGATCTCAGACCCCGAGGCGGCGTAGACGTGCACGTCATGCCCGCGGCCGACCAGCCCGCGGGCCAGATCGGACACAAACGCCTGGGAACCGCCGAGCTGCGGCTCGCGGATGGCCGTCACCAGCGGCGCCATGATCGCGATCTTCATCCCGCCAGCACCTTGAACGCCAGGTCGCGCGGCGCGTTGAGACCAAGCACCTCGAAGGGAACCCGCCGCTCGCCACGCCGTCGTACCGAATCGGCTCCCTTGGGGTAGAAGATCTCCGCTAGCTCCACCGCGTCAGCGTAACTGCCGAACTCCACCCACATCGCCCCGGGGAAGCTGACGTGCTGGTAGCCGCGCGCGGCCAGCCAGGAAAGGTGGTTCGGCCAGATGATGGCCACGCACCCGCCCGGCCGGCACACCCGCTCCATCTCGGCCAGCCCGGCCTCGCCGCCATGCCCAGGCGACGGCGTAAAAGCCGAGCAGGCCACGACCAGGTCGGCGGAGTCGTCGGCCAGCGGCAGCTGATCAAAGAACCCGTGGACCACCCGCGCCAGGTTGCCATCACCCGCCGCCGCGAGCTTCCGCTCCAAAATCCGGCGCAACGGCAGCGCAGGCTCCACCGCCACCAGCTGCCGCCCGCGCCCGACGAGCTCCATCGTCAACCGGCCCGTTCCCGCGCCGACCTCGACGATCCGGTCCGCGCCGCACGGCAGCCAGTCCACCACCCCGGGATGGAGCCGTTCGGCGCTGGCCAGCCGGTCATAGAGTTCCGGTTCGAGGCGGTAAAGCAGTTCCCAGGCCAGGACCACGTCGCGGCACGGATCACCGTCCCCCCGCGGAACGAACCTGCGCGTCTCCTCGGGCGTGAACACGCCCAGGTCCGCGGCCGTATACCGCCACCGCAACTCGCGGGGTGGATCCTTAGGCCCGGTCGCCAACCTCGGCCCAGTTCTTGTCGGTCTCCCAGACGCGGACCGACAGCAGCAGCCCGCCAGGAAGCTCAGGCTGGAGCCGCTCCCAGAACGCCTGGGCCAGATTTTCCGCGGTCGGGACGCGCCCTTTGAGCCAGGGAACGTCAGTGTTCAGGTTGCGGTGATCCACGTCACGGATGACCTGCCGCGTGATCACGTCCGACAACAGCTTCAGGTCAAGGACGTAACCGGTGGCCCGGTCGATCTCGCCGGCCACCGTCACCTCCAAGACGTAATTGTGCCCGTGCAGGTTTGCGCACTTGCCGAACAGGCGCCGGTTCTCGTCATCGGACAGGTCCGGGTCGCACAGCTGGTGCGCGGCGTTGAACGATTCCCGGCGGCCGACCAGAACGGTCATGAGCCAAGTCCTCTTTCGCGAGCTTTTACTATCGATAGACTACATGAGTGAGCATGACCAGGAACGAGGCGGACCTGGCCTCGGTGAGCTGCCTGGACGACCCGGTGCGCGGCCGCCTGTACGCGTTCGTGTGCGCCCGCCGCGACCCGGTGGGGCGAGACGAGGCGGCCGGTGCCGTGGGCATCGGCCGCGCCCTTGCCGTCTACCACCTGGACAAGCTGGTGGAGGCCGGACTGCTGACCGCCTCGTACCGGCGCCCGCCGGGCCGCGGCGGACCGGGCGCCGGCCGTCCGGCCAAGGTGTACGCCCGATCGTCGGCCGAGTTCGTGGTGACCGTTCCCGCGCGGGAATATGAGCTGGCCGCGCGCTTGCTGATCCAGGCGGTCGCCGCCGACCGCGGCGGCCAGGCCCCGGCCGCGCTGCACGAGGCCGCCTGGAAGCTGGGCGCCGACCTCGGCCGGCGTCATCAGGCCGGGCCGGCCCAGGGCAACGGCCTTCGCCCCGCCCTCAGGGCCGCGCTGTCCGAGCAAGGCTACGAGCCCTGGCACGACGACGCCGGCACCGTCCGGATGCGCAACTGCCCGTTCCGCCGCCTGGCCGAACTCGAGCCCGAGGTGATCTGCCACATGAACCTTGCGCTGATTCAAGGCCTGCTCGCGGGCCTGGGTGCGGACGACTTGAACCCGGTCCTTGATCCCGAACCCGGGCACTGCTGCGCCGCCATCCCGGTGGCCGCCCACGACATGAACGGAACGTCATGACCCACCGCCCGATCCTCGACAGCGCCGACCAGACCGCTACCCCGCCCCCGCCCAGTTCAGCCAACGGCTCCCGGCCGAAGTCAACCCGGCCGAAGTCAGCGGGGCCGGAAGTGGTGGACCTGAACGGCGGACAGCGGCCGGTAAACCCGCAGGCCGCGGAGCGGGCCGCCGCGGACTTCCTGACCGCGCTCGGCATCGACCTCGACCGCGAGGAACGCCGGGTCACGCCGGCCAGGATGGCCCGCGCTTACGCGGAACTGTTCGCCACGGAGCCGTTCCGTCTGACGACCTTCCCTAACGACGAGGGTTACGACGAACTGGTGCTGGCCCGCGCGATCCCGTTCCGTACCCTGTGCGAGCATCACATGATGCTGTTCTCCGGCGTCGCCCACGTAGGCTACCTGCCCGGCGACCGCATCCTCGGCCTGTCCAAACTGGCCCGCCTGGTCGAGCACTTCGCGGCCCAGCCGCAAACCCAGGAGCGGCTGACCATGCAGGTCGCCAAGTGCCTGGACGAGAACCTCCACCCCAGCGGCGTCGGCGTGGTGCTTGAGGCCGAGCACACCTGTATGACCCAGCGCGGCATCCGCGCCCTCGGTGCCACCACCGTCACCTCGGCCCTGCTTGGCACCCTGCGCAGCGACCCCCGCTCCCGCGCCGAGTTCTTCGCCCTAGCCGGCGTCCCCACCTCACCGGCCCACAGCTAGACGCCATAGACGCCAGCCTGCCAATCGGATCAATCTAAGCGGCGACGGGATGGGCGGGCCGGCCGCCGCGGCTGGGAACGTTTCCGCGGAAACGCTTTGTGCGAGATTTCACAAGCCGCTTCGGCGGAAACGTCCGTGCCTACGTAATCGGCGAGCAGCCGGGTTGGAGTTATCCACGCTGTTCCCCGGCCCGGCACACGGCGCGACAGCGGGAGGCTATGCTGGTGACAGGTCGCAGCGCAAGGGAGGTGGTGTTCTATGCCGGACAAATCCATGGCCGCACCGCTTTCCAGCAGCATCGTCTAGGACCGCTGCGCCAGCCCCAGGGAAACGGTTCCGCCGAATCGCCTGGAGGTAAGTCCTGATGAACACCACCCACGGCACTGGCTTTGAGCC
>Ga0335074_10015195_pt1 | contig 10807 bp, 6 predicted proteins | sample Lox_Sample_23_FD_206715 | JGI IMG/M metagenome (GOLD analysis project Ga0335074, IMG submission 206715) | Soil microbial communities from Loxahatchee National Wildlife Refuge, Florida, United States - Lox_Sample_2.3 | ecosystem: Environmental > Terrestrial > Soil > Wetlands | place: USA: Florida... | reverse complement strand
GAATCGGGTTTCGCCTGGCTGCCGCCGCTGGCCTGGCGGCTCGACCGATTATGGCGGCGGCTGAAGGTTGAAACACCGCACCTGAAGTCCGCACCCTCGGAATACATTCGCCGGCAGGTCTGGGTGAGCACGCAGCCGATGGAGGAGCCGCAACCGCGCGAGCAGGTGCTCGACACGATCGACTGGATCGGGTGGGACCGGCTTCTGTTTGCCACCGATTACCCGCACTGGGATTATGACGACCCGGCGCAGGCATTGCCGATGCCAATCCCGCTGGAGAAGCGGGAGAGGTTTTTTCTATGTAATGCGTTGGATTTGTATGGTCAAAGATGACCAAGGCTGAGCACGACCCCGGCGGGTTCCAGTAACGCGTCGCGAATACGAAAGCGGGCGGCAAACGTATCCTACGTGGATTTAATCCGTGGCGAGTATGCGTTGTGGTGCACGGAAGGTTCTGGTTTCAAGTTTCCGTGTGGCATGCTAGATGTCAAAGCGGTTCATCGCTGAACCGAAACCCCCAGGCGGGACCTGTGAGCCGGAATTGCGAAACGTCCCGGGGCTGTGAAGGAGCGGCCGCCGACAGGAGAGTGAGACATACGAACGGAATGAGCGCCGACTGATGATAGCCGCGGCGCGATGGTTCCGTCCGATCGGACCGGTGCTCATCACCGTGACCACCTGCTTGGTGATCGCGCTGGGGTGGTTCGGCGCGTATTCGGCGATCGTCGCCCACCGTGCGGTGTCGCGAGCGCGGGTGGAGAGCGAGGTCCACAGCAAGGCGGCGCTGATTGCCGAGCAACTGCGGCGGGAGCTGCTGGTCACCGACCAGACCCTGCATATCCTCGAAATAGAATGGGAACGCGATCCGGCGGGGTTCGATTTCAATAGCTGGCGTCAGCGCGCGCTGGCGCTTACCGATATTTCGTTGCAAATCTTCATTGCCGATGCCCACGGCATCGTCCGTTTCAGTTCCCGGCCGGATATCATCGGCGACAACATCAGCGGCCGCGACTATTTTCGCCACGCGGCGGCGTTGCCGGCAGATGATGGACGCATGTTCATCGGTGCACTCACGCGCGGTCTGATCACCCGGCAATGGCAGCTCAACATGGAGCGCCGGCTGGATTATCCGGACGGATCGTTCGGCGGCGTCATCGCGGCTTCCTTCGATGCGAGCGTGTTCACCATGCTCCAGCAAGAGGCGAATCTTGGCAGCGGAGGCCTTCTGCTGGTCAGCACGACCGACGGTGCGATTCGCGGGATCGGCAACCTGGAGCAGGCGCAGGTGGATGCCGCGGCGAGCCTGACCGGCTCGCCGGTTTTCAAGGAAATGCAGCGCTCGGCCAATGGCGAGTGGGTCGGGCCGTCGCCGCTCGACCGTGTCAAGCGGGTGCTCGCCTTCGCCACCATTCCGGGTCGTGGCCTGCAGGTGCTGGTGGGCGAGGACGAGGACCAGGCGATGCGCTCGGCCACCGAGTGGGAGCAGGAAGCGCTGACGTTCACCGGCGTGGCCACCGTGCTGGTGCTGGTGATGGCCGCCGTCCTGCTGTGGGCGGAGCAGGCGAGCCGCGCGCGTCATTCCGCCACGCTGCGCGACCGTGCGGCGCTGCGCGAGTCCAATATCCGGCTTGAAGCGGCCCAGCAGCGGGAGCGCGCAAAGGCGGCGCAGCTCGCGGCCACGCTTGCCGGCATGAGTGACGGCATCATGATGGTCGACGCCGACCTGCGGCTATTGGCCTGGAACGAGCACTTTCCGGAATTCACCGGCGTGCCGGGGGACATCCTGCGTCCAGGCCTGCCGATGGAGGACATGCTGCGCGGACAGGCGGAGGCCGGCGAGTTCGGCGCGGTCGATGTCGAGGCGGAGGTCGCCCGGCGGCTGGCGCTGCTGCGGCATGGCGGCAGCATAGGGCGGATCGAGCGCCAGCGGCCCGACGGCCGGGTCCTCGAGATCCGCCGCAACCCGCTGGCCGGTGCTGGTTTCGTCACACTCTATTCGGATATCACCGATCGTCGGCGCGCCGAGGACCGCGCGCGTCAGGCGCAGACCATGGCGGCGATCGGCCGGCTGACCTCGGGCGTCGCGCACGATTTCAACAACCTGCTGGCGTCGATCTCGGGCAACGCCGAAATGTTGCTGAACGACCTCGGGGCTGACCCGCGCGAGGCACGGCGCCTGAGGATCATCGAGCAGGCGGCGGGACGCGGCGCCGAGCTGGTGCGGCAGTTGCTGGCCTTTGCCCGCAAGCAGAGCCTGGCGCCGCAACAGGTGGACCTGAACGCCGTGCTGAGCAACATCGAGGCACTGCTGAAGACCACGCTCGGCGCGATGGTCCGGGTCGATATGGAGCTTAATCCGGGACTCTGGCCGGCGTTGGTCGATCCGACGCAGATCGAGCACGTGGTGCTGAACCTTGCGATCAACGCGCGCGATGCGATGCCGGATGGCGGGCTCCTGACCATCGCCACCAGCAATATCGCGCTCGATCCGCTGGACGCACACGATGACCTGACGCCGGGCGACTACGTGGTGATCGTGGTGCGCGATACCGGCACCGGCATGACCGAGGAGGTGCAGCGTAACGCGTTCGAGCCGTTTTTCACCACCAAGCCGCCGGGGCGCGGGTCGGGTCTGGGGCTCAGCCAGGTCTATGGCGTCACACGGCAGTCGGGCGGCAGCGTGCGGATCGACAGCGCACCCGGCCAGGGCACCAGCGTGATGGTCTTCCTGCCGCGTGCACCGGCCGACGCCGCGGCCGTATCGGCACCGGAGGTGCCGTCGGACAAGGCGGCCGGCACCACACCGAGGCCGCGCACGGTGAAAGGAGCGACCGTGCTGCTGGTGGATGATGAGGAAACCGTGCGCACGACGATCGGTGCCATGGTGGAGTCGGCCGGCTTCTCGCTGCTGACAGCGGCCAGCGGCAGCGCGGCGCTCGAGCTTGTCCGCAGCGGTGTGGCGTTCGACCTCCTGATGGTCGATTTCGCGATGCCGGGCATGACCGGGCTGGCTGTCGCGCAGGTGGTGCGCGAGCGGCGGCCGTCGGCGTCGGTGGTATTCATCACCGGATATGGCGACGACGAGCGCATCGAGGGTGAGCGGTGGATCCTGCGGAAGCCGTTCGCGGTCGAGGCGATGACCGAGATGTTGGGCGAGGCTCTCGCCGCGGCCAGCCAGTGGTCTGAGGTCGGATGACCAATCACCTCTCCCGCTCTGCGGGAGAGGTCGCACCGCGCAGCGGGGCGGGTGAGGGGGCGGGGCGCCCGAGCAACCTCGCCCGGTTTGCTGTGGAACCGACCTCCCGCGCAGAGCGGGAGAGGTTGGGGATGGTCGCTAGGCCGTTCCGAGAACCTGGCGCAGTGCGCTCAGCAGGTTTTTGAGGCGGATCGGCTTGTCGAGCAGGACCAAGGGTCCCTCGCCCTCCTGTTGGAGGGTAGAGCGCCAGTCGGCCGGTACGAAGCCCGTCATCACCACTACCGGCAGCTCGGGACGGTTAGCGCGCAGCCGGCGAACCAGTGCCGCGCCGTCGAGCCGCGGCATCCGAAGATCGGTGAGCAGCGCAGCGAACTTCTTTCTGGACGCGGCCTCCAACGCCTCCTGACCGTCCGGGCTGACGGCGACACAGTAGCCTTCCTGAGTTAGGAATTCGTTTACGGTCTCCGCGAGCAGGGCGTCGTCCTCGGCGACGAGGATACGATTGCACTCACCGTGCCCGGTCATTGTCGGTCTCCGTGCTAGGTCGCTGGCAGCATATAGCGACCGACGAGCGGCGGGCACCCCCTGGCGCGCCCTTCATAAGCAGAGCTTCGCGCAGTGTTGCTGAAAGTCCTGACTCTTTCGGGCGAGGCCCGGCAGATCACGGGGAGCTTTGGATCGCCACGGTCGGGCCTGCTCCCACACGGGTCGCCATCCGACCGGATCGACACAGAGCGTACCGAGGGTACGAAGCTCGTTGCACCTTGGCGCCTTCTGTGTCGAGTCCAAACCGACACGTCAGCGAACAACACGGCGAATACTTTGGGCCGTGTTCGACTCACCCGGCAATGAAATCGAGTCGAGTGTAGGCCTCCGCCGGCGCGTCGGCGACGCGCATCAGGGACTGCATCAACGCGGCGAGCCGAGCTTCGCTGTTCGGGTCCTGGAGCGGGTGAAGCTGGCCGGGATCCGCCTCGAGGTCGTAAAGCCGGGTCTCGTGCTCGAGGAGGGCGCCGGGTCCATAATTGTTGTAGATCGGGGACGTGTTCAGTACCGGGATCTGTAATACCGGCATGCCCTTGGTGAAAGGGAGGGGAGGCGCGAGCTCGGCCTGACGCAATTCGTCCGCCGAGAAAGGCTGCCAGATATGTTGGGGCATCAGGGTGTACTGGTAGATTTCCTGCGCCGCCAGGTCGCGCGGGTAACGGTGATAGACGAAACGACCGTCGGTGACATTCACCGCCCCGCCGAAATAGCCGAAGATCACGCCCGGGCGCGGCGTGCGCAGTTCTTCGCGAAGCGCGGGTAAGACCGAGATGCCCTGCGTCCCGTCGGGTGCGGCGAGTCCGAAGATGTCGAGGAAAGTCGGTGCGAGATCGATTGTCTGGGTGAGCGTCTGCCTCCGCTGGCCGCTGTGCCCGACATGCGGGTGATGGAGGAAGAGCGGGATGTGGACGATCTCCTGATAGAGACTCATCCGGTTCTTGGCCCAGAAATCGTGCTCGCCGAGCAGGAAGCCGTGATCGGTGGTGACCAGCAGCGCCGTGTCGCGCCAGAGGTCATGCGCATCGAAATAATCAAGCAGGCCGCCTAGAAGCGAATCACAGAACGCTACGAGCGCGTAGTAGTTGGCACGCAGCTCTTCGCATTCCTCGGGCAGCTCGTCCACCCTGCCGTAGCGAGGCCAGTCCCGTATGGGGCCGTTCCAGCCGGTCGGGAACTTCTCGCGGAAGCAGGGGGGCGCGTAGAACGGTTCGTGGGGGTCGAAGGTCTCGATTTGCAGGAACCAGCCGTCGGCGGCACGATTCGCCTCCAGGAACTCGATGCCGCGCGCAAAGCATTGCGCCGAGGGGAAGTCGCGTTCCTCGCGGATAAATTCGCGGTTGATGATGTGCCGGGCGCAGTAGTTGCGGCGCCGCTCGGAATACTGGCGGGGGTGGTACAGCTCGCGCAGTCTTTCCCAAGGCGGGGCGACCATCGCCTTCCAGGGATCGCCCTCCTGGCCGCGGATGAAGTCCCATGTGTCGTAGCGGGTGTGATAGGTGGCCCCGCCATCCTCGAAATAATGCGCATGGTCGGTGATCAGGTGGCTGTAGATGCCGCCCTCGAAGAGAAGACGCGGAAACGATTCGTCGAACGGTTCGAGCGGGCCCCAGCTTCGGTGCAGGAACGACAGCCGCCCGGTTTGCATGTCGCGCCGCGCCGGCATGCAAGGCAGGCTGCCGACATAGTGCTTCTCGAAGGTGGTCGCGCGCGCGGCGAGACGATCGAAATTGGGTGTCGGTATCCGGGTGCCGCCATAGGGGCCGAGGAGATGGCGATTGAGGGAGTCGAACAGCACGAACACGGTTCTCATGAAGTTTGCTCGGACAGGTTGGCGGAATAGTCAAGTGGGCACGGAGTGCACCGAGTTCCCACGGTGTTTCACGGAGAAGAAATTTATGCGCTTCGCGCAGGCTACCTGGGCGGTCTGTCTCGCCCACGGCGAGTACGATTCTCTCGTTATGGATGCCCGCTGCCGGGCCCTCCCTTGGGAGCCGCCGGGCCAGATGTTGTTGCAGAAGGCAAGCACAATACCTCTGCACCCTCTGCGCCTCTGCGGTTAGACTTCACTTTCTTGCCGCATGCCGGGTAGTGCCTCAGCCATCACGTGCCGGCGGCGCGAGCTCGTCAAGGTCGCGCCCCTTGGGCTCGAAGCGGAGGCCGGTCAGGGCATAGATGCCAAGCAGCACGCCGCAGGCGCCGAGCATCAGGAAGGTTCCCTCGAAGCCAAGAATGGCGATGCCTGTCGGGATGATCCATGTGGTCAGGCCGACCATGAAGCGGGCGAGGCCATTGCCGATCCCTTGGCCACGCGCACGCAATTGGGTGGGCAGAAGTTCGGTGGGCAGCACCCAGAAGGACGAAGCACCGAACCAGACCAGCCCGCCGAACAGGATGTAGATGGCGACGAACAGGACCGGAATCTTGATCAGAAGCGCCAGCAGCCCCATGCAGGCGGCGCAGCCCCACACCGATATGACCGTGGACCAGATACGGCCGATGCGATCGATCGTCAGGAATGCCACGATCGAGCCGATAAGACCGGCGGCCCAAATCAGCATACCGCCTTTCAGCGCGTCGAGCGGACCAAGCAAACCGACAAAGTGAAGCACATAGGGTGCAACAACACTGGCGGCTGAGCCGACGAGCGGTGTGAAGCCGACAATGATGATCGCGAGCCACGCCTGCCTCGTGTAAGGGGCGCGGAAGATGTCGAGATAGGAGCCCAGGGCGACCGGCGGCGCAGGCGGCGCCTCCACGCCCGCAACGGCTTCGATGCCGAAGAGGCGCATCGCCGCGGCAGCTTCCACCATGCGGCCGCGCGACATGAGCCAACGCGGCGATTCCGGCAAGGTGCGCCGGCCAAGCAGGATGACAACCGCCGGAATGGCGCCGAGACCGAAAATCCAGCGCCAAGCCTCCTGTCCGGCTATCTCGAAAAGGGCGATCGCGGCTGCAAGCGAAAACAGTGCCCCGAGGGTCCAGGCGATCTGCGGCACGGCGCCAGTCCAGCCGCCTCGGCTATGGCGCGGCGCGATTTCGCCGAGAAAGGTCATGCTGGTCGCGATATCGGCGCCGATGGCCACGCCGAGCAACGCGCGGACGACGAGCAGTTGCGTATAGTTGGCGACGCCGGCGGCGGCCAGCGAGAGCACGACGAACAGCCAGAAATTATAAACGAAGACGAGTCGCCGCCCGATGCGGTCCGCCACGGATCCGGCGATCAGCAGGCCGACGGCGGCGCCAAAGAAGGCGCTGGCGCCAAGCAATCCGGTCTCGGAGGGCGTGAGGTGAAACTGGCCCCGGAGCAGCAGCAGGGCGCCGGCTATCGATATGAGGTCATAGCCATCCAGGAATTCGCCGAGAGCAATCAGGATCATTGCGCGCCGGCGCATCGGTGTCATTCGGACGGTGGTGTCGAACTCGAGAAGCTGGAAGCGGGTGCCCGCCATAGCATCGACGCTCGTGCCGTCTGGCTTCATCGTGTTTGTTTCCCTTTCTTGAGCGTTTCGCGACTCGGATGTTGGGCTTTGGGGGCCATAGTGAGGAGTTCGGTGGCACGGCAATAAAGGAAGAAAGGTTTTACGCAGATTTCAGTGGATGCACGCGGATGCACGCAGATGGGATGAGGCGATTATACGACCCTTCCTGGGCAGCTCAGGCGCCAGCGCATTCTCTCCGATCTTTTCCGACTTGTCTCCAAGGGATATGGCAGTTTATGATAGCTCATTCAGAGCGTTCGTATCTGCGTGAATCCGAGTGCATCCACTGAAATCTGCGTAAAACCTTTCCTTCTTTATTGTGGTGCGGTCGAATGATTGAAGGCCTGGCGGCGCCGCTACCCCGCCGGCGGCACATTTGCCGCGCGCAGAGCCGCCGCCTGCCGCGCGGCGAGGGCCTCCTCGTCAAATCCTTCGATCAGCTTGCGGAACAGCCGGCTCCAGTTCAGGTGCGCGTCCAGGCGCAGGAATACGCCGCCCAGGCCGATGGCCGAGCGGTCCATCAGCACGAACTCCCGCGGCGGACGCACGCCGCCGGTGCGCTTCAGGCCGGCGTGCACTCGCTCGGCGACCTCGCGCCCGTATTGCGGATCATTGGTCTCCTGGATGCGTCGCGCACGATCTTCGAGCAGGGGCTCGTAGAGGAACTTCGCCCACATGTTCAGCACGTCGGTCTTCTCGCGGGTGAGATTGGAGAAGCCCCAGGTCTCGTACGCCCGGTGCGCCTTCGCATCGTCGCCGTCGCGTACCGCCTCATAGAGGTCGATCACACCGCGCACGAATTTCGGCGCGAAAACGCGGATGGCGCCGAAATCCAGCAGGTTCACCGAGCCATCCGGCCGCACCTGATAATTGCCCAGATGCGGATCGCCGTGAATCACGCCGTAGCGATAGAACGGCACGTACCAGGCATGGAACAGAGCCTCGGCGATGCGATTTCGCTCTTCAAGCGGCGGGTCTTCCTCCAGCCGGCGCATCAACGGGCGGCCGTCGAGCCAGGTCATCGTCAGCAGTCGCTTGGTGCAGTATCCGGGGACCGGCACCGGCACATGCACGTTGGGCACATCCGCGAGCATGATGCCGTAGAGCCGCATCTGCGCAGCCTCGCGCTGGTAGTCGAGTTCCTCGCGCAGCCGCTCGGTGAGTTCCTTATAGACTTCCTCGTGGTCGATGGCGCTGTCCATGCGGTGATAGATCGCCATGGCCACGCGCAACTGGCGGAGATCGGCTTCCACCGTGCTCGCCATGTCGGGGTATTGCAGTTTGCAGGCGACTTCGGTGCCGTCAGGCAAAGTCGCGCGATGCACCTGGCCAAGGCTGGCGGCGGCGGCGGCCTCGCGCCCGAAGCGGGCGAACCGGCGCTCCCAGTCGGGTCCCAGTTCGCTCGCCATGCGGCGGCGGACGAAGTTCCAGCCCATCGCCGGGGCGTTGGCTTGAAGCTGGGCGAGCTCTTCGGCGTATTCGACCGGCAGCGCGTCTGGCACGGTGGACAGGAACTGCGCCACCTTCATCAGCGGACCTTTCAGCCCGCCGAGGATTGCGCGCAGATCCTCGGCATGCGCGGCGCGGTCGGTCTTGATGCCGAACACGCGCGCCCCGGCCACGCGCGCCGCGATGCCGCCCACCGCGCCCGAGGTGCGCGCCATCCGCCGCAGCTCTCCCAGAAGCGAGGCGTCGCCCTCGTCGCGTGCCATCAGGCGATTGCCTCCAATTCGTCGATGAAGCCGGCAATGACATCGAGCCCCCTCTTCCAGAAGGCGGGATCGGAGGCGTCCAGGCCGAAGGGCGCCAGCAGCTCCTTGTGCCGTTTGGTTCCTCCGGCGCGCAGCATATCCAGATACTTGGCAGCGAAACCAGGATGGCCCGACTGAAACACGCTGTAGAGCGCGTTCACCAGGCAGTCCCCGAACGCATAGGCATACACATAGAACGGTGTGTGGATGAAGTGCGGCACATAGGACCAGAACACGTCGTAGTCCGGCGTGAACTCGAAAGCAGGGCCGAGGCTTTCATTCTGCACCTGGCGCCAGATCTCGCCGATGCGGTCGGGCAGCAGTTCGCCGCTGCGGCGTTCGTCATGCAGCCGCAGCTCGAACTGATAAAACGCAATCTGGCGCACCACGGTATTGATCATGTCCTCCACCTTCGCCGCCAGCATGATGCGGCGGCGACGTGGATCCCGCTCGGCATCGAGCAACGCGCGGAAAGTCAGCATCTCACCGAACACGCTGGCGGTTTCGGCAAGCGTGAGCGGCGTGCCGGACCTGAGGTAACCCTGCGCCTCTCCGGCCAGCACCTGATGCACCCCATGCCCCAACTCGTGCGCCAGGGTCATCACGTCACGCGTGCGGCCGTGGTAGTTCAGCAGCAGATACGGATGCACCGAAGGGACCGTGGGATGCGCAAAGGCGCCTGACGCCTTGCCTTCGGTCAGCCGTGCGTCGATCCAGGGGCGAGTGAAGAAACGCTCGCCGATTGCGGCGAGCTCCGGGCTGAACGCCGCATAGGCACTCAGAACGCGCTCACGTGCTGCATCCCACCCGATTTCCCGATCGTCGTCTTCCGGCAGCGGCGCATTGCGGTCCCAATGCATCAGCCTGGGCAGCCCGAGCCATTTCGCCTTCATCGTATAGTAGCGATGCGCGAGCCGCGGATAGTCGGCCTGCACGGCGGAGACCAGCGCATCGACCACCTCATCCTCGACCATGTTGGCGCGATTGCGGGAGCTGGCCGGCCGCGGGTAGTGCCGCCACGTGTCGCTGATCTCCTTGTCCTTGGCGAGCGTGTTGGTGATCAGCGCGAACAGTTTCAGGCGGCTGCCGAATGCTTCACCGATCGCCCGGCCGGCGGCTTCACGCACCGCGCGGTCGCGGTCCGACAGCTTGTTCAGCGCGGCGCTGACGGTCAGGTCTTCGCCGCCGACGCGGACCCTCATGCCGGCGATGGTCTCGTCGAACAGCCGGCTCCAGGCGCTGCGGCCGGTCACCTCCTTCTCGTGCAGCAGCTTTTCGAGCTCGTCGGAAAGCTGGTGCGGGCGGAACACACGCAGATCGCGCACCCAGGGGCGCCATTTCGCCAACGCCGGATCGGCAAGCTTTGCTTCCAGCGCCGCATCGTCCAGGCGGTTCAGCTCCAAAGTGAAGGGGATCAATTGGCTGCCCATCGCCGTCAGCCGCTCATTCACGGTCTGGTAAAAGCGGCCGATCGCGGCATCGGTGGAATCGCCGGCGAATAGAAGCTGAGAGTACGATGCAAGGCGACCACTGGTCTCCTCGATCCGCTCGTAGCGGGCAATCGCGGCCGCTAGCTCGGCGCCGGACATCGCGGCAAGCTTTCCAGTGTAGGCCGCCGCGAAGCTCTTGGCCTCGGACTCGGCGGTCTGGAAGTCCCGTGCCACGCGCTCGCTGTCCGGTCCCGGATAGAGATCGGACAGGTCCCAGGCGGGCAGATGCTCCGCCGAGGTGGCGGTCGCGGTGGAAGCCTCGGGTAAATCAGTTCGCCGCATCGCCGGTACGTCCTGGTGCTGCTATGTCCTGCACGCATGTAAGCCGGCCGCGAGTTGCGGCAA
>Ga0335074_10015194_pt1 | contig 10807 bp, 9 predicted proteins | sample Lox_Sample_23_FD_206715 | JGI IMG/M metagenome (GOLD analysis project Ga0335074, IMG submission 206715) | Soil microbial communities from Loxahatchee National Wildlife Refuge, Florida, United States - Lox_Sample_2.3 | ecosystem: Environmental > Terrestrial > Soil > Wetlands | place: USA: Florida... | reverse complement strand
TGGCCGCCACTGCTGTACGCCTGCTACTCGCTGTGGCATCAGATCGACCCTGGCCGCGCGACCGGACTGGCCGAGGTGGTCCGCCTCCTCCTCGTTGCCGGCGCTAGCCCGGACACCAATGATGGCGGCCGGCTTCGCTACCGGTCAGCCGTCAAGGGATCGGTAGAGGTCAACAATCCCGACATCACCTCGGTGCTGCTCGACGCCGGAGCCAGCCCCGACCGGGGAGAGCCCGTCGGCGAAGCCGTCGCGCATCGGGACCACCGCTGCCTGCGGCTGCTGCTCGCCCATGGCGCGCGCGTTGCCCGAACGTGGGCCATCGGCGCCGCGGTGTACCACGACGACCCCGGCGCGCTGGCATTGCTGCTCGACGCCCTGAAAACCAGCGGGGGCAACGCGGCTGGCGCGGCGACCGGGGAGTTGCCGGAGGCTGCAGCTGATGCCTCCCTGCCCGTCGTCGCAGCACTCCTCGACGCCGGAGCCGACCCCGACGCGACTGACGAAGATGGCGTGTCGGCGCTGCGCCTCGCAGTCCGGGCTGGCAAGAACGACATCGCGGGGCGGCTGCGAGCCGCCGGGGCCGACGACGACAGCACTGACATCGATCACTTCGTCGGCGCTTGCATGGCCGCGGACCGCCCTGCGGCCGAGCGGATCCTGGCTGGCCACCCTGACCTGCCAGGCCAGCTGAGCAGCCAGGACCGGGCCGTGATAGTCAACGCAGCCGAGCCGGGTTCGGCCGGCCGGATCGCCCTCATGCTCGACCTCGGCTTCTCCCCCGACGCCCGCGACGGCAACGGCCAGCAACCGCTGCACACCGCCGCCTACCACGGGAACGCTGCGGCCGTCCGGCTGCTCCTGGAAGCCGGCGCAGATGTCGACGCCCGAGACGGCAGGTTCGGCGGTACCCCGCTGGCCTTCGCCACCGTCGGCAGCGGCGAGCAGGCCGGCCAGCCCGGCGACTGGGCCGAGACGGTACGCCTGCTGATCGAGGCCGGCGCTTCCCGCGACGGTGCGTGGGTCTCGGGGAAGCCGCCCGGCGAGCAGATCATCGGCCTCCTGCAGCGCTACGGGATCACCCCGGACGAGCCAGCCGACCAGCAATCCGACGGCCAGACCGAAGCGCCCGCACCCGGCACAGCTGGCACCGGCGTCATGGCCGACGTCGCCAGGCACCTTGAAGCCGCCTGCCGCGACCAGGACCTCGTCCTGCTGGGTTCGCTCCTGCACCCGCAGGTCCAGTGGACCGGCCTGTGCCAGAGCAGCGCGCAGGTACTCGACTGGTACCGCGGACTGCTCGCCGACGGCACCGTAGCGACCGTCCACAGCGTCGAAGTCGACCGCGACGCCGTCGTGCTCGGCCTTGCCGTCGCCAGGAAGGCCGAAGGAGCCCGGCCCGCGCCGCCGCAGCACCTCTGCCAGGTCTTCACCGTCGAGGGCACGCAGATCATCGACATCTGCGGCTATCCCGACCGGCACACCGCGCTCACCCGCGCCCCGGCCGACCACCGAACTAAGGGCTGATCTCGGCGGGCTAACGCCGCCGAGACTTCAAATCCTGGCCATTGACTCGGGCCTTGCACGGCGTACGATATCGGTATCCTGCCGACGGTATACAATCCGGCCAGCTAGCAGCAGGGCTGGCAGGCGGGCGCGGCCGTACGTGAGGAAGTGCTTCCATGCACCACGAGCTGACCGTTTGGTCCCGCGGAATCATCATGGATAAGGAGGCACGCGACGTCTCGTCGTGCATCGCAGCCGCGGCGCGCAACGCCGGCTACTACGCCGAGAACGTCAGCGACTACATCGACGACCCCGACCGCACGAACTGCCTTGTGCGCAGGTATGCGCGGTTCGCCGACGAGCCGATTCTCGACCGCTTCGTGTACGAGAACCCGCACCCGGACTGGATAGTCCTGATCGAGGAAACGATCATCAAGGCGGTGAACTTCGTCCGCGGCACGCGCGACGGCGAGGGCGTGCTTGTCGTCAACTCCGCGCGCGACCCCGAGTACCTGCTGAGGTTCATCCCCGATCACATGCGCGCGAAGCTCGGCCGCCTGGTCGTCGTCGACGGCGTCGGGCTAGCCGAGCAGCGCGGCAGCAGCCCGTGGATGTTCGTCCGCAATCTGTCTGAGCTTGCGTTCGACCGGATGTCTACCGAGGGTGCGGTGGAGCGGCTTGCCATCGGCTTGGGAATCGCGGCACCGGTGATCGGTGCCCTTGTCGCGGCCACCGGCGTGCTCGCGGTGAATGACGTGGCGGAAGTCGTGGCTGACCGTGACGCCATGCTCCGCGGCGCAGCGCAGCACGCAGTGCTTGACTTCGTCCCCGTCGGCTCACAGGGAGGCTAGATGTCAGTACGCGGCACGCATGTTCCCGAGCACCTCAGGCTGCCGATAGCGGGAGTGACACCGCCGCCGACCGAGAAGGACGGCCAGCGGCTGTTCCCGACCGGAAACTTCAGGTTCTTCAGGCCGGTCTACAAGGACAAGACTCCGCCTTGCAACCACGCGTGTCCGACAGGCGAGCAGATCCAGCGCTACCTGGACTTCGTCAAGCACGAGCGGTTCCTCGACGGCTACATGACCATCGTCGAGGACAACTTCATGCCGTCCATTACCGGGCGGGTGTGTTACCACCCGTGCGAAACCGCGTGCAACCGCGCGGCGCACGACGAGCCCATCGGCATCCGCAGCGTCGAGCGCTTCCTTGGCGACTTCGGGCTGCAACTGGCCGAGAACCCGATCCTGCCCACCTTGCCTCCGCTGAACGGCCGCACGGTCGCGATCGTGGGTTCTGGCCCTGGCGGCCTGGCGTGCGCCTACCACCTGCGCCGTCGCGGCTACTCGAGCGTCATTTTCGAGGCCATGGACGCACCTGGCGGTATGCTCCGCGGCGGCATTCCGCACTGGCACCTGCCGGAGGACATACTCGACGCCGAGCTTGCAAAGCTGCTGAGCCTTGGCGGAATCGAGATAAGAACAGGCATTAGAGCGGGAACGCCGCAGCTCACCTGGAATCAACTGCAAGGCTACGACGCGGCGTTCCTCGCCCTCGGCCAGGACGTCGGCCGTCGGCTGGACGTGCCAGGCAGCCAGGCGCGCGGCGTGACCGGAGCGCTGGAGTTCCTCCGCGAGGCCGGCCTTGGCCGGCCGGTGCAGATGGGTTCCAAGGTGCTGGTGATCGGTGGCGGGAACACGGCATCGGATGCCGCGCGCAGCGCGATCAGGCTCGGCGGCGGCGAGGCGACGATCGTCTCGCTGGAGTCGGCGGAGGAGCTGCCGATTGTCCCCGAGGACCTGGTGCAAGCCGGGGACGAGGGAGTTCAGTTCGCCACGAACACCGCTTGCGTCGAGATCCTCACGACGGATGGTCACGTCACGGGCGCCGTGCTGTGCCAGGCCCGGCTCGCCAAGGATGCCAGCGGCGCGGTCCGTCCAGAGCTCGTAGCCGGGACAGAGTTCCGCGTCGAGTGCGACTCGGTCCTGGTGGCGATCGGGCAGCTGCAGCAGCTGGACTGGCTCCCGGCCGAGCTGAGCGACCGAGGGGTTATCACGGCCGACCAGCACGGGCGGGTGGCCGGGAACATCTTCGTCGGCGGCGACGTCTTCCGCGGGCCGTCGATGGTGGTGGACGCGCTTGGCGACGGCAAGCGGGCGGCACGAGACATCGACAGGCTGCTGACCGCACAGGCGCTGACCGAAGATGCCGAACCCGAGGTCATGCCGTACGAGAAGCTCAACACCGCCTACTTCAGGCACGCGCCGCGGACCGAAGCGCCGATGGCGCCGCCCGAGGAGCGGCGGCGTAATCAGCAAGTCGAGGTGACACTGGCCTACAGCCGCGAGCAGGCAATCGCCGAGTCCGACAGATGCATGAGCTGCGGGGTCTGCAACGGCTGCGACAACTGCTACATCGTCTGCCCGGACGTCAGCGTGATGCGCGACGCGCGGCAGAACGGCCATTACTCCATCCGCACCACGTACTGCAAAGGCTGCCTGGTGTGCGTGCAGGAGTGCCCCACCGGATGCCTGGAGAAGGTGCCCGAGATGGACTTCACCGAGCCGGACGCGGTGACCAGGATGGAAACGGCATTCGCGCCCTACGACGGGGCGCACGCTGAGCAGTCGGGGTTCACCCGGCAGCTGATCGAGGAGTCCATAGCCGAATACGACGCCGAGCGGAGACGGCATCACGTGACCGGCAACGGCCACGTGGCCGCCGGCCACGATGCAAGCAGCGAGGTGAGTTCATGACCACGGTGCATGTCGGCGCGGGCAGCGGGGACGATGCGCCGGTCCTTGCCAGGCTCGCGCGCGGCAGCAGGACCGCCGACGGCGAGAACTTCCTGGCCGGGCTGGCCGGGCAGAAGGTCCGGCTGAACGGCTGCGCGGCCGCGGCATACGCGGCCCTGTACGCGAATGTCGACGTAATCACCGCCTATCCGATCCGCCCGTACACGGCAATCATGATGAACCTGTCCCAGTTCATCGCCGACGGGATACTGGACGCCGAGTACCTGCACGCCGACGGCGAGCACTCGCAGCTGTCCGCTGCGTTCGGCGCGGGATCGTGCGGCGCGCGGGCATTCACCGGCTCGTCGGGCGTCGGCGTCACCTACGCCTACGAGATGTACTCGATAATCTCGGGGGCGCGGATCCCCATTCAGATGTCTATCGCCGACCGCACTCTTGACCCGCCAGGCGACTTCGGCTCCGAGCACACCGACGCGCTGTGTACCAGAGACATGGGCTGGCTGCTCGGCTGGGCGGCGACCCCGCAGGAGGTGTTCGACAAGAGCCTCATCGCGTACGCGATCGGCGAGGACCCGCGGGTGCTGCTGCCGCAGATGGTCGTTCAGGACGGCTACTTCGTCTCGCACATCGCGGGCGAGGTGGAGATGCCAACGGCTGCCGCCGTGGATGACTACCTGCCGCCCTACCAGCTGCCGTTCGCTCTCGATCCCCGGCGTCCGGTGTCGCACGGCCCGCAGATCCATCCCGAGCAGGGACCGCCGCTGCAACTGGAGCGGGCGAGGGCCATGGAGGACGCGATTCCGGTCATCAGAGAGAAGACTGACGAGTTCGGCGCCGCTTTCGGCCGGCACTATCCGCACTTCGTCGAGCAGTACATGCTCGACGACGCCGAGATCGCACTGGTGATCTCGGGAGGCCACTCGGTCACCTGCCGCGCTGCGGTCAGGCGGCTGCGTGAGCAGGGCATCAAGGTCGGCATGGCCAGGCTGCTCTGGATCCGCCCGTTCCCCAGCGAGGACCTGCGCCAGGCGCTGCGCGAAGTGAAGGCAGTCGGCGTGGTGGAGACCAACCTTGGCCTCGGCGGGGCTAGCTATGGCGGAATACTGTCGCTCGATGTCACGACCGCTCTTTATCAAGCGGCCTACGAGCGCCCGCTGGTGACATCGTTCATGGCCGGCCTCGGCGGTGAGACGGTGCCGGTCGCCGAGTTCGACTGGATGGCCGGCAAGCTCGGTCAAGCGCTGCGGCGCGGCAGCGTGGAGAAGGCCACCCACTGGGTTGGGTTCGAGTAGGAGGAGCAGTCATGGCCCATGAGGTCGTCCGTCATCAGCTGCCGCTGTTCGAGGAGGAAGGACGTAGCGCTGCCGTCGACGACGCCGCCGGCCGTGACCGCCATTACCTGCCTGACTTCCCCGACGAGGATCCGTACGCAGCTGGCCACCGGACTTGCGCGGGGTGCGGCCCGGCCATCCAGTACCGCTGGGTGCTGAAGGCGGCCGGCAACGACAGCGTGCTGGCCGGCCCGACCGGCTGCATGTACGTGGCGAACTCCACGTACCTGTGCACGCCGTATACGGTGCCGTGGGCGCACACCCCCATCGCCAGCGGCGGGTCGTTCACCTCGGGCATGGCGGCCGGTTACGAGGCGATGATCCGCAAGGGCCGCTATCCCGGTGCGTACCCGAACATCATCGTGATGGCCGGCGACGGCAGCGCGTCGGACATCGGCCTCGGCTCGATCTCCGGCGCGCTGTACCGCAACCACGACGCGCTGTTCATCTGCTACGACAACGAGTGCTACGCCAACACCGGGATCCAGACCTCGCCGACCACGCCGTATGCGGGCATGACCACGTTCACCCCGTTCGGCAAGGCGATCCCGGAAGGCAAGAAGCTACCGCCTAAGAACCTCGCCAAGATGATGGCCGAGGGACATCCGCACTGTTACGTGGCGACGACGACCGTCGGCTACCCGACTGACCTGATGAACAAGACCCGCAAGGGCCTCAACCATGTCGGCGCTGCCTTCCTGCACTGCTACACGCCATGCCAGAAGGGCTGGGTGTACCAGACGTCGATGACGGTGGAACTCGGCCGCCGGGTGGTGGAGGCGGGCCTGTTCCCGGTCTGGGAGTACGACCCGGAGAGCCGTCAGTACAGCTACTTCCATCCGCCGGTGCAGCGGCCGGTAACCGACTACCTGGCCCTGCAGGGCAGGTTCGGTCACATGCTGCCCGAGCACATCGCGACCATGCAGCAGGCAGCCAACTTGAACTGGCAGACGTTGGGCATGGACGTACCAGCGCGGCTGCGCGAGGGCGAGGATCCGGAGCACCACAAGCGGATATCGGAGGAAAGCTACTCAATGCCGCTGAACCGGGGCGTCGGTGCGTGATGCAATGTCCGCTCATGGGCCTGCCGCGAACTGGCAGGTCCGCTTCGACGGCGGTCATCAGCAGCGGTACCTGCCAGACCGGGCCGCTGCGCTGGAGTACGTGCTAGCTGTCGGCCCGCGTGCGGCGAGCCCGCGATTCGAGCTGTTCGCCGATGACGGGCAGGTCATGCTGGCCGACGGCTCGCCAGGCGGCCGCCGGTTCGTGCTGGCCCAGGTAATCGACCTGGCCCGGCCGGGCGAAGTGCAGCGGCTCCGCGCGGAACTGGCGGAGCTGACGGGTTCAGATAATGCCCCACAGCCGGAGGCCCCGGATGACCAGTTCTAGTGGCCACCCGGCGCCTGGTCCGGGGGCCAAGATAATCCCGCTGACGCCGGGCGTTGCGCGGCCGACGGGCGAGCGGATAGCGCCCATGCGGGATGCAGTACTGCAGGTAATCAGCCATCTGGTAATCGAAACGGTGCCGGAAGAGCGGCAGCTGCCGCTCTTCGGCCAGGCAGCCGATCTGCTTGATCAAGCCGGATGGGGCCTCGATGAGCTGTACGCGGCGGCAACCGAGGCGCCGGCTCGCGACGCGCTGCTGCGAACACTTGGACTTTTGGTGACCTAAGGGCCGCGGCCTGCGCGGCCTGACGCTGGAGGCGGACATGACGGGTCATGGACGACACCGCCGCCGACGCTTGCTGTTACTGCGCCGCGGACGCGAATCCAGGGGTCCGCCGAGCGATAAGCCGGGCAGCGAACGACGCGCCTGGCGAGGTCATCTCGACAGGATGCGTCGCTCTCTATCGCGTGCTGGCTGACCGGGGCTGTTCCCCCCGGCCAGCCAGCCGGGATCGAATGCCGTTTCTGTGGCGTCGCCTGCCCTCGAAAGGCAGCCGGCGACCCGAGCACGCGTTCCCCTCCGGTGCGTGCGCCGGATCGGGACACGGGCCAATAGCGTCTCTCGTGAGAGGTATCGGTGGCGACCGATGAGCGCAACTGCCGGTTACAACAGTGTCCCCTATCAAGAGATAACCAATGACACCGGCCGGGTCTTCCGGGTCGGTGAGACGCCCAGGGATATCCTCGGCCACGGCCGCTGGGTCCCGCTCATGGCGGGCTGGCTGGCCATGTGCCTGGCCGGCCTGCTCGAGTACACCTGGGGTGCCCTGTCGGGCTCGCTCCAGGCGACACACCACTGGAATACAGCCTGGACCTTCTGGCTGTTCTCGTTCTTCGTAGTATTCGAGTCGTTCGTGCAGCCGCTGACCGGATATCTGCGCACCCGCGGCCTCCTGCCCGTCCGCTACGCGGTCATGATCGGCGGCGTCGTCTGCGGCATCGTCGGATACGGCCTGCTGGCCTTGTCAGGCAACCTGGCCGTCAACTACCTGGGTTATGCAGTGCTCGGCGGCATCGGCTCGGGAATGGTCTACTCCAGCGCGATCAACATCGTGCTCAAGTGGTACCCGGAGAAGAAGGGATTCCGCACCGGGTTCCTGAACGGCGGCTGGGCTTACGGTTCGGTGCCCTTCATCCTGGCGATAGGCGGGTTCAACACCGGCGGCGGCGCCGTCGGCACGCTGACCGCTGGCCAGCTCAAGACCTTCATCCTCTGGCAGGGCATCATCATGACGGTCGGCATCGTAGGTGCCGGTTTCTTCATGAAGGACCCGCCGAGGAACTGGTGGCCGAAGGAGGTTAACCCGCTCGACCCGTCCAACTTCAAGCACATCGCGCGTGACCTGGCCGCGAACCCGCCGGCCTTCAGGCACTACCGGCCAGGCGAGATGTGGCGGATGCCGCAGCCGAAATGGATGGGACTGCAGTTCGCCTGCTACATCGGCTGCTCGCTGTTCGGCGTGGCGTATTACTTCCCGTTCGCGTCGGCCGAGCATCTCGGCTACTGGGGAGCGGCCGGAGGAGCTGCGGGGTTCGCCCTGTGCGATGGCATCGGCCGGCCAATCTACGGGTTCATATCCTCGTTCATAGGCAGACGCAGAACGATGATCTACGCGTACTCGCTGAACGTGGTCTTCACCATGCTGGCCTACGTCGCGGGGGTGAACCATATACCTGCCCTGTTCGGCATCTTCGCGATCATCTCCGGCGCTCTCGGCGGCTGCAACTTCCCGATGACTGCGGCAATGGTCTCCGACTACTTCGGTGAAACCAACAACGCGGTCAACTACGGCACGGTGTACCAGTTCAAGGCACTCGGCGGCAGCTTCGCCGGCGGCCTTGCCGCGTTCATCATGACCGGCACGCTCTACGGAACTCCGGCATTCCACTGGCTGTTCGGATTCGTCTTCGGATCCTGTCTCGGGGCGATAGCCGTGATCATCGTGTACTTCGGCTGCCGGCCGCCGACCATCGACCAGATGGAACGCGCGTTCGCCGGCGCCGAGGCAGCGAGAGCCGCGAAGGCGGGTCAGCCAAGGGAGGCGGTGGCATAGCAGGAAAGCACGGCAAGCCAGCGATCGCCTGAGCATGGCCGGTCGCTGGCTTGCTGGCCAGCCTTGCCTGCTTCACCGGCATGACCTGACAATGGCATGAGGGAGTGACCGTAGTGGCGGATCGCATCTGGCATGAACTCAAGCTGCCGCTCGCGCCCTACCGGATGGTCTGGCGCGGCGAAGCAGCCGTGGCTGCCGAGAAGAGCGCGACGGAGCAGTATTCACAGGAGCGCTACACCCACGCCGACGGATCCGTCGTGATCATCAGGGAGTACCGGGCGGACGGTTCGCTGCACATCATGTCCGACCGCGGCGAGATCGAGCTCGTCGACAACGCCCAGAACCCGTACGCAGCCGACCCGGTCAGCGTGGTGAAACTGCCGTGACCATGTCGGCTGCGCTGCTATCCGGCGGCCGGGCCGTGGTAGGCGTTCCTGGTTTTCTCGGTGTGGGCACGAGCCACCGCAGCGGCCTTGTCCTCATCGCCAGCCTCGATCGCCTCAAGCAGCGCCGCGTGCTCCGACCAGGACTCATGACCGCGGGCAGGCGCCACCTGGCGGTAGTACCAGCGAACGCGACGGGCGACGATCTCGGACAGCTCCGTGAGTACTGTGTTGCCGGCAACTTCTGCTACAGCCGCATGGAAGCTGTTGTTCGCCGACACCGTGCGTTCGATGTCGCCGCTGTCCACAGCCGCGACACCCTCCGTCCAGACCGCGCGCAACCGGTCGAGCCCGGCGGGAGTCGCGCGCCTCGCCGCAAGGCGCGCGGTCGCGCCCTCGAGCAGCTCACGGGCGTCCAGCAGCTGATCCACTTCATCGTCGGTTGGCACGTGGACGAATGCACCCTGACCAGGCCGCAGGTCGATCCAGCCGCCCGCTTCCAACCGGTGCAGCGCCTCGCGAACCGGCTGCCGGCTCACGCCGAGCTGACGAGCGAGATCGGTTTCGACCAGGTGCTGCCCTGGCTTAAGGCCGCCGGTCACGATGTGCTCTACCAAGATCTCAAAGACCGACTGACGCAACGGCACCCGCCGCGGCAACGGCTCAATCTGCGGACCGCCAGGGCCCTGCGCCGTTCCGGTAACCGTCACCTGGATCTCCTCCAGCTCAGCCTGTGCTCTCCAGCGTATTGCAGACTGTATCCAGAATGCACCATCAGATGATGTTGGCCCCTGTGCACATGAAGCTGGGCCGCGGCCGCCACGCCAGCCCTGGCGATCGAGGATGCCTGATGGAACTCGCCTCCGTGCTGGCGGGCGAGACGTGGAGTGATCACCCCGCGAGCGTCCATCCGGTTCTCGCCGCAGTGGCCAGGCTCGTGAACGACCGCATACGTGAGCAGGACCGCGCACGCCTGGAGCCGTCGGTACCAGCCATGATCGGGACCGCGACCGGCGATATCGAGAGCTACGCCCGTCTTGTGCTTGCCTGCTCCACGGCGGCCCTGAACTCCGAGAGAGTGCGCAGTCACCCGGAGATTCGCGCGGAGGTCGAGTCTGCGCAGCGCATGGCGCAGCGCGCACTCTCCGCGACGGCGAGCGGGCGCGGGTTCGTCGCCAGGCTGCTCGCATCTTCGCCGATAGCGCAGCGCTGGTACCGCCACGCAGCTGTCAGTCAGGCAGCCCTCTCAGCGGCGGCTATGGCCGGCCCCGCACCATCGGACCGCGTCGCCTTGTGCGAGCTGCTCGGGGCCTGCGTGCTGGCGCTCGGGCGCG
>Ga0335074_10015193_pt1 | contig 10808 bp, 9 predicted proteins | sample Lox_Sample_23_FD_206715 | JGI IMG/M metagenome (GOLD analysis project Ga0335074, IMG submission 206715) | Soil microbial communities from Loxahatchee National Wildlife Refuge, Florida, United States - Lox_Sample_2.3 | ecosystem: Environmental > Terrestrial > Soil > Wetlands | place: USA: Florida... | reverse complement strand
ACATCAAGATTTAGCGCGTCTAGCGTAACAACGAATAGCTCGACATCAAGATACCCGTGCGCAGAGGCCTGAACGGGCCGCCGGGGCGCGGCCGGGCGGGAGACGGACATGTGGGATCCGGGTCAGTACCAGCACTTCGGTGATGAGCGATCGCGGCCGTTCTTCGACCTCCTCGCGCGCGTGGCGGCCACGGATCCCGGTCAGGTCGTCGACCTTGGCTGCGGCCCGGGAACGCTGACCGCCACGCTGGCCGACCGGTGGCCGGACGCGGACGTCCGCGGCATCGACAGCTCGCCCGAGATGATCGAGGCGGCGCGGTCGCTGCCGGCCGCCCAAGGCCGGCGGCTCAGCTTCGCGCTCGGCGACGTCAGGGACTGGCGGCCCGACGGGCGGGTGGACGTGATCGTGTCGAACGCCGTGCTGCAGTGGGTGCCGGACCACCTCGCCGTGGTGGCCCGGTGGGCCGGCTTCCTGGGGCCGGGCGGCTGGCTGGCGTTCCAGGTCCCCGGCAACTTCGACCAGCCCAGCCACGCGGCCCTGCGCGAGATGGCCCGCAGCGACCGCTGGCGCGACCTGCTGTCCGGCGTGCCGCTGAACCGGCAGGCGTCGGACCCGGCCGAGTACCTGGACCTGCTGGCGCGGGCCGGCCTCGAGGTCGACGCGTGGGAGACCACCTACCTGCACGTGCTGCAGGGCGAGGACCCGGTTCTCGACTGGTACAAGGGCACCGGGCTGCGCCCGGTGCTCGCCGCGCTGCAGCCGGACCAGGCGGCGGAGTTCCTCGAGGGGTACCGGGTCCGGATGGCCGAGGCCTACCCGCCCGCCCCGTACGGCACCGTGTTCCCGTTCCGCCGCGTCTTCGTGGTCGCAGCCCGCCGCTACTCCCGGAAGTGGTCGATGATCCGGCGGGCGTAGTAGGACTGCCATGGTTCCTCGGGGCCCTTGGCCGTGTACTCCTTGTCCAGGCTCACCAGCAGCCAGACCAGCTCGCTGCGCACGGGTTTGGTGCCCAGAAGCGCCGGCAGCTCGGAAAGGTCGATGAGCCACGGGGCATACCACGACGCCCAGTCGTCGTCGGCCCCCTCGACGATCCGGTATACCCGATGGTGCGTCTCGCCTGCCTCGGTCAGCAGGTCGGCGACCTGCTCCAGCGTGGATGCCATCTCTCCCCCATTCCGGCTGGCGGCAATCGGTCGGTCATGATCGTGATCCAACGCTAGCCCTCGCGTCGCGGAAGACCAGCCAGCGCATCGCCGTGTACATGTACGCGGCCTCGCAGAGGCCGGCCGCAACCCGGGCAAGCTGGTAGTTCACGCCGAGCGCCGCGAGCGCCGTTCCTCGCCGTGGTCGTCACGCTGGTCTATTACCGGCTGGTCGCCACGATCGGCCCCGGCGCCCAGGCCGGCTACGGGCAGGGTCCCGGGCCGGTCGTCTAGCCAGGCACCGGCTCAGCCGGCCATGGGCTAGTCCTCGGCCACCGGGTAAGGCTCCGCCTCGCCGGCGACGCGCCCGGCGGGCAGGCCGAGGTCCCGCGTCAGGCCGGCGCCGACCCGCCGGACCAGCGCGGGCCAGAACGCGATGACCGCCGCGCCGACGACCAGCCACGCCAGCAGGATGTACGGGAAGAGGTTGTACGGAAACGAGGGCGCCGGATAGATGTTCGCGTACAGCACGTAGCCGACGAGGATCACCGCGATCGAGGGCAGCACGCCGCGCCACTGCGGCACGCCGAGGCTGCGGTCAAAGACGGCGCGGGCCGCGCCGATGTTGACCAGGCCGTACCCGACCAGGATCGCGAGCGTGCCGAGCGTGCCCAGGTACTGCCAGACCTCCAGGCCGGTGGCGCTGAGCACGCGCAGGATGACCAGGCAGATCAGGTTCGCCGCCATGACCACGATGACCGCGTTGCGCGGCGAGCCGGACGGCTGCGACACCCGCGCCAGCGGGGTCTTCGGCGCGCCGTCGCGGGCGACCGCGTAGATCAGCCGGGTGCCGGCCACCGCAGCCCCGAGGCCCGCGCCGAACGCGCTGAACGCCGCGCCGAGCTCGATCAGGTCGCGCATCGCCCCGCCCACGTAGACGTCGGCGAGCTGGAACAGCGGTCCGCCGGAGCCGGCGAACGCGGCCGAGCCCTTGGTGGTCGCGCCGAATCCGAGCGACTGCACGGCGATGCACGCGATGTAGAAGACGGCCAGCACGACCACGGACGAGCCGATCGCGCGGGGTATGGCCTTCCCCGGGTTCTGGGTCTCCTCGCCCAGCGCACCGGCGCCCTCGAATCCGGCGAATGCGAGGAAGCCGAAGACGGAGCCGAGCAGCAGCGCGTGGATGTTGACCCCGGACGGCAGCGTGAAGATGTTGCCGGTGAGCGTGCCGCCGTTCAGCCCGTGGCCCTGCCCGACCTTCACGACGATGACCACCAGCAGCACGATGATCAGCGTCACCGTGACGGCCTCGATGTAGAACAGCGCGCGGGTGGAGCGCTTGATCACCCCGGCGCAGAACGCCCAGATGATCACCGTGATCGGCAGCGCCAGCCAGATCCAGTCGGCGTTCTTCCACCAGCCGATGTCCTGCAGCACCCCGGCCAGGAAGTAGCCGGACGCCGCGGCCGAGGCGGGTACGAACACGAAGTACATGAGGCACATGGCCCAGCTCGAGAACACGCCGGCCCGCGGCCCGAGCGAGGCGCCGACGAACCCGTAGACCGAGCCCGCATGGTTGTACTTCCGGGTCAGCAGCATGTACCCGTAGCCGATGAGGCAGCAGGTGACGCCAGCGAACACGAACGACAGCGCGGCGCCGCGGCCGACCAGGGCGGCGACGCCGGGGCCGGAGAACGACATCGCGAGCGCCGGCGACATCGCGCCGACGGACAGCCCAATCGCCTCCCAGGCGTGCAGGTTGCGCCTGAGGCCGTGCCCCGTGACCGGGCCCTCTGTGGCCACCGGGGGTTGCCCGGCCGCGTCCCGAGTCTCGCTCATCCCGGCCTCCTTAAGCCGCACTCGCCACGAAGTTGCGAGAAACGATATGTCTCCGGGATCAAATGATCAATGGTCTGGAATCTGGTCCGGCCGGACCTTAACCGAGACGTAATGTCCGACGTCAGCGCTCGGCTGCTCCATCGGGGCCAGGTAGCCCACCGTGAACATCCGCGACCGCATCCCGTCCTGCACCCGCTCGCAGATCGCCCAGTCCTGTTTGTTGACGAGATCCCAGAACGCGACGGCGTCCCCCGGGTCGAAGTCCGCCCGGGCGATCTCGTCCGGGTGGAACAGGAAGTCGCAGACCACCGTGGTGTGCCCGGCGTCATGCGGCCACACCGTGAACGCCGCGACGTGGTCGGCGGACAAGCTCAGCATCAGGTTTGGCAGCACGAGTTCCCCGAGGTGCCGCGTTCGGGCCCGGTGCGAGAGCCCGGGGAACGGAGCGCGGGTGGTCGTGCCGGACAGCGTGAACGTGTAGGCGCCGTCGCGGTGCGGGATGCCGGCGTCCCAGTCGAGGTCGCCACCGCCGCGCAGGAACGCCGGCACGAGCTCGCACAGCTCCGGGTGCACCGGGCCGCAGTGGTAGCACTCGTTGTAGTTCTCCAGGATGACCTTCCAGTTCGCGGCGACCTGGTAGACCAGCCGGTGACCGGTGCGAAGCCGCGCCAGCGGGTACTCGGCGAGCCGCGCGTCCGTCCCGTTGAGCTGCGCCTGCAGCGGGCCGCCGGCCGGCTCCAGGCGCACGAACACGAAGCCGCCCCAGGTGGCCACAGCGACCGGGTGCAGCGACAGCCGGTTCCGGTAGCGGCGCAGCTCGGGCAGGAACGGCGCGGCGCGCAGCGTGCCGTCGAGGCCGTAGGTCCAGCCGTGGTAGGGGCAGCGGATGGCGGCGCCAACGCAGCCGCTGGGCTGCGGGCGGCCGGCGGGCTGTGCTCCGGCCACCGGGACCAGCCGTGAGCCACGGTGCCGGCACAGGTTGTAGTACCCGGCCAGGCCGTCGGTGGTCCTGACGACCATGACGCTTTCGCCAGCGACGTCGGCGGCCAGGTAGTCCCCCGGCTCGGGGACGGACTCCTCCCGGCCGACGCAGAACCAGTCGGAGAACAGCACCGCCTCGCGCTCTCTGGCGAACTCGCGCTCCGACGTGTAGCTCGGCCCCGGGAGGCTGGTCTCCAGCGGTATGTCGGTCATGGACGCCGCCTTCCGCGCCGCAGGTCGCTGACCACCCGGCGGGCCGCGTTGTAGCCAGGGGCGCCGGTGACGCCGCCGCCGGGGTGGGCGCCGGCGCCGCACAGGTACAGGCCGGCGACCGGCGTCGCGTACCGCGCCCAGCCCGGCACCGGCCGCATGTGGAAGAGCTGGTCCGGGCTGATGTCGCCGTGGAAGATATTGCCCTCGGTGAGCCCGTAGTCACGCTCCAGGTCCAGCGGCGTCAGAACCTGCCTGGCCACGACCGCGGCCGGCACGTTCGGCGCGAACCGGCTGATCCTCGCCAGCACCCGGTCGCCGAGCTCATCCCGCAGGCCGTCCCAGGTCCCTTCGGCGAGCCGGTACGGCAGGTACTGCACGAAACAGGTCATGACGTGGCGGCCGGGCGGTGCGAGCGAGTCATCGACGTTGGACGCGACCACGCAGTCGATGAACAGCTGATCGGCGTCGGCCAGCTCGCCGCGCTTGGCCCGGTCGTAGCAGGCGTCGGCGACCGCGAGGTCCGGCGGGAGGGTGAACAGCGCGCGCCGGCCGGGGCCGGCGTCCCCGGGCATGCCGAGCACCCGTGGCTCGGCGTCCAGCACCAGGTTGACCTTGCCGCACGGCCCGTCCATCTTGATCCCGGCGACCGCGGCCCGGAAGTCCTCTGGTAGCTCATCCCTCCCGAGGAACCCAAGGAACGTGCGCTTCGGGTCGGCGCCGGAGAGCACGGTGCCGGCGGTGAGCTCGGTGCCGTCCTCGAGGGCGACCCCGGACGCCCGGCCGCCCGTGATGAGGATCCGGGCCACCGGGGAACCGGTCACGATCTGCATCCCGGCGGCGCGCCCGGCCGAGGCGATCGCGTCGGTGATCGCACCCATGCCGCCCATGACGTGGCCGAAGAACCCCTGCTCCGCCTGCTCCCCGCCGGTGAGCAGGTGGAAGGCGAGCCCGAGCAGCGTGCCCGGCTGGTAGGGCCCGCCGTGCTTGCCGTACAGATTGTTGGCCAGCACCAGAGCCCGGGCCTGCCGGGACTCGAACCTCGCGTCGACGAACTGGCCCAGGCTGCCGGTCAGCATGCGGGTGAGCCCGTCGAGTTCCGGGCCGCGCACCCCGCGCAGGCTGCGGCCGAGCCGCAGCAGCTCGCGGTAGCCGCGCAAGCCGGTTGCCCCAGTGTCCGGCGGCAGCTGCATGAAGAGCGGCTGCAGCCGGGACGCGAGCGCCCTTAGTTCCGCGTCCGCCACCACGAACGCACGCGCGTCGGCGGCCGAGAACCGCTTGATCTCGGCGGCGGTCAGCTCGGTGTCGCCCCAGGCGGCCAGGACCTCGCCGTCGTCCAGCGCCACCTGGAGGGCAGGCTCACACGGGATCATGCGCAGCCCGTGCTGGCCGAGGCGTAGCTCGCGGATCACCTCGGGCCGCAGCATCGACGCGATGTAGGAGGTGGTCGACGCGCGGCAGCCGGGTGCGATCTCCTCGGTGACGCAGCACCCGCCCGCGACGTCGCGGCGCTCGAGCACCAGCGTGGACAGGCCCGCCTTGGCGAGCATGGCCCCGGCGGTGAGCCCGTTGTGCCCGGCACCCACCACGATGACGTCCCATCGCGTGCCTGCCTGCGTGCCTGCCAGCATTTTGACTTCCGGTCATCTAACGATTCGGCGTGATGACCAGTATGATTTGGTCCTCCAAGATGTCAATACCGCAGACCGGCACGGACCCAGACGGACCTTATATGACTCTTAGTCAAACTGCAGGGGCGCGTGACCGTCCGCCCGTGCGGGCCACCGCGCGGCAGCAGGCACGGCAGAAGCGGATCGTGGCCGTCGCGATGCGCCAGTTCGCGGCGCGCGGCTACGAGGACGTGCGGATCGAGGAGGTCGCGGCTCAGGCCGGGGTCGCCAAGGGGGCGGTGTTCGGCTACTTCGGCAGCAAGGCCGGGCTGTTCCTGGCGGCCTACCAGGCTGCGGCCCGCTCGTTCAGCCGCTACCTGGACGCACCGCGTGACGTCATCGCTGGGGGGTTCTTCGCGGTGATCAGCCACTGGGTCTCCCGCACCCCGGATCTCATCCACGAGAACTGGGTGCCGTACCGGGTGACCCTGCTCGGCAACTACTGCTCGAGCCTTCAGTTGCGGCGGGAGATCACCCAGTTCCTGCTCCGCGAGGACCCCTACGGCACGCAGGACTTCGTTCAGTTCGGCATCGACCGCGGCGAGGTGCGCACCGACATCGACTCACGGATGATCGTGTCCATGGTCGACTGGATGATGGACCGCTGCCAGGACGCGATCGTCACCGAGGAACTTGACCCGGGCCTGTTCGGCTCGGCCACGCAGTCCGCGGCCGTGCGCGGCCGGCGGGTCCGGGAGTTCGTGGAATTGCTGCGCGGCGCGATAGCTGCCGGCCCGTAACGGGAAGCGGTGCCGCGCTAGACCGCCTGCGGGGGCGGACCGGGGGCCGCCGCCGGTGCGGCGGGCTACGTGGCGGTGGGCTGGCAGGCGGTGATCGCCATACGCACGGTCTCGAGGTGCTCGGTGCTGACCGCCCCCTGGCCGGAACGCCAGGTGGCCCACACCCGGTCACGGATCTGCTTTGGCACCAGGTACCAGTGACTGCGGCACATCAGCCGCGACGGGTCGATCCGGGCGTGGCAGCCCGGAACCGGGCACCCGCCAGGACGCGCTAACCCGGCCAGTCCGCTCAGCTTGCCGCGCGGGCCCCGGCCGGTGCCGCCGGGAACCAGCGCGATATCTTGGCCCTTCTCCTCTGGTTGGCCACTCACGACCCATCTCCTCCCCGCCCGCCAATGACCGTAACAGTACGGCACCCTTCTGACGGTTTCCTGCAATATCACCGCCTGTACGCTGGGCGATCGCTACGCGTGGTCAAAGGTCTGCCATGTAGGGGTTAAGACCGGTTATCCACTCAGAGCCTACGCCGGTGCCACGGATCCTGGCCAGGACTTATCGCCTCCAGCACGCCTGGTGACCTGCGCCTCGGTGCGCCACGCAGGCCTCGGCGAGCGCGCGTCAGGTGACGGCGGGACGGGTGTCCTGCTTGATCGTCAGCCGGCCCTTGCGCATGACTGCGATGCGCTGTGCCCGGCGTGCCACCGCGCTGTCGTGGGTCACCACGATCAGCGTGATCCCGCGCTCGCGCCACAGCTTCTCCAGCAGGCCCATGATGTCGTCCCTGGTGCCCTCGTCGAGGTTGCCGGTGGGCTCGTCGGCGAGCACCACCTTGGGCTCCTTCACCAGCGCCCGGGCGATCGCCACGCGCTGCTGCTGGCCTCCGGAGAGCTCGGACGGCAGGTGGCGCTCCCGTTCACCGAGCCCGACGCTCTCCAGCGCCGCCGCGGCCCGGGCCCGGCGCTCGGCCGGCCCGGCGCCGAGAGGGACGAGCGCGACCTCGACGTTCTCCTGCGCGCTCAGCGTCGGGATCAGGTTGAAGGTCTGGAAGATGAACCCGATCGAGGTGGCCCGGACCCGGGTGACCTCGCTCTCCCGCAACTCGCCGAGGTTCTGGCCGTCAAACTCGACGATGCCCGAGGTCGGCCGGTCCAGGCCGCCGAGCACCTGCAGCAGCGTGCTCTTGCCGTGGCCGGTCGGGCCCTGGATGGCCAGCCACTCCCCGTCCTCGATCACCGCGTCCACCCCGGCCAGCGCGTGCACCACGCTGCGGCCCTTTGGGTAGTCCTTCCTGACATCCGTCAGCTTGTACATGGCTTCCCTTCGGTCTTTGAATTCCGACAGCTCACTCAGCTCAGCTCACTCAGCTCAGCTCAGCTCAGCTCACTCAACCCTGGCCAGCGCCGCGGCCGGGCGCAGCCGGGCCGCCCGCCATCCGCCGAGCGTGCCGGCGATCAGCCCGCCGGCCAGGGCCAGCACCACGGCCAGGACGACCGCGTCCACGGTGACCGAGGCGGTGAGGTGAACCACCACGGAGTGGCCCGCGTCCGCGGCGGTGCGCGCGAAGCCACCCGTGCCGCTGGGCGGGCTGAAGCCGCCGCTGCCGCTGCCGCCGCCGCTGGGGAAGCCGCCGGAGAACGACCGGGCGCCGCCCGGCGTCGCCGAACCCGTGGTGGGGCCCACCGACGCGGACAGGGCCGGGGCGACCGCGGAGACGATCGCGGCCCCGGCGAAACCGAGCGCGACGCCGGCGATGCCGCCGATGACGCCGATGGCGACCGACTCGCCCATCACCTGGCCGATCACGCGCCGGCTGCGCCAGCCGAGCGCCTTCAGCGTGCCGAACTCCCTGACCCGGCGCGACACCGCGGACATGGTCAGCAGGCTGGCCAGCAGGAACGCCGCGACCAGCACCGCGATCGCCAGCCACTTACCGAGATTGTTTGCCAGGCTCGACGCGCTCGACAGCGACCCGGTCACCTCGCTGGCCAGGTCGGAGGAGGTCGTGACCGTCGCGCCGGACACGGCCTTGGTGATCTCCTTCTGCACCGCCGAGATGTCCGACGCGCTGTCCGCTGCCACGTAGATCGTGTTGACCTTGCCCGTGCTCTTCGACAGCGCCTGTGCGCGCGCGAGCGGAACATACACGTCGGCCGACGAATCGCTGGCCGATACGGAAACGATCCCGACGACGGTGAACTTGGTGCTGGCCAGCGTGACTTCCGACCCGGCCTTCAGGCTCGCCGACTTGGCGTAGCTGGAGTCGATCACCGCCACGTCGGAATTGGCGTCCGAGGCCTTGAGGGTGCGGCCCGAGGTGAGGGTGCCGTTGCTCAGCGGGCCGAGCGCCTGCGCGCTCGAGGCCAGGTCGACGCCGTCGACCGAGACCGTGTTCCCGGTGTTGAACGACCCGGGCCCGCTGAACCCGCCGGTGCCGCCGCCGGGAGCGCCGCCGCTGCTCCCGCTGCTCCCGCTGCCGCTGAAACTGGGGATCTTGAACGTGGTGTTCACGCTGTCGGCGGTCAGCGCGCCCGACGCGGCGGCCACGCCCTTCAGCTTGGAGATCGTCGTCACCGCGGAGTCGTCAAGAGTGCCCAGGCTGCGGGTGGCGGTCAGGGTGTCGATCTTGACGGTCTCGCCCGACTTGAAGTTGAAGTTGCTGGGCCTGCCCGCGGCGAAGGAGCCCGCGGTCGGGGATTTGGTGACGGTCGCGTCGGTGCCCACCCCGTACAGGTTCTTCAGCACGCCGCCTTCCGCGGACTTCACCCCGGACGACGCGGCGGTCACGGTGATGACCAGGCCGATTCCCACGGCCAGGCCCAGCGCGATAAAGCTGGCCTGCCGGATCCGCCGGCGCAGCTCGCGCCGCAGATACGTGAAAAACATCTATGTTCCTTCCGCTCAAGCCCCCTGTGCTGCCGCCCATCCACCCGCGACCCTCCCGCCCCAGATTTGTCCGGCCGCTACCGGACAAATCTGGGGCGGGAGAGCGATGCAGGCGCAGGGGCTCGCAGTCCGCAGTTCTGTGTCACGAATGGTGGCCGCCGGGCCGGGGGCAGCGCGGCGGCCACGATTCGCAGGCAGGCGCAGGAGCCCCGCCGCGTGTAGTTCACTCAGCGAGCCTTGTGATCTCGTTGCGGCTAACTCTCACTTTCCTGAGTGCTGAGCCGGGTCAGGTATGCGCTGGGCTGACCGTCAGCTGCCGGCGCGGAGTCGTCCGCCGGCGTCGCCAGCGGCAGCCGGACCCGGAACGTCGCGCCGTCCCCAGGCGGCCGCGGGTCAACGGTGATCGTCCCCCCGTGGGCGTCCACGAGCGCGGCGGCGATGGACAGGCCGAGCCCGGTCCCACCGCTGGAGCGGCTCCGCACGTCATCGGTCCGGTAGAACCGCTCAAAGACACGCGAGGCCTGATCGGTGGTCATTCCCGGCCCGTTGTCGGCGACGGTGATCTCCCCGTAGCCGGGCACGCTGTCCACCCCAACGGTGACAAGCGTCCCCGGCGGGGTGTGCTGCAGGGCGTTGCCGATGAGGTTGTCGATGACCTGCCGCAGCCGCCCGCCGTCAGCGGAGACGATGACCGGGTCGGGCGCCGCCTGCAGGGTCAGCGCATGACCACGTGCGACGGTGCGGGCCATCAGCACCGCCTCCGCGGCGACGCTGGACAGGTCCACCGGCTGCTTGCCCAGCGGGCGGTCCTCGTCGAACTGGGCGAGCAGCAGCAGATCGTCGACGAGGAATCCCATGCGGGTGGCTTCCTGCTGGATCCGGGTCATCAGCCGGGTCATCTCCTCACGGCTGGCCGCCTCACCTTGCTGCAGGCAGAACTCGGCGAGCCCGCGTACCGAGGTCAGCGGGGTCCGCAGCTCGTGGCTTGCGTCGGCCACGAAGCGCCGCATCCGGTCCTCGGAGTCCCGGGCACGCGCCTCGCCCTCTTCCCTGGCCCGGTAGGCCGCCTCGATCCGGCCGAGCATGGTGTTGAGCACCGCGGCCAGCCGACCCACCTCGGTGTCGGCGGCGGGGCGGTCGATGCGGCGGGAGAGGTCCCCGGCGGCGATCGCCTCGGCCGCGTCCTCGATCCTGGCCAGCGGCTTCAGGCTGGCCCGGATCAGCGGGAGCCCGATGGCCGCCAGGATCAGGATCGCGACCGCGCCGGCCGCAGCGTCCGCGGCCTCCAGCCTGGCGACGGTGCTGTTCAGGGCGTCGATGTTGTACGCGATCAAGACGTG
>Ga0335074_10015192_pt1 | contig 10808 bp, 9 predicted proteins | sample Lox_Sample_23_FD_206715 | JGI IMG/M metagenome (GOLD analysis project Ga0335074, IMG submission 206715) | Soil microbial communities from Loxahatchee National Wildlife Refuge, Florida, United States - Lox_Sample_2.3 | ecosystem: Environmental > Terrestrial > Soil > Wetlands | place: USA: Florida... | reverse complement strand
GCGACCCTGGTCGTGAACAAGATCCGCGGCCTGTTCAAGTCCGTCGCGGTGAAGGCTCCTGGCTTCGGCGACCGCCGCAAGGCCATGCTGGGCGACATCGCGATCCTGACCGGCGGCCAGGTCATCAGCGAGGAAGTCGGGCTCAAGCTGGAGAACACCGACCTGGACCTGCTTGGCAAGGCCCGCAAGGTCGTGGTCACCAAGGACGAGACGACCATCGTCGACGGCGCAGGCGATGCCGAGCAGATCTCCGGCCGGGTGAACCAGATCCGCGCCGAGATCGAGACGACCGACTCCGACTACGACCGGGAGAAGCTGCAGGAGCGGCTTGCCAAGCTGGCTGGCGGCGTTGCCGTCATCAAGGCCGGCGCGGCGACCGAGGTCGAGCTGAAGGAGCGCAAGCACCGCATCGAGGACGCGGTGCGCAACGCCAAGGCTGCGGTAGAGGAGGGCATCGTCCCCGGTGGCGGTGTGGCCCTGCTGCAGGCTGGCAAGAGCGCGTTCGAGAAGCTCGAGCTGCCGGGCGACGAGGCGACGGGCGCGCAGATCGTGCGCCGGGCGCTGGAGGAGCCGCTGAAGCAGATCGCCATCAACGCCGGCCTTGAGGGCGGCGTCGTGGTGGAAAAGGTGCGCGGGCTCAAGGCGGGCCACGGCCTAGACGCAGCCGACGGCGAGTACGTCGACATGTTCAAGGCCGGCATCATCGACCCCGCCAAGGTGACGCGTTCCGCACTGCAGAACGCCGCCTCGATCGCCGCTCTGTTCCTGACGACCGAGGCAGTGATCGCCGAGAAGCCGGAGAAGGAGAAGGCTCCGGCCGCTCCCGGTGGCGGTGACATGGACTTCTGATCCGGTCCGGTCCGCGTGCGGGCCGCTGGAGGAAGTCAGCAGCCGATTCGGCTGAGCAGGAGGCGGTTCCGGGCCACCGGGGCCGCCTCCTTCACTTGCGTCCCGTCATTATCTTCAGTTACCGGATTGGTGCCCTCTTTCCGAGCGCGCCGTCTCCACAAAGACCACTATGCGAGAGATCATCGGGCCATGGCGCCGCCGCCTGCGGAACAGCTGCTGATCCGCGACTATCTCAGCCGCCTGTCGGTCGCGGCTCGCGGCCAGCTGTCGGCTGCCGAGAAGCGCGCGCTGCTGAAGAGCACGCAGGAGTTCATCGAGCAGCAGACCAGCTTGTCCGGGCGACCGCATCCGATGGACGTAGCCAAGCTCCTGACCCGGCTCGGGGAGCCGTCCGGACTGGTTCGGATGGAACGGCAGCGACTCGCCGCACTGCGAGGGGAGAGCCTCGACGAGTCAGAGCAGCAGGGCCGGGGCATGGTCGCGCGCGTGCTCAGGCGCGAAGCCGGGCGAACGCTCGGAGCGACCTGGCATCGGCCCGCCCAGGATGGCGGGGCGGGGCTGCGGCTGACCTTACTCGAGGGTGGCCTCGCTGCGGACGAGGCCGATGATGATCCGTCCGCGGACAATGCCGCTGATCTCGATACGGCCGAGTCCGGGGCCGCTCCAGCCGACGCCCGGCCGCTCCAGTGGCCCCAGCGACCGTCACTTCTCCCGGTACGACCCGGCGACGAGCACACCGGCGACTATTCCGACTCTGCGATGCCGGGTGGCTTTGATGAACGGGCCGACGATGACACTCCGCCGTATGGCATGGCGCCGTCCGATGAGGCAGACGAAGCGGGCGGCTGGCTGCTGAACGAGCTCGCCGGGCCGGCAGAGCTCCTGGAGCCAGTCGATCCCGGCGGCCGGTCCCAGGCTGCCAGGGCGTTCGATCGGGTGGCGCGGCGGGTGGTCGCCTTCCTTCGCGACATGCCGGCCCTGTGGCGGCGCCATCCGGTCGAGGTAACCGCCCTGCTGCTGCTCGGGCCCGGCGGGTTCCTCTACCCGCCGCTGTGGCTGATCGGCGCACTCCTGGCGCTGGCGTCGAAGCGCTGGCACCCGCTGGACAAATGGGCGGGACTGGCCACGCCAGTCCTGCTGACTGTCGTCGGTTTTGTGCTCGGCGTCATCCACGGCAGCTCCGTCCACATTGGCCACGACGTGCACGAGGGCTGGGTGTTCGCGGTCATCGCCAGTCGTTACGCAGCTCTACTGGGCGCCTGCTATCTCGCCTGGCAGGCCCGCCGTGGCAGGCGGCCGGCGCCACTGCCGCCGTGGAAGCGGCTGCGCTAGTCACCTGGCGCGACCCCGGCTCGCGGGCCGAAGCCCCGCCTCGGGGGCTACTAGCCGCACGGCTGTGATTGACCGCGGTCCGGCTGGGTATCCAAGTGCAAACCTGCTGGTCACACGACCAGCGCAAAGGCGGCCTTGCACGCGATTCCCGTCCCAGCACCGTTCTGACGTGTGAGGCCCAGCAGGACGTGGTCCCGGCGGCTTGCGTGGCTCGCCGGGGCCACGTCCGTGCCAGGTTCAGGCTCGGTGCTGGTCGAGGTGAGTCGTGTGCCAGCTCAAGTCGTCCCGGCCAGCCCCGCCCCGAGCGGGCCACGCGCTGGCCGCAGCGAGACTCAGCCCGAAACCGATAGCCTTACTGGCACACGCGCTCGGCGCGTGCATCCACAACGTTCCCTCCTCGCGTAAGGTCTCGCCCGTGCCTACTGGCAAGGTCAAGTGGTATGACGTCGACAAGAGCTACGGCTTTCTCACGCGTGACGACGGCGGCGGCGACGTTTACGTGCACACGAGCGCTGTCGAACCCGCGGGGACGGTGCTGAAGCCCGGTCAGCGGGTCGAGTTCGGCGTTGCCGAGGGCCGTCGGGGGACGCAGGCGCTGCAGGTGCGAGTACTCGAGCCGCCGCCGACCGTGCAGAAGACACCGCGCAAGAGCCCGGACGAGATGGTCACTCTCATCGAGGACCTGATCAAGCTGCTGGACGGTGTGTCAAACACCTACCGCAGGTCCAAGCACCCGGACAGTCGCGAGGCGAAGAAGATCGCCGCGCTGCTTCGCGCGGTGGCCTCTGACCTGGAGAGCTAGCCGGGCGGTGCTGTTCCGGGCCAGGTAGTTAGCTTCGTCGGGCTCGGCGGCCCGGGCGGCTCATGGCGCGCGCTCACGATCCGACGGCGCCGCGAGACCACGAGTCCGCACATGGCGAGCAGCAGCCCTACGGCCGCGAACGTAAGTCCCGTGAGCCCGCTGCCGGTGAGCGACAGCGCCAGGCCGATCAGGCCGCCGCCGACTAGCGCAAGCTGGTGCACCGTCTCGGAGAAGGCGAACGTGGACGACCTCCGCTCCTCCGGGATTTCCCGCTGCAGCACTGAGTCGAGAGCGACCTTGACGAGCGTCTGCCCGATCGCCGCGACCAGGGCCACCAGAAGGACAGACCACAGGCCGAACACGATGGCACAAGCGGCGCTGATGATCGTGACGAGGCCGAGGACTGTGAAGATCATGGCCAGTGGTGCTCTGGCCCGGAGCGCGGAGCCGATCCCGGTGCCGAGCATGCCGCCGACCGCGACCGCGACGGCCAGACCGCCCAGCGCGACGGTGTGCGAAACGTGGCCGAAGCGCTCGCTGCGCAGAATGAAGGCCAGGAAGAACAACATGAATCCGTAGAACACGCGGATGGCGGCGTTCGCGCGCATCGCCTCGGCGACGACAGGGCCGACGTGCGGGATCAGCGAGCGACGTTGCGGGGCACTGGCGAGGGGCAGCGTGGCACCCGGCTGCTGACCGTCGCCGTTGAGCTCGCCTGGCTCGGCCGCCTGTTCGGTGGCGTCGACGGTGGGCGGCAGCCGCCAGCCGATGATCATGGCCGCCAGGTAGACGAAAGTCGCGACCCGGAGGACCCAGGCAGCGCCGCCGCCGCCACCACCGAAGATCTTGTCGATTCCCAGCGCGACCGCCGCGCCGAGCGAGGTGGCGATCAGCGACCCGAGGTTGGCCCGGGCGTTAGCTGTGACCAGCGTGATCTCTGACGGCAGCAGCCGCGGGGTGACGGCTGACTTGGTGACGCTGTACGCCTTCTGCAGCACGAGGACGCCGAAAGCCGCAGGCAGCAGTGTCGCGGTGTCATTGAGCGCGCCGGACATCCCCCAGCAGAGCAGGCCCCGAGCGAGCAGGGTGCCCATCAGGATGTACTTGTTACCCTGCCGGACGCGGTCAAGCAGCGGCCCGATCAGCGGGGCAAGGATCGCATACGGCGCAATAGTGATCAGGAGGGCGAATGCCGCCCGGCCTCGGGCTTCCGCCACCGACGTGCTGAAAAACAAGCTCCCGGCCAGCGAGACAGCTACAAACGCATCGCCGATGGAACCGGCCGCCGTTAGCTCAATCAGGCTCGACAGGCCGGTGCGCCCCGCCCCGGATGCACTGCTCATCCGGTGCACAATCCGGCCAGTGCCGCGCGCCGTGGCCGCACTGATCTTGCCCGCGCGCCGCGAGACGGCAAAGACCGTCCGGCCGGCCTGGCGGGCACGTTCCCGCGTGCCGGTCTGTCCCATGGCTCAAGTATTCTTCCTCGGCGGGTGTGCACAACCATCTGCCTCGCTGATCATTTCGCGGCTACGGCGGCCCAGCTGGGCACGCACACCGTCGGATGAGGGACAATTACTGACTGTGAGCCCAACTCGCGTACGCACGGCAGCCCTCGACGAGGCCTGCGCGGAGGCCGTCGACCTCGCCCGTCAGGCTGCCGAGGAGATGGCCGGGGCCGGCAACGTCGGTGACCATGTCGGCATGGAGGCCGATGACGAGCGGGTGGTCACCCACCTGTTCGCCAGCCAGGACCTGGCCTACACCGGGTGGCGCTGGGCCGTGACGGTCACGAGAGCGTCGAGGGCGAAGACTGTCACGGTCGACGAGGTAGTCCTGCTGCCCGGACCGGACTCACTGCTAGCCCCGGACTGGGTGCCGTGGAGCGAGCGAGTCCGGCCGGGCGACCTGGGCGTCGGGGACCTGATGCCGGCCGCCAGCGACGACGAGCGGCTCGTCCCGATCAGGCTGCTCGAAGGCGACGAGGGCCTGCAGGACTGGGACGACACCGAGAACTGGGCGGCGCTCAGCGGGCTCGCGACGGCGAGCGGACTGGCCGTCGACGCTGGCGGGACCGCAAGCACCGACGGCATCGGACGTCCAGGTGCTGCGAGCGACGACAGCACTGGCGGCGGTGCCGTTGCCGAGGCGCTGCCGGCCGGGGCAGGTCCTGGCAGCCTGGCCGCGGCCGCTGCGGGCGGCGGCCGAACCAGGGTGCTGTCGGCGATCGGCCGGGACACCACGGCGCTCCGGTGGTACTCGAGCGAGCACGGGCCGACCACCCCGCTCGCCCGCGCTGCACCGGGACCTTGTGTTACCTGCGGCTTCCTGACGCCGCTGGCGGGACCGCTGGGCCGGATCTTCGGGGTCTGCGCAAACGAGTACGCGCCGGATGACGGGCGGGTCGTGTCACTCGACCACGGCTGCGGGGCGCACTCCGAGGCCGCCTCCACGCGGGCTGGCCTCGGCGTGGTCATACCTGTCATCGATGAGGTCGGTTACGACCTGGTGGACATGCCTGGCGTCGCGATCGAGGACACCGTCTTCGAGTCGCTCGACCACGACTCCTGACGTCGGCTGGCTAGGGTCGCCGGCTGTTGGCGCGCGCCGCGCTGGCCGTGTCTTCGTCGCCGCTGCCATTGTCCGGCTGGCCCTGGCTGCCACCGGGACGGCGGCCGGGCTCTGCGGCCCGGCGGGCTGCCGCGCGGTCGCGCTGCCGCTTGAGTATCGGGACGTAGACCAGGCCGAACACGCCGAGGAACGTACCGAACGCCGCCACCCAGATCCACCAGCGGTCCGCATGCGGAAGCTGATCGCGCACGACTAGAAGCACGATCATGGCCAGGGCGAAGCCGACCGTGATCACCGCGGTGATGACCCGGTCGTTGCCTTCCAGCGGCGGTGGGACGGGTCGTTCTGGACGGCTCACCGGGCCAGGTTAGCCGATTGCGGGTACGCCCGGCGGGTTGTGCGATTCGCTAGCCGCGCCGCCCGGCCCGACGCCGGAGCCTTCTGCCGCCAGCGAGGATGAGCAGCCAGCCGGCGACGGTCAGGCCGGTTCCGATGGCAGCGACCAGCATCCCGTCGAATCCGGCTGCAGGAAGCTGCTGTGCCTCGCCGCGGCCAGACTGTGGCCGCCTGGCGGCGATACCGCGGCTGGCAACTGTCAGCGATACCAGTGATGCGGACGGCAGCAACGCGGCCGGCCGGACGCCTGTCGCCGTGAGCACTGACTGCGCCGGTGCCAGGGCCGGCGTCGTTGCTGTCGCCGCTGTCATCGCCGGGGTGCTGGAAGCGCTGGCCGCGCCAGGCGCAGCCAGCAATGCGCCGGCGGCCACGGCCGCCAGACACGCCGGTCGCAGGCGAACCCGCATGCGCCGCTCCCGCTGGCTCACGTACCGGGCCCGGAGCCCGGCCAATCACGCAATGTGACTGCATGCTAGCGTAGCGCGACGAATGCCAGTTCAGAAAGTGTTTTCGTGATAAGCGCCACGGGTGCCCAGCGGGCACCCCGATGGCTCTTTCGGCGTGCAGCGCGGGTTGGCGGCTCTCCACGGGCGGCATTCCGTGACTTACGCCGTTCCGGACTGCGGTTCGCTGGGCCGCTTGATACGAATGGCGGCATGAGGCTGTTCGTCGCCATCCTGCCGCCGCCGGAGGCGCTCGACGAGCTGGCCGCCGCGATCACGCCGCTGCGGCAGGCGGCGCCGGATCTGCGCTGGAGTGGCAGGCAGCAGTGGCACCTGACGCTCGCGTTCCTGGGCGAGGCGGACCAGCGTGTGCTGCCGGACCTGACCGCCCGCCTGGAAAGAGCAGCAGGCCGGCACCCCGCGCAGAGTCTTGCGTTCGCGGCCGGCGGCGCCTTCCCGGCGGCACGCCGGGCCCGGGTGCTGTGGGCCGGAGTGCGGGCCGACAGCAAGGCGCTTGCCGCCCTCGCAGCCTCGGTCGCCGCCGGTGCCCGCCGGGCAGGCGCGGCGTCGCCGGACGAGGGAAGGAGGTACCACCCGCACCTGACGCTGGCCCACTGCCGGCGGCCCGGCGACGTCGCTGACCTGGTCGGGCTGCTGGCGGACTTCGCCGGAACTCCGTGGACCGCGCAGTCCGTCAGCCTGATGCGCAGTTACCTCGGCAGCGGCCAGCCGCGGCACGAGGAGCTGGCTGCCTGGCCGCTTCGAACCCCCTCCCGTCAGGACAGCAACAGGCCCGGTGCGCCCGAACCGGGCACACCGGGCCTGCCGTGATCGATGCCTAGCCTCGCTTGTGAGCGAAGCCGTTTCCTTCACTCCAGGCGAAGTCAGCCGCGAGCCTGTCGAAGTTCGGCGTGCCGAGGCCCGTGCCCACGTTGAACAGCTGGCCCGGCGTGCCGGTGTAGTACAGGTTGTCGTTGCTGGTGCCGGAGGTGTCCAGCGGGGTGAACGGTGAGTTCCAGCCGGTGGCGAACCGGTAGATGGACGTGTTCCAGAACCCGACCCGGTGGCCGAGCAGGGAGTCCATCAGCGCGGTTGCGCCGTTGAACTGGGGCGCCACGAAGCTCGTGCCGCCCCAGCCAGCCTGCAGTGCCCCGCCGCTAGAGAACTCGGAGAAGTACAGCAGGTAGCCGGTGAACGGGTCGGCGTCAGCGACGACGTCGGGCGTGACGCGCCCGGTGCCGAAGCCGCCGGTGACCGACGGGGTGGGGTTGAAGTTCCAGGCCGTCGGCAGGTTCAGGCCGTAGGCGCTCACGTAATCCGTCGGCGTCAGGTACTCCACCGCGCTGAAGTGATGCGCGCTTGGCACCAGATCCTGGTAAAGCGGCGTCGGCTCGTCGACGCTGAAGCCGCCGCCGCCGCCGCCAATCGCCTCAGTCTCGACGAACTGCTCCTCGGACGTGAACGGCTTGCCGGTCGAGGGGTTCTCGAACAGGTAGTAATACGGCCACAACCAGTCGTAGCCCCAGGCCCGCTCCGCCGGGATGGTGGCCGAGATCGTCGAGGTCAGGGGGATGGTGCCGCCCAGCGTCGTGCCGCCAGCGGAGGTAGTGTACGGGCTGTCGTCCGGCACGCTCGCGGACAGGTTCGTGCTGCCCAGGTCGGCGGAAGCCGCGTAGGCGCCCGAGTCGCCGGAGGCCACGAACGAGCTCTGGCCCTGCGCGGCCAGCTCCAGGAAGGCGTCGCTGAACGCCTGGACGTAGTTCGGGTCCTCTTCGCCGGAGTTGATGATCGCCTGGACTACCGTCTCCGACTCGCCCCAGCTGGTGGAGACAGAGTCGGCGGCGTTCTGGCTGGCCGCGGTGTAGAAGGCGTCGGTGAAGCCAGGGTCGCCGTTCGGCGCCTGGTATACGTCGATGTTGGCCTGCGGCGCAAGGGCACCGGACTGCTCGACGTCCAGCGTGGTCTCGCCGGACCCGGACTTGTCGGTGACGGCTCCGGGGCCGCCGTCCACGTTGTCGATCGAGATCCGGTCCGCCTTGGTCGAGATGCCGAGGACGTTGTTCCAGAAGTACTCAGGATCCGACGGGTTGAGGGAGGCCAGCGTGACGATGCCGATCGTCGTGCCCGCACCGGTCGCGCCGCGGGCGTACAGCGGGCTGAGGTTGTACTGCTTGGCGAAGTCGGCCGGGGTCAGGCTGCCGGTCTGCACCGCGCTGGGCTTCTGGCCGGTCGCCAGGCTCTGCTCGTGCGCCGTCTGGCTGCCGTAGGTCGGGTAGTTGTCCAGGCCCATGACGGCCAGCACGAACGAACCGAGGTTGCGAGGCAGCAGCGGGTCGCTGTGCGCGGCGTGGATCGTCTCAGCCTTGTGCCCCACCCAGCCGTTCTTGCTGCTCGGGGCCTGCGCCGGGATCTTGTAGTTGTCCTGCTGCACCGACAGCGCCGAGTCGTAATCGCCAGCCGTGCCGGTCGTGTTCACGTTCAGCCCGTCCGCGTACGAGCTGCTGGAGATCCCGAAACCGGACAGGTACTGCTCCAGCGCAGCGATGTTGTGCTGCGTCTGGCCGTATTCGGCGGCGAACTGCCGGACCGACAGGTAGCCGCCAGGCATGCCGGCGTCGACACTGCGCTCCAGACCCGCGAGGTTACGCGGCTGGAGGACGAACGAGACAGTCTCTGGGGTACTGGCCGGCGTGCTGCCGAAGACGGACAGGTGCTGCAGCTGCGCCTCGTTAGGCCCCTGAGAAACGGCGATCTTGGTGTGGTGCGGACTGGCCGACGCGGTGCCAGCAAGGCCAAGCACCAGGAGCGAACTTGCCGATCCGGCAGCCAGGAGGGCGCCGACCCGGCGCGACCTGACCCACTTGGTCGACTTCAACTGGATTCCTCCTAGGCGGGGGGTCGGGGGTAGCGCCAGCTCGGAGTCAGTAGCGATCACGAAGTCCGCGGCGAGCAGGGGCATGCGTGACCAGGCCAGGACATAGCTGGGCTGGAAGGACACGCTAGAGGAATCGGGCATCCTTCGCCAATAGCCCAGCAGGAAATGTTTGTACAACGTTAAGTGATCGGAAACTCTGCGGCCTGGGCGAACCCCCGGGGCTGATCGGGAGCCTGAGGCGTCAGAGGCGCTCCAGCGCGTAGTCCATGCATGCCGTCAGCGCCTCGACGTCGGCCGGCTCGATGGCCGGGAACGTGCCGATCCGCACCTGGTTCCGGCCGAGCTTGCGGTAGGACTCAGTGTCGACGACGCCGTTCGAGCGCAGCACGGCTGACAGCTGGCCGGCGTCGACACTGTCCGCGAAGTCGATCGTGACGACCACCTGGGAGCGCTGCGCCGGGTCGGCCACGAACGGCATGGCCACGGGCGACTTTTCCGCCCAGCTGTAGAGGATGCTCGACGACGTCGCTGTCCGCTCCGTCGTCCATGCCAGGCCGCCCTGAGCCAGCATCCAGTCGACCTGCTCAGCGAGCATGATCAGGGTCGCCACCGCCGGCGTGTTATAGGTCTGCTGCAGCCTGGCCTGATCGATCGCGCCCTGCAGCGAGAGGAACTCAGGGATGTACCGGCTGCTCGCGGCGATGCGCGCCGCTCGCTCCACCGCTGCCGGGGACAGCAGTGCGAGCCACAGGCCGCCGTCGGAGCCGAAGCTCTTCTGCGGCGCGAAATAGTAGGCGTCGAACTGGGCCGGATCGACTGCGATCCCGCCGGCCGCGCTCGTCGCGTCCACCAGCACGAGTGCGCCGTCGTCGGCTCCCGGCACTCGACGGACGGGCATGGCGACGCCGGTCGAGGTTTCATTGTGAGTGAGGGCGTAGGCGTCGATGCCTGGTTCGGCGGTTGCAGACGGGTGCGTTCCCGGTTCGGATTTGATAATCGACGGATCGGCAAGCCACGGCGCCGCTGTGGTCACCGCGGCGAACTTGGCCGAGAACTCGCCGAAGCTCAGGTGCTGCGCTCGCTGCGAGATCAGGCCAAAGGAGGCGACGTCCCAGAACGCCGTGCTGCCGCCGTTGCTGAGCACTACCAGATAGTCGTCCGGCAGGCCGAACAGCGTGGCCAGGCCGTCCCGGATGCGCCGCACCACGTTCTTCACCGGCGCCTGCCGGTGCGAGGTGCCGAGCGGCCCGCGGCTTGCCGCCGCGAGTGCCTCGACCTGCGCGTCCCGGATCTTGGTCGGCCCCGAGCCGAACCTGCCGTCAGACGGCAGCAGGTCAGCCGGGATCACGATCCTGGCAGCATCAGACATCCTGATCGAATACCTCGGCCGCGCCGGGAACCTCGCGCACCGAGCGCGCCTTCGGCCCGATGTAGTTCGCGCTGGGCCGGACCAGCCTGCCGGTCCGCTTCTGCTCAAGGATGTGCGCGGCCCACCCGGCCGTCCGGGCGCAGGTGAACATCGAGGTGAACATGTGCGACGGCA
>Ga0335074_10015191_pt1 | contig 10808 bp, 6 predicted proteins | sample Lox_Sample_23_FD_206715 | JGI IMG/M metagenome (GOLD analysis project Ga0335074, IMG submission 206715) | Soil microbial communities from Loxahatchee National Wildlife Refuge, Florida, United States - Lox_Sample_2.3 | ecosystem: Environmental > Terrestrial > Soil > Wetlands | place: USA: Florida... | reverse complement strand
GAGCCTCAGCAAGGGCTCGGTGTTCGACGGGCGCAAGTTGAACCACCAGTCCTTGCCGGTAATCGTCAGCCCGTCAAGCTGGTCCGCGGTGACGCCGTCCTGGCCCGCGTAGGCGTCCCTGACCCGAGCGGTCGCCGCGGCCTGATCGCTCACCTCGCTGTTGATCTCGCCGGAAGCGACGTACCTCTGGTACTGCCCGAGCAGTTCGGACAGCGGTTTGTCCTGTCCGCCCAGTGCGGCGAGCACATGCAGCGCGGCCAGCATGCCCGAGTCGGCGAACCAGAAGTCCCTGAAGTAGAAATGCCCTGAGTGCTCGCCGCCGAAGATCGCGCCGCGCTCGGCCATAACGGCCTTGATGAACGAGTGGCCAACCCTGGTACGCACGGGGGTGCCGCCGTGCTCGGTGATTATCTCAGGGACGGCGCGGGAGGTGATCAGGTTGTGGATGACGACCGCTCCTGGCTCGCGGGCCAGTTCGCGCACCGCGATCAGCGCGGTCAGGACAGAAGGCGACACGATGTCACCGCGCTCGTCCACGACGAAGCACCGGTCCGCGTCGCCGTCGAACGCCAGGCCGATGTCAGCTCCTGACTCCCTGACGGCCCTTTGCAGGTCCACCAGGTTCGCCGGGTCGATCGGATTCGCCTCGTGGTTAGGGAACGAGCCGTCGAGCTCGAAGTAGAGCGGCACGGTCTCAAAAGGCAGCCCGTCGAAGACCTTGGGCACGGTGTGCCCGGCCATGCCGTTACCCGCGTCTACAGCCACCTTGAGCGGCCTGATAGCAGAAAGGTCGACGAGGGTCTTCAGGTAGCTCGCATAGCCGGAAAGCAGGTCCCGCTTGATTACAGCGCCGGGAACGGCCGCCCTGGGGAGCTTGCCCGTGCTGGCCAGCTCGCGGAGCCTGGCCAGGCCGGTGTCCTGGCCTACCGGCTTGGCGCCGGCCCGGCACAGCTTGATGCCGTTGTACCTCGCCGGGTTGTGACTGGCGGTGATCATCGCGCCCGGCATCGCGAAGCTGCCGCTGGCGTAATACAGCATGTCGGTGGAACCGAGACCACCGTCGACGACACCGGCACCCGCCGAGGCGGCACCGCGCGCGAAGGCTGCGGCGAGCGGACCGGAGGAGGTCCGCATGTCGTGCACGATCACGACCAAGTCAGCCTTGGTCAGGCCTGCGAACGCCGCGCCCACCGCTTCGGCGACTCCCTCATCGAGTTCGCTCGGCACCAGGCCCCGGATGTCATACGCCTTGAAGATCTTCGCGTAGTCGGCCACTTCGGCTCGTCTCTCCTGATGGTTCACGCGCGAGCCGCAGGTAACGGGCGCGCTGTGGCAGTGCGGATGCCCAAGACTATCGGCCGGCGGTGCCAGCACTGGCCGTGAGCCGGCGGGACTAGGGCCTGCCACGCTCCGGCGGAGCGGAGCGCAGGACTCGCAGGTGACCACGCCTGCCCACCTCCACGCCCTGACCGACTGGCTCAGCCTGAGTACGCGGCACGGCAGCCTCGCGGACGGCATTGGCGAGCGCTTCGAGGTCGTCGGCGGCCGCTTCCTGACTCGGCCCGAGCGGAAGCCTGACGATGTCCCAGCCTCTCGGCGCGGTCAGCCGGTCGGCATGGGCACTGCACAGGTCATAGCAATGCGGTTCAACATAAGCCGCCAGCGGCCCGAGCACGGCGGTCGAGTCACGGTAGACATAGGTCAGGGTGCATACCGCGTCCCGATTGCAGGCGGGCCGGGAGCAGCGGCGAGAATTCAACGACCCTCCTCGCTCACGGCTCGGTTCCCGATGCAGGTTCGTGAGCGGCACGGCGCCCCGCAAAGGACGCGCCCGCGAAGTTCGCTCACAACGGCTGACCGTATCGGTATGCCAGGCGGTAACGCCATCACCCAGGGCACTCTGCACGTTCGTGTCTTGGTAAGTACCGGCTACCGCGGGTGCCAGGAGAGCGGCGCGAGCTGACAAGACGACATTGAGCCCGCCGCTGCGGCTACGCTGGTATTCGTGCGCCCGGCTGATGGCCGGCCTGCTCCGGCTCTCCGACTCAGGCGCCGCGACAGGCACGGACGTGGCCTGCGCGGGCCGCTGGCTCCGGCGGGCTCGCCCCTGTACCGCAGCCGGTCTGAGCGATTCGATGAGCTGGTGCTCGCCGCCGTCGCCCAGCTTGAGCCCCGGTGGGAAGCCGAGCTTTCCGGCGTGGAGTTCGCGGTCGAGGAAGTGCCTTCCTCCGACCTGCCGCCAGACGGAATGCCCGCGGACGAGTACGACCCGATACCGCTGGCCAGGCTCGACCCGGCTTGGGCAGAAACCGGGGACGCTTCGCGTCCGGCCAGGCCCGCACGCATCGTGCTTTACCGCAGGCCGCTGCTGGCCAGGGCGGAGGGCGAGGAGGAGCTAAGCGACCTCATACTCGACGTGGTCATCGAGGAATTCGCGCGGCTGCTCGGCGTAGACCCGACGCTGGTCGACCCTGGCTACGACGACGACTAGCGCCGGCGGCTAGGAGCCGAGGATCGCGAGCAGCGACTGGCGCACGTTCGCGAACTTGATCGTGTCTGGCGAGGACACGACAGGGATCACGGTCTGCACGCTGTTCCTGATGATGGACACCCGGCCGGCGTACACGGGGCCGCCGCCAGGCAGCGGCGTCACCTCGAACGCCATCAGCGGATCCTTGGCCAGCCGCTTGGGAAGATCCAGGTGCACCTCAAACGAGGATCGCGCGGGGATATGCACCACCTGGCCCTGCGAGCCGGTCAGCGGCGATCCTGGCGGCGCGACCGTCACGCGGACGCTGGCGGCGGCCTTCGGCGCGGACAGCTCAAGCTCGGTCGTACCGAGTTTCCCAGACGTACTCGCTGCGACGACGCCCTGCCCGATGAGAGGACCTGAACCGACGATGAACGCTCCAGGCGCCCCCTTCGGGCCTCCAGGGGTCTCCAACGTGCCGGTGATCGGCACGGCTGCCGAGATCTCGACCGCACCGGTCAGTCCTGACAGCGAGGGGATCGAGATCCCGAGGCTCTGATGCTGCAGCAGGCTGATCCCGGTGCCGCCGGTTGGCTGGTAGGAGCCCTTCGCGGTGATCACGGTCACTTTGACCTGGGTCGCGGTGTCACCAGGATCGGTCACGTAGAGTTCACGGGCACCGGAGTTGGCAGGGAGTCCGGCAAGGAATTGTTTCGTCGCCGGTTCTCCGGCGACCGGCAGCCAGGTGCCTTCCTCCGAGGTTTTCGTCGACTCCCTGACCGCGGCGACGACACGGCCAGTGCTCGTCGTCACGTGGAGCGCCACCGCCTTGGCCGCGTGCACCAGGTTGTCAAGCGTCTGGACGACCATGCTGTGCGGCGGCACGACGATGCCGGAATCCTGCGGGCCAAGCAGCAGCCCGCTATCGGTCTGAACGCCAACAGTGACGTCAGCGGGCTCGCTGTCGGGGTTCATCAGGTACACGTAAACGTGCAGGTTCGTCGCCCCTGGACCAACGAACCAGAAGTCTGAGCCCGCCGGCTCGCACCGTGCGGTCGCCTGCCCGCCAGGACCTAGTTGCTCCACGTCGAGACCCTGGGCATTGGCTCCCTGTGCGGAGACGATCAGGCCGCCGCGCGCGGGTGAGGTCGGCACCTTTCCTCCGGCCATCTCAGTAGTCCCCGAGGACTTCCTGGCAGGCGCCGGCGCGGGCGGAATGGTCTCGATGGTGAGTTGCCCTGGACGCGGCACCGAGCCAACCGGCTTGCCGGCACCAGAAGTCGAACCGGAGTTCAGCAAGGTGAAGGCCGCGTGCCCGCCAGCGGCAGACAACGGCACGTTGGCGACGGCGATCGGCCCGCCGGTGGTACCCGCCGAGCCCGGTGCCGGGCAGCCGAGCAGCGCCGAGCTGACGTTGAGCTGCCCGACCCTGGCGATGGCGCTTGCCGTGTTCATCGACACCGGACTGAACACGCCGACAAGTTCGTAAAGCGCCGCAAGCACGACGACTACCAGCAGGGCGAAAATGACCCGGTTGGCGACTACCCGGTTCCTGGCCTGGCGGGCCTTGCGAGTCGTCACCAGCTCTCCCCCTCGTCCTCATCGTCACGTTCCGGCCAGCGCGATTCATACGGGTGGCGCCAGTCCTCCTGATCACCGGCGTCGTCCCAGTCGGACCTCCCCCTGGAGCGGTCGAGTCGTTCGGTGCGCTCAGGCCTCCAGGAAGCGCCACGGCTCGGGCCTGCGTGCGCCGGGCCGGCCAGCGGCGGCAGCGGCTCAAGTGCGTCTCCAGACGTACCAGGCCACTGATCAGAGCGGTCCCACCCGCCGTCCCGCGGATCATCGAGCTCGGAGAAGCCGCGCACGCGACCGCCATGGCGACCCGTGCGGTCATGATCATCCCGCTGGTAGCGGCCAGCAGGCAGCCCGCTGCTGCCGTACGGGTCTGGCTGGTAGCCGCCAGAGGATCGGCCGGGCGGGGCAGCGCTGTCGTAATGGCCGGCATAGGGGTCAGCGCCTTCCCAGCCAGCCTGGGCGTAGCCGCTGCCGGCGTAGTCGGGTTCGGCGTAGTCGGGTTCGGCGTAGTCAGGCTCGGCGTAGTCGCGCTCAGGCCGTCCGTGCCTGGAGGGCTGGTAGCGATCGAGTTCGCCCCAGCCACCCGGCCGCTCCTGGTCCCGGCGACGTCTGCCGTAACCGTCCGCGCGGTATTCGCCGCTGTCATAACGGTCCTGGCCGTGGTCGAACTCCGGATCGACGAGACTGTCGGCCGAATGCTCCGACCACTGAGGCGGCGGTGCGGCTCCTGAAGGCGACCGCCTGCCTGCGGGCCGGCTTCCCGCTGCCTCACCCGCCCTGGCGCGCGGAAGCGGGTCACGGCCTGGCTCACGCCGCGCGGGTTCGTGCCGCTCCAGATCACGCCGGTCCAGGTCACGCCGGCCCGGATCACGATCGTCCAGGTCACGCCGGTCCGGATCACGCCGGCCCGGGTCACGCCGGCCCGGATCACGCGGGTCCAGGTCACGCCGGCCCGGATCACGATCGTCCAGGTCGCGAGCATCACGATCCCAAGCCTCGACGTCACGGCCATCAAGCTCGCGGTTGCCGAGGTCCCTGTCAGACCAGTCTCGTCCGCCTCGGCCACGTCCCCCGCGACCGCGGTCACGGTCACGCGCGCCACGCTTTTTTGCCGGCTTGCCCCGGCTTGGCTTGCCGCGACCTCGGCTACCGCCGCGCTGCGCACGGCCCGCGGCCAGGCCGCCGCCAGCGGCAAGCACGCCGCGGCGTGCTCCGGCCTTCGCGCCGGCGGAGCGCGAAGCCTCAGCTGGTTCCTCATCAGGTTCAGCGTCCGCGCGACGTGCCGAGGACCCCGCCCTGGCTCCGGCCCGGCCAGGAACGGCCCGGCCTGCCGCCGCTCGCGAACCCCTCGCTCCAGCCGAAGCGCCCGCGGGAGCGGGCCGGTCAGGCCGCGCCTTGGCCTCGGCCTCAGAACGCGCCTCCGAGCGCTGGGCCTCTTCGGCGAGCCCGATGCCAGGCAGCGCGAGGCCGATGACCGCGAGCACGACGAGCAGTTCGAATGCCAGCCAAAGATCACGGCCCAACCCTGAGTCGCCGATCGTGAGCCTGCCGCCACCGGAAGGCAACCTGAAAGCCTCCGCCCAGCTTCCGGCAGGCGAAGGCACAGGAGTCAGCGCATGCCCGTTAAGCGACGCGCTCCAGCCGCCTGCGGGCTCGGCAAGCATGAGCGTGCCGCCCGCCGAAGGCACCTGCGCGCCAGTGACGCCAACAGGGCCGGACGCGACAGGCACGACGGTGCCGTCAGGTTCGAGCACACTCACCCGCGCGGGCGGATTGATGAGCTGCCAGAGCGCGTAGTCCGGCGTCGTGCTGTACGGGCGCAGCCCGCTTACGTCATCGAGCGTCGCGCTGAGCTGCTGGTTGACAGGGGCCTGCACGAGGACATAGCCGATGTCGAAGTCAGCGAGCAACTGGCTCTGATTAGCGGCCAGGCCGCCGTCAGGCGTCGTCAGTGCGGCAACGGCCTTCGCCAGCGCCTGCTGTGCGGCAGGCGGAGAGGTAAGGGAGGGATCGCCGAGCTGAGGGCTGGCGCCGCGCAGGAGCAGGTAGGAGATGTGACCGTGGTCCGAGCGCAATACCAGCGTGCGGACCTGACGGCTCTGCCCGTCAGCGACTGCCACGAGTTCGGGCACCACCTGGCTCGATACCTGGTGCACCGGACCGCTGACCCCGGTGCTTAGCCAGTTCAGCGCCGCGAATACCGGAGCCGAGCAGGCCACGACCGCGATCAGGGCAACCCACATCCCCCGGCCACTCGCCAGCGCCTGCAGGCCTTTGCCGCCCTCGAGCAGCCTGGGCAGCGCCTCGGCACCGACCACGGCGGCCAGCAGCAGCCCAAGGGCGGCGATCGCCAGCGGCAGGCCTGCCCACACGACGACACGCCCGCCATCTGGGGGGGTCACGACCAGGTGACTGATGACGACGGCCAGAAGAAGGCTGGCCAGCGCCACCCCCCACCCCGCGGTGATGAGCTGGCGCCTGCGGCCGGCGAACAGCGCCGCAAGCGCGGCGAGCAGCAATCCCGCGGTCACCCAGTAAGGCGGCAGGCCAGGCCCTCCCGGGCTCAGCAGGATCAGCATCTTCCCTGACAGGCCCATCGCTGGCGTGCCAGGCTGCGGCAGCCCTGCCTCAAGCAGCAGGCCAGCAGGCTGGGAGATCAGCGTGAACGTCCACGGCACGAGCAGCACGGGTGCCGTCAGCGCGATGATGCCGAGGTGACGCAGAAGCCCTGGCCTGGTGTTCCGCAGTACAACAGCGGTAATGACGCAGCCGGCCAGCGCCACCAGCCAGAGCAAGGGCACGAAGGCAGAACCGAGCGCGACGAGCAGCCCGGTGGCCCAGGCGGCCCGGCTTGCTGGCTGCCCGGTCCGCGTTACTACGCGGCCAGCGGTCAGCGCGATCAGCGGCAGCAGCACGAATACCAGTGCGGAGCCGAACCGCCCTGAGGCGATGACCCCCATGGCGACAGGCAGGAGCGCATAGGTCACCGCCGCCCAGACCCTGATCGGCGCCGACGTGGTAACCCTGCGGACCGCCAGCATCGCTGACATCCCCGCGAGCGGCACGCAGCCGATAAGCAGCACGAGGACCGCGAGCCATGGCTTGCCGGCCAGTACGGTCGAGAGCGCTGCGAGCACCCCGAGGTAGGCAGGCGCGGAGGTCGATGAGCCGATGCCGGCCGGGTGGAACGACTGGAGGTAGGAATGCCAGAGGTCAGAGGCACCGCCCCAGGCAGGCACCAGGGAGCCGCCGCCAAGCGGCCCGCCGCCGATCAGCGACCTTCCCGCGATCAGGGCGACGACGAGCAGCGCTATGAACGCCATCAGCGTCGGGCTGGTCAGCAGCCGCCTGCCAAGTCCGTTGTCAACCAGGAGCGAGTCGTCTTCCGTCGGGTCAGCGGACGCGTGGTGTGCCCCGGCCGTGTCAGCCTGGGACTTCGAGGTCGCTGCGACGGCGAATTCCGCCACGCGGCGCAATGAGTGCCCTGGAGGCAGGTCTGCCTTCACGCGGCTGTAGGCGGCCCGCCTGCCACGGCTGCGGCGACGGCGCGCACTGATCAGGCGAAACGGGTGCAGCAGCACGGCCGACGCGGCGGACGCCTCGTCAAAGGCCGCCGCAAGCCGCTTAGCGAGCAGGAAGAACGTGATCCGCAGCAGGGACACAAGCACGTTGCCGCACGCCGCGAGCGCCATCTGCGCGAACGGCAGGTTGCCAAGGAGCGTGAGAAGTCCGTTACGGCGGTCGAGCATACGGGGCCGGCGGCCGACAGAGACCGCACGGCGATGCCTGGTCGCGGCCTGGGCGTGGAAGCAGACCGCGTCGGTGATGACCCGCACGCGATATCCGGCCGAGTGCACTCGCCAGCAGAAGTCAACGTCCTCCATGAACAGGCCCATGCCGGTGTCGAAGCCGCCGACGTGTTCCCAGACGTCACGCCGCACCAGCATGCCCGCGCTGCTCACCGCCAGGGTGTCGCGGTCGCCGTCGTGCTGGCCCTGATCGACTTCGCGCGGCTCGATACCGGTCAGCCGCCGAGCGGCAGTATCGAGCGTGATCCCTGCCTCGAGGATCACGTCGCGGTTGTTCCAGTCCTTCAGCTTCGGTCCGAGCACCGCGGCCGCGTTGGTCTCCGCCGCGCCGCGCAGCAGTTGCTCTAGCGCGTCGGGAGCCGGCTCGCAGTCGTCATGCAGCAGCCAGATCCACTCGACCAGGTCCCCGGCCGAGATGCCTGACGAGCCTGGCACTGGCAGGTTCGCCGCCCGGTGGGACAGTGCCCTGGTCACAGCCGCGCCGTAACCGGTGGCCCGGTCCATGCCGAAGACGGCCGACTGACCGAATTTCGATGCCAGCACGGCACCGCTGCGGTCCCTGCTGCCCGTGTCGACGGCCACGACCCGCTGCACGGCGCGGGTCTGATCGGCCAGAGCGTCGGTGACGCCAGGCAGCCAGGCGGCACCGTCGTGGGCGACGATGACCGCTGTGACGACGTATTGCGGATAAGACTCGTTCGAGGCCAAGGCGATCCGGTTGCTGCTCGGTGTTGCCACTCGGAGATGGCACTCAGGGGGTACTCATGCGGGCCGGCGCCTGCCGCAGGCTAGGCCTGCCGCGTGGTTGCGGGCCGATTCCCCATCGAACGATACGCGAAGCTTGGGGCATGTCACTGCCAGATGGTGGAAGCTAGCTTTCCCTCCGATTCCCGCCTGACCTCAACTCCCGGCTACACAGCCTGGCGCTTGAGCCTCCTGCGCTCGCGCTCGGACAGACCTCCCCAGATGCCGAACCGCTCGTCGTGCGCGAGCGCGTATTCCAGGCATTCTGCCCTCACTTCACAGCTACGGCACACCCGCTTGGCTTCCCTGGTCGAGCCGCCCTTCTCAGGAAAGAAGGCCTCGGGATCGGTCTGAGCGCAGAGCGCCCGATCCTGCCAGGCCGGCTCAGCGGTCTCGTCCGCGCCGATGTCAAACGCGTCGTGCACAATCGTGACGATTGCGTCAGTCACAGCGCACCTCCACCCCTCGCTACCCCGTCGGCTCTCCGGCACCCCGCACCGCCCGCAGGCGGTCAGCCGAAGAATTACATTGTTGAAATTACACCCGCGTGTCTTGCCAGCCGTCAAGGCAGATACGTGATAAAGCCCGCCCGGTTGCCCGTGATGACGGGAAAGTCTGCCGGCAATCTTGGGGTCCCAGCCTGAGCCCCGACCGTGCGCCCGGCCGGCACTCACGGGAATTGGTTTGGCAGACTCGGCGCATGCGGATCACGTTGCTGGCCGGCGGTGTCGGCGGAGCCAGGTTCCTGCGCGGCCTGCGGGCCGCCGCCCCTGACGCCGAGATCACGGTCATCGGGAACACCGGTGATGACATCACGCTCTTCGGATTGCATGTGTCGCCCGACCTGGACACCGTGATGTACACGCTGGGCGGCGGCATCAGCGAGGACCAGGGCTGGGGCAGGGACGAGGAGAGCTACAAGGTTCAGGCCGAGCTCTCCGCCTACGGCGCCGGGCCTTCCTGGTTCAGCCTCGGCGACAAGGATTTCGCCACTCACCTAGCCAGGACTTCCATGCTGCGGGCCGGGCTGCCGCTCTCCGCGGTCACCGCCAGGCTCTGCGAACGCTGGCGCCCTGGCGTGAACCTGCTGCCGATGACCGACGACGACGTGCAAACCCAGGTGCTTATCGATGACGATGCCGGCCAGCGGACCATCCATTTTCAGGAGTGGTGGGTGCGCCTGCACGCCAAGGTGCCCGCGCTGGGATTCACGGCCGCCGGCGCCGACCTGGCCGCACCTGCCCCCGGCGTGATCGCCGCCATCGCCGACGCCGACTTCGTCTTGCTGCCTCCCTCCAACCCGGTCGTCAGCATCGGGGTCATCCTGACCGTGCCAGGCATCGCGAAGGCGGTGGCGGCCAAGACCGTGGTCGGGCTCTCGCCGGTGATCGGCGGTGCACCGGTACGCGGCATGGCGGACGCCTGCCTGGCCGCGATCGGGGTCGAGACAAGCGCGGCGGGCGTCGCCGCGCACTACGGCAGCGACTTGCTTGACGGCTGGCTGGTCGACACCGCGGACGCCGACGCGGCCGGAGCCGATGAACTGGCGGGGATCACCGTGCGCGCGGTGCCTCTCTACATGCGTGACCTTCCCGCCACGGCCGCGATGGCCAGGGCTGCGATCGAGCTAGCCGCGGAGCTGTCAGCATGAGCGACGTCCTGATCATCCCCGTCCCTGGCCTGCCTGAGATCGCGCCGGGCACCGATCTGGCCAAGCTGATCGCGGCACGCGCGCCTGGCCTCGAGGACAACGACATCGTGGTCGTCACCTCGAAGATCATCAGCAAGGCCGAGGGCCGGGTGGTCGCCGCCACCCGCGAGGACGCGATCGAGGCAGAGACGGTGCGGGTGGTAGCCAGGCGCGGTCCCACGACGATCGCGCAGACCAGGCACGGGTTCGTGCTCGCCGCTGCGGGCGTTGACCGGTCGAACACCGCAAAGGGAACCGTGGTGCTGCTGCCTGCGGACCCGGACGGATCGGCAAGGAACCTGCGGGCCGGGCTGAGGAACCTCACCGGCGCCCGGGTCGGCGTGATCATCACGGACACCATGGGCAGGCCGTGGCGTAACGGGCAGACAGACACCGCGATCGGCGCGGCGGGAGTGCTGCCGCTACGCGATCACCGTGGCGAGGCCGACAGCTTCGGCAACGTGCTCGAGGTCACCGTGGCCGCGGTCGCCGACGAGCTCTCCGCGGCCGCCGAGTTGGT
>Ga0335074_10015190_pt1 | contig 10809 bp, 8 predicted proteins | sample Lox_Sample_23_FD_206715 | JGI IMG/M metagenome (GOLD analysis project Ga0335074, IMG submission 206715) | Soil microbial communities from Loxahatchee National Wildlife Refuge, Florida, United States - Lox_Sample_2.3 | ecosystem: Environmental > Terrestrial > Soil > Wetlands | place: USA: Florida... | reverse complement strand
GGCGCTCCCTACGGGAATCGAACCCGTGTTTCAGCCTTGAGAGGGCCGCGTCCTAGACCGCTAGACGAAGGGAGCTTGCTGTCCGAAATAGACCCGATGGCAGGAGCGCGCAAGCGCCGCCTCACGGCGCGGTTGCAAACCGGATGCGGCCGGTTTCTTTCAGCGTCTTTACGTCGAAGGTGCGGATTTCGGTCGCGCTGCCGACACCGCCGATATCGAGCGTCACCACGATACGGTCGTCGGCGACGGCGACCGCGATGACGCGCGCGCCTTTCGGCAGCGTGATGATGCCCTCGGTGCTCGCCGCGACGGTGCTTCCGCCGGCGTGGAAAAGGCGGTAACCGATGACGCCGACAACGGCGGCGATCGCAACGAGCGTGGTGAGGCCGGACACCATCATCATCAGGCGCACGCGCGCGACCATCCGCGAGGCAACGGCGTCGGCCTCGGCGGTCGCGTCCGCCGCGGCGTGGTGAGAAGGTGCTTCGTTGCCGTCGCTTTGCCTTTGCGCGGCAGTTAATTTGTTCATTCCGGATACCTAAATTATCGTCCAAAGAAACGACGAATGACATCTACGCAAAAAATGATCCGCGTCGCGGATGACGACGGCGGCGCGCGGCTCGACCGCGTGCTCGCCGCGCACGTCGCTGAATTGTCGCGCACGCGGCTCAAAGCGCTGGTCGAGGCGGGCGCCGTCGCCGTCGACGGGCGCACGATCCGTGATCCCGGCCACCGCGTCAAATCCGGCGCTGCCGTCGTCGTCGATGTGCCGGCGCCCGCCCCGGCCAAACCCGAGGCCGAGGCCATTCCGCTCAGCGTGGTCTATGAGGACGCCGACATTATCGTCATCGACAAGCCCAAGGGGCTCGTCGTGCATCCCGCTGCCGGACATTGGACGGGCACGCTGGTCAACGCGCTCGTCGCCCATTGCGGCAACAGCCTCTCCGGCGTCGGCGGCGAGCGTCGTCCCGGCATTGTGCACCGGTTGGACAAGGATACGACCGGGCTGATGGTCGTGGCGAAGAACGATCGCGCGCACAGGGCGTTGGCGGCGCAGTTCGCCGGCCACGGCCGCGACGGCGGACCGTTCGAGCGCGGCTACCTCGCTGTTGTCTGGGGCGCGCCGGACCGGCCGCGCGGCACCATCGACCGGCCGATCGATCGGCATCGGATCGCGCGCGACCGCATGGCGGTCCGCGAGACCGGGCGCGAGGCGGTAACCCATTGGGAGCTGCTCGAGCGCTATGGCGGCCAACAGGCGGCCCGGCGCGGTCAGCGGGCAGCCCGCTTCGGCGGTCCGGTGGCGAGCCTCCTCGCCTGCCGGCTCGAAACCGGCCGAACCCACCAGATTAGGGTGCATTTGGCTGCGATCGGCCATCCGCTGCTGGGCGACAGCGTCTATGGGCCGGGTTTTCGCACCAAAGCCGCTTTATTGCCGTCACCCGCCAAAGCCGCGCTCGAGGACCTTGGCAGGCAGGCGCTTCATGCCCATATGCTGGTCATTGAGCATCCAACGAACGGCAAAATCATGCGGTTCCGGTCGGAACTACCGGCCGATGTCAGCCGTTTGCGTGATATGCTGGCGGCCATGCGGGCTGATTCTAGCGATAAATAGAGGCCTTTCTTAAGCGGCCTAGGCAATAACCGCGCGGGCGATCTTTCGCCTTTGCGCTACATCAAGGCGGCGTCGCGCCGAATTGATGCCTGTTTACTACCGCTCGCCGGATCAGACCTGTATGTTGCAGGTGCGAAATAACGGAACTTGTCGTCGGCTTCGGGAAGCGACGGCATCACCGCCCGCCGCGTTCGCGGGGGCGTCTCAAAAGGAAAGGGCGCTGTCATGGCCCAAACTGCAGCTTTACCGGTTCTGTCGGGTGAAACCGGCCTAACCAGATATCTGGAAGAAATCCGTCGGTTCCCGATGTTGGAGCCGCAGGAAGAATACATGCTGGCCAAGCGCTGGCGCGAGCATGGCGACCGCGACGCTGCGCATCGGCTCGTCACCAGCCATTTGCGGCTCGTGGCCAAGATCGCCATGGGCTATCGCGGCTATGGCTTGCCGATCTCCGAAGTGATCTCGGAAGGCAATGTCGGGCTCATGCAGGCGGTCAAGCGCTTCGAGCCGGAAAAGGGCTTTCGGCTTGCCACCTACGCCATGTGGTGGATCAAGGCCGCGATCCAGGAATACATCCTGCGCTCGTGGTCGCTGGTGAAGATGGGCACCACCGCCAATCAGAAAAAGCTGTTCTTCAATTTGCGCAAGGCCAAGAGCCGGATTTCCGCGCTCGACGAAGGCGATATGCGCCCCGACCAGGTCAAGCTCATCGCCAAGCGGCTGGGCGTGACCGAGCAGGACGTGATCGACATGAACCGCCGGCTCGGCGGCGACGCGTCGCTCAACGCGCCGATCCGGGAGGACGGCGATTCTGGCGAATGGATGGATTGGCTGGTCGATGACAGCGTCAGCCAGGAGAGCCGGCTCGCCGAGTCCGAGCAATCGGACAACCGGCACAAGGCGCTGGGTCAAGCGCTCACCGTGCTCAACGATCGCGAGCGTCGCATCTTTGAGGCGCGGCGGCTGGCCGACGAGCCGATCACGCTGGAAGAGCTGGCCGATGAGTTCGGCGTCTCCCGCGAGCGGGTGCGCCAGATCGAGGTGCGCGCCTTCGAGAAGGTGCAGAAGGCCGTCAAGAGCCACATCAGCGCCATGGAAAATCCGCCGGCCGCCGCCGTTGCAGCCGCCGCAGCGCATTAAGTCTTCTTCTTCTCCCCGTGTGCGGGGGAAGTCCTAGTCCTGCAACGTTCCGCGCAACACCCAGCGCGAGGCGAGGATTGCCACGCCGGCGAGTGCAGCGACGGCGGCAATCATCAGGAAAAATTCCGGCTTTGCCATCCGGCTCCAAAAGCTGCCCAGCCAGCCGGCGAGAAAGCCGCCGATGAAGCTCGTTGCCAACCAGACGCCCATCATCGTCGACAAGATGCGCGCGGGCGCGATTTTGGTCACCAGCGACAGCCCGACCGGCGAAAGATAGAGCTCGCCGATTGTGATGACGACGAAATAGCCGAACAGCCACAGCCAGCTCGCCTTGCCGGCGCCGGGCAGTGAAGCAGCCGCCGCCATGATCAGGTAGGCGAAGGCGACGCCGAAGCAGCCGAGCGCCATTTTGGTGATCGTCGCTGGTTCGGTGCCGCGCGCCGCCTGGCGCGCCCACAGCCTCACGACGAACGGCGTGAAAGCAAAGATCATGAAGGGATTGAAGGCAAGAAACCACGTGGTCGGAATGTCCGCGTGCCAGCCGAATAGGTCGATTGTCCGGTTGGTGTTCGCATCGGCCCACAGGATGATCGTGTTGCCTCCTTGCTCGTACGTCGCCCAGAATAAAGCGGCCGGAACGAACAGGACGAGGACGGCAACGACAGTGCGCCATTCGTTGCGATCGAGCGGTCTTGTCTGTGCCCGCGCTGCCTTCGACTTCCGAGGTTCATCGGGCGGCAACAACGGCGTGGCGTAGAGATAGATCGACAGCCCGATCAACATACCGACGCCGGCAGCGGCAAAACCGTAATGCCAGCCCGCCTCCTCGCCTAGCGTGCCGCAGACGAGCGGCGCCAGGAACGCGCCGACATTGATGCCGACGTAGAAGATGGAATAAGCGCGGTCGCGACGCCGGTCGCCGGGCGCATAGAGGCCGCCGACCTGGGTCGAGATGTTGGGCTTGAAGCAGCCGCTGCCGAGGATCAGCGCCAATAGCGCGAACAGGAAAAGCTGTTCGACCGCCATCATGAAATGGCCGATCGCCATCAACACCGCACCGATAATCACCGTGCGGCGCCGGCCGAGCCCGCGGTCGGCGAGAAGGCCGCCGAAGATCGGAGTGAGATAGACCAGCGCCGTGTAAAAGCCGTAGAGCTGCGACGATAGCGGCTGCACGTCGAGCGGACCGAATAAAGCCTCGAGCGCGCGCTTGACGGCCGGGATGCCGATGACGTTGCCGGAGTGACCCGTCAGCAACAGATACTTCGTCATATAGAGGACGAGGAGCGAGCGCATCCCGTAATACGAGAAACGCTCCCACATTTCCGTGGCGAACAGCAAGGTAAGGCCGCGCGGGTGTCCGAACCATTCGCGGGGCGCGGCGGCGCCAGCCGGGCCGGCGGGGCGACGGGCAGATTGAATGCGTTCAGCCAAGACGCTAGCCTCTGCCATTCTCATTGCCCGGGATCGTGATTATAAGTCACGCGCAATGATCGCACTGCACGGCCCGGTCGGGGCCGCGTTGGTATTGCACGACCTCGATGGAGGAAAGCGTGATTAAATTCGGCATCGGCCAGCCCGTGCCACGGCTTGAGGATCCCCGCTTCATCACCGGCCGCGGCCGCTACGTCGACGATATAAATCTGCCGCAACAATGCTATGGCGCGGTGCTCATGTCGCCGCACGCCCATGCGCGAATCAAACGCATCGATACCGCTAAGGCGAAGACGGCCGAGGGCATTCTCGCCGTCCTTACGGGGGCCGACGTCGAGGCCGACAAGCTCGGAAGTTTCTCGCCGGTGATGCCCGAAGACATGGGCGGCCCCAAAGGGTACCGCACGCTGCGCTCGATCCTGTCCATCGGCAAAGTGCGTTCGGTCGGCGAACGGGTCGCGTTCGTGGTTGCAGAAACACTATTGCAGGCTCGAAACGCCGCCGAACTGATCGAAATTGATTACGAAGTGCTCCCCGCAGTGACCACGCTCGAAGATGCGGTCAAGCCCGGCGCTCCCGCAGTCTGGGACGAGGCGCCTAATAATGTTTCCGTCAGTCTGATGATGGGCAACAAGGAGGCAACCGACGCCGCCTTCGCCAAGGCCAAGCACGTTGTCAAGCTCAAGCTCAACAACAGCCGGGTCAGCGCCAATACGATCGAGCCGCGCGCGGCCATCGGTCAATATCATCCCGACAGCGGCGGCTACACGCTATACTCGACCACGCAGAACCCGCATGGCACGCGTGCGCATGTCGCCGGCAATGTGCTGAAGATCTCCGAGAACAAACTGCGCGTGATTTCGCCGGACGTCGGCGGCGGCTTCGGCATGAAAAACGGCAACTATCCCGAGGATGCGCTTGTCTGCTGGGCTTCGCGCCGTTGCGGCGGCCGACCAGTCAAATGGGTCGCGACCCGCTCGGAGTCCTTCCTTGGCGACGCCCACGGCCGCGATCAGGTCGTGACCGGCGAATTGGCGCTCGACGAGAGCGGAAAAATTCTCGGCATGCGCATGAACGCCCTTCACGCCATGGGCTCGCATTTGTTCGAGGCGTCGATTGTGGTGCCGCTCTTCGCACTCAAGCTGGCGCCCGGCGTGTACGACATTCCGGCCGTGCATGCTGTCGCCCAGGCGGTTTTGACCAACACAGCGCCCATGGCGCCTTACCGCGGCGCCGGACGGCCGGAGGCAACCTTCCTGATTGAGCAGCTGATGGACCGCGCCGCCGGTATCATCGGCGTCGATCCGATCGAGATCAGGCGACGCAACTTCATCCCGGTTTCCGCGATGCCGCACAAGCTTCACTCCGGTGTCGCTTACGACAGCGGCGATTTCCGGCGCGTGATGGACGATTGCCTGAAACTTGCCGATTGGGACGGCTTCCCCGAGCGCGCCGCACAGTCCAAGAAGAACGGCAAGTTGCGTGGCCGCGGCATCGGCTATTTCGTCGAGGAGGCCGCGGTCTTCAACGAGCGCATGGTCATCCGCTTCGATCCAAGCGGCTCGCTCGCCATCATCGCCGGCACGCATTCGCATGGCCAAGGCCACCAAACCGTTTACGCCCAAATGGTGCATGAATGGCTCGGCGTGCCGCTTGAGTCGATCAGCTTTGTGCAGGGCGATACCGAGGAAGTCCCGATCGGCCGCGGCACCTACGGCTCGCGCAGCATGCATGTCGGCGGCAATGCGCTCAAGAAAGCCGCCGACGCCATCGTCGAGAAGGCAAAGCCCATGGCGGCGATGATGCTGGAGGCGGCGGCCGGCGACATCGAATTCAAGGACGGCAACTTCCACATCGTCGGCACCGACCGCTCGCTGCCGCTGACGGCCGTGGCGCAATCGCTGCATCGTCCGATGTTTCTGCCGCCGCAGTTCGAGCTCGGGCTCGAAGCGTCCGGCACATTCGCGGCCGAGCCGTCGAACTATCCCAACGGCTGCCACGTTTGCGAGGTGGAGATCGATCCGGAGACCGGCGCCGTTACGCTCGCGCGCTACGTCTCGGTCGGCGACGTCGGCAAGGTCATTAATTCGTTGCTGTGCGAAGGTCAGATTCACGGCGGCGTCGCGCAAGGGGTCGGCCAGGCGCTGATGGAATCGATTGTGTTCGACGCCGAGGGGCAGCTCGTCACCGGCAGTTTCCAGGACTACGCGATGCCGCGCGCGGAGGATTTCCCCGAGCTGACTTCGCAACTAACCGAAGTGCCCGCGACCACCAATCCGCTCGGCGTCAAAGGCGCCGGCGAAGCAGGCGCGACCGGTGCGCCGCCGGCGGTGGTCGGCGCCATCCTCGACGCACTAAAGCCGCTCGGCATCGATCATATCGATATGCCGGCGACGCCAAATCGAATCTGGCAGGCAATTCATGCGCGCGGCGTGACCAAAGCAGCCGCCGAGTAAAGAAAAACCGCCTCTCCCCGGGAGCCGGGGAGAGGCGTGACAGCATGGCATTTAAGCCCTTATTCCGCAGGCGTCGCTTCCGGTAGCGCTTCGTGCGGCGCGGTGCGATCGAGCGCACTCGCCGGAGTACGGCTTAATCCGAACAGGAAGATCGCCACGATCACGTAGGCGATTGCCACCACGGGCGTCACCCCGATGCCGACCGCTTGACCGTGCATGAAACCAAAAAAGGTAAGCACAGCGCCGGCAAGGGCGAAGCCCGAAGCCTGCACGAACTTCTTGTCGATGATGTAAGCGCCGATGGCACCGAGCACCAGCCCGGTCAGGATGGTGCCACCTCCCAGGACCTCCAGGCCCTTGTAGAGAACGCCAACGCCCATGAGCTTGTCGAGGCCGATGGCGGCCGCGCTGGTGCCGGCCGCAATCAATGCCCCGTCCATCAACGTCTTACACCAGCCGGCCAAGTGCGGCACCAGCGACAGCACAATCGCGGGCGCGTGCGCTTTTGGCGTGGTCTGGAACGCCTGCGCTCCGATCAACATGCCGATGTAGAGCAGGATCGGCGAGATCGCGACCACCGGCACGACGGCCAACAGCAGCGAGACGATGCCGAACCACGATAGGATGATGACCATAATACCGGTCGCGGCCGAATAGCCGATGCGCCCACCCATCGCTTTCCAGCCGGGATGGCCGATATAGACGGCGTTGATGAAAGGATTGCCCATGCAGCAACCGATCAGACTGATGACGCCATCGGCGGTCAGCACGCGCGTCGTCGGGTACGGATCGCCAGCAGCTTCGGCGCTTTCCACGTTATCCATGGCCTCGACCAGATCGTAGATGCCGAATGGCACCGCGGTGACGAGGATCACGGCGAAGTATTGAAAGCCGCTGAATATGTGGTTGAAGGCCGGGATCGGCACCGAGAAGCCGAAGCTGGTGAACGAATCGCTGATGCCCTTGAGAGTGAGGCCGCCGTAATTAAGGTCGAACAGATTCGAGCCCCAGCCGATGATCATACCGACGATAATGGCGACGAGGCCGGCGGGCATGCCCTTTGGATATCTAAATCCGCCAAACCAATTCACCAGGATAACGGCGAAACAAGTCAGCCCGATCACGGGCGTCATATACATCTCCAACGCAGGACGCATGGAGATGAACGTGATCGACACGCCGGCGAGCGTGCCGAGCAGAGCCGCCCGCGGCGTGATCTTGCGGACGTAGGGAGCAATGAATCCGCCGGCCATCAGGATGAAGCTCTGGAAGAACACCCACGTCAATCCCGCTTCCCAACCCTTGATTGGATCGTGGGTCTTCAGCGCGATCGGCAGCATGATGACGAACGTAACGATGAACATATGGGGCACGCTGACGCCAGACGGCAGCGCGCAGACGTCACGCCGTCCGGTCCTTTGCGCCAGCCGATAGGCAAGGAACGCGTAGTAAAACGTCGACAGGCAAAGCATTAGGCCGAGCGCCGGCAGGATGCGGCCGAACACGATTGCGTCCGGCATCTTGATCACGAACCGCAAGAGGCCGGTGAGCACCAGCATGTTGACAAGGATGTTGGTGCCGAAGCCGAAAAAAGCGTTCAAGTCACCGGTAGTCCACAGAGTTGGTCGAAACGTCGAAGTCGACGTAGTGGTGGTCATTGCAGGCTCCTCTTCGTGGCGAGCCGCATCCAAAAGCGCCAAGCAATGGACGCCAGCTATTCAAGCGGCGCCGCTCGGCAAATATGGATTTTGGGTATGAACGCCCCGCCCCCCTATGCGCAATCGTCGTTGATTGCAGCCGCAACCTCGCAAGCGGCGTGCCAATTGGTGTCGAGCGGGCGCGGGCGATAAACGGCAAGGCGAAGGCGATGAAACGGCTGTGGAATCGGATTTGCGCGGCGCCGCTTGCTGATACCGGCGCCCTCGCGGCGCGGGGACGACCGGATCGCCAAATATATTTCGACGATCAAATAACGGTCATAAGCTTGCTAAAAAAGCAGCATTGGCACACTGCCTGGGCGTGCATACCTTTTGCTTAAGACGTCCTCAGGCCGCGATCAGGCCGCTGGCTGCCAGCGATTTGAGCAACGGCTTCGAGGCGGCGACCGAGCCGAAAATACCGCCTTGCGCCTTGATCATGGCAAGCCCGGCGGCATGGAATTCCGGGAAATAGGAGCCACAGCAGTCCGAGAGCACGATGCAGCGGAAGCCGCGATCGTTGGCCTCCCGCACCGTGGTGTTGACGCACACTTCCGTTGTGACGCCGCATACAAACAACGTGTCTATACCGCGATTGCGCAGCATGAGTTCGAGGTCGGTCTGATAGAAGGCGCCTTTGCCGGGCTTGTCGATCACGGGCTCGTCCGGCAGCGGATAAAGCTCGGCAATAATGTCGTGACCGGGTTCGCCGCGCACCAGAATGCGGCCCATCGGTCCGGGCGCACCGATGCGGGTGGAGGGATCACCGCGGATGACCTTATGCGGCGGCGCGTCGGAAAGATCGGGGCGGTGTCCCTCGCGCGTATGAATTACCAGCATGCCGACACGGCGGACAGCGGCGAGAACTTCCTGCAACGGCGCCACCGCCGCTTGCAGACGTGACACGTCGTTACCAAGCGCTTCGCCAAAGCCGCCAGGCTCAAGGAAATCGCGCTGCATGTCTATGATCACCAACGCGGCATGGTCGATATCGACCGAAAGCGGCGCCGGTTCGGCGTCAAAATTCACCTTTGACATTTCGGCTCCCCTTGCATCGCAACCGCCCAATATGTGCAAGAACAGGGCCAAACTCGGCGCCTGCCTAACTATTGGGCGGCGGCGCATTCGCCAATGTGGGGCGCGGCTTTTGCGACCCTTGGCGCTCACCGGGGCACGTGCAACAATGCCCGTAAATCAAAGGCTTAGATGGGTCGCCGGAAAGAGCTTAAGTCGCATGACGCGCCGATTAAACGCCCGCAAACCGAAAAATGCGCGACAGGCAACGACGCCGGCACGCCCGATCCGAACCCGAAAGCCCAGCGCCGCCGCGACGCTTGTCGCAGCGAGCGCGCAGGCGCTGGCATTATCGATCGATCCTGCCTGGCAGACCGGCGTGACGCTCAATTTGCAATTGCTGTTCAAGCACGCGGCACTCGTCGATGAATTCCCGCTGCCCGACGAGATCGAGCCGGCGCCGGTGTTCCGTGCTTGAGACGGCGGCGCTCGATTTCACCTGGAGCACAGCGGCCGACATCGTCGCGGCTATCGGCGCCGGCCGCACCAGCGCGCTGAGTATCATCGAAGCAACGCTCGCGCATGTCCGCAACCGTGATCCGCTGCTTAATTCCTTTACCGCGATCACCGAGCAGCGCGCGCTTTTGCGCGCGCAAGCGCTCGACGCCGCGCATGCACGCGGCGAGCAATTGCCGCCGCTCGCGGGGGTGCCGTTCGCCGTAAAGAACCTGTTCAATGTCGCCGGCCTTGCGACAATCGCCGGTTCCAAAATCAACCGCGATGCAGCGCCGGCGAGCCGCGACGCAACATTAATCGAACGGCTTGAAGCGGCCGGCGCCATCCTAGTCGGCGCACTCAACATGGGCGAATACGCCTATGATTTCACCGGCGAGAACGTGCACGATGGCCCGTCGCGCAATCCGCACGATCTTAACCGCATGAGCGGCGGATCGTCCGGCGGCTCCGCCGCGGCCGTCGCCGGCGGCTTGCTGCCGCTCACGCTCGCCTCGGACACCAATGGCTCGATCCGTGTGCCGGCGTCGCTGTGCGGCCTGTTCGGACTCAAGCCGACCTACGGGCGGCTCAGTTGCGCCGGCACTTTTCCATTTGTCACGAGTCTTGATCATGTGGGTCCACTGGCGCGCAGTACGCGCGATCTGGCGCTCGCTTATGATGCTATGCAGGGCTATGACCAGCGCGATCCTGTCTGCGCCGATCGCGCCGCCGAACCGGTCACGGCGCTATTGCGAAACGGGGCCGACGGATTGCGCATCGCGGTCGCGACCGGTTATTTCAAGTGCCGGTCGGCGGAAGCGGTTTACGCCGTCGACCGCGTCGCGGCGGCGCTCGGTGCCAATCGCGACGTCGAGATTCCGGAAGCCGAGCGGGCACGCTCGGCCGCTTTTATCATCACCGCAAGCGAAGCCGCGAGCCTGCATCTCAACCGCCTGCG
>Ga0335074_10015189_pt1 | contig 10810 bp, 14 predicted proteins | sample Lox_Sample_23_FD_206715 | JGI IMG/M metagenome (GOLD analysis project Ga0335074, IMG submission 206715) | Soil microbial communities from Loxahatchee National Wildlife Refuge, Florida, United States - Lox_Sample_2.3 | ecosystem: Environmental > Terrestrial > Soil > Wetlands | place: USA... | reverse complement strand
GCCGTCTCTTTTATACACCAAGCCCGCGGACGCACCAGCGCGAAGAATTGGAGGAGCTCCATGCCTCATGGGCGGACCACGAAGCACTCGACAACCCACCTGTTGCTACTACCGGCCCAGTGCCAATGAGCGTGATCACGTTTTCTGATGTGGGCTGAGGCGCGGATTATGATGTTGTTCCGGGTTCCGGTTCCCGAGTTCTGTAAGAGTTGTGGGAAGTGGGAAGTGGCAGGCGGGCATGGCACTGCTCTGGTAGACATCGCTGAGCGGGGTGGCGGCGAAGCGGCTCGGAGTGTTGTCGGGGCGCGTCAGCGAGCGGCGATGCGGTAGCCGGCTGCGGATTTGACGATGAGGCCGGCGGCGGTCATGGCGGCGAGTCTCCCGTAGAGAGTAGCGGTGCGGACGCGGCAGGAGGCACGTAGTTCGGAGAACGGCGTGGCTTGCTCGCTCTGTGCGAGCGCTTCGGTGATGCGCTGATCGACAGAAATCGGCTGCGCGGTTTTCGGGTCGGGTTCGTGGGCTGTCTGGACGGGCTGGAGGGCAAGGGCTTGGGCCCGTTGGGCAAGTTCGAGGGTGAGGCTGGGGATAGCGGCGGCGGCGCGATGCTCGACGGTCAGAACGATGCGGTCGTCGCTGTCGCGGCGTAGATAGAGATTGGAATCGCCCCAGGCGTGGAATTCGGAGGAGCCGCGAAGTGCCTGGCCGGCGCGGATGTTCGCGGCACCCTTCCTGGCATGATGCACGACGACGACGGCGATGGCGTGATGCCGTTGCAAGTCGCGCAGGAATGCGAGCAGTGGTGCGACCTCGCCGCTGATGTTTTCGTCGATGCGATGCAGGCGGACGAACGGATCGAGGATGAGCAGGCGCGGCCGCAGCCTGGCGACCGTCTCGTCGAGACTGGCGCGGTCGGCCGCGAGATCGAGGCGCAGGCTCGGTGCGGTGATCACCTGCAAGTCGAGTTCGGTGAGGTCGCGACCGGCGGCGGCGCAGATTCCGTCGAGGCGGCGGCGAACGATGTGGAGTGCGTCTTCGGCGGGATAGAGCAGGACGCGACCGGGGCGGACGACGGGGAAGCGGCGCAGACAGGGCGTTCCGGCGGCGACGGCGACGGCCAGATCGAGGGCCAGGAAGGATTTGCCGCACTTGGGTTCGCCGCCGATGATGCCGACCGCTTGTTCCGACCACAGATCGGTGACGAGCCAGCGCTGCTGTTCGGGTCGATCGAGGAGGCGATGAGCCGGTTGGACCGCAAGCACCGTCATCGCCGGCGCCGGATCGCCGGTCTGGTGTCACTCGCCGTGGCTACGGCACAGGTTTCGAAGAACAGCGCCTCATCGATCTGACGTGCCTCGCGCTGGACGGCGGCTGCGAGCAGTTCGCCGGCCATGATCATGAGGGTGCGCGGATTACCTTGGGCATGGTCGCAGAGTGTCGCGATCACCTCGGGGGTCATCAGTGTCGGGGCGCCAGCCTGCTGGAGGGCATGGCGCAGGCAATCCTGGAGGTCCTGCGGGGTTGCTCGTTCGATCGCCAGCCGTACCCGGGCGCGGCTGGCGAGAGGGAGGAATTCGTCCGAGCGCAGACGTTCGGCAAGCCGTCCGTCGCCGGCCAGCACGACGGTGAGCAGGATGCGGGAATCGAGATCGGCGGAGGCGAGCAGGCGCAGCTCGGCGAGCACGGCAGGTTGCATCTCTTGCGCCTCGTCGATGACCAGCACAGGCCTGGACAGGGCTTCGTCGATATGGGTCTGCCAGCGCTGGCGCAGGATCTTGGCGCCGCCCCAACGGTTATGCGGGTGGAGTTCGACGCCGAAGAGGTCGCCCATCTCGCGATAGAAATCGGCGATGTTGGCCTGCGGACGGCTGATCACGCCGACCGACACGTCGCGCTGATTCGCCAGCGAGGCGGCCAGGATGCGCAGCACGGCGGACTTGCCGGTGCCGGGCGCGCCGGTGACGAGGGCGAAGCCGCCTTCGCCGACGAGTTGCTGGACCCGCCAGCAGAACGATTCCAGGCGTGCGGTGACATGCAGCGCTGCGGCCGGCACGGCGGGGGCGAACGGATTCCATTTGAGGCCGTACAGCGCGAGCATCTTGTTGTTCACGCGTCATCTCCTTCGTCCTTGGGGAGGTAGGCGGGCGGCAACCCGCTGGCCGTCTGACGCTCGATCAAACGAGCGAGCAGCGGTGCGACGCCGCTGGCCGGTGCGGCAGCGACCGGTTCGGCCGAGGTCTGGTTCAGCGAACGGCGCAAACCGTCGGCGTTCCTGGCCTTGTCCTGGGGGAACAATCGGCACAGCAGCTGGCCCTGGCGCTCGTCCACCAGATGGACTTCGGTGAGATCCCAGGCCGCGTAGCGGACCTCGAGACGCGAGAGATGGCGATATTGGTTCGGCACTTCGAAGCGGCGGGCCTCGATGGTTATCGTGCCATCGCTCTTGCGCTGAGTGCGCTGCTCGGTCCTGGTGAAGGCGCGCTTGAGGGCCTCGCTGTCAGGGCAAGCGCGCATCACCGAAGGGCCTCGCAGAAAGCGGTCGAGCGGCGCTTCGGCGATCTCGGAATGGCGCTTGCGGTTATAGTCGGGTTCGACCCAGGCCTGGGTTGCCTCGTTGAGCACGCCAAGCGTGAGATCGGCGACGCCCTCGAGCATGGCCATCAGTCGCGCTTCGACAACGGCCCAGAGATGTTCGAGTTTGCCATTCATATATGGGCTGTATGGCAACGTCGTCTCGTGCAGGACGCCAAGTCTCAGCAGGCCTTCCGCGATCTCGGTCGCGGTCATCGCTGCGCCGTTGTCGCTCATGGCGGCGCGCGGCAGGCCTCTCTTCATGAACGCCTGTGACAAGCCGTGGGCAATGTTTTGCGCGCTCTCAGTCAAGTACCATTGCAGATGGCAGACCAGCCGCGAATGGTCGTCGAGAACGCCGAACAGCACCGGTGTCTGCCACTCGCCGCGCGGGGTCAGCACCTTGCGGGCGGCAAGATGACAGTCCCAATGGAGCAGTGATCCGCAATACTCAGCTTCGTAGCCACGGATCTCACGCTCGGTGAGCTTCGCCTCGGCCGCCAGCGCGCCGGCGGTTCGCCGCGCGGTCACCCGCCGCCGCTTCTCCAACCCCTGCGATTTGAGGTATCGCCGGATCGTCGAGTAGGACGGCACCGCTCCCAACTCAGCGTGGTTGGCAGCCTCGGCGACCAGATTGTCATGATGTAGTTGGGCGCTCCAGTTCGGGTGTGCGGCATACTGGGTTCGCAACACCTGGCGAAGCACTGCGCTCATCGCGGCCTGGTGACCGGCATCCTGGCGCGGTTTGCGGCGGAGCACGCCGAGGGGGTCCGTCCGCTCGCGCAACGCCTTGTAGTACCATCGCTGGATCGTCGAGCTGCCGAACCGTACCGGTTCGCCGGTCGCAGGGTGGCGCCATTCACGCAGCGAAAGCTTGCGGATCTCTGACTGCAAGCTGCCTTTGATCGGGGGATCGGCCAGCAACTGGCCGATCACCGAGAAGCGCAATTGCGCCCAACGGTCGTAACTCCTCGGCTGGCGTCTTGCCGTCATGCCGGCCCCACTTCCTCATCGGGTTCCGCCAGACCCTATGAGCGTCGCTGCGCGCTGCCGACGTGCATGCTCTGCGGGTGAGCATCGTGCCTCAGAAAGCCTGCATCGATGCGCCTGTGGTGATCGGCCTGAGGAACGACAGAAAGGCGATCAGCTGCTGCGCGGCGTCGCCGGCGAAGCGTTCCAGCAGTGCGGCGGGCAGACGCGCGGCATCGATCGGCGGCATCAGGCCGGCCGACTGCGCCCGCCAGAACGGCGTTGCTGGGAAGCCGGCCCGCCACCAATCCCGCCAGCGCGCCACGGTCCGGCGGTCGACGCCGATCGTCTCGCTGAGTTTGTCGAGCCGCCGCGCTGTCAGCCCGTCATGCATCGCCGAAATCAGCGTCACGATCACCGCCAGATAGACCTTGCGGCCGAGAAATCTCAGCGACGCTGGTGTCGCGCGGCTGCGGCAGCCATCGACGGCGCAGCAGAAGCTGAACCGCCGATCGTGCTCTTGGCCGAGCGCCACCGGTCGGCCACGCGGCTTGCGCGAATAGTTCGCTGTGTGCAGCACACCGCCGCATGTCGGACAGCCCGCGGCGCGGCACTGCGCCGCCAGATCGCGATCGAACGCCAGCAGCTGTTGGTGAAACTTGGCATCCGCCAGCAGGGCTTGGTACAAGGGCGTCCGTCCTTCCCATCGAGTTGAGGAAATGGCGAAAATCGGCCGCAATGATCGCTGCCCGTGCGGCAGCGGCAAGAAGTACAAGCAGTGCTGCCTGGCCAAGGACGAAGCGGCCGAACGTGCCGCGCACGTGCAACCCGGAACCGCCGCCGCTGCCCGGACGGCAGATCATCTGCCGCACCATCACCCGCACTTCTGCAACGACTGCAACGTCGCGATCGACGACGCGGCCAATACCGTGATCGCCCTGATCGATGCCGGAAAACTCGACGATGCAGAGCGTGCCGCACAGACGCTTGTTGAGCGATGGCCCGACATCTACGACGGATATGATTGCCTCGGCATGGTCTGCCATGCCCGAGGCGATCAGCGTCAGGCCGCCGACTACTATCGTAAAGTTATCGGCTTTGCTCGCCGGGATCCCACTCTCTACGATCCCCAGTTCGAGAATTACTATCAGGATCTGATCGCCGGCCTCGATCCGACCGCAAGCATGGGGGCTCTGCCCCCAAACCCCCGGGATATTTGAGGTCCAGTGATGACAAGGTAGGATCCCAACGCGGTACAGGCGGGGACGCCGATGACCGCGCCCGGTGATGCGACCCGGTGCCGCACTGGCGCCGGGTCGTTCAATCGCGCAACGCCAACTCGCTCACAACATACTCGCCGCGATTGACGAAATCGCCCCGATAGCTGAGTTGCCCTCCATGCCCTCCATCACGTAGCGTGCTCAAAAATCCATCCACCCAGCTTCAAATTAGCAGATCAGGCTCACCAACGCGGTAGCCACGGCCGCCGCAGCTCCCGAAATAGTCCCGCCGATTCAGCATGCGGGCATCCACCTCTTTCACGCTGAGCCAATGGATCGGGACATACACAACCGCCTCCGGATCGCCAGCAACCACTGCGCTGGTCCGGTGCAGCCTCGAGGCGCCCGCAGCGACATCAGAGCAGAAGGCCGTGATCCTTGCCGAGAGCTTTCAGCCGGGGGTGAGCGTTTCCGAGGTCGCGCACCGGCGCGGCGTGAACCGCGGTCTGTTTTAGAAGTGGCGTCACCAGGTGCGGAAGCAAGGTGCGGAAGCAAGGTGCGGGTACCGAACCGATGTTTGCGCCAGTCCGGATCATGAACGAGGCTGCCGACGCCAGTGTCCATGATGGTGAAACAGCATCAGAATGCGGGTTCGCGATGAGTGCGGTGCCGGAAAAGACGCCAGCGCGGGACCAACAGTCGGCACCATTGATATCGAATTGGGCGGTGCACGCGTGCGTGTCAGCGGTGCACTTGACGCCGCCGCCTTTCGGCAGGCCCTAAGCCGGCGGAGCCGGAACCAATAAGTATGGTGTAGCATCCCCGTCAGGAGTGTCACCTGGCGGGGAAACAGCATGGTGGGTGGATCATAGGCAAATAGAGTCTGGCAATTGCTATTGCCGCCGGTGGTCACGCGGCGAGCAGATCTCTATTTGTCTATGATCCGACTAGGTGGGCGAGCCGAAAGCTGGCGGCTTCCACGATTTGCCTGCCCGCGCCACGCTTGACCGTTCTTCCAAACCCGACCGGGTCTTGCGGGGTTTGCCATGGACCTGTTCACCCAGCTGTTCGGCGACTTGCTGGCCTTCGTCTACCACTGCTTCGACCGCATCGTCATCTATGGCTACCTCAGCGGGCTGTCGCGCCCCGAGCGGGTGGTCAACTTCTTCCGCCTGGTGGTCGGCGTTCCGGTGTCAGCAAGGAGATCCTGAGCCAGCGAACGGCCCACTACCAGAACTGGGTGGAAGCCTTCGCGCGCAATCATCGGATCCCGATCGTGGAATAGTAGCGGGTGAAGCGCTGCGTTGGCGGGCGAGGATGCGATAATTGGGATCCTTGGTCGGGTATTTCGACACCGTGACGCGAAAGGTCGGCCCCTGCTCCATGTTCTTGAGAATGAACTAGAGAGGGTATCCTAGATCTTGTGTAAGCACGCCGTTTGTGGCCACCACATGCTGTGGTGGTGGGTTACAATGGCTGCGAACATCAAGTCCGAAGTGATTGATGAGCTGCTGGCGAGCTGCTCATCGGCGTCCGATCTGTTCGACAACAATGGGGTTGTTCAAGCAAGAAGCAGCTGCTGGAACGGCTGCTAGGTGCCGAGCTGAGCGGCCATCTTGGGTACGAGAAGGGCGAAGCCTCGGGGCGTAATTCCGGCAACAGCCGCAACGGGCATTCGGCGAAGACCGTGCTCACCGATGACGGTCCGCTGCCGCTTTCGATCCCGCGCGACCGCAACGGCAGGTTCGAGCCGAAGATCGTGCCGAAAGGCGTGCGCCGGCTGGACGGCTTCGACGAGCGCATCATCAGCCTGTACGCCCGGGGGATGTCGGTGCGCGAGATCCAGGGTCATTTGCGGGAGATGTACGGCATCGAGGTATCGCCTGTTCTGATCAGCCGGGCCACGGACAGCGTGCTGGAAGAGGTTCGCGACTGGCAGACAACTTCCCCATCCACAAGCTGTTCGAACGGAGCTGCGAACTCGGCCTGTGGCGGCTGACCGCCGACAAGATCACCGAGATCTTCGGCACCCGCCGCAACCGCAGGATGCGGGGCAAGCTCGCCACCGTCATCGACCGCATCGAGCACGGCCATCATGTCTTCCGTGCCTACTTCAAGAACGCCTTCCTCAAGCAATACGAAAAGTTCGTCACCTTCCTGCGCAACGAGCTGGTGTCCAACAACCTCGCCGACTTCCAGCTCAGGAAGGGACTCGATCACCTGCATGCCGTCCTCCAGCGGTTCCAGGACATCACCGGCCGCTTTGCCGGCTTCCAGGCACAATGGCTCAACGTCCACGTCGACTTCCCGCTGCTGCAACGCCTGGCTCTGCCCATCACCGCCGGCGCGGTTCGCTATCCCGGCATCCGGATCCATGACCCGCGCGTCATCCGCCTCCTCGAGGTCCTCTTGCACGACGGCAGCCAGCTCGGCGGCTGGACCAGCAAACAGATCCACCACGCCGTCCTTACCAGCTTCCGCCTCTCCAAGGAAAACTACCGCCTGAACCAGCTGCGCTATGACCTACGCAAACTCGAAGGCCACGGGCTGCTGCAACGACGGATCCCGATACGCCTACCGGCTTACCCCGAAAGGCGTGCAGATCGCGCTGCTCTACCTCTTATTCCACAAACGGCTCTGTGGGCCACTGGCCCACAGCCGCTTCCACCACCACCCGATCGAGCGTCATCGGCCGGCCAGCAAGCTGGAAGCCGCCTATCATCGTGCCGATACAGCCATCCAACACATCGTCTATTTGCTCGCCGCGTGACCACTGGCGGCAATAGCCCACCCAGGTGAATCTAAGTACCCCAATTTCACAATACCATTCCGGTAAGGGTGTTCTCCAGAATAGGTGTCGCTTCTTGAGTTTGGTAAGGAGTGCGTGCAGGTCGAGGTGCGTGAAGGTCCATTCGAATGGTTTCACGGCCTGCTGGCAGCGGGCCTGGAAAGCCATCACGCTTCGGGATGTTGCCGTTCCATTCCATCGGCACGACCCACATGGACGCTCCTCGAGCGTCGCAGCGAAAGGCCCTCCGACACGAAATAAAGGGTGATTCTCGGCGCACAATCGTTGAGGCCGGCGGGCCGTTCTGACGCACGCTGTTTGAGACTGAGCCCACGATTCATTGAGACGGACGCGAGACCGGGCGGCGCCGACGCGCGATACGTGAGACGGAGCGGTGACGCCGGCACGCGCGGGGCGGTTTTGGTCATTGTCAGGGCAGCACGGGCGCTAGCGGCTTCTGGCCATCGGGCGGGCGGCCGAGCTGACTGGAGGGGCGGAGCGGAGTTTTTTGGCGGTGACCACTGCGCGCTAATATTTCGTCACTGACCGCGCAGGTCCTCCTACAGTCATAAGAATTTATGGCCGCGATGGATGACGTGACGCGACAGCCAGATGGAGGCGCTGATGCCGGTGGCCGAGGCCGAGCCGACGATCAGGTAGTTGCCGGTGTTGAGGTTGCGGCCCTGCACGCCGATCAACAGGATGTTGATGAAGCCGGCGCACCACAAGCCGATCTGGGGCCAGGGCATCACGCGGCCACCCCGGTGAACGGGCAAATGGCCTTGCGCCGCTTGCGGGTCTCGACCGCATAGGCGCCATACAGCCTATCCGGCCTTCGGTTCGGCTCGGCGACTCGCCTTGTGTAGTCGGACCATTCGGTTGCGCTGAAATCAGCAAGCCGGGGCGCTGCCATCTGCATGTCGCCGAGCACCGCATCTCCATAGAGCGCGCAGGGAACCGGCTGCACCTGGGCGAGCGGCAGATCGGCGCGCAGCCGGATCGGCGTATCGGTTTTGGTGAGCCGCAGATTGATGAACAGCGGGCCGAACCAGGATTCCGGCTCGACGATACCCTCGAAATGCTCGATGTGCGTCATCAGGGGGAAATTGACCGGGCGGCGCACCAGCAAGCCCCAGCCGGGTGCGGCGCGCGCCATCAGGCCGAACTGCACCTGCAGGAACCCGCCGTGCTCTCCCAGTGCGGTCAGAAAGGGCGGACACATACCGGCCAGGTCGGGCGGTGCCACTTCGTCCCATACCTCCGGAAAGCCGGGAAAGTGGCACGCATCAGAAAGCGGTAACCAAACCTTACCTTTCTGGCTCCAGAACATCCCGGTGCCATCGTAGAGCACCCAACAGTCGATCGGGCAGAACAGCCACCAACCGAAGGCGGTGGCGGAACAGACGGCCTCGCAATAGCGGACTGCGCGCATCGGCAGGGTGCCGACCGCCGAACGATCGGCGCGCCGTGGCGGCCGGGCGCCCTCGATGAAACTGTAGAAGCGGACATTGGGAGGGTTCATGGATGGCTCCTCAACAGGTTGGAACCCGCGGCCCGGACGCTGGCCGAACCGCGGGAGCCGTCGTCAGTCCCGCACTCGCATGCCGTCACCGACACGGACCACCGGCAGGTCGCCGACCTGAATTTCCGGGATCTTTATGAAAGGAACCTCGATTCCTCGCTGGTCGTAACGCGGACCCTCCGCGGCATGGCGATCCGGGTCGATTTGCTTCACTGGATGTTCCGGTGGTTCAGTACCTAATTCCGTGGAAGGCGGCCGAATCTTCTCTGTCCCCACATACGCCAGATGTTGGCCGCGATGCGGACCAGGCGCCGGTCTCGTTGTCATGACAGTCCTCACGAAGTTGTGATGCAAGCAGCGGCTGCATATCCGGGTACTGGTTAATTAATTGCTACTCCGATATGCTGACGTGCTTTGAAACGACTCAAATGTGGATCGGCCGTCAAGGACGAGGGAATTCCAAAATCCCGGAACAAGACGGCGGGCGAGGTAGCGGTTGTTTGGCATAGGCCATGCTTCGTGAGGTCCGGGAGGAGCTTTGCGGCCAACGGGCGGAGATTCGCCCAGTGGCTGGCGCGGCCGACACGTGCGGCGAGTCCTCGTCGGCTGCGGCGCAACCCTGACGAGTCTGGCCGCTGCCGTGAAAGCATGAGGGGTTATTGTCGGTCCGGGGATCGACGCGGCAGCCCAACCGGGCGGTGGATGGGGGGCAGGACTTTATCCGGCCGGCCCGCACGCCAGTGCCCGGGACACCGAACAGCTTGTAGCTGCGCTTGGTGCCGAACTGCTAGGTGGGGAACGGCAGTTGCGCCTCATCGCCCAGCGGGAGTTGGCGCAACGGCTCGCGGATCGCCAGGAAGCGATAGTCCGCACGCTTGCGGCTGTGTCCGGCCCAATTGGGAACGTAGCAGACCTCGGCCCATTGAGACCGTCCAGAACGTGGGGGTGATTACGCCGCTCGCCGGAATGGCTGGCGGGCCCGCCGCTCGGCATGGGCGTGATCTTTGTTGAAAGTCTCGTTCACCACCGAAGTCCGGACCTTGAGCATCAAATGCGCACCTCTCGGCGACCAGCGCATCTGCTGGTTGGCGCCCATCCGCCGGTGCAGCAACCACTGCACGGTGCTCTCCGTGGTCGCCGTCGAGATCGGCTCATGGCTGTGCCTTGCCGCCGCGTAGTCGATGATCAGATCGGATTCCCCGGAGACGTAGGTCTCAAGACTACGAAGCATACCGGCCAGCTTGGCCGCCGGCGCGGCGGCGCATGATGACCCGCTCGCGATGGCATCGAGCCGTTCCAGGGTGTCGCCAATCAGATCGAGGGCGCGCTGCACCTGGCCGTGCCACAGGCGCCAACGAATATGTTGGTCGACAATATCCGCGAGGCGGGCGCCGTTCCGACGATCTTCAGCGGTGGCGTCCGGCCAGCCCCTGACGGTCTGGGCGACGTGCTGAATGCGCATCGAGAGATGAAACCAATCCAGCACATGATGGGTCGGACCGTCGCTCCCCGCCTCTCCCAAGGACCGCGGCCCTTCGGCGCCGTCGCTCAGGATAGTGACCGGTGTGCGCGATGTTGCGCCAAGGTCGTGTAGCACGCCACGCAACTGCTGTGCCTGGCGATCGGCCTCGGCCGGCATGCTACTGTACACCACCTGCCTGCCATCGTCGTTGCTGACCTGAGCGACGAACACCTCGAACGACCGCCCCTGGTAGCCGCGCACCGCTTTCACGTGCCCCCCAT
>Ga0335074_10015188_pt1 | contig 10810 bp, 8 predicted proteins | sample Lox_Sample_23_FD_206715 | JGI IMG/M metagenome (GOLD analysis project Ga0335074, IMG submission 206715) | Soil microbial communities from Loxahatchee National Wildlife Refuge, Florida, United States - Lox_Sample_2.3 | ecosystem: Environmental > Terrestrial > Soil > Wetlands | place: USA: Florida... | reverse complement strand
CTGCGCACGGCGGTTGCGACAGCGTTTGCCGATAACGCGGTCGGGCGACTCGTAGAAGACTTGATTCTGCAGGGCGGGGTTGATAGTTCGCTGATTCGCTGGGTAGCGTACGACGGCGTTGGGCGCATAGTACGCAACGGGTTGAACTTTACCGAGCGAGGCTTTGGAGTGCGAGCCGCTGCAGGCTGCTCAGATCGAGGACACACGGCGATTTCGCAGATGAAGCGAGGGGATTTTGACTGGGAAAGCATTTTGGGTCCGGCGAATGGCTCGAGGTGGTTCCATACGGGAGGGATCTTTGCGGCGCTGTCTGAGTCAACGGTGGACGTGGCAAAAGAGGCCATGGATGTTGCGCGCAAACATGGCACACCCATTTCCTACGATCTGAATTATCGGGAGTCGCTTTGGAAGAGCATCGGCGGCAAGTCCAAGGCGCAGGAGGTGAATCGGGAGCTGGTGCGCAAAGTGGACTTGCTGCTGGGAAACGAAGAGGACTTTTCCGCGATGCTGGGCATCAAGCTTGAAGGAGTAGCGGAAGACTTTGCCGAACTACCGATTGCGAGCTACGAGAAGATGTTGCGCGAGGTGGCCGCGGCGTATCCCAACGTGAAACTGATTGCGACCACACTGCGCACGGCGTATACCGCAAGTCAGAACGCATGGGGCGCGATGGCACTGTATCAGGACGAGATTGTGCATGTGGCGCAACGAGACATTGACCTTCTGGACCGGGTGGGCGGCGGAGACTCGTTTGCGTCGGGGCTCGTCTACGGAATGATTGCCGGGAAGCCAGTTGAGTGGGCGGTACGCTGCGGTGTGGCGCACGGCGCGCTGGCCATGACGACTCCGGGCGACACGAGCATGGCGACGTTCAAAGAAGTAGAGCGCGTGATGAAAGGAAGCTCCGCGAGGATTGAGCGCTAGAGCAGGGAACAGTTAATGGAAGCGACGAAAGAGATGCTGGAGCGGGTGGGGTTGATTCCGGTGCTGCGGGCGAGCTCGGTCGAGACAGGGCATGCGCTGGTGGACGCCATGATGGCGGGCGGCGTGACGGTTGTTGAAGTGACAATGACGGTTCCGGGTGCGATTACCCTGCTGCGAGAGCTGAAGCAGCGGCACGGAGAGCAGCTCCTGCTAGGGTCGGGCACGGTAACGGATGCGGCGCAGGCGGAGGCAACGATCGAGGCCGGGGCGGAGTTTGTGGTGAGTCCGAGCCTGCATCCCGAGGTAATTGCGAAGACGAAAGCGCTGGGGAAGATCTCGATTCCGGGAGCGTTGACTCCTACCGAAGTGATTACGGCGTGGCGTGCGGGTGCGGACTATGTGAAGATATTTCCCTGCTCGGCGATGGGCGGGGCGAGCTACCTGAAGGCGCTGCGCGCGCCGTTTCCGGACCTGAAGCTGATTCCAACGGGCGGTGTAACGCTGCAGACGGCGGCTGATTTTCTGAAAGCTGGGGCGCGAGCGCTGGGTGTGGGTGCGGACCTGGTGAATGCCGCAGCCATCGCGGAGGGGAAGCCGGAGGTCGTAACCAACGCGGCGCGGGCCTATCTTGAGGCGATTCGGGCTGCGCGCAGCGAGTAAATGGATACCTTGTACCGTATTGCGGTACGGGTAGGTACGTTTCGCGCTGCAATGATTGACAAGTCTCTCTTTGAGCAAAAAGAATGCTTGTGATCTGGTTCACATAGCAGTACGGCGTACCGCAAAGGAGTATGCAGCGTTAAGAATGGCAGTCCTCGATCAGTTCCGGCTGGATGGGAAAGTTGCTCTTGTAACAGGTGCGGCCGGCGGCCTTGGAGCAGCTATCGCTGTTGCACTGGCGGAGGCTGGAGCATCGATAGCTTGCCATGGAAACCGCAGACCTGCGGATGCAACAAGCGAAAGGATCCGCGCACTGGGACGAGAGTCGCGGAGCTTTGCCGCTGACCTGGGCGCGGAGAATGGCGCAGAGAGGCTCTACGAAGCAGTGAGCGCGGCCATGGGCGCGCCCGAAATTCTGGTGAATAATGCTGGCACGATCTATCGGCAGGCGGCGGAGGAGTATGACCTGCAGGCGTGGATGCACGTGGTGCAGGTGAATCTGAACAGCGCGTTCCGGCTGAGTCAGCTGGCGGGGCGCGCGATGCTGGAGCGCGGGCAAGGGAAGATCATCAACATCGCGTCGCTGCTGTCGTTTCAGGGTGGGATTCGTGTGCCTGCTTATGCCGCGTCGAAGGGCGGCGTGGCGCAGCTGACGAAGGCGTTGGCAAACGAATGGGCGGGCCGCAATGTGCAGGTGAACGCGATTGCGCCGGGATACTTCCGCACAGAGAACACGTCGGCGCTACAGGCGGACGAGGCCCGCAACCGGCAGATATTGGAGCGGATTCCGGCGGGGCGCTGGGGCGATCCTGAGGATCTGGCCGGCGCGGCTGTCTTTCTGGCGTCCCCGGCGAGCAACTATGTGAATGGCGAAGTGCTGGTGGTGGACGGCGGATGGATGGCGCGGTGATCAAGGAGCGCAGGCGTTGAGCGACGACATCAAGCTGGTTGGGCTTGGAGATGCAGAGGCGCGGTCGCCGGAAGACGGGCTAATGCGACAGGTGCTTGCGTATACGGAGAAGCTGATGGTGGTCCGGCATGTGATGCAAAAGGGATGGGTTGGAGCGAGACACAGCCATCCGCATGAGCAACTGGTGTACGTAATTCACGGGCACATCCGGTTCATCGGCGGAGGCAAGACAATGGAGGCGCGCTCGGGGGACAGTTTTGTAGTTCCGGGCGGAGTGGAGCATGAAGCGCGCGCGCTGGAAGAGTCGGAAGTGCTGGATGTGTTTGCACCTTACAGAGAGGACTATGCAGAGGTGAGTGCATGAAACGAGTTGCCGCAGGGTTGGGATTGATGTTGTTGCCTCTGGCGGCGCACGGGGCTCGGCTGCGTTCACCGTGGGACGGCAGGCCGGTAACACTGACGGATGCAGCGTATGTGTGCCCCGCGATTCAGCATCTTTCGCCGAACCTGACGACAAATGGGTTCTATTCGGACAAGCGTGGATCGATTATTGATCCCGTGAAGTGGAAGGAATACGCAGAGACTGCCGGGCCATACAAGAAGCTGGGCCAGGAAGTTGTGGACGCTGCGGATGGGTATCGCACGACGGGTAGCCGGGAGGCGGCGGAGTGTGCGATTGCGCATATGGTGGTGGCGGCGAAGGACGGCGTGTTCACAGGGAAGATGTCGTCAAACCAAGCCTACTATGTGCAGGGTTGGGTGATTGGAGCGACGGCAATTGCGTATTTGAAGATCCGCGACAGTGGGTTGGTTCGCAGGGACGAGAGCCGCGAGATCTTGCCGTGGATCGTGAATGTAGTGCGCCAGACGATGCGCTTCTATGACGTTAGAACGGAAGAGCACAAAGGCGACGCGGAGAACAATCATCTGTATTGGGCAGGAGTGGAGGTAGCTGCGGCTGGAGTCGCGGCGAACAACCGCAAGCTGTTTGACTGGGGCATTGATACGTATCACGTGGGTGTGAACCAGATTCAGCCTGACGGTTCGCTGCCGCGCGAGATGCGACGGGGCCGACGCGCGCTGCACTATCACCTGTACGCGCTGGCTCCGTTGGTGTATTTGGCGGAGTTTGGCGAGGACAACGGACTGCACTTGTATGCGGAGCGCGACTATGCACTGAAGAAGCTGGTTGTATTGTCGGCGGATGGACTGGTGAACAACAGTTTTTTCGTGAAAGCCACGGGGTTCCCGCAAGACACACCGGATGGGCCGGGTCTGGAAGCTGAGCAGATCAGCTGGGCAAAGATCTGGGAGGCGAGGTTTCCAAGCCCGACCGTAGAGCAGCTCCTAATGCGAGCCAAGTCACTGAGCTATATGTATCTCGGAGGGCTACCCCCGGGATAAAAGGAAGATCGTTTGAAAGAAGGTTGAGGGTATTTCCATGACAGCATCACTGAGTACCTCCTACGCGATGCCAATAACGGACGCGGCCGCGAAACACGAAGGGCCGTACCAGCTGCACAGCCTGGACCGTGCTGTGCAGGTGCTGGAGGCACTGAGCGAGAGCGACGTGCCACTGAGCCTGGCGGAGATTTGCCAGCGCATGAACCTCCACAAGAGCACCGCACACCGGTCACTGATGGTGCTGGAACGGAGCGCACTGATTGAGCGCACGCAGGAAAACCGCTTCCGTCTGGGGCTGAAGCTATACGAGCTGGGTAATCGGGCCGTGGAGCAGATTGATCTGCGCGCACGGGTGCAGCCGTTCTTTCGGCGGCTTTCGATGCAGGTGGGCGAGACGGTTCATTTAAGCGTGTTGCAGAAAACCTCTGTTGTATATCTGGATAAGGTTGAGCCGAACCGGCGTGTGTGCATGACATCGAAGATTGGAACGTCGAACCCGGTGTATTGCACGTCAATGGGCAAGGCAATGCTGGCGTTCCAGCCTGAGGAGACAATTGACCAGATCATCGCGAAGATTCGCTTTGTGCGCTACACGCGTAAGACGCTATGCACGAGAGAGGCGCTGCTGAAGGCACTGGAACGTGTAAGGCGGCGGGGATATGCGATTGATGACGAAGAGATCGAAATGGGAGTGCGCTGCGTCGGTGCGCCGATATTTGATGACAATCGACGAGCAATTGCAGCGGTGAGCGTGTCGGGGCCGTCATCGCGCATTACGGCGCAGAGTGTTCCGGCGATCGCGGAGCACCTGATGAGGTGCTGCCGCGAGATTTCAGCGTCGCTGGGGATGCATGCGAAGAGGCGGCCGCATCTGATGTCGCCGTTTCTGAGGCACTACGGCAACTGATGGGAAAGCCTAAGGCTCCCGCACCTTGATGACGATGGAAGCGTAGACAGAGCCTGGCGCCACAATAAGCTGGTGCGGCGTTCCTGCGGGGATGTGCACAATGTCACCTTTGGCGATGGTCTGCGACGTTCCATTACGAATGCCGCGGCCTTTCGTCTCGCCATCGGGGCCGGTTTTGGGGTCGATGACGGTACCTCCGGTGACGAGCGTGGCCTTGCCGCGGGTTACGAGAAAGATGTCATCAAAATGCGCATGGACTTCGGCGCCTCCGCTGGCGGTGCGCACGGACAACTTGATGGCGTGCGAGTGGTAATCGGCGAGGGTGGCCCCGCCGCTGCCTGAGGCTTTGGCCGCTTGCACGAGGGCGTTCATTTGGGATGTGACGGCATCAGCGGGAAAGATCTGAGCGTGACTGACGGTTTGCGCGCAGCACGGCACTGCCAGAGCTGCCATGGCGAGAAGCGAGATGAGTTTCATCGGTCCTCCAACTGGTTTATGAATTGTTAGCGAAGGCCGTCCATTGGAGCGGGGTCCATATCGCTGTAGTCCTGATTTTCGCCTCCCATACCCCAGCAAAAGCTATACGCCTCGGTACCCATCCCGGCGTGAATGGACCAGCCAGGAGAGACGACGGCTTCGTAATTCTTCATGACAATGTGACGGGTCTCCTCGGGAGGGCCCATGAGGTGAAAGACGCGCGCGTTGGGGTTGAGATTGAAGTACATATAAATCTCAGAGCGGCGCATGTGGGTGTGCGCAGGCATAGTATTCCAGGCGCTGCCGGGATGAAGGTGAGTTACACCCATGACCAGCTGGCAACTCTGTGCGCCGTCAAGATGAATGTACTTGTAAATCGCGCGATGGTTGCAGGCTTCGGCGCAGCCCAACTCGACGGGACTGGCCTGCGCTTTGCGAATCAGCGTGGTCGGATGGCTGGCGTGTGCTGGATAACTGAGCAGGTAGAAAACGGCCGGCAACTTTGGGTCGACAGATTCGAATGCAACTTTCTGCGCACCGCGTCCAATATAGAGGCAGTCGAGATTGTCGAGCGAAAAGCTGTTGCCGTCAACATGCATCTTGCCCTTGCCTCCAATGTTCAACGCGCCGAGCTCACGGCGCTGCGTGAAGTAATCGGCCCGCAATGTCTGATCGGCGGCGAGCGCCACGGGTGCTGCCAGCGGCGCGGCCATGCCCACAACAGCTCGATCCAAATCGACATACGCCTGACGAAGAGCCCCGGGCTCATAGAGAGAGTCAATCAGGAATGTCTCCCGCAGCTGCGAGGTGGTCATGCTGGGATAGCGAACCGGGTCAGCCATTAAATAAGTCTTCATTGAAATTCCTTCGTACGACTAAACGTGTTGCCGGGCGGTTGAAGCACTACGGAGCGGCTGCTCGCTGGTGCGACTGCCTGAGGAGCCACAACACGAACTCTTTTCCGGCGGCAAAGTTCTGCTGCGCGGGCCGGACCTTGCGGTGGTCGGTGTACTCGTTGTAGAGCCAGGGATCGACAACGGCGACGACCGTCCCTTTGCCGTACTGGGCCCTGGCCATGACGATGCCGGTTTTGTCGGTAATTAGAGGCATCGCGGGAGCCTTGACGGAGATGGTACAGGTGTCCTTCATGTATAGCGTGTGCGGGTGGTGGAAGATGGGGCCGATACCATCGATGGGGATGTATCCGGGGCCGAATTGGTCGTCGATGATGTGGTGCACGAGCACATCGTTAAAGTGAATACCGAAGCGATCTGCGATCAGATCGAGATGTTTGATGTCCGCGTTGGGGGGATCGTTCTCCATAAGCAGGAGGACGCCGCCCTGTTTAACCCAAGTGGCGACCTGATCCGCGTCCCCGGGCTGCACGTAGTTGGGGTGTGGATTACGAGCCGGGTTATCAGGAGAGACGATGATGTAAAACTGCGCGTGACGGAGGCGGCTGAGCGTGGGCGCGGTGTAAAGCGTGTCGAGTTGCGCGCCGTGACTCTTGAAGATGTGCCCGAGCAGGGAGTAACCACTATTGGTGTAGTCGTTCCACTTGTAGTGGAAGTACTCTTCCTGGCCGGCGGCGTTAAGCCGCTTCTGGCTGTTGAACCAGGCGTCAAGCATAACGGTATCGCCGCGGGCGAGCGCGGCCTGCGGAGCCATCTCCATTTCCGTGGCCGCGAGGAGGAATGCGCCGACCCCCTTGGGATCATTGCTGACGACTGGAGAGCTGACATAGTAGTGATAACTGCCGTCGCGATACGGCTGGCCTCCAAGACCGATTGCCTTGACTGTGCCGGTAATCGTGACCGAGCCGCCGGCGGCGGTCTGGACAAAGTGGGTCAGGACGCCGTGCCACGCGCGCTCCGCGTTCCGTGAATAGTGTTCAGGCAGGTAGCCGAGACGCACACCCTTTTGCAGCGCATAGGTGAACATGCATGAAGCGGATGATTCAAAGTAGTTGCCGGAGGCGTGGGGCCTGTCGAGAACCTGATACCATAGCCCGGTCTGCCGGTCCTGATAACGGACAACGGCGGCGGCAGTGCGGTTCAGGATTGCGAGCAGTGTCTCGCGGCCGGGATCGTCCTTGGAGTAATAGGGCAGGGTATCAACGAGCGCCATCATGTACCAGCCCATTCCGCGCGCCCAGAAGATGTGCGAGGTTCCGGTAGTTTTGCCGGCCCAAGTCTGTTTTCGCGACTCGTCCCAGGCGTGATAGAGCAGGCCTGTCTTTGGCGAGCGGACATGCTGGTCGATGAGGGAGAACTGGCGTGTGATATCGGCGAAGTCGGCAGGCTCGTGAAAGACGGAGGCGTATTCGGCGTAGAAGGGCTCCGCCATGTAGAGGCCGTCGAGCCACATTTGATTGGGGTAGATCTGCTTATGCCAGAAGCCGCCGGACGCGTTGCGCGGCTGGTCTGCCAATTGGTTGCGCAGAAGCAATGCCGCCTTGTAGTACTTCTGCTCACGCGTGACCCGATAGAGGAGCAGCAGCTCGCGGCCCAGCGCGATGTTGTCGAGCGAGTAAGACGCCTCAGTGTAGGTCGGGATGGAGCCGCCGGGCAAGACGATCTGATCCATGGACTGCTGAATATAGTGATAGTCGTCGCCGTCGGCGGTGTTGTACCAGGCAGCGTCCATTCCGTTGAGCAGGATGGCGAGCTCGTAATTCCATTTCGGGGGAACATCCGGTCCAGCCAGCCGGCCATCGGGCCATCGCTGCATAACGGTATTTGCAACGCGCTGCGACCAAGGCAGCTGCTGTGCATAAGTTTCGTGCACCGTAAAAACGATGAGCAGGGCTGCAAGGGCACTGAGGAGGCCCCGATTCAAGAGGCTTTGATGCCGCAGCGTAATGGAACCGGAAAGAGAGTCCATGGGTCGAGTTCACCAAAACTGAATGAACGCCGATTAAATTGTGGCGCGAGTGTTATGTATCAGAATCAGTATGCCGATGTCTGCATCATTATGCAGCACCGTCTCGCCATATGAGACAACGAATAGAACTATCTCTCGCGCCGGATGCTATCGCAGAGGCTCTGAGTGCCAGTTGACAATATCGATACGCGCCGAGCTTTTGACTGACACAAAAGTCGTCCCGCATAGAGGGACACCTAGGCACAATATGCTTGACACTCTTTGGTTGTGATTGGAAGAATCCCGTCCGGAAGTTCAAAAAGAAATCAACAGCGGACGCGCGTACTTTGAGATCGCACTGGGTGCGGCAGAGGTGGATGACACGGAGCGGACTCAAGGGGCCGCAACGATCACCGGCTCAACTACGGCTCGTCCCCGCTTGCGTACTGCTTATTCTTCAGGAGGCTTCATCATGACAAGGTTTCTTCGAGCCGTTTCTTGCATTGCGCTGCTGGTCGCACCTGGCGCTATTTTTGCGCAGGTTTCCACAGCAACGGCTTTCGGCACTGTGACCGATACAACCGGAGCAGCAATTCCGAATGCGACGGTGTTGTTTATCCAGACTGAGACCAACTTCACCCGCACCACAATAACGAATGCGCAAGGAAACTACAGGGCGGAGTTTTTGCCGGTTGGACCCTACCGGGTAAAGGTGGACGCCAAAGGCTTCCAGGAACTGGTCCAGTCGGGCATCGTGCTCACCGTGACCGAACAAGCGACGCTGAACTTCTCACTCAATCCTGGGGTGCAGACAGCGGTTGTCGAGGTGACCAGTCAAGTCCCATTGGTGAATACGGGCAACTCCGTTCTGAGCAAGACAATCGATAACCGCGAAATTGAAAACCTGCCTCTGGTGGGCCGCGACGTCTACGGCTTGTTGAACCTGACACCGGGTGTGCAAAACGTGACAAACGAGAATTCCATTGGTCTTCCAATGGAACACGTGATCATCAATGGTTCAACGGACAACATGGTTGGGCAGGTGAGCTACTATCTCGACGGCGGCAACAATATGACCGGCGTGAGGGATACAGGTAATGTGATTCCGAACCCTGATGCGATTGATCAATTCAACGTTCAGACGAACAACTTCAGCGCGGGGTACGGACGGACGGGGGCGGGCGTTGTGTCGATTCTGACAAAGTCCGGCACGAACACAGTTCATGGCTCCGTCTTTGAGTTTCATCAGGAGACGAACTTCAACGCAAACAGCTATCTGCAGACGACAAGGACACCGGAGCACATCAATCGCTTTGGGGCGACACTGGGCGGTCCCATCGTCAAGAACAGGATATTTCTGTTTGGGAGCTACGGCGGACTGCGCCAGGTTAGTCCGCAAGACTTTAATACCGTGGTGCCTGACGCGTTACAGCGGGTGGGAAACTTCTCAGAGAATCTACCTACAACGCCGCCGGCATCAGGTCTGGGCGCGTGTGCAACCAAGCTTTCTTCCGCGGACAAGGCCAACACTGATTACGGTGGGAAATTTTTTTTGTGCGACCCTGTGACACACCAGCCAGTCCCGGGGAACAGGCTTGATCTTGATCCGAACTTTGATCCTGACCCAGTCGCAACGGCAGTTCTGACGAAGAACGTGCCACTGCCTTCTCCGAACCAGCCGACGCCCGATAATCGCTTTATTGGGAATGAGGGCCTGCCGAATACTTCGGACGAATACCTGGTTAAGGGCGATTGGCAGCTGACCCAAAATCATCGCGAGACGCTCGAGTATTTTCAGTCGCTTGGCTCGCAGATTGTGCTGCCATCCGGGTCGAATCTGCCGGGATGGGCCCTCTCCAACTACGACTACCGGCAACAGAATGCGAATGTGAGCGATGTCTGGACCGTGTCGCCAAATTCGGTGAACGAGGCGTGGTTGAGCTTTTCGCGAATGATGGCGGGACGCGTCAGCAGCCCGGCGGAGTCGCTCGCAGCGTATGGATCTGACCTTAACGTGCAAGGGACACCGTCGCTGGCGCAAATCAGCGTAGCGAACTTCTTTACTCTCGGGAATGCGATCACGGGTCCGCTGGCGGGCGATAACGTTTATGGCCTGCGCGATGTATTCAGCACGACGAAGGGCGAGCATACGATCAATGCGGGCGCGGAGGCCTATCTGGAACATGATCGCCTGGAGACGTTGCTGAATAACTACGGTGTTTTCAGCTTTACCAGCGCTACGGTGCCGTCCACGGCGAGTGGCCAGGCGACGTATACGCGAACCGGTGTTGCGATGGCCGATCTTCTCATCGGGCATCCGAACACGATGAGCCAGGACTCGCCCGACGATGCGAATGAAAATTATTGGAACTACGGGTTCTTCCTGCAGGATGACTGGCGCATATTGCCGACGCTGACAGTAAACCTTGGCATTCGCTATGACGTGCAGACTGCGCCGGTGGATACGCAACGCCGCATCGCGGTGTTTGAACCGGGTGTGCAGTCGACGGTGTCTCCGAATGCGATGCTGGGGCAGCTGTTCCCCGGCGATCATGGAGTCCCGGCGGGTGGCGTGGACACAAACTACAACCATTTCTCGCCACGCTTAGGCTTTGCGTATGATCCGTACGGGCAGGGAAAAACTGTCTTCCACGGCGGGGCTGGAC
>Ga0335074_10015186_pt1 | contig 10810 bp, 12 predicted proteins | sample Lox_Sample_23_FD_206715 | JGI IMG/M metagenome (GOLD analysis project Ga0335074, IMG submission 206715) | Soil microbial communities from Loxahatchee National Wildlife Refuge, Florida, United States - Lox_Sample_2.3 | ecosystem: Environmental > Terrestrial > Soil > Wetlands | place: USA... | reverse complement strand
TTGTTGCCATTCGGTGAGCGCGGATCCGACCTGCCACGATCAAAGGCATGGACATCGAGAACGGGGACGTACGGTGGATCGAGCTAGACGGCGCCGCCAACGCCCGGGTCGTCGTGCCCGGTTCGCTGGTGCGCTCCGACAACCTGCAGTCGCTCACCGCGCGCGATGTCCGGTTGCTCGTGGAGCAGGTCGGGCTAGAGGTGGTGCTCGACCTGCGTACCGATCTGGAAGTGGAGCTCGAGGGGCCCGGGCCGATGACCCGCGAGCCTCGGGTGCGCATCGAGCATCGCTCGCTCTACCCGCGCTCGGGTGCAAACACCGATCTCGATGCCGATTCGGTCAACCTGTGGCCGCCAACCGGTCCGAGCGGGTGGCCGGATGAGCCGCGTGTCGTGCAGGCCTACCTGAGCTACCTGACGGCCCGGCCGGACTCGATCGTGGCCTCGATTCGCACGATCGCGTGTGCGCGCGGGGCGGTGCTGGTCCACTGCGCCGCCGGTAAGGATCGCACCGGGCTGGTAGTGGCGCTCGCGCTGGACGCCGCCGGAGTCGACCGGGGCGCGATCGTCGGCGACTACCTGGCGACCGGCGGGCAGATCGAGGCGATCATGGCGCGGCTGGTGAGCTCCCCCACCTACCGCCCCGAGCTGGAAGGGCACGATCCGCGAACGCACGCTCCCGTCCCCGGGACCATCGAGCGGGTGTTCGAGATCGTCGACGAAAGCTTCGGCGGGTCTACCGCCTGGCTCTCGGCCCACGGACTCAGCGGTCCAGAGCTGGAGCGGCTTCGCGGCCGACTGGCGCCCGGCAACCACGGCCCATCGAGCGACTGACGGAAATCGCTACACCCGCTCGGACGGCGGCGAAGCTCCGGCGTACCCCTGATGCAATGATTGGGCGGTCGACCCCGTCCGACCCGTGAGCTTGGACCAGCCGCCCGAAGTAGACGAGCTGAACGCGGCCAAGGCGCGCCGCAGTCTGCGCAACGGCTTCATCACGCTGATCCTGGGGCTCGCTCTGGCGGCCGGGCTGCTGCTCGCAGTCCCCGGGCTCAAGGGCGTCGCGACGACGCTGTCGAACATGAAGGCGCAGTGGGTCGTCGCGGCGATCCTGCTCGAGGTTCTCTCGTGCGCGAGCTACGTCGTAGCGTTCCTGCAGGTGTTCGAGCGGGCGCCGTTCCGGTTTGGAGCTCGGATAGCGCTCAGCGAGGAGGCGTTCGGGGCGGCCGTGTCGGTCGGGGGCGTGGGCAGCGTTGCGGTCGGGGCGTGGCTGATGGTGGAGCGCGGTGCGCCCGCGCGACGGATCGCCGAGCGCTCAGCGGTGCTGTTCCTGTACACGAGCGCGATCAACGTGATCACGCTGATCCTGGCCGGCCTCGGCTTGTTCCTCGGGATGCCGGGCCCTGACAACCCGCTGCTCAGCATCCTGCCGGCGGCGGTCGGCGCGCTCGTGCTCGTCCTGTTCTTGTTGCTGCCGCGTTACGTCGACCGGATCGTCAGCCGGCTCGAGCCGGGGCGGCTTCATGCGCTCCTGACCGAGACGGCGGCGAGCGTACGCGACACCAAGCAACTCGTGTTCCGTCCCGACTGGCGGATCGTCGGCGCGATCGGCTACTTGTGGTTCGACATCGCGGTGCTGTTCGCGTGCTTCGCCGCCGCCGGCCACCTGCCGCCGCTGGCCCCCGTGGTCCTGGCCTACCAGATCGGCTACCTCTCCAACTTCATCCCGATACCGGGCGGGATCGGCGTGCTCGACGGCAGCATGATCGGGATGCTCGTCCTCTACGGCGTCGGGGGAACGGTCGCCACCGCGGCCACGCTGGCCTACCACGCGATCTCCCTCTGGGTCCCCGCCGTGTGGGGCACGATCGCGTTCATCGTGCTGCAGAAGACCAAGCGGCAGCCGATCATCCTGCGCAATCCGACGGAGGAGCTCGGGGCCGGGCCGGGCTGATCGACCCTTGACACCTCCTACGCCTATGCATAGGCTATCGAGGTATGCAAGGGTTCCAGGGACAGCTCGACGGTCTCTTGTTGGCGATTCTTCAGCAGGGGCCCATGCACGGCTACGCGATCGCGTCCGAGCTGCGTGCTCGTTCGGGTGGCGCGCTCGAGGTTCCCGAGGGAACCCTGTACCCGGTCCTGCACAAGCTGGAGAAGGAAGGCTTGGTACGCAGCCACTGGGAGAAGGTCGGCGGCCGGCGCCGACGCGTATATGCCGCCTCCCCGAGGAGCCAGAGCGCGCTGCGCGAACGGGTCGAGAGCTGGCAGCGCGTGAGCCGGGCGATCGACGCTGTATTCGACCCCGCCCACCCCGCCCCTGAGGGGGCGGCAGATTAGCGCCGACCCCAGAGCCGAGTTCCTGGCCGCAGTGGCGGGCGCGCTGGGCGGCGGATGGCTGGAGCGTCGCCGTCTCCTGGCCGAACTCGAGCACCACCTGGAGGACTCCATCGCTGAGCTCAGGGAAGCCGGCGTGGCTGAGGACGAGGCGGTCCGCGATGCGATGGCGCGACTGGGCGACGCCGACACGATCGTCGGTGCCGCGCGCGCCGCGCGCCCAACTCGGTCTCTGTCCTGGCGAAGGGTTGGCCGCGTCCCCATCGCCTGGATCGCCGTCGGCGCGATGTCGATCGTCACCCTCGCAGCCGCCGAACTTCCTCAGGCGTCCGGCGCCAAGGTCCCGGGCCCCCAGCCCGCTCTGACCACTCACGTCGGAGTCCGACAGCCCAGTCGGCGGAACCACGCATGCCCGTACTCTCGAAAAGTCGCGCGCGGTCGCTCGCGGAACTGATCGCGACCGTCCTGGTTGCGTTCGGACTGGCGATCGCGATCCAGGCCTGGCTCGTCAAGCCGTACAAGATTCCCACCGGTTCGATGGAACCCACCCTCGTACCCCACCAGCGGGTACTCGTTGATCGCATCTTCAAGTCGCTGAACATCGGCGACATCGTCGTGTTCCACCCACCCGAGGGTGCCGACAGCGAGCAATGCGGGCGAGCCCACCCGGCCACGGCGGCCTGCGACTGGCCGAATCCCGAATCCGACGAGACCTTCGTCAAACGAATCGTCGCCGGGCCCCGTGACGTCATCTCGATCCAGGACGGGCACGTGATCAGGAACGGGCGCCGAGAAGCCGACGGCTATACCAGTCCCTGTTCTGTCGGCGAAGCCGACTGCACGTTTGCCACCCCGATCCGCGTGCCGCGCGGCATGTGGTTCGTGATGGGCGACAACCGCGGGGACTCAGACGACAGCCGGTTCTGGGGCCCGATCCCAGCAAGCTGGATCATCGGGGACGCTTTCTTCACCTACTGGCCGCCCGACCGCGTCGGCACGCTCTAGCCTCCGGACGCGCTGGTCGCTCGCCAGATCTCGGTCGTGGCGTCGATCTCCTTGGAGGTCCGTCCGAGCATCAGCCGCAGAGAGAGGGGGAGGCGGGAGCCTGGCCACGTGTGGCCGGCACCTCGCGAGACGAACAGGGTGACCGCGGGTGGATCGCCGAAGTCCACCCGGGTCAGGTGAGCGGTGAGCTCGCGACGGGTCGGCTCGCTTGGGAGCCCCAGGGCTCGCGCCCAGGCCGCGGCTGCGTCGGGCACGCTTTCGATCCACCGCTCGGCACCACCGCCGGCGAACCGGTTTATCCGGTCCGCCGTGCCGTGAAAGGCGAGCACCCGTGCCGGATGTTCGAGCCGGACCGCAGCGGGGGACCGCAGCCCGGCGACTGCCCCGAGGACCTGCACGGCCTCGGGATGGAGCGAGGCGAAGCGGCTGGCCATCCGGGCGCCACCGGACATCCCGGCGATGCAAATCCGTCGATCCGCCTCCGGATAGCGAGTCCGGAGCGAGCCGATGAGGGCTCCCAGGTACTCGACGTCGGCCTCCAGGTCCCATTGGAAGCCCAATCCCAGTGGCGAGCCACCTTGTGGGAAGGCCACCACCGCGCCCGATGCGCAGAAGCCCTCCATCGAGCTCAGCGCGGCCTGCCGCTCGGGTGCGGAACGGCTCCCGTGGAGGCTGAGCACGATCACCGACGGCGCGCCCGAGGGCTCCGCCAGGAGGAACCGACGCGCGAGACCCCCGACGTTGAGGACCTCTGCTCGAAGCGTCACTCCCGTGGATTATCTCCGAGGGCGTCCAGGAAGTGGTCCAGCAGCACCGGATCGAAGTGCGTCCCGCGTCCTTCGCGCAATACCGCGACTGCTTGCTCGAGCGTCATCGCCGGACGGTAGACGCGGTCGGAGGTGATCGCGTCGAACACGTCGGCGATTGCCACGATCCGACCTTCGATCGGAATCGCATCGCCGGCCAGCCGGCGCGGGTAGCCGGTTCCGTCGTACCGCTCGTGATGGGTGAGCGCGATCACGGCGGCCATCTGGAGTACCGGGGAGTCCGAGCCGTCGAGCAGGCGATGCCCGATCTCGGCGTGGGTCTCCATCACCGCGCGCTCGGCTGCGGTGAGCGCTCCGGGCTTGAGCAGGACGCTGTCGGGGATTGCCACCTTGCCGACGTCGTGCAGCGGACTGGCACGCTCGATCAGCTGGCAGAGGCCGGCGGCGAGGCCGGCGCGTCGTGCGATTCGGCCCGCGAACGCGCTGATCCGCGCGATGTGCGCCCCGGTGTCATGGTCGCGGAACTCGACCGCCGTGGACAGCCGTCGAACCGTCTCGATCTGGGCCGCGTCGAGCTCCGCCACCACGCGTTCCAGTTCGCTGGTTCGCTCCAGCACCCGGGCCTCGAGGGCTTGATTGGCCGCCCGCAGAGCCTGCTCGGCCCGGCGGCGCGCCAGCGCGTCCGCCAGCCGCGCGACGATCGCCTCTCCCATCGCCAGCATCTCCGGGTCCCGCGGCGTGAGGTTGCCGCTGAGAAACTCGACGACGCCAATGACCTCCCCGGCCAGGCGAAGCGGGACGCCGACCGCGGTGCGGACGCCGGCCCCGGCGGCCGCCTGCATCCGTGGTTCCGCGACTCGCTCCACTCCCTCGACCCAGACCGCCTTGCCGGTCTCCCAGACAAGCCCCGGAATGCCCTCGCCACGGTTGAACCGATCGTCGCGGACGCTCTGGGCGAACGGGGTCGCGCGAGCATATTCGGTGGTCCATGATGCGCTGCAGTGCAGGAGCTGCTCTGTCTCATCGAGCTCCCACAGCAGCCCGATCTGGCAGTCCAGACCCTCGCCCATCCCGCGCAGCATCCCCATGGTGGCCTCGGCCACGTCCGGGGCCCTCGACATCGAGTTCACCACCGTGCGCTCGACCATTCGGTAATGCGCCTGGTACAGCGCTTCCGGGATGTCGTGTGACACGACCGAGATCGAGCTCACCTCGCCGTCTGCGCCGTAGATCGGCGAGAGTGTCATCGCATCGGGGGCGACGTTACCGCTGGCTCGCCGAATGCGTTCGTGGCGCTCTATCGCCCTTCCCGCGGCGGCGGCGTTCACCGCCTGGCGGAGTTCGTCTTCGCGGCCCGGGGGGCCGAGCAGATCAACCACGTCGCGCCCGATCGCTTCGCTCGCGCCGTACCCGAACCGGCGCTCGTTGGCTTCGTTCCAACCGGTCACTACGCCCTCCGCGGTCAGCGTCATCGTGGCCTCGTCCGGCAGTTCGAGTTGGGTCGCAAGCCGCTTGACGTCGGCGGACGCCTGCGCGAGCTCGACCTGAGCGGAGATCAGCCTGGCGAGCACCTGGAGGAACTGCAGGTCGCGGTACTCGAACGCTCGGCTGTTGTGGCTGAGGGCGCACAGCGTGCCCCACAGCCTCTCGTCCGAGAAGGTCAGGGGTACGCTCGCCACCGCACCCACGTGCCAGCTGCGGGCGACGGGCACCGACCCGGTCCGATCATCGGCCCACACATCGGGGATCAGGGAGGGAATCCGCCCCTCCAGCATCCGCTGGCAGAAGGTGCGTTCCCGGGGAAGCTCAAGTTCGGCGACGAGTCCGAACGATGCTCCGTCGCCGTCCAGCTCGCGGACGACGAAGTGCTCCCCGATCAGCTGTGAGGTGTACGCAACCTCCATGCCGAGGGTCTCGCGGGCGGTTCGAAGCGCGACCGGGACCGTCGGCTGCGCCGCGACATCCATAAGCCCGTCGAGGGCACTGCTCCTACCGAGGGGCGAGGCCGGCGGGGCTGGGTCTGAGCCATCGGCGGCAGCGGACAGTAAAGCAAGCGTGTGCTCGGCCACACCCTTGGTAGTCGGCAGCATCGGTGCCGAGGCCCAGCGGCACCCGACCGGGCTGGACCAATTCGTTGTCACAGTCCTGACCCGGCCGTGTGCTCCACGCGGCGCGGAAGACCGCGCGCGGCTAGCCAGCGCCGGCGAGCGGCAAGCTGACGCTCAAGCTCAGCTGACGCGAGTCCAGGCGCGCTCGCGGCCTGACCAGCCAGACGGTGAAGGGGGACCCCGCCGTCGCGGCCGTGTTATGGCGCTGCGGGATGCGGATTTCGATCGCATCGCGGCGGCGCAGGCAAGCGGTCGACGGCTGGTTGGGAGCCAATAGCTCGTCGAGGTAGGTCAACCGGTCGGCGGAGGAGCAGAACAGTGCCTCCAGCTGGCCCGCGCTTCTCCTCGAGGCCGTCCACCGGCCAAGGTAGTAGGCGCTGTCGCCTCCATCGAAGTTGGTGACGACCGGCGCGATGTCTGCCGTGCGGACGACGGCGGCGAGGAGCTTGTCGTTCTCGTAAGGGGCGACCTGCAGAACCCTGAGCATGTCGTCGGTCCGCACGAACAGGAACGCAGCGGAGGCGATCCCGGCCGCGGCAGCAATCTCAAGCGCCGGCCACCGACGCGCCGTCACCCAGCGAGCGACCGTCACGACGCCGATCGCACACAGCGCCAGGAGCGGCAACAACAGAAAGCTGGCGAACCGGTTCACCGTGTTGATTCGCCCGAGATCGAGCACCGCGTAGGTGAACAGCGCCGGGACGAGGCACGCGAGCGCGAGGAACCGCTCGCGTTGTACGCGGACTGCTACGGCAAAGGCAACAAATACGAGCACCGCGGCGGTCCAGGTGGCCCATCCCGAGGTCCCCGGGATGGGGGCGCTGGCACCGGGAGCCAGCGTGAGCGTGCTCGTCGGATTGATCCCGTGCACGGCCACGAGCAACTCCGGGGCGAGCAGGTCCCGGAAGGGCCCGGACGCGAACCCATACCAGGGGAGCGGCTCACCGAAGCTCTGCCCGGACGCCCGCAGAACCGCCGTAAGCACCGGGGCATAGACAATGAGCGACGCCGTGGCCACGAGCCCGGACGTGACGAGGACCGGCCGACCTGCGCCGCGCGCCCCACGCGTCTCGAGCATGATCAAGCCAAGGACGGCGGCCACCGGGAGCGCGAACACCGGAAGCGTCCATGTCCCGCCCACGGCGGCCACTCCGAGCAGCCAAAGCGCGCGCCTTGAGCCGGTCCGAACGTACGTGTCGGCACCGATGAGCACGCACGATGCCGCGAGGAAGCCCAGGCCGTAGCCACGCGCGTCAACGCACAGGGTGTAGTAGATCGGCGATGCCGTCGCGAACAGCGCAAACAGCGCGGCCACCCACGGGTCGACCCGCCGCCACAACCACGAGGTCAGGATCACGCCCGCGGCGATACCGGGCACGACGCCCCAGAACCGGTATGCGGCCGCGCTGCGGGCACCGGTCACGGTGGTGCCGGCCCATGTCAGTAACTCGAACAGGATGTGGTCGTTGGCCACGTAGTGGCCGTAGATGGCCGAGGGCCCGGGGCGGATGTAGGCCGTGATCGACTTGATCTCATCCGCCCACAGGCTCTGCCCGAGCGGCTCCAGGCGCGACACGACCAGGACGAAGGCGGCCGCGCCAACGATCCCGACGGGAGTGACACGCCTCGCCAAACGCGTCACGGTCAGGCTCGTCGACGTCGAGGTGTCAAAGTGCTGAGCAGGTGCGCCGATGCGAACGCAGCCAGAACCATGAACACGTTCACGGTCCGACTCATGCTCCTCGGGATCAGCAGTGAGAGGCTGATCGGCGTGGTGCCGTACAGCCACAGCATTGCGACGGCGATTGCCGCGAAGCTGATCAGGTAGAACGCGGTGAGTCTCCGGGAGGTGCGGGTCGCCAGGCCGACGGCGCAAAGCGTGACGAAGATGGCGGCGGCCCATCCCCACTCGCCGATTGTGTGAGTCACCAGCGCCATCCCCACCCGCCGCAGCTCAGGGGCGCGAGCGAGCAAGAACCTCGGTGTCAAGGCGCGCGGCAGGGGAGGAGTCACGTTATCCCTCAAGTGGTGCGTCGCGGTCCAGATTCGCCACGGAAGGATCAGCAGCGCGCACACACCGACCGCCTCAAGCCACAGGCGGAGTCTCGTCCGCCGGTCGCGGGCGCCGAGCACCGCGCCGGCCGCGAGCAGCACGATGATGGCGCCGATCATGTCTTCGTCCTTGGTGTTGGCGGCCGCCCCCAGGAGGATCGCCGCCAGCCACAGATGTCCGTCGGCGGCGCCGTCGAGCCACAGGCCGAGCGCGACCGCACCGGCTGCGAGCAGGACCGCGCCGGTCGCATCCGCGTGCCCGGTCCAGATGTTCGACACCATCGCCGGAGTGAGCGCCACGAGCGCGAGGAGCGCGACCCCGGCCTGCTCTCTCACCGGCCGCTCCCGCCGCCACCAGATCAGATAGGCCGCCGTCCAGATCGAGGCGATCAGGATCAGCCACAGCTCGGTGTGGAACAGGCGCAGCTCGGGTCGACCCATCGCCCGGCCGAGCGCCGCCTCGAGTACCGGTTGCAGCAGGGGATAGACGTGATGGGAGACCGCCGTCAACGGATTCAGGAAGATCTCCGGGCGCAGGCTGTCGTAATAGGTGAGGGCCAGGCCCTTGAGCGACCAGATCCGCGCATCGTCGGCCTGGATCGGGGCCCGGGCAACTGCATACGCCCCGAATCCGGCGTACGCCGCAGCCGTCCCGATTGCCACCCGCACCGGCCAGAGGCGGCTCGGCCGCACCGCCGCCGCGTCGATGACCCGTTCCGTCATCACGCCACGATGCCATGCGGCCGCGAACGCGACGCCGGCGGCGATGACACTGAGCACCACGATCGTCGTGAGCGTGAACGGCACGCCCAGCACCAGCGCCAGCACCAGCCCCAGCCCCACCAGCGCGGTCCCGACGAGCCACGCCGGCCCCAGTCCGACCACGACGGGACGCACGCCGGCGCCCAGCAGGCCGACGGCGCGGAGCGAGCCCACCCCGATCAGCGCCAGCAGGGCCTGCAGCAGCGCAAAGCCGGCGAGCTCTCTCATAGCCGCCCGTTGAACTGCAACGCGAACCCGGGCGCAAAGACCTCCACCGCGCGGTCGTGCCGGGCGATCAGCGCGCGCATCTCCGCGGGAACCGTGCCAAACGCAATGGTCCAATCGGCCCGCTCTCCAGGACGGGCGGGCAGCGCCGGGAGCAGCCCCAAGGTCACACAGCCTGTGTCAGGCGGTGGGGTGTAGTCCAGCGCGTAGACGGCGTGCGGGCCCATCCGGGACTTGAGCCAACGCACGAATGGAAGGCGCCCGATACCGCCACCATTCGCGTTGTCCGGCCACGATTCGCCAAAGCAGTAATCGACCCCCGTCGTCGCCGACACCGGCTCGCGTGCGGCCTGCGACAGCAGCGACAGCGTGGCGGGAATCCCGCCGCCCGCCAGCGCGAGGACGACGGCGCCGATGACCACCCATGGCGCCAATCGCAGTGCAGCGCGCGCGCTCTGCGGAGCATCCACCTCACGCGACCTTTCGATCGTGTCGCCCTCCAGTCGACGGACCGTGGACCGACACCCTATCCCGGGTGGATAACAGGGGTATAACGCCGTTACGCGGGCGTTAGGCGTCAGGCGCGCTGGCGCCGGTAGAGGTCCCAGATCTCGTAATAGACCTCCTGCGCCGCCATGAACGGAGCAAGCACCCGCTCCCCGTCGACCCAGCCGTAGGTCTCGAGGAATCCGCGGACAGACCGTAGGGCCGGACCTCGCGCTCCAGTCATCGCCGCGGGTCGTCGTGCAGTACGACCGTCCCGCTCATAACGCGCGCAATCACCGGCGACGGACGCAGGTGGACGAGCACGTTGCTCCCCGAATACACGACCGCCGCCTCCGAGCGCGGCAGACCACGCGCCGCGGCGACCGTGCACGCAGCCGTCAGCGCACGATGCTCGACGCTGCTAGCCGTCACCGGCACCGGCCGTGCTCACGCCGAGAATGTCGAGGTCTCGTAATGCTGGGCCTGCTCGTCGTGGCGCGAGAGCCAGGCGCGCGCCGCCGGCTCGATGACCGGCGTCTCGTAGTCCTGGCCGGCGAACGCGCGGATCGCCTCGAGGCTGTCAAACCGAGTGAGCGTGACGAATGCCACCTCGGTCCCGTCCTCGCGACGAAGCACGTCCGCGCCTCGGAATCCCGCGATCTCGCGCATGGTCGGGAAGAACTCCGAGAGGAGAAATTGCTCGTAGGCGTCGGCGTTTTCGCGCGCCGTCCAGCCGCGCCACAGTCGAGTGATCATGTCGGAAAGGAATACCACGGCCGCTTCGATGACTAGAAGCGGCGACAGGCGGGTATTCGGTGTGCTGCGTCATGCGGGTGATGCAGCGAATTCGTGGCCTGTCCGGCAGGGGCGGGCGGAGTCTCGCGACGGCTCTCGCCGTCGGGGTCGCTCTGGTGTGCGCCGGTTCACAAACGGCGGCCCGGGCGGTCGAGCCGTCGCCACCGCCCGGCGCGCCGGCGGTCGAGTCGGCCCCGTCGAGCCTCGTCGGGCTCGATCCCGAGTTGCCGGCGAGCGTGATCGCGGCGAGCGCCATACCCGGTAGTCACTGGAC
>Ga0335074_10015185_pt1 | contig 10811 bp, 10 predicted proteins | sample Lox_Sample_23_FD_206715 | JGI IMG/M metagenome (GOLD analysis project Ga0335074, IMG submission 206715) | Soil microbial communities from Loxahatchee National Wildlife Refuge, Florida, United States - Lox_Sample_2.3 | ecosystem: Environmental > Terrestrial > Soil > Wetlands | place: USA... | reverse complement strand
CAATGGCCCAGAGATTTACGCCCGCATCCACGATGAGAAGCCCGATCTTCCCGTCGTTTTTGCCACCGGCTATAGTCCCGACATGGCCCTGCTTCAGAAGGTCCAGGAGAAGAGTTTGCCCGTGCTCCAGAAGCCCTATTCACCGCGCGATCTGGCTCGGAAGGTCCGTGAAACTCTCGACCGGCGCCACCGTTTGGTCTCACACGAATAGGGTTGACACATCTTTCGCGCGTATGATAAGCGTGGAGCATACGTGGCACCGGTTTAAACACCGGTTTGCCGGAGCATCCAGGCGCGGAACACCAAAATTCCAGACTGGGTGTAACTGGCAACAAACCCCACCCACCCCGGGAGGTGGAAGCTTCGGCTTTCGCCTCCCGTTTTAATTTATGCGTGCAATTTCCTTCGTATCCTTATGATTCAAGAGGGGTAAGCGGATTCAGCCAATCGAAACACTGATCATTATCCCTTTGGGCCGCGAAGGGGACGAGCTTTGCATCCGGAATTCTACGGGCTGGTTGGACCATTCTTGGCCGGCCGACCCGAGCCATCCACGGACGCCGCATCCGTAATTTTATAGTCCTGGTACTCAATCGAAAGTACGGCCCGGCCACCCATGCGTATCCAGCTCTCGGTCTTGTTCTCGGCCGGTAGCCAGAAGCGGTCGACCTTCTCGTAGTGGTGGTTTACCTCGCTCTTCTTCACCCAAAATGAAGGGCTCTTGGCCGGCTCAGCCTGAATCCGCGTGACCGCGAAATCCTTCCCGTCGACCCAGATCTTCCCCCGATAGACGAACTTGGTGTCCTTCCTCGGCTTGACGGCCAGGACGTACTGAGGCGTACCCTGCGAGGTGTCGTAGCCGGCGAGCGTGAAATCGTAGTTGCTCGCATTCAGCGTCGTGCGCTCTTTGTTTTCCGGATTGGCCGCTTCCTTTTCGCCCTGCAGCAACCCCTTCAACACATGGTCCACGATGAACTTGGACCCAGACTGCGAGACGATCGTGAACTCCTTGTTGTCCGGCGACGTGTAGTTCACGTTGACGGTCATTTCCGCGCTGTGAGTCCCGAAGAAACCCGTGTACTTTACGCTGTAAACGCGCGTGCCCTGGAACTTCCGCAGCGCCTCTTCCCGCTCGCGGTTTCGCGCTACCATCCGGCTCACCACCTCATCCACGGTGAGCGGCGGCTTCTGCGCGTCAACCGCTGCGGCAGGGTCCGCTTGCTGCGCCGAAGCAGCCGGCGCCCCCAGCGACGCCATGGCCAACGCGGCACAGAGAAGGCTCAAAGTGAGCGATAAGAACAACAAAAAATCGCCTGCCCGCTTACGCATTCCATCCCTCCGGTTCTGCCGGAATGTTACTTGGTTGAGATGCGAGGCGGCAACCGTCGGCTGCGGCCGGATCGTCAGGCCGTCGGGCGAAATCGCCCCGCCAGCGAATCCAACGAGAGCGCGTTGTAATCGCGACAAAAGAGCAGCAGGAAATAGGCGATCGAATAGATCATCTGTATTCCCACGGTCGGCCAATCGCTTCGCAGCCCCGTCCCGAAGATGAGGCAGACCATCAGCAAGCCGCCTGCAACCAGCGCCCATCGAGTGAACAGACCTAACGTGAGAAGCACGCCCACTGCAGCCTCGATGAAAGGCACCGCCAGCAAAAACCCGTAAACCGCCCAATGCGGCAGCGGCGTGGCTGCGAACATCTGCGCCGTTTTCGAAGCGAACCCGCCTGCCCCCGGCCCAAAGATTCGTCCAAATCCGTGAATCAGAATGTTGATTCCCAGAGCCAGCCGAAAAATACCGTACGCGATCCAGCGGTCGCTAGCCGTCTCGTCTCTCGGCATGAAAATCCCCCAAGCATGGGACTCCCTTCAGGCGCAATCGGATTCATCAGATGGAAATCGCGTGGGCGCGCGAGATGAGCCTTTATGGTGGGAGCGACTACGAATTCTTCTTCAGATCGGCGAGGACGAGCTTGGCGACTTCCTTCAGCGTATCGAACACGCCCTGCCCCGTGACGGCGACAGCTTCGAGCGCGGGCTCGCCTTTCACGTTGAGCTGCTTTTTCAATTCATCGCAGGGAAGAATATTCGGCAGATCGCGTTTGTTGAGCTGCAGGACGTAGGGAATCGTATCGAAATCGAGCTTGTGATCTTTCAGGTGCTCGCGCAGGTTGTCGAGCGTTTCGAGGTTGGCGTCGAGCCGCTCCTCCTGCGAATCGGCGACGAACACTACGCCATCCGCGCCCTTCAGAATCAGCCGCCGGCTGGCCTCGTAGAACACCTGTCCCGGAACGGTATAGAGGTGAAAACGCGTCTTGAATCCGCGCACGGTGCCCAAATCCAAGGGGAGAAAATCAAAGAAAAGCGTGCGATCGGTCTCGGTGGCGAGCGAGACCATCTTGCCTTTCTGGCTCGTCCCCGTATGCTCGTAGATCCACTGCAGATTCGCGGTCTTCCCGCCTAGGCCGGGACCGTAATACACAAGCTTGCAGTTAATCTCGCGAGCGGGAAAGTTAATAAACGGCACAATTTCCTCAGATTTGGGTAGCGGTTTACTTATAGCATAGGCCCCGGCCCTCGCCAACGCGCTGCCTTCGCCTATGATTCGCAACTGACAATGAAGGGCAAGCCAGCCCCACCCATCCGGGCCGCTTGCCCGGAAGCGCTTCAAAACACGCCATTTCTCAGTGCCACTCTTTGACGACGGAAAGCGGCCAAGCGATGGCGAGGCCTCAATCCTGCTTCAACTCGGTTGTGATCAGGATGATTTCGACGCTGCCGACGTTCTCAACCGAGTGGGGCGGCAGCGGCCCCACCCATTGAACCATCGGCTCAGTCGGCGGCGGCCCCACCGTGCGGCTATCGAAGAGCAGATTGCCCTCGCCGTCGCGCCGGATGAAATCGCTCTGCTTCGCGACATAGATCGCGCTGGGCCAACGGTGCGTGTGCACCGGCGTCGTCTCGCCCGGCGGAATGCGCACTTCGAGCAATCGCACGCGCTCATTCTCAAATAGCAGCTTGTGGTATTTCGGCGCTGCGATCACCGCATCGAGCGAATCCGGCCAGGCCCATTCCTGCGAATCCTTACTCACGCAATCTCCTGAATTCACAATTTTTGTGATTATCCACCGGCATTTTACATTGGCACGCCCTGCAATCAGCAGCCAGAATCTGCGAGCGGCTCCGTTGTTCCAACCGCATGATACTATCCCGAAATTCGGCTGGACCAGGAGATCGTAAAGCCCGCCGGGTCCAAGGTGTGAATGTAGCGCCGCGGCCTTCAGCGCGGCATCTTTCTTTCGGCGCACCGACGAAATACGGCACCGCCGCAGATCGGAGAACAACATGCGCACAAAACTTGCCGCGCTCGCCGCACTTGTCGCCCTGGCTGGCCCAATCGCATCGCCCCAGCGTGTGAATCAGGCGCTGTGCCTCTGCAAGTTTGTCGCCCCTGTGTATTCGCCAATAGCGCGTCAAGCAAGAATGCAAGGCGCTGTTCGAGTGGAAGTGAGTGTGGACTCGGAGGGCGTGCCGGGCGATGTGACTGCGATGGAGGGCCACCCGATTCTGCGAGAGTACGCGGTCGAAGCGATCAAGCAGTGGCGCTTCTGCTCCCAGGGAAAATCACCCCGAAAAATATCCCTGACCTTCAAGTTCAAGCTTGAGGGCACGACAAGTGACTGGGCTCCCACGTATGTGGCGTTCGATCCGTCCGGAGAGATTGAGATAACGACGGCTGCGGTTAAACCCACGATGCAACGCTGACGATGTGGAGCGGCGCTCGAGCGATGAGGCAGCCGCGATGCGTTTAGCCCGGCAGGGGAATGATATGAAAGAACACCCTTCGGCTCGGACCGAAAGGAGTACTCGAGGCAGGCTTCAGCGGCTACGACGGACCGAAGATTTTGCGACACGGATCAACTTGCGGAGCGCTCTGTTGACCGACTGGTCGTCCGGAAAATGGGAGGCGACCTCAGGCGAAAGGAGCACGAGGTTTGTGCCCGCTTTATAGCGCGCAACATACTTGCCGCGCACACCGCCCTCCAGTTTGGATAAGTCGTACTCCCGGCGCAGATCGTCGGGCCGCCGCCGCTTCTCAGTTTTCTTCTTCATAATCTTTTCGCTCGCGCGCTGTCGCTTTCCGTGCGCTGATGATTCGGATGCTCTGATCACGATCGGCGTGAGCTACGAGCAGGAGCTGACGCGAATCTGATAGACCAACCGTGATAAACCGGCGCTCCGAGACCGAGTGGTCCGGGTCAAAGTAGGTCATCGCTAGAGGGTCGCCGAAAACCGTCGCGGCCTCGTGAAATGAGACGCCATGTTTCCGGCGGTTTTGCGTCGCCTTGCCCGGGTCCCATTCGAAATTCACGCCGTCATCATTATCCCGCCATTCAAAATCTAATAGTGAATCTTTTTGGCCATACGGTCGCGGGGAGCCAACGCTGATTTGCGCGTTAAGGTGGTGGGCTTTAGTCGAGCCCCGCGCCGAACCGCAGCCACCTGATCTGCGGTTCAGCGCGGATCTCCTATCGTTCACTATGAAATCGGGGTGCACACCGACTTCACTTCGGTGTACAGCTCGAGCATCTCCTTCCCCATCTCGCGGCCCCATCCGGATTGCTTGTATCCGCCGAATGGCATCGCCGAATCGAGAACGCCGTAGCAGTTGATCCAAACAGTTCCCGCGCGGAGCGCCGCCGCAGTGCGATGCGCCTTCTTGATGTCGCGCGTCCAGACGGCGGCCGCCAATCCGTAAGGCGTGTTGTTGGCCTTGGCGATCAAATCGTCCACGTCGCTGAACGGCATCACCGTCACCACGGGCCCGAAAATTTCCTCGCGCACCACCTTCATCTTTTCGTTGGTGTTGACGAGCACCGTCGGCTTCACGAAGTAGCCCTTCTCGCCATGACGGCTACCGCCCGTCACCGCCTTCGCGCCTTCCGAGAATCCGGATTCCAGATAGCTGCAAACCCGGTTCATCTGCTCCTCGGAAACGACCGGCCCCATGTCGCTGGTGGATTCCATGCCGGGACCGACGCGAATCTTAGATGCAAGCTGCGAGACGCCGTCGACCACCTTGTCGAACTGCTTGTCTTCGACGTAAAGCCGCGAGCCCGCGCAACATACCTGCCCCTGATTGAAGAAAATCGCGTTCGCGGCGCCGGGAATCGCGCTTTCGATCTCAGCGTCATGGAAAACGATGTTCGGCGATTTCCCGCCGAGCTCGAGCGACACTTTCTTCAAATTGCCGGCCGCCGCGTGGACGATCAGCTTGCCTACTTCGGTCGAGCCGGTGAAAGCGATTTTGTCGACATTTGGATGCGCCGCCAGCGCCGCGCCCGCCGTCTCGCCGTAGCCCGTGATGATGTTGACGACGCCGTCGGGAATTCCGGCTTCCTGGATCAATTCGCCCAGCATCAAAGCCGTCAGCGGCGTCTGCTCGGCCGGTTTCAGTACCACGGTGCAGCCGGTCGCCAGCGCCGGCGCCAGCTTCAGCGTCGCCATGATCATCGGGAAATTCCACGGAATGATCTGGCCGACGACGCCGATCGGCTCGCGCAGCGTGTACGCCAGGAATTTCGCGCCGTGCGCCGAAATCGGAATCGTGCTGCCCTCGACTTTCGTGGCCCAGCCGGCGTAGTAGCGCAACTGGTCGATCGAAGTCGGAATATCGACCATCCGCGTGAGCCCGAGCGGCTTGCCCTGGTCGAGGCATTCGAGCTGCGCGAATTCCTCGAGGCGCTTTTCGAGCAGGTCCGCGAGCTTCCAGATCACGCGCCCGCGTTCGGACGGCGTGATATTCCGCCACGGTCCTTTGTCGAACGCGGCGCGTGCAGCCGCGACGGCGCGGTCGACATCTTCCTTGTCGCCCTCGGCCACGTGCGCCAGCACTTCGCCGGTCGCCGGATTGTAGGTGGGGAACGTCTTCCCCGATGCGGCGTCCACCCATTTTCCGTTGATCAACATCTGCCGCTTTTTCGCGACGTACTTGCTCACATTCTCATCGACTGGAATTGCCTGCGTTGCAGTAGCCATTTTCCTCTCCTTCCGTTTGCCCCCGAGGCGCATCTTAGACCCAAACTCTAGCGATTGAATAGCCCAATGTAGACGGCGCTGCCGAGCACGTGCCCCTTCACCGCATCTTCGATCTGCTCGCGCGTGGCGCCTTGGGGCAGGTCGAGTTTTTGATCCAATGCCAGCAGCTCGAAGGTGTAATGGTGCGGCGCTCCCGGTGGCGCGCAAGGTCCCTGATAGCCGGCCTTGCCCGTGATATTCGTCCCTTGCAGCGTGCCATCCGGCAGCGGCGCTCCCGGCGGAATGTCCTCGCCGAGCGCTGTGGCGCCGCCAGGAATGTTGAAGATGATCCAGTGCGTCACATCCGTCGGAGCTTTCGGCACATGCGCGTCGGGATCGTGCAGAATCAGGACGAAACTCTCGGTCCCTTTCGGCTCGTTCGTCCAGCCGATCATGGGCGAGACGCCCGTCGAAATATTGCGCGGACCGCTCGGCGGAGGATTCGTCGCCGCGCACGTGTATTTCGTCGGAATCCTGCTCAAGTCGGCGAACGACGAACTCCACATCACGAGCGACGGCGGCGGCCCGGCTGGCCGCGGCGGCGCCTCCTGCGCCCGTGCGCCGAGGCTCAGGCACAAAACCACAGTGGCCCCCAGAGTCATGCGAACCACATTGCTCATGATTTCTCCTCCCATGAATACCCGTATTAGCGGTCAGCCGGGCGCGATGGCGCCGTGGCTAACGCCCACCAAATATACGCCCACCACGCAAGGCGCGTGTACTCAGACCCTAAATTTTGGATTTGGACTACGAGCGCGCCCAGGGCAGAGTGGAATTCGCCAGCGATATTTGCCCGCGCAGCAGAAGAAAGATGTAAGCGCCGAGGCAGAATTTTCCGAAGAGCAGCATCGAAAACGCCGCCACCAGAAACGCCTCGAAAACCCACGCGGTGACGTTCCAGCCTTGCAGTAGCGCCACGCCCACAACCAGCGTGAACGCAGCCGCGATCGCCTGCGCAAACCGCCGCGGTCCGGGCGCGGGAACGAGCGGGGCGCGCCCGCGCGGCGCGGCAAACGCGCGGTTGTAAAACGCCTCGAACGGATTCAGGCTCGGCGCGATCACGTTCCACCACAGCACGGCTGAAAGCGCAAAGAAAAGCGCCGTTGAATAAAGGATCAGATCCGTTGCACCACGCATGTAGCCCGCGACATGCAGGACGATGCCCACGACAATGAGACTCCCCACGATCCGCGGCTGAAAATAGAGCCCTTCGAAGTGCATGTCGCAGAGCGCCGACGGCTCATCGGCGAATCCCTGCTGCTTCATGAAATTTCGTATTGCGGGCGACGCCATCGCAGAACCTCTCACATTAAGAATAGCGAATTCGCCATAAAGCGAAAAGCCCCACCCTTCCGAGTGCACCGGAAGGATGGGGCTTCCTGAAAAAAATATCCAAACTATGAAATCGGCGTGCAGACCGATTTCACTTCCGTGTACATCTCGAGCACTTCGTGTCCCATTTCGCGGCCCCAGCCCGATTGCTTGTATCCGCCGAAAGGCAGAGCGGCGTCGAAGACGTTGTAGCAATTGATCCATACGGTGCCGGCGCGGAGAGCCGCGGCGGTGCGGTGGGCCTTCTTGATGTCGCGCGTCCAGACGCCGGCGGCCAAGCCGTATTCGGTATTGTTGGCCTTGGCGACGAGATCGTCGACGTCCTTGAACGGTATGGCGGTGACGACGGGGCCGAATATCTCCTCGCGCACCACTTTCATATTTTCATTCGTGTTGACGAGCACGGTCGGCTTGACGAAGTAGCCTTTGTTGCCCTGCCGGCTGCCTCCCGTCGTCGCCTTCGCGCCCTCCGAGAGCCCGGATTCGAGATAGCCGCAAACGCGATTGAGCTGCTCTTCGGAAACGAGCGGCCCCATCTCGGTCGTCGACTCCATGCCGGGACCCACCTTGATCTTCGACGCGATCTGCGACACGCCGTCGACCACCTTGTCGAATTGCTTGTTCTCGACATAGAGCCGCGAGCCCGCGCAGCAGCACTGGCCGTGGTTGAAGAAGATGGCCATCGCGGCGCCGGGAATGGTGTTGTCGATGTCGGCGTCGTCGAAGACGATATTCGGCGACTTGCCGCCGAGCTCGAGCGATACCTTTTTCAGATTGCCGGCGGCTGCGTGCACGATCAGCTTGCCGACTTCCGTCGATCCGGTGAATGCGATCTTATCGACATCGTGATGCGCGGCAAGCGCCGCGCCGGCGGTCTCGCCGTATCCCGGAACGATATTCACCACGCCCTCGGGGATGCCGGCTTCCTGAATGAGTTCGCCGAGGCGCAGGGCCGTGAGCGGCGTCTGCTCGGCGGGCTTCAGGACCACGCAACATCCGGCCGCGAGCGCCGGGCCGAGCTTCCAGGCCGCCATCAACAGCGGGAAATTCCACGGGACGATCTGGCCGACGACGCCTACCGGTTCGCGCAGCGTATAGGCGAGAAATTTCGCACCGTGAGCGGAGATGGGAATCGTGTTGCCTTCGATTTTCGTCGCCCAGCCGGCCATGTAATGGAAGAGGTCGGCGCTAAGCGGGACGTCCGCAACGCGCGCGACGGTGACGGGCTTGCCGTTGTCGAGCGATTCGAGCTGCGCGAATTCTTCGTTGTTGCGGTCGATGAGGTCGCCGAGCTTCCAGATCAGGCGGCCGCGCTCGGAGGGAGTCATCTTGCGCCATGGGCCCGTTTCGAAAGCGGCGCGAGCGGCGGATACGGCGCGATTGATATCTTCTTTGTCGCCTTCGGCGATCTGCGCGAGCACTTCGCCGGTTGCCGGATTGTAGGTTGGAAACGTCTTGCCGGAAGCGGAATTCACCCACTTGCCGTTGATGAGCATCTGGCGAGGCTTCGAAACATAGCGCGATACATTCTGGTCGAGCGGAATCGTTTGTGTAGCAGTGGCCATCTCTTTCCTCCTCTAGCTCAAATGAAAGTCTTCACATTTGGGGTTGTGGAACCGGCGAACTTCGACGAAGGGTGCGGCGAGCGCCGATTCTGGTTCTTTCGGTCGATGCTGGGCTGCGAAATCATTCGCATACCGTCGTAGGATGCAACTTTCTGCGGAGAGGAGAACCGGCGAAGCCAAACCCTAGCTTCGCGCCGGCACGCCCGGCACATGCCAGGCACCGCGTATGCTACGCCCGTGCGCCCCGGCGTTGCAATAGGCCGCTGAAACGCTTGCCCAAGCCGCCCGAATCCCCCGGAATGCGACTGGTTCGCACATAAAAGCGAGGAATTTTTCGCTTGGCGATCGGGCGTATCTTCGGATTCTGCGGCTTCACAAGTCGATGACGATGTCGCCGGCCGGTTGCGAGCAGCAGACAAGGAGATTGCCATCGGCGGGCTTATCGAGCGGCTGCGGATTGTAGACGACCGAGCCTGAAACCAAACCACTTTCGCAATTGTGGCACACGCCGCTGCGGCACGCCCAGCGAACCGGGACGTCGCAGGCCTCGGCCAGCTCCAGGATGTTCTGCCAGGCGGACGCATTCCAGCGCGCGGCGATGCCGCTGCGCGCGAACGATACAAGCGGGCCGGCGCCGGCATCGCCCGCGGGCAGATGCGGCGCTCGCGCGACCGCGCCGACGACACCGGGAGTGAGCGATTCGCCGCCATTGAAAATTTCAACGTGAATCCGCTCCGGCGCTACACCGAATGACGCGAGCGCCTCTTTCATGTCTGCCATGAAGCGGGCCGGGCCGCAGAGGTAGACATCGGCGTCTCGCGGGACGCCGACTGCATCGAACACGGCTCGCGACAGGCGGCCGGCAACGTCGAAATCCTCGCCGCTCTTATCGCGCGGACCCGGCCGGCTGTAACACACGTAGCTGCGGCCATGCGCGAGCGCAGGCATGAGACCGCGGACTTCGGCGGCGAAGGGATGATGATCCCGATCGCGGGCCGCGTGCAGCCACAAGACGGGCCGCGCGGAGCGGGCAGCCGCGAGCGCGTGCAACATCGCGAGAACAGGCGTGGCGCCGATCCCCGCGCTGAGCAGCACGACCGGCTGCGCTCCCAGCGCGAGGACAAAGCTTCCGCGCGGCGAACTGACGTCGAGGGCGTCGCCCACTCGAACGTGGCCGCTCAGGTACGCTCCGGCCGCGCCGTTTGGCTCGATCTTCACGCTGATCCGGTAGCGCTCGCTCGAGAGAGGACCCGAGAGCGAATAGCTGCGAAAAATCGGCGGGCCGGACGCCTGGGGCCGAAGACGCAGGACGATGTACTGGCCGGGCAGCGGGGACTCGAGCGGACGATCGTCGCTGCCGAGCAACGTGAGGGAGAGTACGTCGGCAGATTCGCGATCGATCGCAGCGACCACGAGCGGGCGAAATCCCGGCGGCGCCGGATGCGCGGCCGCTGCCGGAGCGAGGCCCGCATTGCCGCTGGCCGCGCCCGCCTTCTGGCTCTGCAGCAACGCCTGAAACGACGAGCGCCATCCGGGCGAAAGCGCCTCGATCCGCAGCGCGCGCTCGAGCCGGTCGGGCGGATGATTGGGCGAATAGAGGAGCGCGTTAATTTCCGCGACGGTCATTCGCTCCTGCGCCTCGCCGACCTTTACGATTTCGTCTCCGGCGCCGACTTCGCCTTCCTCGAGGACGCGGAAATAGAAGCCCGGTAGCCCGCTCGAGGTGAGCAGGGCCGGCATCGCCGGCTCGTTCATTCGAATGCCGACGCGATAGCAGGTGACGCGAGGCTGAGAAACTTCGAAGAGCGCGTCGCCGATGCGATAACGATCGCCGATG
>Ga0335074_10015184_pt1 | contig 10812 bp, 11 predicted proteins | sample Lox_Sample_23_FD_206715 | JGI IMG/M metagenome (GOLD analysis project Ga0335074, IMG submission 206715) | Soil microbial communities from Loxahatchee National Wildlife Refuge, Florida, United States - Lox_Sample_2.3 | ecosystem: Environmental > Terrestrial > Soil > Wetlands | place: USA... | reverse complement strand
AGGACATAGATTCCTCGCTTGCGGCGATGATGGGAGAAATCGGCCTGTCGGGCTGGGCCAATATCGTCGCCGCGATCAAGCTCGCGCGGACCAACGGCTACGGCGCCGGCGATGCGATCGTGACGGTCGCGACCGACGGCGCACGCCTCTATCGCACCGAGGCCGAGGCCGCGCGGCGCAAGTTCTTCGCTAGCGGGTTTGGCGCGAAAGACGCCGCAAAGGTCCTGGAGACCTGCCTCGCCGGCGCTTCGAGCGAGAATGTGCTGCTGCTCGGGGATTCCGAGCGGCGCCGCATCTTCAACCTCGGATATTACACCTGGGTCGAGCAGCAGGGCGTCACGGTCGAGGATTTCGACCGTCGCAGGGACCAAAGCTTCTGGCGGGGCGTCGCCGGCTCCGCGCCCGAATGGGATCGCCTCATAACCGAGTTCAACAATGAGGCTGGAATCGACTGACTCGCGCCGCGGCGGCCGCGAGAGGAGGATGGAGTGAGGGGATATGAGGCGCAACCCTACGCGAGGCTGCGCGAAAATCTGGCGCGACGCGACCGAAGCCTGCGCGAGAAGGTCATGTCGCTCTCGGAGGCCGCCTCCTTCGTGCAGGACGGCATGACGGTCGGCGTCGGCGGCTCAACCATGTCGCGCACGCCGATGGCGATGATCTGGGAGCTCATCCGCCAGAGCCGCAGGCGTCTCACCGTTGCGCGTTCCATTGTTTCGACCGACGGCGATCTTTTCATCGGCTCCGGCGTCGCCGACGAGATCGTGACGAGCTGGTTTGCTCAAGGGATTCTCTGGGGCCTGTCGAAGGTCATGCGGCGCCACATCGAAAGCGGCGAGAAGCGCTTCCAGGAATGGAGCCATATGGCGATCGGCATGCGCTTTCGCGCCGGCGCGATGGGCGTTCCGTTCATGCCGATCCGCTCCATGCTGGGCTCCGACGTCCTCAAGCTCAGGCCGGAGGCGAAGGAGATCGACTGTCCCTTCACCGGCGAGAAGCTTTTGCTCGTGCCGGCGCTCAACCCGGACGTCGCGCTCATCCATGTCCAGCGCTGCGATCCTTACGGCAACGCGCAGATCGACGGGCTGCAATTCATGGACATCGATCTTGCGATGGCGGCCAACGGCGTCATCATCACAACCGAGCGCATCGTATCGAACGACCAGATTCGCCGCGCACCCGATCAAACGAAGATTCCCTTCTTCTGCGTGGACGCCGTGGTCGAAGCGCCCTATGGCGCCGCGCCGCATGAATGCTACGGCCTTTACGAGCCGATGATGCGCCACATGGAAAGCTATGTGGCCAGCGTGAACGCCGATCCCGTGCGCGGCATGCGCGAGTATCTCGACCGCTACGTGCTGGCGCCGAAGTCCTGGCCCGAGTTCCTGACGCTGATCGGGATGGAGGAGGTTTTGGAGGCTACGAGCCGCGGCCGGAGCATCTACAATGACTGAGGGCCTGCGCCATACGGCGTCCGAAATGCTGGCCGTTCTCGCCGCGCGCCAGCTCAAGGACGGGCAGGTCGTGTTCGCAGGCGTGGGCGTGCCGCTGCTCGCCGCCACGCTTGCCCAGCGGCTCAACTGCCCGGGGCTCACCATCCTGTTCGAGGGCGGAGTGATCGGCGCCTTCGTCGAGCCGGGCAGGCTCCCGCCATCGACCAACGATCAGCGCTGCACGAAGCGCGCCAATATGGTTCTCGGCAGCGCCGAAGTGCTGTTGCTGCTCCAGCGCGGCTATGTCGACATCGGTTTCATGGGCGGCGCGCAGATCGATCAGTATGGCAATCTGAACTCGTCGTTCATCGGAGACCCCGCGGCCCCGAAGACGCGACTGCCGGGAACTGGCGGCGGAAACGACATTTCGAGCCTGACCAACATGATCGTCGCAATGAAGCATGAGAAGCGGCGTTTCGTGGAGAAGGTCGATTTCGTCACCAGCCCAGGTTTCCTGCGCGGACGCCGCACTCGCGCCGAGAGCGGCCTCGTCGCAGGCGGAATGTTTCGCGTCATCACCGAGCTCGCGGTGTTCGGCTTCGACGACGAGTCGCGCCGAATGGCGGTGATCGCACTCAATCCCGGCGTCAGTCGCGAGGAGGTTCAGGACAATACCGGCTTCCGCCTCGACTTTCACGACCGCGTCGCCGTCACCGAACCGCCGTCAACCCATGAGCTTGAGACGCTGAGGCTTCTCGACCCCGAGCGCCTTTTCACCTCCTGAAGCCGAGCAGCGAGAGAATGAGAGCATGAAGAGCCTCGCCAATACGTTCGGGATCGCGGCGCGCAATTTCACCGCCCATCCCGAGATGCCGAACGCGAGGGAACTCGTCGACTATGGCGTCAAGGTCGAGCGACTCGGATACGATTCTATCTGGGTGTGGGATCACATGCTGCTCGGCGTCGAGCCGAACTTCCCGATCCTCGATTCGCTGACCGTGCTGACCGCGATCGCGGCGAAGACCGAACGCATCAAGCTCGGGACCGGGATTCTCGTGCTGCCGCTGCGCAATCCGGTGGTTCTCGCAAAACAGCTCTCGAGCATGGACCAGCTTTCGGAAGGGCGCATGATCATGGGGCTCGCGTCGGGCTGGTACAAGCGGGAGTTCGACGCCTGCGGCGTTCCGTACGACAAGCGCGGCAAGCTGATGGACGAGAACCTCGAGATCATGAACCGCCTGTTCACCGAAGAGAAGGTGAGCGGTAAATACATGCGCCACGACATCTCGGCCGCCGTCATGTATCCCAAGCCCTATCAGAAGCCGCGCATGCCGATCCTCATTGGCGGTTATGTGGACAGGGTGCTGCAACGCGCGGCGACCGCAGGGGACGGCTGGCTCACCTATTTCTATCGGCCCGAGGCGTTCAAGAAATCCTGGGACAAGATCCGGGCTTTCGCGCGCGAGGGCGGCAAGGGTCCCGATGCGCTGGTCAACGCCGCGCAACTCCCGATCATGGTTGGCCCCTCGCGCGCCGCGATCGAAGCGGAGATGATGGACTGGCTGAACAAGGAATGGGACTTCCCGGCCCACAGCGATTGCTCCCGCGACAGCGCGATCATTGGAACGGCCGACGAATGCGTCGCGCAATTGCGAGAACACATGGCGGTCGGGGTGCAGAAGATCATCTTCGTGCCGTACAAGTACCAGGCCGATCAGGTTGAAATCATCGCGCGCGAGATCGTACCCCGGCTTAAGGTCGCTTGAGGCGCTGCATCAGGAGATATATTCATGACAGACGCCAACCGAAAGAAGATCCTCGCAGGAATCGACGCGAACAAGGAAGGCGCGATCGCCTTTTTGCAAAAGATGGTCTCGATCCCGAGTGTGACTGGCGATGAGGCGGCGATCCAGACATTCGTCTCCGACCACATGAGATCGATCGGCCTTTCGGTCGACATGTGGGAGACGGACTGGGAGGAATTGAAGAAGCATCCGGGCTATCGCCCGGTCGACCGCGGCTATGCGGGGCGTCCCAACATGGTAGGCACGCTCAAGGGGACCGGCGGCGGGCGGTCGCTCATCTTGAACGGTCACACCGACGTCATCCCGGTCGGCAAAGGCGAGGGATGGAGCGACGATCCTTGGTCAGCGAAAATCAAGAATGGCCGGATCTACGGTCGCGGCTCCTGTGACATGAAGAGCGGCGTCGCGAGTCATATCCTTGCCGTCGAATATCTGAAGAAGCTCGGGTTTACCCCCAAGGGGGACGTGATGATCAACGTGGTCATCGACGAAGAAGTGAGCGGCCATGGCACGCTCGACACCGTCATCCGCGGCTATCATGCGGATGCGGGCATTTCCGGCGAGACCAGCGATCTCGCGGTGCAGCCGGCGTGCATCGGCCGGATCTGGTTCGAGATCGAGATCCATGGGAAACCGGCCGGCATCCAGCAGCGCTATCTTGGGGTCAGCGGCATCGATCTCGGCAACACGATCACCAGAGCCGTCGCCGAGCTCGAGGCAATCCGGATCGCGACCGTCACGCACCCGCTCTATCCGAGCGCGATCGATTCGCTTCCCTGCATCGTCGGCAGTTTCCAGGCTGGCGGCTACCCAAGCGCCTTCCCCGCCAACTGTCTGCTCAAGGGCAGCATCGGGACCGTGCCCGGAGAAGACCACGAAGGCGTCAAGCGGAGCCTCGTTGAAAAAGTGGCCAAGGCGGCCGAGGGCGACCCGTGGATGAAGGATCACCCGCCGGTCGTGCGCTTTGTCGGCTACGATGCGCAGGCGTCGGAAATTCCACGCAGCCATCCAATCGTCGAGACGGTCTCGCGCTGTTATGCCGAGGTTACCGGCAAAGAACCGGTCATCAGCGGACGACAGGGCGCCGCTGATACGCGCTTCCTCAATCTCTATGGCAAGACGCCAACGGTCATTTTCGGGCCGGGGTCGACAGCGGTGATGCATGCCGACGACGAATGGGTCTCGATCGACGACTACATGACCGCGATCAAGGTGATGGCGCTCAGCATCTACGACTGGTGCAACGCCGAGCATCTGCGTTGAGATCATGACGACCAGCGATGGCGAAGGCGTCGGCGCTTCGGTCAAGCGCAAGGAGGACGACCGTTTCCTGCGCGGACGGGGCCAGTATGTCGGCGATATCCGCCTTGCCGGCATGAAAGATGTCGCCTTCGTCCGCTCGCCGCTCGCCCATGCAAGACTGAACGCTGTCCACATTCCCGAGGCGAGTCGCGGCAAGGCGTTCACCGCCGCGGACCTTGTCGGCGTGAAGCCGATCGTCGCCGTGTCCGGCCTTGCGGGATTCAAAGCGTCCGAGCAGCCGGCGCTCGCCAGTGAGAAGGTGCGCCAGGTCGGCGAGCTCATCGCCATGTGCGTCGGGCGGACCAGAGCCGAGGCTGAAGATGTCGCCGCCAGCGTCGAGGTCGATCTCGAGGAGCTGCCAGCGGTGCATGACATGCTTGCGGCGCGCGCGCCGGACGCGCCGCTCCTGCATGAGCATTGGGGCGACAACACGTTCCTCGAGACCTTCGTCGACGTCAACATCGAAGCGGCATTCGACGCGCCGATCAAGATCACGCGGGAGATCTCCACCGCCCGCCAATGCATGGCCCCGATCGAGGGCCGGGGCACGGTCGCTGCTTGGGACAGCCGCGCGGACCAGCTCGTTTTGTACACGGGCAGCCAGATGCCGCATATCGTGCGAACCGGCCTTGCGGAATGCTTGGGGCTGATGCAAACCTCGGATGGCTCGCTATGCGCTGCGGCCATCCGGTGCGTTGGCTCGAGGATCGGCGCGAGCACCTGACGGCGAGCGCCAATTGCCGCGAGCATCATTACCGCATCACCGTCTACGCCGACCGCGACGGAAGTTTGCGCGGCGTCGATTGTGAGGCGACCGTGGATTCGGGCGCCTATTCCTCCTATCCCTTCTCAGCTTGCCTTGAGGCGGCGCAGGTCGCGAGCATCTTGCCGGGGCCATACGATTTTCCAGCCTATCGCTGCCGCACCTGGTCGGTTGCGACCAACAAATGTCCAATCCTTCCCTACCGCGGCGTCGCAAGGACGGGTGTCTGCTATGCGCTCGAGCTCATGCTCGACCTTGTCGCGCATAAGGCGGGGCTTGAGCCGTTCGAGGTGCGGATGAAAAACCTCGTCCGGCCCGAGCAGATGCCGTTCGACAACATCACGAACAAGCATTTCGATAGCGGCGACTATCCCGAAGCGCTGCGCCGGGCTCTTGCATCGGTCGACCTCAAGGACGTCCGCAAGCGCCAAAAGCGCGGCGAGCCGGATGGACGCCTCGTTGGCGCTGGGCTTGCCGTCTATTGCGAGCAGGGCGCGCACGGCACGTCGGTCTACGCCGGCTGGGGAATACCCATGGTGCCAGGGCATGAGCAGGCTACGGCGCGGATGACCCCGGACGGAGGGCTCGAGCTAAGGGTGGGCGTCCACTCGCATGGGCAGAGCATGGAGACGACGCTCGCACAAACAGCACATGAGATTCTCGGCGTCGAAATCGCCAAGATCAAGCTCGTCCATGGCGATACCGAATACACCCCCTATTCGACCGGGACGTGGGGCTCGCGCGGCGCGGTTATGGCCGGCGGAGCGGTCGCCGCAGCGGCGCGCGAAGTGGCGCGTCTTGCGAAGGCGATCGGAGCGCATCTTCTGCAGACCGACATCGAGCAGGTCGCGCTGCGCGACGGCGCGGTCCATGGGAAATCCGGCAGCGTCACGTTCGCGGAGATCGCTCACACCTGGTATCGGCGCCCGCAGGATCTGCCGGCGTCGGTCGATCCCCGCGGCCTCGAGGCGACGATGGGCTACAAGCCGGGCCGCGACACGGGCACCTTCAGCTATGCCGCCCATATCGCGACGGTCGCAGTCGATCCGGAGACTGGGGAGATCGAGATCCTCGACTACGTGATTGTCGAGGACGGCGGCAGGCTCATCAATCCGATGGTGGTGGAGGGCCAGATCTATGGCGGCTATGCGCAAGGTGTCGGCACGGCTCTCTACGAGGAGATGAAGTTCGACTCTTCCGGCCAGCCGCTGGCTTCGTCCCTCGCCGACTATCTCTTGCCCGGTCCGACGGAAGTTCTCGCGCCGCGGCTGCATCACATGGAGACGCTCTCGCCCTATACGGAATTTGGCGTGAAGGGGCTCGGCGAGGGCGGCGCCATCGCGCCTCCCGCGGCGATCGGCAATGCGGTCAACGACGCCTTGCGGCCTCTCGGCGCCGAACTCCTTCATTCGCCCATGACCCCGCGGCGCGTGCTCGAGGCGATCGCGGCGGCGAGGCGCGAGGAAGCGCCGGTCGCGCTCGAGGAGCCGGGCAAGTGAAGGCGGTCAATTTCGACTACGCGCGTCCGAGAGACATAGAGGCGTCGCTGTCGCTGCTCGCGGAGGACGGGCTTTCCGTCAAGGTCATGGCCGGCAGCCAGTCGCTTGGGCCGATGCTCAACATGCGCCTCGTCCAGCCCGATCTTCTCGTCGATATCACCGGCGTCGAGGAGCTGCGGCAGGTGAAAGAGGAGGCCGACGGAGTTGTCATCGGCGCCTGCATCACCCACTCGGACATTGAAGACGGGCGCGTGAGGGATGTGACCGGCGGCGCGCTGCCGAGCGTGGCGCACGGCATCGCCTATCGCGCGGTCAGGAACCGGGGCACGGTCGGCGGCAGCCTGACCCATGCCGATCCGGCCGCCGACTGGATTTCGATCCTCGCTGCGCTCGGCGCGACGGTGACCCTGCGAGGCCCGAATGGCGCGCGCACGATCCCCGTCGAGGACTATATGCTCGGCGCGCTCGAGCCGGATCTCCGGCCGGGCGAACTGCTCGTTTCGGCGAAAGTTCCCCGCCTCAGCCGCACGGCCCGCTGGGGCTACCACAAGCTCTGCCGGAAGACTGGTGAATTCGCGCATGCGATCGGAGCCTTCGTCGTCGATCCCGAGCGCGGCGTTTGCCGGGCGGTCATCGGGGCGACCGAGTCGCGTCCGATCGTCATCGCCGACGCACGCCCCATCGTCGCGGACGGCGCTCGAGAGCGCTTCGACGGGCGAGTCGCGGACGCGCTCGCGAGTTCAGCCGGCATGAGCGATCCGCTGGACCGGCAGACGCATGTCGTCGCCTTGCGGCGCGCGGTGGAGCGGGCTGCGTATCGATGAGCAAGGTCAGGCTGACGGTCAATGGCGCCGCGCTTAGCGCCGACGTCGAGCCGCGCACGCATCTCGCCGACGTGTTGCGCGAGACGCTGAACCTCACCGGTACGCATATCGGCTGCGAGCACGGCGTCTGTGGCGCCTGCACGCTGCTCGTCGACGACATGCCGATACGCTCTTGCATCACCTTCGCCGTCGCTTGCGACAACGCTGCGGTCACCACCATTGAGGGCCTCGACGAAGACGAGATCGCGCGCGAGCTGAGGGCGGCCTTCACCGCTCATCATGCGCTGCAATGCGGTTATTGCACCCCCGGCATGATCGTATCCGCGCGCGACATCGTGCTGCGCATGGAGGCGCCAAGCGAGCGCGACATCCGGGTCGCGATGAGCGGCAATCTCTGCCGCTGCACGGGTTATGTCGGCGTCGTACGCGCGACCCAGAGCGTCATCGCCGGCCGTCGCGCGCGCGGCGCCGCCGCCGTCCCCGGAGGCCATCGCGACCGGCTGGGTCCAGCGGGATCGGGGCGCGCCGCCGCGCTTGTCGCACCCGTCGCCGCCGCGGGCGTTCGCGCCGCCCCGCGAGTCGCTTCAGGAACGGCCGCGCGCCTTGAAAGTGACTGGAAGCCGCAGGTCGAATTCCGGCAAAGCTTCGTCAGCGCTCATCCGGTTGAAAAGGTATGGGCCTTCTTCGGCCGGGTCGAAGATGTGGCGGCCTGTCTGCCTGGCGCTTCGCTTGATGGCGGCGAGAACGACGGCGCCGTCACCGGCAAGATCAAGGTGAAGGTCGGCCCGGTCTCGGCCGAGTTCCGTGGCGTCGCGCACATCACGCGCGACGACGAGACCCGTCGCGGTAGAATCCTGGGTTCCGGCCGCGACGCGCGCAGCAACTCCGAGACCCGCGGCATGATCGCGTATTCCGTCAAGCCTGACGAGCGCGCCGCCGGCTCCCGCGTCGACGTCGATGTCGGCTACACCCTGACAGGAATGCTCGCTCAGTTCAGCCGCTCGAGCTTGGTCGAGGATCTGGCTCGCCGTCTGACCGCCGCCTTCGCCCAGAATCTCGAGGCCCGCCTTTCCGCCGGGAACGATGTGGCGGATCCGCCTTCTGCGGTCCGCGAGCTCAATGCCGGTTCGCTGATCGCAGCGGCGCTGCTCGCCAGGCTAGTGGACTTCTTCAGGAGAGTCTTCGGCCGCTCGTGACGCGGGGACGCACGGAATACCGAAGGCGGCAAGAGATCCGGAACGCTCGTCGCAGGGAGGAGACCGATGGGGAAATTTTCCTCAATATACGACCGCAGTCGTGTGCCGCTCTATCTTCAGGTCGCCTCGGTGATGCGTCAGCGCATCAATTCGGGCCGCTGGCTTGAAGGGGAGAAAATCTCCACCCTCGAGGAGTTGGAGGAAGAGTTCGGCGTGGCCCGAGTGACCATTCGTCAGGCCGTCGAACTCCTGCGCGCGGAGGGCCTCCTGCAGGCGCAGCAGGGCAGGGGCACTTTCGTTTCCCGCGCGCCGGTCAACAATCGTTGGCTCAACCTCGCGACTGACTTCGATTCTCTGCTCGAGTCGATTCGCAACAACGTGCTGAAGCGCGTGTTCGTTCAGCGCGACGCCGAGCCCCCGGTTCTCAGTCCCGGCGAAGGCGATGCCGCGAAGGCCTATACCTTCCTCAGAAGCGTCCAATTCAACAGCGGCAAGCCTTTTTCGGTCGTCAACTTGCACCTCGATCAGAGCCTGTTCCTGCGCGACAGCAAGCGTTTTACGCGCTCAGCCGCGCTGCCTCGGATCGTCGAGATGGGAGACATCGTCATCACTCACGCGTATCAAAGGTTCACGATCGGTGTCGCAGATCCGGAAACCGCCGACCTGCTCGAGATCGGTCTCGGCGAACCGACGGCCGACTGCCGCCTCGCCGTGATCGACGAGAAGGGCGTTGCGATCTACGTCGCCGATATCCACTACCTCAAGGACTGTTTCGTTTTGCGCAGCGACCTGCTCAAGGGCGTCGCGTCGCCATCGAAGCCATAGGCCTGCGCAGCCCGGCTTGCGGTCAAATAGCCGCTGCCGACGTCCTTGAGCACCGCCTCCCGATCGCGCTCATGCGGATCGCCATAGCCGCCGCCGTTTCCGGTGACGATGCGGATGATGTCGCCCTTGTTGACGATCACGCCGGACGCTAGCGAATAGCGCTCGCGGCCGCCCGAGACGCGGATCACTTCGACGAAGTTGGGCGTCGCTTCCGCTCCGCCGGCGAGCCCCTACGGCGGAACGCGCGATCGCGTGTAGCCGACCGTCATGAAATTGCCGTTGGCGCGCACGCGATAATTGACCTCGATTCCCTTGCCGCCGCGCCAGCGGCCCTCGCCTCCTTGCTCGGGATTGAGACTCAGCCGGTCGACCGCGAGGCCATAGCGGGCTTCCGCGACTTCGGCCGGACAGTTGAACGTCTCGCCGTGAAAACCCGAGAAGATCGCGCTATTGCCGTCTCGGCCCCGCATGGCGCCCCATCCGCCGAGTTGCGGCTCGACGATCGTGTAGTGTCGGCCAGTGTCGGGGTGCGGCCCGCCGATTACCGTGCCGCAAATCGAAGCGAAACCGCCCGCTGGGAGGAGGTCCGGCATATGCGGCGCAAGGCACCGCAGCATCAGATCGAAAACCCGCACCTCGACCTCGAAATAGAAACCGATCGCCGCCGGCTCTTTGGGATCGAAGACCGATCCGGGCCGCGTGATGACCTGCAGGGGCCGGAAGGACCCGCCGTTCGCGGGTCCCGCTGCGGCGCTGAAGGCCTTGAACGCCATTTGCGCGCAGATGATCACCCCGTCGCGGCTGGCGTTGGTCGGACCTCGAACCTGGTCGGGGTTGTAGCTGAGGTCGACGATGAAGGCCTTGTCGGTGATCTCGATGGCGACTTTGAAGACTGAGCCGTCGTCCTGTTCTTCCGCAAGTTCGAAGCGTCCCTTCGGAAGACTTTCGAGCGCCTTGAGCGAGACCTGCTCGCCGTAGTCCATGAAGGACCGGATCGCGGTCTGAAATGTCCCGACGCCGTATTTCCGCACGAGTTCGACGAGGCGTCGCTCACCGATCCGGACGGCCGCGACCCGGACCACAATCGCCTTTGAGAAAGGCCGGAAGCCGCGAATTGGCGGTGAGAATGTCGATGACCGCCTGGTTGGGTCTGCCGGCCTCGACG
>Ga0335074_10015183_pt1 | contig 10812 bp, 10 predicted proteins | sample Lox_Sample_23_FD_206715 | JGI IMG/M metagenome (GOLD analysis project Ga0335074, IMG submission 206715) | Soil microbial communities from Loxahatchee National Wildlife Refuge, Florida, United States - Lox_Sample_2.3 | ecosystem: Environmental > Terrestrial > Soil > Wetlands | place: USA... | reverse complement strand
ATGTCTGCGGGCCTCCGACCCGCCGCAACCTGTCGCGCATTCTGCGTCCGCTCAGGCGCGCGCCGGGTTGGTGGTGGAGAAACAGTAGCGCGCGATCTTCCAGGCGCCGTTCACCTTGCGGAACAGGAACAGCTCCTGGTTCGCCTCGGGGCCTGCGGCGCCGGTCGCGTGGACCTTGGTTGTGCCCGCGGAGTTCGTCCGGGCGAAGCCCCACTCCGGCGCCAGTTGCATCACCTCCTGCACCGAAAACGCCACGGACAGCGTGATGGCCGCGAAGACCGCGTCATATGCGCGCCGCACTGCCTCCGAGCCCACGGCCGACGGGCTGTATTGCGGCATGAAGACGCCGTCTGGCGCGTAGAGCTCCATGACCAACGCCGTGTCCGAGCGGTTCAAGGCGCGCTCGTACTCGGCAAGCAGATCCTTGATGGCTTGTTCGTCTGCGTTCACGGCGAATGCCTCCTCCGCGGGATGTCAGGGAAACGCTGAACGCCGCGCGCTCCGGCGACTAGCCGTGAAATCTGCAAATGCCTTTTCCGAATCCGGGAATACGAGAAACGCACCACGGCCCCGACACGTGCGGATCCCGGCACGGGCGCCGGTGCAGCCGATCGACCCGTGTCGGTGACAGCGGGATCGCCCACCTCGACCGTTCGCAAGCCGCCAGCGCGCCTACCGCGCCTCTGCCATCGCCGCCTTGATCCGTTCCGCGAGCACACTGGCGATCGTGCTCAGTCCGCGCTCGCGGCCGATCAGCATCAGCGTCTGGTTCTGCTGGCGCAGTTCGCGCACGGGCACATAGGCGAGGCGCCCGGCGCGCCGCTCCCACTCGACATCGAATGGCGTGAGAAAGGTGATCGCACGATCCAGCATCGCGGCGTGCCGCATCACCTCGATCGAATTGGTCTCCAGCACCGGCTGCACCGTCACCAGCGCCTGCACGAAGGCGGCATCGAGATGCGGCCGGATCGCCATGCTCTCATCGGCCAGCACCAGCGGATAATCGACGCAGTCGCCGAGCCGCAGCACCGCCCGCCCGGCCAGGGGATGATCCGGCGCCAGCACCGCGCCGAGTTGCGCGCCGGCCGATCCCAGCACGCGCAGCCTCGGTTCGCGCCGGAAATCGAAGCCGAAGCCGAGATCGGCCTCGCCGCTCGCGACGGCGGCGATGATTTCCTGACCCGTCGGCAGCAGCCGGAGATTGAGCTTGACCCGCGGCGAGCCATGCCGGAATTCGGCCGCCACACGCGGTAGCATGTTGGCGGCCAGGCCACTCATGATTGCGAGCGTGATCTCGCCGCGACGCAATCCCTTGAGCTCCTCGATCCGTCCGTGGGTGCGCTCCATCTCCTTCAGTGTCTGGCGCACGTGGCGGATCAGGATCTCGCCCGCAGCGGTCAGCACCAGCTTGCGCGGCAGGCGGTGGAACAGGGGCGTGCCGAGCTCCTGCTCCAGCGCCAGAATCTGCCGGTTGACCGCGGAAGCGGCGACGTTCAGTCGCGCCGCCGCGCGACGGATCGAGCCGACGCGGGCCACCTCGTCGAGGTAGTGCAACAGGCGGCCATGCAACAAACGCGCGTGCTCCCGCTCCGGCCCATGCCCCCATGCGACCGGCCGGCTCCGGGCGTCAAGAGCGATGCCGAAAAGGCAGCGGATCGTGCGCAAATCTGCGCTTCAGGGCGTCGTGCCGCGGGTGCTGAATGCGGCTGCCGTCCGGCACGGGCGGCCCAGCGGATGGAGCCAGATCAATGCCCAGCCTGTCCCGACGCCGCTTCACCCTGACCACCGCCGGCGCCACCCTGCTGCCGCTGCTGGCGGGCCGCGCGGCGTTCGCCGCCCAGCCGATCCGTATCGCCATGCTGCTGCCCGGCTCGATCAATGACGGCGGCTGGGACACGCTCGCCTGGCAGGGGCTGGAAGCGGTCGGGCACGAACCCGGCTTCAAGGTGACCTACACCGAGAACGTGCCGCAGGCGCAGATGGAGCAGGCGATCCGCGGCTACGCCGATGACGGCTACGACCTGATCATCGGCCACAGCTTCGAATACGGCAGCGCTTTCGACGAGATTGCGCCCGACTATCCGAAGACGAAATTCTTCGCCTCCACCTTCAAGCCGGCGGAGAAAGCGCCGGGCAATGTCGAGTTCATCGGCATGGCCTATCTGCAGGCGGCCTATGGCGCCGGCGCGCTGGCAGCGCTGATCTCGATCAAGGGCAAGGCGGTCGGTTTCGTCGGCGGCGGCGACAATCCGACGCAGCAGGGCATGATGCGGGCTTTCATCGCCGGTGCCGAGCACACGCGCGCCGGCATCAAGGGTCTTGGCATCGTCACCGGTGACTACAACAACGCCGCGAAGGGTCGCGAGGCGGCGGCGACGATGATCGGCAACGGCGCCGACGTGATCTGGCACGCCGCCGACGTCACCGGGCTCGGCGCGCTGCAGGGTGCCGCGGCCGCGCATGTCAAGGCGATCGGGTGCTACTCGGACCAGAGCAAGGTGGCACCGAACTGGATCGCCACCAGCTTCGTGCTGAACCTGCCGTGGATGGTCAAGCAGGTGGCCGCCTCGGTGCAAGGCGGGACGTTCAAGGGCGGCACGGAGTGGCATCCGACGGTCGCGCAGATGTGGGTATTCGCCGACGGCGCGAACGGGCAATACGACCCGAAGCTGGTCGAGGCGGCGCAGTGGCAGAAATTCCAGACGATCTGGGGCGCGCTCGATCAGGGCAAGGTCGATGTCGCGAGCATGATCCGGAGCTGAGCACGGTTGCCGGATGAGCGCCGTTCCGCTCGCCGCGCTGCGGGGCATCGTCAAGCGCTTCGGCCCGGTGCTGGCGAACGACCACGTCTCGCTCGATGTGCGGCCGGGCGAGGTCCACGCCATCCTGGGCGAGAACGGCGCCGGCAAGAGCACGGCGATGCAGATCCTGTACGGGCTGTATCGCCCCGACGCCGGCGAGATCCACTGGAATGGCGCGCCGGTTGCGATCGCCGATCCGGCGGATGCGATCGCGCTCGGCATCGGCATGGTGCATCAGGAATTCCTGCTGGTGCCGCCGATGACCGTGACGGAGAACGTGGTGCTCGGGCTGCGGGAGGGACGCGGCCCGATGCTCGATCGGAGCGGCGCCGCGGCGCGGCTTGCCGCGATCGCGGCGCGGCACGGGCTGGCCGTGGACCCGAGCGCGCGCATCGCGTATCTGCCGATCGGCGTGCAGCAGCGCGTGGAGATCCTGAAGCTGCTGTATCGTGACGCCCGGCTGCTGATCCTGGACGAGCCGACCGCCGTTCTCACGCCGCAGGAGAAGGACGCGCTGTTCGCGACGCTGCGCTCGCTCCGGGCGGAGGGTCGCTCGGTCGTGCTGGTCACGCACAAGCTGCACGAGATCATGGCGATTGCCGACCGCGTCACCGTCATGCGCGGCGGCCGGGTGATCGACACGCTCGACGTGGCCGGAACGTCGGAGCGCGACCTGGCCCGGCGCATGGTCGGGCGCGAGGTGGTGCTGCGCGTTGCCCGCACACCCGCGCGTCCCGGCGCGGCGGCCCTGCGAGTGGAAGCCCTGACGGCGCGCGATGCCGCCGGGCGGGCGACGCTGCGGGGCATCGACCTGATGCTGCACGCGGGCGAGATCCTCGGCATCGCCGGGGTGGAGGGGAATGGCCAGTCGGAACTCGCCGAAGCACTACTGGGCCTGTTGCCGGTGACCGGTGGACGCATCCTGCTCGGCAGGGAGGACATCACGCGCCGCCCGGTCGCGGCGCGGCGGGCGCGCGGCATGGGATTCATTCCGGCGGACCGGCGCGGCACCGGCTCGATCACCGCGCTCTCGGTCGCCGCCAATGCCGTGCTCGGCGAGCAGCGGCGGCACACGCGCGCCGGCGGGATGCTGCTCGACCGGGGCGCGATCGTCGCGACGGCGCGGGAGATCGTGGCGCATTTCGGCGTGCGCACACCGAATGTCGCGCTTCCTGCCGGCAAGCTCTCCGGCGGCAATCTGCAGAAACTGGTTCTGGGCCGCGAGGTGCGTCGCGCCTCGCGCGTGCTGGTGGTGGAGCAGCCGACGCGCGGGCTCGATATCGGCGCGGTGGAGGCGGTCTGGCAGGCGCTGCTGGCCGAGCGCGACGCCGGCCGCGCGATCCTGATGATCTCGGCCGAGCTCGACGAGATCATGAACCTTGCCGACCGCATCGCGGTGCTGTTCGAGGGGCGGCTCAGCACTCCGCTTCCGGCCGACGCGGTGACGCGCGAGCAGCTTGGCCTGATGATGGCCGGGCGCGATCCGGCGGCGCATGGCCGCGCCGCCTGACCGCCGCGCCGCGTCCGAAACACCGGCGGCGATTGCCGCGACGATGCTGCTCGCGGCACTCGCTGCTTTCGCGGTCGCCGGGCTGCTGTTCATTCCCTATGGCACGGATCCGCTTTCCGCCTACGCGTTCCTGTTCGCCGAGGCGTTCGGCAGTTTGCGCGGCTTCGGCTTCACGCTGGTGCAGGCGACGCCGTTGATCCTGATTGCGCAGGGGACGGTGCTCGCCTGGCGCGCGGGGCTCGGCTATGTCGGGTTCGAGGGCTGTTTCGTGCTCGGCGCCGCCGCCGCGGCGTGGCTGGCGCTGGGTGGCACGCCGGACGGTTTTCCGTACGCGCTGCCGCCGGCCCTGTTCTTCCCCGCGGTGCTCGCGTTGAGCTTCGCGGCCGGCGCAGTCTGGGCGGGCATGATCGGCGTGCTGCGGGTGCGCTTCCGCGGCAACGAAGTGCTGACCTCACTGATGGCGAACTACGTCGCCGCCTTCATCGTGCAGTATCTCGTGTCCGGCCCGATGCGGCAGCCGGGCTCGCTGCCACAGACGCCGCGCCTGCCGCGTGACACCTGGCTGCCCTATCTCATTCCCGAAGCGCGCACGCATGCCGGAATCCTGATCGCGCTGGTCGCATCCGGGTTGGTTGCGGTGCTGCTCCGCGCCACACCGACCGGGTACGAGATCATCGCCAGCGGCATCAATGCGCGCGCGGCCCGGTATGGCGGCATTCCGGTTGCGCGGCGGCAGATGCTGGCGATTCTTCTCGCGGGCGGGCTGGCGGCGCTGGCAGGGTTGGGCGCGGTGCTCGGGGTGCAGCACCGGCTGATGGACGGGCTTGCCGGCGGAGCGGGGTTCGTCGGCATCGTGGTGGCGCTGCTGGCGCGGCTCGATCCGCTGGCGGTGGTGCCGGCGGCGATCCTGTACGGCGGACTGGAGGTGGGCGGCGCCGCGATGCAGCGCGACACGGGCGTGCCGAGCGCGGTCGTGTTCATCCTCGAGAGCCTGGTGGTGCTGTTCATTCTCGGCAGCGGTTTGCTGCGCGGCTGGCGATTGCCCCTGCCGTGGTCGGGACGTTGGCGTGCGACGTCGCGGAAGGCCGCAGAGTGATGCTGAATCAGGCGTTTTTCGTGACCTGGCTTGCCGCTTCGGTCGGGCTGGCGGGGCCGGTGCTGCTCGCGGCGCAGGGCGAGATCTTCGCCGAGCGCGCCGGCGTGCTGAATATCGGATTGGAAGGGACGATTCTGCTCGGGGCGCTCGGCAGCTATCTCGCGGCGGTGGCGACGGGTTCGACGCCGCTGGGATTTGTTGCGGGTGGTGTAACGGGGCTCGCGGTCGGGGCGGTGCTGGCGCTGTTCTACGTCGGGGCACAGGCCAGTCAGGTCGTGGTCGGCATCGTGTTCAACATTCTCGCCGCCGGCGTCGCGAGCTACGTGTACGATCTGGCGGCGGGAACGAGCGCGCCGACGATCGGGCTGCTGCGGCCGGTGCATCTCCCGGTGCTGTCGGCACTGCCGGTGCTAGGTCCGGTGCTGTTCCGGCATCCGCTGCCGCTCTACCTGACGCTGCTGATCGTCGTGCTGGCGCAGGTGGTGCTGTTCCGGACGCGGTTCGGCCTGGCTTTGATCGCGGTTGGGGAGCATCCGCGTGCCGCGCATGCGGCGGGGATTTCGGTCGCGCGCATGCGGGTGATCGGGGTGCTGTTGTCCGGCCTCGGCGGCGGCCTGGCGGGGGCGTATCTCGTGACGGCGCAGATCGGGCTCTATCGCGACAACATCGTGAGCGGCGAGGGCTTCATCGCGCTGGCGATCGTGATTTTCGGGCGGTGGAGTCCGTTGCGTTCGCTGCTCGCGGCACTGGTGTTCGGCGGCGCGGATGCGCTGCAATTGTCGCTGCAACTGTTCAACGACCGCGTGCCGGCCCAGGTGCTGCTCTGTCTGCCCTACATACTTACGATTCTAGCGGTATCGGGCCTGCTTGGCGGCCGGGCGCAGCCGGCCGCTTTGATGCTGCCGTATCGGAAGGAATAAGCATGGACGATGCGTCCAGTAATGGGGGTCTGGGGCCTCAGGCCCCAGCGGGGGTGCAGGGGGCGGAGCCCCCTGGCCTTCTTGGCACCGGCCGCCAACACTGGCGCGTCTCTGCCGACGCGGCCGATCTGGTGCGCCCACCGCTTGCGCCGTTGCCGATCGCCTTCCCCGCGCATCCCAAACCGGTAACGATCGACCTGCGTCGCACGGCAATCCTGGTGATCGACATGCAGAACGATTTTTGCCATTCCGGCGGCTGGCTCGCGCATATCGGGGTGGACGTGGCGCCGGCGCGCGCGCCGATTGCGCCGCTTTCGGTTCTGTTGCCGGCGCTGCGGCGGTGCGATGTGCCGGTGCTTTGGGTGAACTGGGGCAATCGGCCGGATCGGCTCAATCTCAGTCCCGCGCTGCTGCATGTCTATAATCCGACCGGCGACGGTATCGGGCTGGGCGATGCGTTGCCCGGCAGCGGTGCGCATGTGCTGGAGGACGGGAGCTGGTCAGCGCGCATCGTCGAGGAGCTGCGGCCGGTGCCGGGTGACGTGCACGTCGCCAAGTACCGGATGTCGGGCTTCTGGGACACGCCGCTCGACAGCATTCTTCGCAACCTGGCCGTGACGACGCTGCTGTTCGCCGGCGTGAACGCGGATCAATGCGTGCTGTGCACGCTGCAGGACGCAAACTTTCTCGGCTACGACTGTATCCTGCTCGAGGATTGCAGCGCCACGACATCGCCTTCCTATTGCATGGACGCAACACTGTACAACGTACGGCAATGCTTCGGCTTCAGCGCGCGATCCGAGACGATCGTGGCAGCACTCGCGGCGGCCGGGCAGGCATAGGCGATGGGCACGCTGCTGACCGATGCCTGGGTGGTGACGATGAACCCGAAGCGGGATGTGCTGGACCAGGCGAGCGTGCTGGTCGAGGGCGACCGCATTGCGGCGGTCGGGACGCGTGCCGCGCTGGAGCGTGTCGATCCGGGCGCGGAGGTGATCGATTGCCGCCGCTCGATCATCATTCCCGGCATGGTGAACACGCACACGCACCTGTTCCAGACGCTGCTGAAGGGTCTCGGCGACGACATGGTGCTCAAGAAGTGGTTCACCTGCATGACCGGGCCGTCCGCCGTGGCGCTGACGGTCGAGGACGTGTCGGCGGCGGCAATGCACGGGTGCGTCGAGTCGATCCGCTCCGGCGTGACGTCGCTGGTCGATTTCATGTACGCGCATCCGCGGCCGGGGCTGACTGCGCCGGTGATCGAGGCGTTCGAGGCGACGGGAATGCGCGGCCGGGTCTGCCGCGGATTCCTGACGGCGGGGGCGGAGCTGGGCATCCCAGCGGCGCTGATCGAGGTGCCGGATGCGGCGCTGGCGGATGCGCGGGCGCTGATGCGCGCGCATAACCGGCCGGACGGGCGGGTGCAGGTCGGGCTGGCGCCGGCGATGATCTGGTCGCTGGACGCGGCGGCGCTGCGCGGGGCGCGGGCGCTGGCGGATGTGGAACGCGCCTTCATCACCACGCACGTGGCGGAGACGGATTTCGAGATCAGCGAGTCGCAGAGCCGGTTCGGCTGCACCGACACGGAGTTCCTGGGCGAGATCGGCTTTCTGGGGTCGGACGTGCTGGCGGTGCATTGCGTGCAGTGCGGCGCGCGCGACATCCGCGTGCTGAAGCATCACGACGTGCGGGTGTCGCACAACCCGTGCAGCAACATGTATCTTGCCTCCGGCGTGCCGCCGATTCCGGCGATGCTGCTGGCCGGGATCACCGTCGGGCTCGGCTCCGACGGGCCGGCGAGCAGCAACAATCACAGCCTGTTCCAGGCGATGAAGTTCGCGGCGCTGATCCAGAAGGGATTTCACCGCGACGCCACGGTCATGACGGCCGAGAAGGTGCTGGAGATGGCAACGATCGACGGCGCGCGGGCGATCGGGATGGAGCACCTGATCGGCTCGATCGAGCCGGGCAAGAAGGCCGACCTCGCGGTGATCGACACCAGCCACCCGGCGATGGCGCCGGTGCACAACCCGGTCTCGGCCATCGTCTATTCGGCGCTGGGCCACGAAGTCACGCATGTGCTGATCGACGGCCGCACGGTGATGCGCGACGGACGGATCACCACGGTCGACGAGCACGCGGTGCTCGCGCGCTCGGCTGCGGCGGCCGCCTCGCTGACGCGGCGGGCCGGCACGGACGGGTTCTGCGCGCGACCGTGGCGGTCGATGGGGTTCTGACGCGATGACCGCGGCTTGCGCCCGGAGACAGCGCGCGCGGGGGGCTCTATTCGCGCCAGCTCAGGAACAGGCCGATCTCGCCGAGCTTGCCATGGCGGTAGTCGGTGACGCGGGCGTCGAGGGCGAAGCCGGCCGGTTTCAGCTCACGTTCCCAGCGGTCGAACAGGTCGGCGGCCTCGCCACGCAGCGTCTGGGGCCAGCCGGCCTCCGCGACGTCGATCTTGCGACCGCCATCGGTGCACAGCTCGGCGGGGAAGTTGAGCAAGCAGATTTCCTGCTGCCCGTGCTCGGCGGCGCTGCGCGCACGATCCATCAGCGCCTGCCAGGCCTCGGCGTCGAGATGGGTCTGCATCAGCTCTTCGGCCTGGCGCTGGCGGGCCGCGTCCTCCTCCGCCTCGGTGCGTTCGGCTTTCTGCGCCCGCGCCTTCTGCGAGGCCTCGACGAGGCCGCGAAAGGCGTTGGCACTCAACTTGCCGGGCTGCTCCATTTTCGCCTCCTGCGCCGGGCGGGCGTGATCGGATCGGGGCCGCGAGACCGCAGCCGTGTGCTCGTCGCCGCCGGCGAGACCGGACAGGAAGCCTGCCAGACCACCGAGTTTCGCCGTGGTCGCGGCCGCCGGCATGGCGGCCACCACGCGCAGCAGGTCGGCGCGGCTCACGATGCCGATCATGCGCCCTTCCTGCATCACCGGCAGGCGCTTGATGCGATGCGCCCGCAACAGCTCGGCCACGTCCCGCAGCGGCGCGTCGGCCGCAATCGTGATAACCGGGGCGTGCATCACCGCGCGCACCTCCCGGTCTCCCGCGGCGGCATCGAGGGCCGCACGGGGTGGCTCGGCTCCGGCCAGCAACGACAGCCACCAGTCAAGCCCGGCGGCGCGGTCCTCGTCGCTGCGGCCAAGCAGATCGCCCTCGCTGACCATGCCGATGATGTCGCCCGCGGCGTCGACCACGGGAGCGGCGCTGATCCGCTTCTCCACCAGCAGGTTCGCCACGTCGCGCACCAGCGTCTCCGGTGTCACGGTGACGGGCGGCGCGGTCATCGCGTCGAAGGCGCGCTTCGGGGTTGCCGCGGCAGCGGGGTCCTCGGCCGCCATGGTCGGTTCCTCCTTCGGATCGGCCGGTCGGCGGGGGATGATCCCGGCGATCCGGCTCATGGCGTGATCGCCACTTTGAGCACGCCGTCGCGCTGATGGCCAAACAGATCGTAGGCCGCCTCGATCTCGTCCAGCTTGAACCGATGCGTCACCATCGGCCTGAGGTCGACGCGGCCGGTGGCGATCACCGCCATGAGCCGGCGCATCCGCTCCTTGCCGCCCGGACACAGGGTCGTGACGATCGAGCGGTCGGCCAGCCCGGCCGCGAAGGCGCCAAGCGGGATCGTCAAGTCCTCGGAGTAGACGCCGAGGCTGGAGAGCGTGCCGCCGGGGCGCAGCACGCCGAGGGCCGCGGCAAAGGTCGCCTGCGTGCCCAGTGCCTCGATCGCGACGTCGACGCCGCGGCCATCGGTCAGGCGCATGATTTCCTCGACCGGATCGACGGCGCGGAAGTCCACCACCTGGTCGGCGCCGAGCCACCGCGCCATCGCGATGCGCGCCGGCACGCTATCGACCGCGATGATCGTGGTGGCGCCGCAGAGCTTCGCCCCGGCGGTGGCGCACAGGCCGATCGGCCCCTGGGCGAACACCGCAACCGTGTCGCCGATGCGGATGCTGCCACGCTCGGCGCCGCTGAACCCGGTCGACATGATGTCCGGGCACATCAGCACCTGCTCATCGGTGAGGCTGTCGGGCACCTCGGCGAGATTGGCCATGGCATCCGGCACCCGCAGATATTCCGCCTGACAGCCATCGATCGTGTTGCCGAACTTCCAGCCGCCGGCCGCAGCAAAGCCGTGCTTCGTGCCTGCGCCGTCCTGACTGGCGCAGCCGCACAGGCAGGCCGCGCTGTGGCCGCTCGGCGTGATGGCGCCGGCGATCACGCGCTGGCCCTCGCGGAAGCCGCTGACGGCCGAGCCGAGCTTCTCGATCACGCCCACCGGCTCGTGGCCGATCGTAAGGCCGCGGGCCACCGGATACTCGCCCTTGAGGATGTGGATATCGGTGCCGCAGATCGTCGTGGTGGTGACCCGGAGCAGCGCGTCCAGCGGGCCGATATCGGGCACCGGCTTGCTTTCCAGCACGATGCGGCCGGGCTCGACGAAAATCGCTGCCTTCATGCGGGGCATGACGAGGTCTCCCATCGGATCA
>Ga0335074_10015182_pt1 | contig 10812 bp, 7 predicted proteins | sample Lox_Sample_23_FD_206715 | JGI IMG/M metagenome (GOLD analysis project Ga0335074, IMG submission 206715) | Soil microbial communities from Loxahatchee National Wildlife Refuge, Florida, United States - Lox_Sample_2.3 | ecosystem: Environmental > Terrestrial > Soil > Wetlands | place: USA: Florida... | reverse complement strand
GGTCGGCTGGAACAGCACCGAATTCGCGAACACTGCGATTCTCCCCGTCGGGTACAGGTCCACTCCCGTCCCCGCCAGCTCCATGATGTAGAGCCGCACCAGCCCCACGTCCACCACGTCCCCGGTCACGCCCGCCACGCTGATCCGGTCGCCAATCCGGATTCCGTACCGCCCCACCACGAAAAAATACGCCGCGACGGACAGCAGCAGCGTCTGCAAGCCCACCGCGATGCCCGCCGTCACGAATCCCGCGTACGTCGCGAGCGAACTGAACTCGCTCACGAATCCCATCACCACCACCATCGCGAAGAAAAATCCCATCACGAATCGCCGCAGCACCAGGAACTGCCGTCGCCGTCGCGCGTCGTGGACGTACCGGAACGTCAGCCTGCGCCACACTTCCGACAATCCCCACACGATCCCCAAAGCGATCGCGATTGCGAACACGCGGGCCAGCAGCGCGATCAGATCGTGCTTCGATTCGGTCCCGATCGAGCTGCGCCACTGCTCCAGATTCGACCGGCTTTCGTCCAGCACCAGCAGCTCCTGGCTCAGCGGCAGCAGCGCCGCGGACAACTGGTTGAATTGCTTCGTCAGCTTCGAGAAATCTTCCGGTTGCGCCCCGGCCGTCCCCGTCGCGGCCTGCGGCACATTCTGCTGGGCCTGCGCGATGATCGCGCGAATCGACGCCCGCAGCGGGTCGCGCAGCGCCGTCGCGCTGCTCGCAACCCGCGCTTCCTGCGCCAGCAGCCGGTTGATCGTCCGCATGCTCTGCACCTGATCGTACAGCGTGACCAGCTCGCCGATCAGCCCTCCCGAGCGCGCGGTTGTCGGCGCCACCGTCGTGTTCGCCTTCACCGACGGAGCCCCGCCGTGCGGCGCCACCACTTCCGGCACCGAATTCGCCAGCTCTTCGATGCTTCCTTCGAGCCCCTGCTTGTTCACCGCATTCAGCTCGACGAACGACGACATTTTCTGTATCGCGTCCAGCATCGCCTTATCGAGCGAAATCTGTCCCGCCAGCGCATCCCGCTGCGCGAGCGAATTCTTCCGCTTGTTCCCGGACTGCGCGGGAATTTGCTTGTTGAGCGTGTCGAGCGCCGCCTGATCGTCCGCCAGATGGTTCGACACTCGCTCCTGCATCTGCGAATAGCTTTGCGGCGCGCCGCCGCTGCCGCCCGCCGCGCCCGATCCGCCCGTCAAAGCCGCCTGCGCGCGCGCCGATTGAAAAGCGAGCTGCACCGCCTGCGCCGAGAGCCTGCGAACGTTCTGCTGGAAAATCGCATCGCTCGGCAATTCGCCCGGCTGGACGCTCGTCGTCGCCGCCCGATACCAGCTGATGATCGCATTCAGATGGTTCAGGATGGCGTCGCGGTCCGGCTCGTTTTGCGCGCGGGAAACTTCACCCGCGCCCGCGAAGCACATGCAAGCGATCGCGAGAAACAGGAGAAACTTACCGGCCGGGCGTCTGCGGTTTAGGCACATGCGCGAAAGAGGATCAGCTTGAGAAATCCCTGAGATGGGTACTCACGCGAAATGATAGCGTGGCTTTCTCGCCGTCCTGTATCCCTGAGAGCTGGTAGATAACGCCTAGGAAAAACTGTAGCGGATGCTCGCCGCCTCTGAAGGGCCCACCTTTAAGAAGCCCAGGCCGGCGGCAGCATCACTCGAAATATCACTCCAAACGTTCCTCTCCCGCCGATTCCCCCGTCCCCCTCAGGAGGGGCAATCGAGAAAGTGCCGCCCGAAAGAATCCGTTCGATCGCCTGCACCAGATCGCGCGCCGCCTGCGACTTGAGCACGTAGCCTCGCGCGCCCACGTCCCGCACTTCCTTCGCCAGCCTGTCCGACTCGTGCATCGTGAAGATCAGGATTTTCGCGTGCAGCCCCAGCTTGTTGATGCGAACCGCGGCCTCGAGCCCGCTCACGCCCGGCATCGTTATGTCCAGAATCACGATGTCCGGCTCAAGGATCTTCACCTTCGCCAGCGCTTCCATCGCGTCGCCGGCCTCGCCGACGATCACCCACTGCGGACGCGCGCGGCCCAGGAGCGTGCGGATGCCTTCTCGAACGATTTCGTGATCGTCGACAATAAGAATCTTCGGCTGATCCATGTGGGAATCTCGATTCTCACATCCGTCACTGCCATTGCACCGCTCGCGGGCCGGAGGGCGGTTGAATCAGGCGGGCTTCGTGCTCGCGTCGTCCTGCTGGCGAACGGGAGCCGCCGCCGTCACCGTGGTCCCATGTTCGTTCGACGACAATTCAAGCTTTCCGCCCAGCTCGCTCATGCGTTCGCTCATGCCTCGCAGGCCCACTCCGATTGTCACCGTTTCGTCGTGCGCCGGCTCGGCCGCGTTTTGAAGCTTCATTCCTTTTCCTACGTCAGTCACCTGGAGAAAAGCAGTGTCGTCGCTGATCCATAGGCGGACCTGCGCCGTCGGGCTGCCCGAATGGCGATGCACGTTGGTCAAGCTTTCCTGCAACACCCGGAAAAGCGCGATCTCCGTGTCGGCCGGCAGCCGCTGCAAATCCGGCGCCACCTCGAACGTCGTCTGAATGCCGCTCCGCTTCATGAAGCCGTCCAGATACCACAAGATCGCGGAACGCAGCCCCATCTCTTCCAGCATCGGCGGGTACAGCAGGTAGGAGATCGTCCGGACTTCCTTCACCGCGTCTTCCGTCAAATCCGCGCACTGTTTCAGGTCGCCCGCTTCCGGCGCGCTCTGGCCCATCCTGCTGGCGAGCGAATCCAATTTCATTTTGAGCACCGAAAGATACTGGCCCAGGCTGTCGTGCAGATCCCTGCCGATGCGCCGCCGCTGTTCCTCCTGGCTGCGCAGCAGATGTTGGGAAAGCCGCCGCAAGGATCTCTCCGAGTCTTGCAGCTGCTGCCGCGATTGCTCGAGTCTTCGCTGAGCCAGCATGCGGTCGGTGAAGTCGCGGGTCACTTTTCCGAAGCCGATGAGGTTCCCCGCGCCATCCCTCAAGGCGGTTATGATCACGTTCGCCCAGAATTTCGAACCGTCCTTGCGGATGCGCCAGCCTTCGTCTTCCACTCGCCCGTCCCGCACGGCGACCTCGAGCTCGCGCTGCGGCTTGCCCGCCTGCTTGTCCTCCTCGGAGTAAAAGCGCGAAAAGTGCTCTCCGAGAATTTCCGAAGCCTCGTACCCCTTCAAGCGGCGCGCGCCGCGATTCCACGTGCGCACTCGTCCCTCGACATCGAGCATGAAAATGGCGTAATCCTGCACGGCATCCACGAGCAGCCGGAATTGCTGCTCGTTCTCGTACGAGCTCTTCTCGTGCTCCAGCACTTGCAACCGTTGCTGCAAGGCGAGGATGCTTCGCCGTCGCTCCTCGTCCCCGCCCCGGCTCGCGTGGGTTTCCTCGCTCAGGCTCGAGTGCGCCGCGCAGATTTTCAGGAATGGCTCGGTATGCTCGTTCTTGTAGAATCCCGCCGTCGGGTAGGCGCAGCGAAGCAGGAAAGAGTGCGTTTTCCCCAGGTCGTTCCACAATTCCTCGATCTGCATCGCCGGTTCGTATTTTCCCTCCGCCCACAGTAACGCGACGAGTTCACCGAAGACTACAGTCCGTTTCAGCTTTCCTTTCGCAGCGGAGTTGGCGCGCTCGATAATGTCGCCGATGACTTGCTTGAACCGCTGCGCGTCCGGCAGCCCATTCGTCATCAGCTCCGGCAAAATCTCCGACGCCCCGAACGCCTGATAGCGCCCTTGCGCGATCACCTTCGCAAGATCGAGTCCTGTTTCCCTCAGCCGGCCCGCGAGCAATTCCAGGTGGTCAGGCGTCGCTAGAATCACGGCGGCGTCGCCGTTCACCAGGGCGCCCCCGACGTAAAGGCTCAATTCATCGAGCAGAGAACTATCTTCGTGATAGAAGTGGACGACGTGCGCCGACTCGCTGTCGAAAACCGTATTCGGGGCCATTGGAGGGTCGGCGCTCACCGGGGCTACCTTGCTCGCGCTCATCCGGGAAACTCCCCATTGCGGTTCGGCGTTCTGGCGCATCGCGTGCGCCCAATCGCCGACCGTCGATGCGCGATTGTTGCAGCCGAGTCGCCTTTTCGGTATAGGGTAAATGCTGTATTAGGCGGTGTTTGCGGCCGGGACGCGCGTGTCGCCGGCCGGCCCCGGTCGTAATGAGAGTCTTAGGCTGCGGCTTCTTCAATCGGATTCCGACCCCGCCACCACCTGCGCATGGCCCAGAAATGCCACCAGCGCCACTCCGCCCGCGATGTTCCCCAGCAGCGTTGGCAGAAAGAATCGCGCGAAATAACCGCCCCACGTCTCCGCGCCTGTCACCACCAGCAGCAACTGCTTCGTCGAGCCCGCGATCACGTGGTTGAATCCGCCCAGCCCGATCAGGTACGTGATGATTATGATGATGCTCACTCGCGCCGATTCCGCCGCCGGCAGCAGCCACACCATCAGCGCGATCAGCCATCCTGCGAAGATCGCCCGCACGAACACCACGCCGAACCCTGCGTCGGCCCCGCCTTGGCTCACTTCGATCAGGCTTTGCTGGATGTGCGGCGGAAAAATCGGAATTCGCCCGACGCACAATGCGAAGACGTATGTTCCCACCAGGTTCGCGCCGAGCACCACGCTCCACAAGCGCGCCATCTCCAGCGCGGCTTTGCGGTTCCGCTCGGTCAGGAGCGGCAGAACGGCGGTAAGCGTCGTTTCCGTGAAAAGCTGTTGCCGCCCCAAAACAACGATCAGGAATCCGACGCTGTACCCCAGCTTCGAGAGAAGGGGCGTCCACTGGCTGTTCGGAAGATAAGCAGCGAGCAGTCCTTCTGCGATGAGAGAGAAGCCCATTGAAAGGCCCGCCGCCAGCCCCGACCACGCCAGAGCCGACGCCGACCTCTTCAGTTCCTCGCGTCCCTCGCGGCGAATCGTCTCGTGTACGACGTGCGCGCCGATCGCCACGCGCTCCTGAATCTGTTTCTCTTCGATGCGCGCCTTCACGACCGGAGAATCCTGGGTGGCCTCGCCGGGCTTGCGCTCTCTGGCCGGCATTTTTCCTCGCATCCTCGGGGACCTTCGAATGGACGCCATCATCACAGCCCGGCCGCCTGCCGTCCATCCGGCATACACCCTAGAAGCGACCGGGCCATCTCACAAATGTTCGCAGGGCGGTCCTTCAGAATCGATGTGACACAAGACTCTCAGTTCTCCACAGCCTCCTAAAAGACTCGCCGTCATTCTGAGGGTGGTCTGTGCCCGAAGAATCTCTCTTGAATCGCTGGGGGTGCCGCTCTTAGGCGTGGGGTTTCCGGCCTGCACCAACACGCTGCTCTTGCCGAATCAGGCACGAGCACGAGTCGTTGCGTCGTGCCTTCCGGGAAACTTGAACGTTGATTTGCCCGCGATCCTGTGCCATTTTCTCTCCGGATTTTCGGCTCAGTCAGCTCACCTGCCGGAAAAAAAGTTTCAAGGGGGGACCATTGAAAGCCTTTATCAGAACAACTGCCGTTCTGGCGTTTGCGATCGGCGTGCTGGCGATCGCGCAGCCTTCGCGAGCCGCTTCGTGCGACACCGCTTGCTTGAAAAAGACGGTCGATAACTACGTGGCCGCGCTCGTCGCCCACGATCCTTCGCGCGTCAAGTTCGCGCCCGATGTGCTCTTCGTCGAAAATGCCACTCCGATGAAGCCCGGCGAAGGGCTCTGGAAGACCGCTTCCGGCCTGCCGGCCACCTTCAAGATCTACGTGCCCGATCCCGTTTCCGAGGAAGTCGGACTCTTGTGCATGATGCAGGAAAACGACAAGCCGATCGAATTTGTAGTGCGCCTGAAAATCCGCGACGGCCAGATTGTCCAGGCCGAGCACGTCATCGCGCGCAACCTCTCCGCCAAGAGCCTCGCCAACCTGCAGACTCCGCGCCCGGGCCTGCTGGCCACCGTGCCGCCGTCCGAGCGCGTTCCGCGCGCGGAAATGTTGAAGATCGGCGCTTCGTACTACCAGGCCTTGGTTTCCGCCGACGCCAACAACGCTCCCTTCGCCGACGATTGCGTTCGCCGCGAAAACGGCATGCAGACCACCAGCAATCCTCCGCCCGATAAGCCCGGCTTTGCTTCGCTCGGCGCCCTCGGATGCGCCGCGCAGCTCAAGACTGGCACCTTTAACTACATCAAGCGCATTGAGCCGCGCCGCGTCGAAATCGCCGATCCCGAAACCGGCCTGGTGATGGGCTTCTCGCAGTTCCGTCACCCGATGGTCGAGAAGACCTACAAAATCACCGGCGTGCCCGGCGTCGACCACAACGACCTCAACATCAAGCCGTTCGACATGGTCGCCGTCCACATCTTCAAGGTCAGCGGTGGCAAGATGCACGAAATCGAAGCCATGGGCTTCACCCTCCCGTATAACTCAAAGACCGGTTGGGCGAAGTACGACGACCACTCGACTTCAGACTAGAATCCACAGCCGCCCGATAAATGGTTTTAGGAGGCAGGAACCTCGGGCCTGACTATTATCGACATGGTCTCGCGGGATGTTGGTGGGCTACTTTGAATAAGCCCTCAAAGTAGCCCGCAGCTCGCTTCGCCCAGGTCGGTTCATTTAGTCAGTACGAAACGACACGCGCATGTACGTTGGCAAAACGCGCGAAGCGCGTGACATACCGTAACCCACGGCGAAGCCGCGGGAACCGAGGCGCAAGCGCATCCAGCCCGCGAAGCGGGCGCAAGAGTATCGCTCTGCCGGCCGAAATGGCAATCCAAGGGGACCCGTTTCGTCGTAGTTCTCTTCGGAGTCGTTGATTGAGAGTCCTCGCGCCGACAAAGCGTCCTCTTCCTTGGTCCGAATTCCGGCAACGAGCCCGGCACGTCTGGATGCTGCCCTTCTTCGCCACGGAGTGGGCATGGGAATGGGGCGCCTATTTCCTCAGCAATTGGAAATTCCTCGAAGTTCTCGAATACCTGGGAAGTCTCAGCGTCCTGGTCGCCGTCCTGTTCTATTTCTCCGAATCCGGCGATCGAACCAAGCAGCGCCACTACCAGGCCTGGCAAGTCGTGAACACCGCCCAGGGCAAAGGAGGAAGCGGCGGCAGGATCGAAGCGTTGCAGGAATTGAACGCCGATCGCGTCCCGCTCGTTGGCGTCGACGTGTCCGATGCGTTCCTGCAGGGAATTCGCCTCGAAAAAGCGAATCTGCTGCGCTCGAATTTCAGCGCGGCGGACATGCGTAACTGCGACTTCCGGTCCGCCGACTTGACCGAATCGAACTTGCGCTCCGCCAATCTGCGGGAGGGCAACCTTCGCGCCGCAAACTTGCGCGGGGCCGACCTGCGCGACTCCGATCTCACTGGCGCGGATCTTACCGGCGCCGACCTCACGGCCGTAGTTCTTGATAACGCCGATCTAACGGGAGTGAATTTCCAGAATATTCAGTGGCGCGGCATTCGCAGCCTCACGGGCGCAAATCTCGAAAACGCGAAAAACGCGCCGGCCGGCTTTCTCGATTGGGCGTTACAGCACGGCGCTGTTCAGACGCCTAGCGAAGAATAAAACCCTATGCGCGGCCCGCGGCTTGGGCCGCTTGGCTCGCTGCCTGCGAGAGCAGCTTCACCGCGCGATGCGCCGAGAGCGCCGCGCCTTCCTGCCATCCCACGATGTGGCTCAGATGCTCCCCGCAAAGAAAGATCGGCCCATCCGGCTGGATCGCGAGCTCGTATCCCGGAAACATCGCCGGCTCGTCGACGTGTACCCATGATCCGAGGTTGTACGGAATCTTTCCCCAGCGCACGACCACCGGCTTCTCCATCTCCTGCGCTCGGCCCGGATGAAGCATGTCGACGGACTGCCGCGAAGATTCGATCATCGCCGCGAGGTCCATGCCCGCCACCGCCGTGCCGTCCTCGACGCCGTACCCCGCGACGATCACGCCCCTCTTCGAAAAAAGCCGCGCGCTCGGATACCACACCAGGTTGATCGGTTGGTTCAGGAACGAAATTCCGCCATAGATCGAATCGTCGGTTTCCCAGAATCGCGGCGACTCCCACGCCACTTTGTACGCGTGGTCGTACGTCGTCGCGTCGATGATCTGCTTCAGGTCCGGCGAAAAATCCGCGTCGATGCTCTTCAGCACGGAGAAGGGAATCGCGCAGATGCAGTAGTGCGCGTCGATGGTTGCGGTAGTCCCAGCCTTGTGGTCCCGATAGACGATGCGCACCCCCGTCGCCGTCTTGCGAATCTGCTCCACCGGAGAATGGAACCGGATCAGATGTCCCACGCGCTTTTCGAACGCCGCCGGAATCCGGTCCATCCCGCCGATCGGCTGGAACATCGTCGCCTGCCACAAGATCTGCTCTTCATACATCAGCCCGTCCCACAAGCGCGCGTCCAGCAAGGCGTGCATGTCGAGCGGATCGCGAACCACGCCGTCCTGATCGCCCGCGCCCGGCCAAACCTTATATCCCGCTCGCGGCGAGCCCTTGTAGAAATAATCCGGCGAGAGGTCGCCGTAGGTGCGCAGAAATTCGAGCATGCGCTCTTTGTCGTCCGCGGAAATTTCCTGATCGAGCGCGCCTCGCCCGATCGCCTTCGCCAGCAGTTCCGAGACGTGCCCGCGCGTGTCGCTCGCCACTTCCCGCTGCTGCACCGGCTTCCCGCCGTTCAGCCCCGCGCTTTGCATCAGCGAACTCCGCGACGTATTCACCTCCACTTCGAGCGGCACGCCGAATTCCTTGCAGTAGCCCAGCATCGTCACGTGCTGCGAAGGCAGCCGCGCCGGCCCCGCATTGAAGTACGACTCCTCGCCCCACGCGCACGCCTGCGAAGTCCCGTCCGTCATCTCCACGCGCGTGCCGTTGCGAATCGTCCAGTTGCGCCCGCCCGCACGCCCGCGCGCTTCCAGAATCACGCAGTTGTAGCCGGCCCTCGAAAGCTCCCACGCCGCCACCATCCCCGCGATCCCCGCGCCCAGGATCACGACGCTCTTTCCCGCGCCCGAGCCTTCCGCCAGCCGCACCGTGCTCGCCTCGGCTGCCGGCGCCGGCAAAAGTCCCAGCGATTGCATAAGGACGTACGCCGCGCCGTATCCGCCGGCCCGCCCCACTTGCATCAGAAAGTTACGCCGCGTTGTCATGAAATCTCGGTGACGCCCCCTACAGCAATTTTCGTTGCGCGTACGTTACTGCCGGTCTCCTCGCGGGTCAAATCCGATTTCCGCATCAAGCGCATCCACCGCGTCGCCCCCGCGCCTCCCGATCACTCGTAGCGAAACAGCGCCTTGAACCCATAATCCATATGCTGCTGAATGTGGCAGTGAAACAGCGTCAGCCCCGGCTGGCTCGCCACAAAATCCACCGTCGCGCGCCCATACAGCGGGACGATCACCGTATCCTTCATCACTCCCGCCGTCTTCTTCCCGTTCACGTCCACCAGCTCGAACGAATGCCGGTGCAGATGCAGCGGATGCCCGTCGTCCGTCCGGTTGTGAAACACCAGCCGGTATCGCGCGCCCTCTTTCAACACGAACTCCCGATCGTGCGGATACTGCTTCCCATTCACCAGCCACGCGTTGAATTTTCCCGCGCCGCTCGGAATCTTCTCGAACACCATATCGATCGTCTGATCGGGCGCCGGCTGCGTCCCCGCGCGCCCGAAAACCGTGTAGTCCCAATATACTTTCGGCGGCGCCGCCCACTCCGGCTGCTTGTGCTGATTCTCGTACTCGATCACCACGCCGAGGCCCGCGCCTCGAATCATGTCGTCGGTCGCGCCCAAAATCCACACGCCCGGCTGATTCATCTCGACGAACGCATCGATCCGCTCGCCCGGCCCCAGCGTCAGCACCTCCGCCGGCCCCGGCGAAGGCACCGGGTTGCCGTCCAGCGCGAACACCTCGAACCGGTGCCCCGGCAGCGCAATCGTCCGATTCTCGATCGCGCTCGCGTTCAGCAGGTGCATCAGCACGCGGTCGCCCGCGCGCACGCGAATCGGCTCACCCGCGCCCAGCGCCTTGTCGTTGATCGAGAACATCCGCGACGTCACTTCCAGCCCGTTCGGCCTCGTGTCGAGCACCGTCGGCTTCTCCGGCTGCGGCCCCGGCTGATCCTGCTCGTCCGTATCCATGTTCGCGTCCGTGAAAAACGGCTCCCAGTCGCGAATTGCCAGGAAAACCTCCTGGTCGTAGTGCCCCGGATCTTTCCCCGAGTCGACCATCAGGAATCCGAATTGCCCGGTGTAAGTTCCTCGATGAAGATCGTCGTCGGCCATCGCGTGGCTGTGATACCAACGCGTCCCGGCAGGCCGCGGCGTAATCTGATACCGCCGTCGTCCGCGCGGCGGCACCGGCGGCGTGCCTTCCTCCTCCGCGCCATCCACCTCCGACGGCAGAAACAGCCCGTGAAAGTGAACGTACTCCGGCACGTCCGTCTCGTTGATCGCCTCCACCGTCACCGGCGCGCCCTCGCGCATCCGGATCACCGGCCCCGGCGACGTCCCGTTGTACCCGATCGTGCTGATGATGTAATTCGGAGCCAGTTCCACCGTCACCGGCGAAATGCGAATCGTGTAATCAGCCTTGGCGGTCTCCGGCGACGGCGCGGCTCCCGTCTGCATCCCCGGCATCTGGCCCTGCCGCGCGTCCAGCAGCCGCGCTGCGCCCAGCTCCACCGCCGCCGCGCCCGCCAATTTGAAGAGGTCCCTTCGCCTCACCACTCCCCCAGAAACAAACGATCCCGAAGAGCCCGTGTCACAACGACCGATTCCTTGTAGGTCGCGGCTTCAGCCGCGAGACATACCGCCCGATTCAGACCGGCTTATAGGCTGCCGAAAAACCACGCG
>Ga0335074_10015181_pt1 | contig 10812 bp, 6 predicted proteins | sample Lox_Sample_23_FD_206715 | JGI IMG/M metagenome (GOLD analysis project Ga0335074, IMG submission 206715) | Soil microbial communities from Loxahatchee National Wildlife Refuge, Florida, United States - Lox_Sample_2.3 | ecosystem: Environmental > Terrestrial > Soil > Wetlands | place: USA: Florida... | reverse complement strand
CGTCTTCCCGGGCGGACGCCTCGATCAGCGCCCGGGCCCGCGCGTCGGCCGGGCCGATCAGGTGCACGCCGATGCCGTGCGGGCGCAGCAGCGCGGCGAGCGAGATCATCTCCGCGACGCCGCGGTCCGGCGACAGGTGGCCCACATACACCACCCGCCGCTGCCCGTCGTACGGGGCCGGCGAGTCCGGCACGTAGGTGGTGTTCGGCACCACGGGGTGCGGTTTGCGGAACCGGGCCACGTACCCGCGCTCGGCCAGGATCAGGTACATCCGGCGCTCGGCGATCCGCTCGGCCGCGTGCACCGCCAGCGCCGTGGGCGGACGCAGCGGCCCGGGCAGCCAGGGTTTGGTGCTCAGCGCCGCCGCCGTGTCCTCGTGCACATCCCAGACGGTGGCGCCGCGCTTGACCCTGGGCAGGGCGAGCAGCAGTTCGGGGTCGTGCAGCAGCACCACGTCGGCGGTCGCCGCGTACCTGGTGAGCTGGCGGCGGGCCGCGAGCAGCGCGCCGAGCCTGCGCCGTCCCGACGCGCGGGGAAGCGGCGTTACCTGCAGAAGCGGCGATGCCTGTTCTGAGATATCGTCTGTGCCGTTGACCGGCGCGAGATAGTTCACCTCGTGCCCGGCGTCGAGCAGGGCCTTAATCTGCCGGTGATAAATGCGCGCGTCAGCGGGGTGATGAACGATCGTGCACACCACCACACGCATCAGAGTGCTTCTCTGCCCGGAACGGCCGGGACCACGCCGCGCGTGTCCAGCAGCAGACGAGCCGAATCAGCGAGCGATGCCGGGTCGTAGCAGGAGTGAGGCTGGAGCAAGATCACCAGGTCGGCCTCGGCCAGCGCGGCCGCCAGATCCTCGCGGCGGGTGACCGGCGCGTCGTCGACGAGCCACCGCGGCACGTACGGGTCGTGGTAGCTGATGTCCGCGCCACGGGCGCGCAGCTTCCGGGCGAGCGGGCGGGCCGGTGACTCGCGCTGGTCAGCGATGTCCTTCTTGTACGTGACGCCGAGCAGCAGGATGCTTGCCCCGTTCACCGCCCTGGCGTGGCGGTTGAGCAGGTCGGCGGCGCGGTCGGCGACATAGCCGGGCATCCGGCCGTTGATCTCCTGAGCCAGCTCCACGAACCGGAATGGGTAGCCGAGCGTGCGGACCTTGTAGGACAGGTAATTAGGATCGATCGGGATGCAGTGGCCGCCCACACCGGGACCGGGGTAGAAGGCCTGGTACCCGAACGGCTTGGTGGAAGCGCAGCGGATCGCGTCCCACAGGTCCACGCCCAGCTCGCGGCAGAACACCGCCATCTCGTTGACCAGCGCGATATTGACGTGCCGGTAGGTGTTCTCCAGCAGCTTGGCCATCTCCGCCTCGCGGGCCGACTTCGCCCGGACGACGTGATCGCAGATCTTTTCATAAAAACGTCCGGCTGCGTCGGCACATGACGGGGTGACCCCGCCCACTACCTTCGGCGTATTGCGCAACCCGAAGTACGGGTTGCCGGGGTCGATGCGTTCGGGCGAGAAGGCCAGCGAGAAGTCGAGGCCGGCGGTGAGGCCAGACGCCTTTTCCAGGATCGGCCGGACGATCTCGTCGGTGGTGCCCGGGTAGGTGGTGGACTCCAGCGAGACCAGGGTCCCGGCCTTGACCAGCCTGCCCGCGGTTTCGGCGGCGGCGCGCACCGCGCTGAGGTCGGGGCCGTCGGCCACAGACAGCGGGGTCGGGACGCAGATCACGATGACGTCCGCGGGGGTGAGCCCGGTCTCGTCCCAGACCGCGCGGAACCCGGCCATGACCATCTGCGTGACCTGCGCATCAGACAAGTCGTCGACGTGCGAACGGCCCTCGTTGAGGCCCTGCGCGATGTCGGCCAGGGTGTCGTGGCCGGTCACGCGGAAACCGGCGCGGACCGCCTCACGGGCGAGCGGCAGGCCGACATACCCGAGCCCGATCACCAGCACGTCAGCCGCGCCGCTGGCCTGGCACATGCCTTACCCCTTCAGGTGCTCGTACGCTCGCACGTAACGCGCCGCGTTGGCTCTCCACGTCCGGCCGGCGGCCACCCAATCCCTGGCGGCCGCGCCGAGTTCTGACCGGATATCCGGACTGTAAAACAGGCATTCCAGGCAATCGGCAAGCGACACCGGATCTTGCGGCACTGTTAGCATTCCCGTCACTTCGTGTTTGACGATTTCGGCGAGCGCACTTACTTCACTAGTGACCACGCACAATCCGCTCGCCATCGCCTCCACGGGCTTCAACGGGGTGACGAGCTGGCACACCCGGTCCCGGGTGCGCGGGACGACGAAGACATCGAGGAGCGCGTGGTACTCACGGACTTCCGCAGCGGGGACGCGGCCGGTGAAAGTGGCCGGTATGCCCGCGCCTTCCGCGTGTCGTCGCAGCCGTTCGCGCTCCGGGCCGTCACCCACGATCAGCGCCCGCGCGGGGATGCCGCGGCCGGTGAGCAGGCGGACCGCGTCCAGCAGCGTGTCCAGGCCTTCGTACGGGTTCAGCGTGGTCACGGTGCCGACGGTGAAGCCGTCGTGCGCGGCCGGCGAGAGCGGCCGCAGGAAGTCCTCGCTGACCGCGTTCGGCACGACGGCGACCCTGTCCGGCTCGATGCCGCGGGACACGATCTCGTCGCGCATCGCCTCGCCCAGCGTGACGACCAGGTCGGCGGCCCGCATGCAGGCCGTCTCCTCGGCCCGCAGGCGCTGGTACAGGTCCCCGGCGCGCAGCGTCGCCTCGTCGGAACCCTCCATGCCGGAACCCCCCGCGCCGTGACACTGCCGGGACACCCAGGTGTCCTCCCAGAAGCCGCGCACCTCGTAGACGACCGGTATCCCGTACGCCTCGCGCAACTCCAGGGCGATCCTGGCGTTCTTGTAGTCGCTGGCCGCGTGCAGGACATCCGGTTTCAGCCCGCCGACCAGCGCGCGCAGGCCCGGGTCGCCGCCGATCGTCCAGGGCAGCAGGCGGTGGTACGGCACGCCGTCCAGCATGACCAGCCGCCGGCCGTCCAGGGTGCCCTGGGTGACGGGGAATCCGCGGGCGGTCACCACATGCGGGTCGAGCCCGGCCGCGCGCTGGGCGCGGGCGATGTCGTGCGTCCTGATCGTGTAGCCGGCGCTGGTGACGGGCAGCGCGTCGGTCACGATGTGCAGGATCCGCCGGACGTGCCCGGCCCGTGCCCCGGCCCGGGCCCCTGCCAGTGCCCTGGCCCGGGCGGCTGGCGGCGGATCAGCGGGCGGGGCGGCCGGCGGCCGGACGGAGGCGCGGGTGGCCGCGGCCAGCCGCTGCGGATTCCGGTCCAGCACGCGCCGGGCGAGCAGCACGGCGCGGGCCGGGTCACCGGTCACGTGCCGCCACGCGATCGATACCGCCAGGGTCAGGGCGCGTGGGGTCACATGCCGCGTAGAGCCTGTCACGGCGGCGAATAGTAACGGGGCAAGGTGAACGGAAAGGAAGCGATGCGGGCACCCATCACGCACGTCCTCGGTGCGCGGCCTAACTTCATGAAGGCCGCGCCGGTGATCAGCGCCCTGGCGGCGCTCGGTCACCAGCAGCGGATCGTGCACACCGGACAGCACTACGACGAGCGGATGTCGGAGGTGTTTTTCGAGCAGCTGGGCCTGCCGGCCCCCGACGTGAACCTCGGCGTCGGCTCGGCGTCACACGCCAGGCAGACTGCCGACGTGATGACCGGTATGGAACAGGAGTTCATGGAAAATTCACCGGCGCTGGCCGTGGTCTACGGGGACGTGAACTCCACGGTGGGCGCCGCTCTTGCCGGGGTCAAGCTGGGCATCCCGATGGCACACGTGGAGGCCGGCCTGCGCAGCTTCGACGACACGATGCCGGAGGAGATCAACCGGCGGCTCACCGACCAGCTGTGCGTGCTGCTGTTCGCCACGTCGCCGGAGGCGATCGGACACCTGGCCGCCGAGGGACGCCCGGCCGACTCGGTGTACTTCACCGGCAATCCGATGATCGACACCCTGCTCACCCACGTGGACCGGTTCGATACCGGGGCGGCGCTCGCCGCGGTCGGGCTCCGGCTGCGTACATACGTGCTGGCAACGTTGCACCGGCCAGCCAACGTTGATCAACCATCGGCGGCATCGGCTCTGGTAACCGCCATGCACGCGGTGGCGTCCTCGGTGGACGTGGTGATCCCGCTGCACCCGCGCGGCCGGGCCGCGCTGTCGGCGGCCGGCCTCGGTGACCACCCTGGGATCCACGTTCTCGATCCGCTCGGCTACCTGGAGTTCATGGCGCTGGTGAAGGGCGCGGCGGCCGTTATCACCGACTCCGGCGGCGTTCAGGAGGAAACGACACTGCTCCGCGTGCCGTGCCTGACGCTGCGGCCCAGCACCGAACGCCCCGTGACGATCAGCAGCGGCAGCAACCGGCTGGTGAAGCCCGCCGAACTCGCCGCGGCGACCGCGAAGGCGTGCGCCGACGGACCCTATACCGGGGAGCTGCCGCCGCTGTGGGACGGACGGGCCGGCCAGCGGATCGCCGCGGTCATCTCGAACAAGCTGATGACGGGCGGCACGATCACGGACCGGCAGATCACGGACCGGCAGATCACGGGCCGGCTGTCATGAGCGAGCCGGCACCTGCGGAGGAGCCAGCCGCCGACTCCAGCTCCGCGGATCTCGGCCTGACGGCCGAACGAGACAGGCTCGCCCGCCTGCTCCGTGAGACGCGGTTGCAGCTGTCGATGACTCAGGCGCGGCTCGCCGCGCTCGAGCAGTCCGCGACGCTGGAGCTCGGCCGCACACTGGTCCGCGCCGCCCGGCACCCGTGGCCTCGCGGCGCCCAGCTGCCGAGAGACCTGTATCGGATGTGGCGCTCCGGCGGGGCAAGCGCGGCGCCGGCGCCCGCCATCCTCGCGCTGGCCTCCGCGCAGCTGTCCGACCTGGCGGGCGGCGGGGAGCGCATGCTCTCCGCGCTCACCGCACCCGGCCTGACCGCGCTGGCCTCGGCCCGGTCCTTGCCGCCCGCGCCCGGCCTGGTGATAACCGGCGTGCTGACCGCGCGGGCCTGCGCGACGCTCGCCCCCGACGCCGTCGTCCAGCCCCTGCTGCCGCACGACGCGGACGTTCTGCTGGAAAGCTCGGGCGCCGACCTGGTGCTGATCGAGGCGGCGGCCGTGCTAGCGGGGTCGGCATGGGCGTATGCCGCCGACCCGGCCGCCGCCGACCGGGGCAGGCGGCTGGGCCGGCTTATCGCCACGGCGCGAACGCTCGGCAAGCCGGTCATCTTCCTCCGCAACGTGCCGCCGCACCTGGCCCCGGGCCTGGACTGGGTGGCGGCCAGCTGCGACGAGGTGACCGGACAGGACCTCGGCGTCCAGCTCGCCTTGTTCAATCCGCTAGGGCTCGGCGACCGCGGCACCGGACCGCTCTACGCGGCGGCGCGCGACCAGCGCGAGGCACCGGGTCTGCGCACCCTGCTGGACGCGGTCACGGGCCCGGCCGGGCCGGTGCGGGTCGCCGGCGAGCCGGCCTGGCATCGCCTTCCCTCGCTGTACCGGGAGCACGCCGTGTTCGTGACCGCGACCGAGGAGCAAGCCCGCGCCCAGCGAGCCTGCGGCGCACGGGTGATCATGGCCGAGGGCACGCCGGACGGCGTCCTCGCCGCCGTCCGCGACGCCATCCCGCCTGGCCAGGACGAGGTCACCCAGACGCTGCGGGACATCTTCGCGACTGGAGCGACCCCGGTGCGCCTCGCCGCGCTCGCCCGGCTGGCCGGGCTTCCCGGGTCGCTCATCACCAGCCGCCAGATCGGCGTGCGGGTGGACTGTACTGGCGATCTGGCCGGCCCCGGCCGGGCACAGGCACTGGCGCGCGCGATGGCCCGGCAGCGGCTGCGGCCGGCCGAGGTGGTCCTGCGTGTGGATGGCGACGAGGCCGCCCGCAGGGCCGTCGTCACCGCCCTGGCCGGCGCACTGCCCGCCGGCACCACGGTGACCGCGGCGGGCAGCTCGCCGACCTGGCCGGCGGGATCGCCGTTCACCGCACCGTGGGACCCTCGGGTGGAGTACCCGGACACCTACCTGCTCGACCTTGCCTGCGCCCGCGAATGCACCGGCGCGCATTCTCTGGACCCCACCCTCAAGGAGCGACCCCGTTGACCGCCCGCGCCCTCGTCTACGGTGACATCGACCTGAACCTGCTGGACGGGTCGGCTATCTGGCTGCAGTCCGTCACCCAGGCTCTCGCCCGGGCAGGCTGTGAGGTGACGCTGCTGCTGAAGGCGCCGGTGACGACCAGCCGGCTGATCGCGCCGATGCTCGCCGAGCCCGGGATCACGATCCGCAGCCCGCACAAGGAACAGCTCGCCACCACCGCGGTCCCGGCGGCCGACGCACCGTCCCTGCTGGCCAGGCTGGACGGCGAGAAACAGTACGACCTGCTGGTGCTGCGCGGCCGCAAGGTCACCACGGCCGTCGCGCAGAGCAAGGCGTTCGACGGCAGGCTCTGGGCATACCTCACCGATGTACCGCAGTCCGTGCCCGGCCTCACCACCGAGCTCGCCGGTGAGCTCGCCGCGATCGCGATGTCCGCGCGCTACCTGCTCTGCCAGACCGAGGACCTGCGCTGCTTCCTCGAAGGCAGCATCCCGCAGGCCTGCGGCAAGTGCGTGCTGCTCCCCCCGATCCTCGCCGACATTCCCGGCACCCGGCACGAGCGGGCGGCCGCCAAGCCGCTGCGCCTCGTCTACACCGGCAAGTTCGCCCCCCGGTGGAACACGCTCGAGATGACGCGGCTGCCTGAGTTGCTCGGCGCTAAGGGCATAGCGGCCGAGCTGCACATGGTCGGCGACAAGATCCACAATGACCCCGCCGATGCCGGTTACCGCCAGCGGATGCGAGCGGCCCTCGAACAGGACACGGTGACCTGGCATGGCGGCCAGTCCCGCGAGGACGCGATGCGGCTGGCCGAGACGTGCGACATCGGGCTCAGCTGGCGCCACCCGGAACTCGACGCGAGCCTTGAGCTGTCCACGAAGGTGCTGGAGTTCGGCGCGCTGGGGCTGCCGGTCATCTTGAACCGCACGCCCGCGCACGAGGCACTGCTCGGCGCGGACTACCCGTTGTTCGCGGCGACGCTCGACGACGTGGTGACGGTCGCCACCGCGGCCGCGGGCGACCCGGGCACATACCGTCTGGCCGCGGACCGGGCCAGCCGGGCCGCCGGCGACTTCACCATGGACCGGGCCGCCCAGCGGCTGCGCCGCTACCTGGCACAGGCCCTGCCGGCCCGGCGTGCCGAAGAGGCGGCCGAGCGGCTGCGCGTGGTCGTGGCCGGCCACGACCTGAAGTTCTTCACTCCCCTGCTCGGCCAGCTGCGCCTGGATCCCGACCTGGATGTCATGGTCGATCAGTGGCCAGGGCTCGGCAAGCACGACCCCGCGGCCAGCCGCGAGCTGGCGGCCTGGGCCGACGTGGTCATCTGCGAGTGGTGCGGGCCGAACGCCGTCTGGTACAGCAAGCACAAGCGCAGGGGTTCGCGCCTGCTGATCCGGCTGCACCGGTTCGAGCTCTCCTCCCCCTATCCCGAGCAGGTGAAGATCGGCAACGTGGACCAGGTGATCTGCGTCAGCAGGCACTACGCCAGGCTCGTCAGGGAGCGCACCGGCTGGCCGGAAGCCAAGGTGGTCACCGTCCCGAACGCGCTCGACGTCACCCAGCTGGACCGGCCCAAGCTGGACGGCGCCAGGTTTCATCTCGGCTTCGTCGGCGTCGTACCGTCCCGCAAGCGCCTCGACCTGGCCTTGGACGTCCTCGCGGAACTGCGCCGCGAGGACGACAGGTACCTGTTGTTCGTCAAGTCCGCGATGCCGTGGGAACACTGGTGGGTCTGGCAGCACGAGAGCGAGCGGGATCACTTCAACGTCGCGTTGCGCCGGTCGCAGCGCGACGCGCTGCTGCGCGGCGCGGTGATCTTCGACGACGCCGGCCCGGACGTGGCGGCGTGGCTGCGCCGGGTCGGCTATGTGCTGTCCACCAGCGACGACGAAAGCTTCCACGTGGCGCCGGCCGAGGGCATGGTGTCCCGCGCGGTGCCGGTGCTGCGGCATTGGCCGGGCGCCGAGACGACCTACGACATGCGCTGGATCCGGCGCGGTCCAGCCGAAATGGCCGCCGCGATCGGTTCGCTCAGCGACGAGCAGGCCTGGCGGGAGGCAGGAGCGATGGCGCATGACCAGGCGGTGGAACGGTTCGCGCTGCCGGACGTCGCACGGGCCTGGCACCGCCTGCTCACCACGAACATGGAGCCCGCCGTTCCCGGCCCGCTGCTGGAACTGCTCGGCTCGCCCACATGAGTTTCTGGCTCGGCATCAGCGGCGCCTCGTGCCAGGATCTGGTCCGTGCGGCGCTGGATACGGATCCCCGGGTGATGCCGGTCCCCGGCCCACCCCGGCTCGCCTGGCAGGCGTCGCGGTCCGCGATGCTGCACTGGGGCTCGCGTCCGCGTGACGCGGTGTGCGAGATCCGCGCACTTACATCTGTGGCTCGCACCGACCCGGTCTATCTTGGCTCGCGCGGTGATGCGATCGTAATCGGCAACCGCGCCTCCTGGGTCGCCTCCGTCACCGGGCGGCTCACCGACCACGACCCGGTCATGGCCGCCGCGCTGCTGAACCTCGGCTTTCCGCTCGGCGACGTGACGCCGTACCGGGGCGTGCGAGCACTCGGCGGCGCCCGGGAGGCCATCGCGACGGACGGCCGCCTCACCACCCGCCCGGTTGTATCCGACCCGCCTCGGGCGGGCGTGGCGGACGCTCTCACGGACACGGTGGCGCCGTTGCGCTCCGCTGGTGAACTCGTCGACGCCGACCTCACCGGCGGCAAGGACAGCCGGCTGATCGCCGCCGCGCTCACTGCCGCGAAGGTCCCCTTCCGCGCCAGGACCCATGGTGCTGACGGTCACCCCGATGTGATCACGGCGGCGGCGGTCGCCGCGCGGCTCGGCGTCGAGCACATCGTCACCACGCCCAAGCCCGCCGCGGCCGTAACGACGGACGACGTGCTCGCCCGCGTCCGCGGCGCGGCGCTCGTCGGCGACGGCATGCTGTCCGCGTTCGAGAACACCGGCCGCCCCGATCCGGAGTTCGCCGCTGACGTCATCCACGTCGGCGGTCACGGCGGCGAACTGCTCCGCGGCGGCTACGCCAGCTATGCCGCCGGCCGCCTCGCGACGCTGCGCGGCGCCGCCCAGTTCCGCCGTCTCACCACCGGGCGCCTGCACCTGCTCCGCCCGGCCGCCGCGGCCGCCTATCTGGCCGCGCTCACCCCGTGGACAGCGGCGTTCGCCCTCGGGCCGCGCCGCGTGCTCGACGACTTCTACCTGGTGAACCGGGTCGGCCGCTGGTCGGCCGCCGCCCGCCAGGCCTACCTGCTCCGCGAGCAGCTGTGCCAGCCCTTCTTCGCTGATGACGTAGTCCGCGCCGCACGCGCCATCCCGCTCCGCGACCGGCTCGCTTCTTGCTGTTATCAGAACGTACTATCGTGCCTGGCCCCGGACCTGCTGGACATTCCCCTGGCTGGCCGCGTTCCGGCGGGCCTGGACTGGCGCCGGTCGTTGCCCCCGGCGATAGCGGCGTTCCTGCGCGGTTATGTCCTGGACCAGGGCACGCCGCTGTTCGACATCGTCAGCCGGCGCGCCGCCGAGCACGCTCTGCGCGCCAGTGATCGACCCAGCGGTCCGCAGGCCGGTCCGCAGGCCGGTCCGCAGGCCGGTCCGCAGGCCGGTCCGCAGGCCGGTCCGCCGGGTGACCCGGCAGCGGTGTGGGCCCTCGCGACCCTGGCCGCCCGCCTATCCGGCGACTGGCTCAACGCCCGGCAGGGATACTAACCGACGCCGCGGCACCGTCGCCCGTGCGGCGTCCCGGCGGCCCGGGCGTCCCGGCGGCCCGGCGCTCCCTTCGCGCCGCGCCTGGAACCCAGCAGCGATAAGACGCTCGACCCTGCTCACTTTGCTCGCGCGCAACCCGCCTGACCTTATGGTACGAATGTGACGCATGTGAGCTACGGCCACACGAGGCAGGGGGCTCATACCCGGCCAAAAGGATCGCCCTGCGGATGATCTCGATTACTGCGTGTACCTACACCCCTGGGAGGGGGCAAAAGTACACGCGATCATCCGGTTAATGCGTTCCAGCAGAAGGGGGATGCCGCAGATCCGTCGCCGACGGCCCATAGGCCCTGCGGCATCATCCGCGGATCGTCACGACCGACACGACGTGCGCCAGAGTTCATTAACGGGCTCTGATGCGCTTCATGGGGACGATCTGGCGGAGCCGACGGCCAGGCAACCCGAGCGATCGCCCGTATGCGCGCCGGGCCTCCTCCCGCTGCCGGATTCGTCTGGATTCGCCGGCGTTCTGCCGCCTGGACGGATGATCGTGCGCATGGCGTTCCGGGAACCCGGACCGCCTGGCCCGGGGTCGCCTGCCCGCCAGCGTGTCAATGGCACCATTGAGCCCGCTCCGGAGGGCCTCAACCTCTGACTCCAGGGGACGCTCCGGACACTGGGGCGTCTGACAGGCCGCAGGTTCCTGATGTGCGCCGCCATCCCGTAAAGTGCAGCAGAGTCCATTAACGTGTGGGATTACCCGTACGTGAAGCGCTGCCCCTAGTTTTCGAGGGTTATCTCCCCACGAAGGGGCAAGCCCGCACGTTGTTTGGCTCTGATGCACTTCATGGGAAGCTGCTGACCAGCTGTGCGCTCCCGGCTGGTGACGTACAGGCAAGGAAGTTTCTCGCGTTCCGCAAGGTGCCTTTGTGACTTACGGGATGG
>Ga0335074_10015180_pt1 | contig 10812 bp, 7 predicted proteins | sample Lox_Sample_23_FD_206715 | JGI IMG/M metagenome (GOLD analysis project Ga0335074, IMG submission 206715) | Soil microbial communities from Loxahatchee National Wildlife Refuge, Florida, United States - Lox_Sample_2.3 | ecosystem: Environmental > Terrestrial > Soil > Wetlands | place: USA: Florida... | reverse complement strand
GCCACCAGACCGGCCAACGCATCGGAGTAATATACGTTCCCATAGATATCCACGGCTACTCCGTACGGCTGACCCAATCCGCGGATCAGAGAGCTGAACTGCTGGCTGCCCACGTTCCATTCTTCGATTGCCCGGTTGCGGCTATCGGCGATGTAGACATTCCCGTAAGGGTCCAGCGCCACGCCGGTGGGTCTATTCATTCCCGAGGAGATCAGCGTGTTCCACTGTCCGGCGCCGGGACTCCACTCTTCGATGGCATTGTTACCCGTATCGGCAATGTAGACGTTACCCTGTCCATCGAGAGCCACGCCTTGCGGAGCGTTGAAGCCAGTGGCCAGGACAGTCACCGGGAACACCTGGTTGTAACCGGCGCCGGCTTGCGTGACCGTAAAGGTAAGTCCGGCTATTGTCAGGGTACCGCTCTGCGGGGCGGTGTTGTAGTTCGCATTGTAGGTATACTGGATGAGGGCATTGCCTGTGCCGCTGGCGTTGGAGACTTGCAGCCAGGGTACGTTGCTGATTGCAGTCCAGGGGCCTCCGGCGGTGAGTTCTACCGTGCCGCTGCCCGCCGGGCTACCTACCAAAGCCGAATAGGACCCCAGCGAGTAATAAGCATCCGGTCCGACTGTCAAGGTGGAAGTAACTGGACCGCTTCCGGTTTGCGCATTCCAGACAGAGATGGCTAATTGGTCGCCCGCAGCCAATGGACATCCGCTCTGATCCAGATTGGCGACCAGTTCAATGCGGCTGTCGAGCCATGTTCCAATCGATACGCCGCAAGGACTGTTGCCGTAACCCGCCGTCCAGCCCTGCGTAAGGTCGGCAATTTCGAGACTGTTGGAGTTACCGGAGAAGGGAAGCCCGTTCGGCAAGAATCCGAATCCTTGACCGCTAAGCGTGATCGGGGGCGAAGGCTGCACTCCTATCGGAGGCGTCGCGGGAGCGGGCGGCGGGACCGCCGAAATCACCGTCGTATTGGAAGGCAGTACGCCACACGCGGGCGCGACTTCAGGCAGTCCGTCCGGGAAAACACTGCACTGATTCGGCCCAACCAGTTCCGATGCGGTCTGAGGCAGCGTGGAGGCCGCTGGAAAGTCCAGCACGGGCGCATAGTCGCCCATCAAACCGCCCTCAGGGGTATAAACGGCGACCTTATACGGAACGTTGGCGCCGGAACAGACGAATGTGCTGGCAGGGAGGATTTCACGAACGACCAAATCGCTGAGGTTCTGATACCCAGTTGCGGCTGTGAGGTCGAGGAACGTGTACCCATTGGCCGGCGTAATCCAGGAAGGTATAGCAGCCCCAGTACCCACAATTAAAGTGGCATACCCGTTGGCATCCTGGACGAAATCAGCGTCCGTGACGCTGGCGAGAGTGCTGGGCAACTGCAGCGTGACGCCATTGGAAGTGATGGCTGGAGTGTCGAAGGAAAGGCCGTAGTAGCGCGCTTGCTCGGTGCCCGAGCGCGAGCATCCGTCGGTGCACGGCGTGGGCGGGGTGGTGGGTAGTCGCAGGCGGATGCGCATGACTTCGCCGGCCGCCGCCAAAGCAGCCGGCTTGCCGGAGGCTACGCTCGCATTGAAGTAGGTGCAATAAGGATTTGGTCCCGAACCTCCCTGGCGGTCGCGGGACCAGCTTGCACTATTTTGCGGATCTGAAGCGTAGCAATAAGATGGCAAATAGCTGTTGTAAGTTTGGTGAGCCTGAAACTGGGTCTCGTTGACGGACGCAGACGCCTTGGCGTTAATATTTATCACCGATAGCGACTGCTGCACGTAGGCCGCGGGATAAGCGCAGCCCGAAGCTACGTCCCGCACGATCACACTGGGGGCGGTGGTTGGGTCGGATAGACTTCCATCCACATAGGCGCGCACGATAGTGTATCCCGTGGGTGTCGGATTGGTATGTTGCGGAGTATCGATTTCGTGCAGCGGGGCGCCGGGAGTCTGCTGGAAGAACCCGGAATCGGTATTCCAGTTCTGTCCCTGGTGGCGCTGGGTGGCATCCAGGGCATTAACGTCCACGTTATAGGCCGACGTCAGGCATCCGGTCTGTTGTTGGCCCGGCGTGCCTCCGAAATTCAACGGCACTGCGTATTGCTGCCCGGGCGCATAGGGCACCCCAGGCTGGTAAGGATTTACGTAGCTCGATGTTAGCGGCTGTATGTTGGTATCGAGAATAGATTGCCCCGTTAGCGAATGATCGTCGTAGGTGGCTACCGAGAAAAAGCGCGCGTTGGGGAAGTTGCCCACAATGATCAACTGATACTGTGGATTTACGGTGTAGACCACGTTCCAGACGCTGTCATTCAAGTCGGAGTTGCCGGGAGGATCCAGGGGCAGCGGAATCATGTAACAGGAATTGGCGAAGTTCGAAAAAAAATCGCCTGTGGGAAACTCATTCCCGTTAAATTGAGTAGGCAGGTTGGAGCAGTTCTGGGCGTGAGAAATGTTCGCCGCTAATAGTGTTCCACATAAGGCCAATACACGTAATCCTATTTTTATCGTCATACCCAGTTTCGGATTAGTGTAGCCGAGTGGGGCTGGACTGTCAAGCTGCGAATGTTTTTGGTTTTCGGGGCGTTGGCAATTCCCGCTTACATCTTCATCAGCCGGATACTGCCGTTCGAAGTGTTTAAATCGATTTGCGGCCCGCCACTGCCGATGGTTCCGTCCAAGTGGTGCTTATCGAGCGTACCTTGGGTAGCTACATCGAACTCCGTGGAGATCGAAGAATTTGCCGCGTGCGCCGTCAGATTGGCGCCCAATGCGCTGGGCAGATGCAGCGTGATTCCGCCATTGGAAGTCGTCACGCGGATGTCGTTGTGGTTTACCGCTTCCATGGTCAGTTCCACGGGACCGTTGGAAGTCTCCAGCTTTATGGGCCGGCCGGCCTCGGGCTTGATTAATTGCACGTTAATGCCGCCGTTCGAAGTGTCGGCTTCGAGCGAACCGCGCACCTCTTCCGCGCGCACACGCCCGTTGTTGGTGTGCAGCGTCGCGCCGCCATCGACATTCCGCACCTCAATGCTGCCGTTGGAGGTTTCCACGTTCAAGCCGCCGCGCAGATTCTCTACGCGCACCGCGCCATTCGAGGTCTTCAGCCGCGCCGGCCCTTCCACATCCAGGGCATGAATCGATCCGTTACTGCTGGCGATGCGCTCCAGTTGCGTGCGCCGCGGAACCTTGATGATGTAGCGCGCGCCCATGTTGCCGCGCCGTTCCGAAGGCCGCACGGTCCGGATGTCCACGGCGTCCGCGGTGTGATCGATCTCGATCTTGAGCGCATCGCGCAGTTCCGGCGTGCGCGCATACTTGGTGCCGCTGATGTCGACAGTGTTCTGATCCCAGCCGGAGATCTCGATGGAGCCATTCGAATTCTCCACGGAAATGTGACCGCCCGGCTGCAGCGGATAGCTGTAGTGAAAATCCTGGGTGTAGCGTTCCGAGCCGCCGAAATCCAGGTCATCGAGATCGCATCCAACCGAGACAAGCAGGCCGGCGGCCACGGCCAGACCGAGAATGTGCGTGCGCATGGACTACCTCACAGTTTATTACGATAAGATCCCGCGGATCGTTCCGAAAGATCCGGCAGCCCGCTGCCGATCTGAGTTAACATGGGTACGCCATGAACGGAACGGCAGCGATGGCGCTCGCGCTGGCAGTGGCCGGCGTCAGTTTCGCGCAGGACCAGCAGTATCGCGCAAATCTCGCCATCCAAAGCGGCGGCACCCTTCCCTCGGCCCCCCTGTTCGTCCCACCGCAGGCCGGCATGGATGTGCCTCCCTGCCATATCGTGAACGCATTTTCTAACGGGCTGGTGATTTATACCGTGCCGGTGGTGCGTGATCCTGGCGCCGATCCGATCACCCGCCACTTCAACGATAAATGCGGGATCACGGTTTGGCTGAAGGGATACCACAAGGTGACCGCGGTCCTGCATGAGGACGCCGTGGTGGTGCTGCAGCCGATCGGAGATCCGGAAGGCTCCACGGTTTCGGTGACGGCACTCAACATACCCAAAGACGCGGCCAAAGCCTACGATAAGGGCCTGGAAGCGCTCAGCGACGGCAAGCTTCCCGCCGCGCAGAAGCAGTTCGCGCGCGCCGTGACGCTTGATCCGGATTATGCGCAAGCCTGGAGCCAGCTCGGCGAGGTGTTCGAGCAGCGATCCGAGCCCAAGGAAGCCGCGGATGCCTGCGAGCACGCGCTTAAGGTCGATCCCAAGTACATTCGGCCCTATTTGCAGTTGATGCGTCTGGCGGTGAACGGCAAACAAATGCAGGATGCGGCGTCGTTGGGTGATCGCGCCATTCATCTGGACCCCGTGGAGTTTCCGGGAGTTTATTACTACGACGCGGTGGCAAATTACGAACTGAAGCACGCGGATGCGGCCGAGAATGCCGCCCGCAAGGCCATCGAGCTGGATAAGGGCCACGACTATCCGGCGGCGGAAGAGATATTGGGCAAAGTGCTGGCCGATAAAGGCGATACCCGCGGCGCACGGGAGCATTTCGCGAAATACGTGAAGCTTGCGCCCAAGGCCGATGATGTGGACGAGATCCGCCAGCGCATGGCGGAGTTGAAGTAGCCACGTACTTCAGCCCCGTCCCGCACCCCTTCAGCCCCGCCCAACAGGCGGCGCTAAAGTCGGCGGGGTTGAATAAAGCGTCGGCGGGGTTGAATAAAGCGTCAGGCGCGGCCGAATGAAAGGCGCGGGACGGGCTGCGGAAAGCGCCGGGCGCAGGCAACCTCGTAGAATATGAAATATGGGCGCTCCGGGTGCATTGCGCGGCATCCTCTTTTTATGTCTATCCGCTTCCTCGGCCGCACAGAGCTTGCCCGAAATTCTGTCTCGCATCTCCGAGGAGGCCGAAGTCTTACGCCATGTGGCGCCTGCCATCCTGTCCGAAGAAACACTCACGCAGCGTGCGCTGAAGACGCGGCATCGTGCTGTTCGATTCGGAGCTGCGGCGGTCAAGCCGGTCCAGCCGGTTTTCGCCACGCGCGAGATTGCCTCGGAATACAGCTTCGGTTACTTGCAGGACGCGCCGGAAGAGTTGCACGAGTTCCGCGAGGTGACCTCCGTCGACGGCAAGACCGTCTCCCCAGCGGCTGACGCGCGTCATTCGCTGGCCCTGGGCCTCACCTCTGCGAGCGACCACGCCCGCAAACGCATGCTCGAAAAATTCCAAAAATATGGACTTACCACTGCCGTTGTCGATTTTGGTCCCTTGTTACTCCTATTTACTAAGACGCACCTCGATGAATACCGCTTCAATCTCGCCGGCACGGAACACATCGGCGCAGACCAGGTCCGGATCGTAACTTACACACAGATCTCCGGACCGAATCACATGCTGGTATTTCAGGGCCATCGGGCGATTCATCAGCCGGTCGCAGGGCGCATTTACGCGCGCATGCCGGACGGATTGCCGCTGCGCGTCACCATCGTGGAGAGCCGCCAAGACGGCAAAGTCACCTACCGTGACGAAGCCAGCGTCGATTACACGCTAAACGCGCAGGGATACCTGGCGCCCGCCGCGGTGACGCACAAAGGATTCGCCGGTGATGAACTGCTGGTGGAAGATGACTTCCGCTATGCGGCATTCCGCAAATTCGGCGCGGACGCCGCCATCAAGTTCGATGTCCAGCAATAGGCCCTTGCCTCGTAACCTGGCGACTGTGCCCTATCGCACAATCTTGCATCAGCGGCTCTCCGGGCGGCTACAATAAAGGCATATGGGGCCAAGCCGCTCCGCTGGGTTCGCACTCGAGACACATCCTTCCGTATACCGCCATTGGCGCCTCGCCATCGAGCCGCCGCTGGCCACGCTCACGTTGGCCGTCAACGAAGAATCGCCCGTCGTTCCAGGCTATAAATTGAAGCTGAATTCCTACGATCTGGGCGTCGATATGGAATTGGCCGACGCGGTCAGCCGTCTGCGTTTCGAGCATCCCGAAGTGCGCGCGGTCATTATCACCGGCGGCCTCGACCGCGTCTTTTGCGCGGGCGCCAACATTCACATGCTGGCCACATCCACGCACGGCTTCAAGGTCAATTTCTGCAAGTTCACCAACGAAACGCGCCTCGCCATGGAGGATGCCTGCGCGCACAGCGGCCAGCATTACATCGCCGCGTGCAACGGGACCACCGCGGGCGGCGGATACGAACTCGCGCTGGCTTGCGAAGAGATCTATCTGGTAGACGATGGCAATTCAGCGGTGAGCCTGCCGGAAGTTCCCCTACTCGGCGTGTTGCCCGGCACCGGCGGACTTACGCGCGTGGTGGATAAGCGGAAAGTCCGCCGCGATCTGGCGGATGTATTTTCCACGCTCGCGGAAGGCATTAAAGGAAAGCGCGCGGTCGAATGGCGGCTGGTGGATGGCCTGTTTCCGCGCAGCCGTTTTCAAGAGGCCGTGCGCGAACGCGCATTGGGCCTCGCCGCGCAAGAGACGGAGCCGAAGGGTCCCGGCATCGTGCTGGAGCCGCTTGCGCCTGAAGTAACTGCCGATGCGGTGACATACCGCCACGTCGCGCTGAAATTGCATCACCAGGATCGCACCGCGGAATTGATCATCACGGCAGGGGACGCTTATGATGCGCTGCGCGCCTTCCGCGAATTCGATGACGCTCTGCTGCGCCTGCGCTTCCACTACGACGAAATTGGCCTGGTGATTCTGAAGACGCGCGGCGATCCGGAAGCGGTTCGGCAATCCGACATCGCGCTCTATCACGATCGCGGCAATTGGCTGGTGAACGAGACTCTGCTGCTGATGGCGCGCACGCTGCGCCGTCTCGATCTGACCGCGCGCAGCCTGTTTGCGGTGGTGGATGAAGGCTCCTGCTTCGCCGGCAGCCTGCTCGAAATCGCCCTGGCCGCGGATCGTATCTACATGTTGCGCGATTCCGCCGGCAAAGTGCGTCTCGCATCGTCGCCGCTGAATGGCGGATTGCTTCCCATGACGCATGGCCCATCGCGATTGGAAGTCCGCTTCGCGGCCGATCCCGCGCATGCGGCGGAGGTCGTGGAAGAATCCGAGCCATTCGATACGGACGCCGCCGAAGAAGCCGGCCTGGTGACCACGGCGGTCGACGAAATCGATTGGGACGATGAGCTGCGCGTGGCCATCGAGGAGCGCGTCAGCCTGTCGCCCGATGCGCTCACCGGCATGGAAGCGAACCTGCGATTTGCCGGCGCGGAGAACGCCGATAGCAAAGTGTTCGGCCGTTTGTCCGCCTGGCAGAACTGGATCTTCTCGCGCCCCAACGCTACCGGGGAGCGCGGCGCGCTTACGCTCTATGGCAAGCCGGAGCGTCCTCAATTCAATTGGCGGAGGACCTAGATGTCCCTCTACGAACGCATTCCAAACAACGTCAATTTATCGAATGACAAGCGCCTGTTGCGGGCGCTCGAACACTGGCTCCCCAATTACATGCAGTGGTGGAGCGACATGGGTCCCGAAGGCTATCAGGCCGACGATGTGTTTCTGCGCACGGCGGTGTCGGTGGAGCCGGGGGGGTGGGCGCACTTCGATTACGTGAAGATGCCCGACTACCGCTGGGGCATCTTTCTGGCGCCGCCGGAGCACGACCGGCGCGTGGGCTTCGGCGATCACTTCGGCCATCCCGTGTGGCAGGAGGTGCCCGGCGAATATCGCAACATGCTGCGGCGGCTGATCGTCACGCAAGGCGATACCGAACCGGCCAGCGTGGAGCAGCAGCGCTTGCTTGGACAGTCCGCGCCCAGCATGTACGATCTGCGCAATCTTTTCCAGGTGAATGTGGAAGAGGGCCGGCATCTGTGGGCCATGGTTTACCTGCTGCACTCCTATTTTGGACGCGATGGCCGCGAAGAGAGCGAAGAGCTGCTGGAGCGCCGCAGCGGATCGAGCGACAAGCCGCGCATTCTGGAGGCGTTTAACGAGCCTATCGAGGACTGGCTGTCTTTTTATATGTTCACGACATTTACCGATAGGGACGGCAAATATCAGTTGCTGGCACTGGCGGAGAGCGGCTTCGATCCGCTTTCGCGCACCACGCGCTTCATGCTCACCGAAGAGGCGCATCATATGTTCGTGGGTGAATCGGGGGTGCGGCGGGTGGTGCGCCGCGCGTGCGAACTGATGCGTGAAACCGCCGACGATGACATACGTCGCCAGGGCGCCATTGACCTGCCGACCATTCAGAAGTACATCAATTTGTGGTTCAGCTTGAGTCTCGATTTATTCGGCGGCGAGGTTTCGAGCAACGCGGCCAGTTTCTTCAGCGCGGGCATGAAGGGGCGCGCGCAGGAGCCGAAATATCCGGATCACACGGCGCTCGAAGGCACCTACGCAGTCGCGGGCGAAGAGATCCCCATGCGCAACGCCATGAATGAGGTGCTGCGCGACTCGTACATTGAGGATTGCCAGAAATGTTTGGACCGTTGGAATCGCGTCATCACCGAGCATGAGATTCCGTTTCATTTGTGCCTGCCTGACCGCCGGTTTCATCGCCATATTGGCGCTTATGCCGCACATTTCTTCGATCCGGCCGGCCACCGTCTGACCGCGGAGCAATGGAATGAGCGCCGCGACGAATTCCTGCCCGCCGCGAAAGACTTCGCCTACGTGCGAAACCTGATGGCGCCGAGCGCCCACAGGATACCCGAGCCCGGTAAGATCGACCATTGGATCGCAAAGCCTACCACCGGCATTCATGGGATGCCGTTTGAGTTTGAGTATGTGCGGCGGGAAGAGTAAGCCAGCGCTACAATAACGAGTTATGTACGTTGAATCGCTGAAGATTTCGGGATTCATGTCGTTCAAGGATGTGACGTGGATGCCTGGGCGGCTCAACGTACTCATCGGTGCAAACGGATCGGGCAAGTCAAACCTTCTTCGCGCTTTGGATTTGATCCGCGCGACGGCAGCGGGCGAACTGGGCTTGTTTATTCCGAACGCGCCGGCTTTCCGCGCCTTCGGTGGGGCGATTCGGCCGATGCGATGCGGTTCTTCTTGAGGTTCGCAACACCCACCAGTCCCGAGAAGATTGCGCATGTTTTTGCCTTAGATCCAGCCATTAACTCGGCGGGCCACCGAGTGGACTCGGAGGTAGTGGCCATCGAGGGACCGATTGATTGCAAATTACTCGAGAGGAGACCCAACGAGCTTAATATAGACGGCGTTCCGTTCACCCCGGTCGAACCGCTGCCGGAAGACGAAACCGTCGTTTCAATGCTCTCGGCACTATGGAAACACAAGGAGACGTACGAACTACAGAAGGAACTTCGCGCGTGGACAATCTACCAGAACCTACGCGTGGATGAAGACGCGGTCATTCGACAATCTACGGTAGGCCGAAGTGAGTCGCGTGTCTCCGGCAGCGGGCAGAATGCGATTCGTGTCCTGAAGACGCTATACGAAAACGGTTGCAAGGAAGCCATAGATAATGCCATGTCTGCGGCGTTTCCCGACGACTACGGAGAGTTGGTATTCCGTCCCGACCGAGCGGAAGCGGTTCGAGATGTTCGTGCGTCGAAAGTCAGCGCCCGTGCAGACAGCGCCGCTGATCTGTCCGACGGCACGATCCGCTTCCTTCTGATGGTGGCGATTCTGGCCACGCCCGATCCGCCGCCGCTTATCGCCATTGACGAGCCGGAGGCGGGTTTGCACCCCTCCATGCTCCCATTAATCGCCGATCTCGCGGTAGAGGCGTCCGTACGCACGCAGGTTATTCTCAGTACCCACTCGCCTGAAATGCTCGACGCCTTCGGCGAAAATCTTCCTTCCGCGACTGTCTTCGAATGGACCGGTGACCGGACCGAGTTGAAGACCATCGGAGGAGAAGAACTGAAAAAATGGACTGCGGATTATTCGCTTAGCCGGTTTATCTTCTCGGGCGAGGCCGCGGCCGTGCTGTGAGAATTGAACTGCTCGTCGAGGGCGCGACGGAACAAGTTGCTCTTCCGTCGTTTTTCAAACGCTGGCTGGACGAGCGCCTCCCGGCTCCGATCAGCGTCAAGCCCGTATCCTTCAAAGGAAATGGTCAATATCTCACCAGTTTCGCGCAGCGTGTCAATCGGGATTTGGAATTCAGCGAAAAGATAGCCGCTGTCGGTCTTCTTGATTTGTATGGCGCGACGCTGGAGTCTCCGCCCAACGCGGATAAGTATGCTTGGGCGAAACCGGAACTTGAGAGTCGTGTCGGCCATCCCAGGTTCCGCCAACATTTTGCGGTACACGAGGTCGAAGCCTGGCTGCTCAGCGACCCAAAAATATTTCCCGAACCAGTCCGGAAACGCCTTGCGGGCGCCAGTCACCGGCCCGAGTCAGTCAATTTCCGAAAGCCTCCATCGAAGCTACTCCAACAAGTCTATCTATCCGAAAAGCGAACTTACAAAAAGACGTTGGACGGCCGTGCCCTCTTCAACAAACTCGATCCAAACATGGCGTACGAAAAGTGCCCTTATCGCTGAACGCTCTTAGACGAAATGCTGCACCTAGCCCGCGCATGACGATCTATACTCCCGAGCATGGCATTTGGTAGTGCCTGAAAAGTGCTGTCAGGCAGTACCTGGCATTTGACACCATATGGTCACGGATGCCATCATTTAAATCGCCCAAGGCGGCGCTGCTCTTTCATGAACGCATTGAATACGATGACGGCGTAATTATGGAAATGGTCTCTGGCGCGTTCCTTCGCCAATTCCTCCATCGGGACACGGATTGAAATACCGCTTGTTTTATGGCCGTCCCCGAATGCGTGAGGTGGGATACGACAGTGAACGCGACAAGGGAGACCACCGTCATTTCCAGAGCCGTGAAA
>Ga0335074_10015179_pt1 | contig 10813 bp, 9 predicted proteins | sample Lox_Sample_23_FD_206715 | JGI IMG/M metagenome (GOLD analysis project Ga0335074, IMG submission 206715) | Soil microbial communities from Loxahatchee National Wildlife Refuge, Florida, United States - Lox_Sample_2.3 | ecosystem: Environmental > Terrestrial > Soil > Wetlands | place: USA: Florida... | reverse complement strand
TGGCTGCGCCGCGCCAGCACCGCCGAGCTGATCGCCCTGCACGAGCCCATCGCCCGGGCCGTGATCGACCGCGACCCCCCCGCGGCCCGCGCCGCCGTCCTCAGGCACCACGAAGAGATGCTGAGGAACCTCGGCCTCGACGCAGCCCGCACGTAAGCGCACCAGGCAGCCAGAGCGAGCCTGCTGCAACGGCTGCCAGGCGACGACATGCCAGCGGAGCCCGCGTTCCCGCACCGGGCGGCCAGACCGGGGCACGCGGCACGACCGGCGGGCTGTCGGCCCGCACCCAGCGAATACCCGCGACACTCTCCGACGCTCTTGCGACACACGCCGACCGGTCCGCCGGTATCGGGACATCTGACGGGTCGGCCCGCACCGCGCTTGCGCGCCGGCCCGGGCTGACGATCCTGTGGCGGCTCCCGCCCGACGGCCGACAGCGCGGACTCGGCGGGGTGCCGCTGGAGACGGCCGTCACGTTCAGCGTGGCGCTCGCGGTCCCCACCGGCCCGGCCCCATCGCCCGTGGCCCGTGCCTTCGCAGGAATGGCGCGAGCGCTTCCAGCCGTCCTCATCCGGTGGCCCTGGGCGAGTGCCGGACTATTGACAGCGCAGACGGACGCACGGCATGATGTGGCATAGCCACTTAGCCAGATGCCATGGCGGGTGACCCTCGTACGGAGGCGAAAAGGCAGAATGAGCGCGACTATGCATGTTTCCGATCCCGGAACCGAATGGACCGTCCGCGATCCCCTGGAACTAGCGCTGCGCATCAGGCTCCGAGCGGTGCGCATGGTCGCCAGCCAGGGACTCGGCTACCTCGGCCAGGCGCTGTCGGCTGCCGAGCAGGTGGCCGCCGTGTTCGCGGCCGCCAGGCCAGGCAAGGACCAGCTGGTGTGCTCGCCCGGGCACTACATCATCGGCCCGTTCGCCGCGGCGGCCGAGCTCGGCCTCATCGCGGAGGCCGATGCCGGCACCTACGGGCAGAACGGATCGGCATTCGAGGCCATCGGCACGGAACGCTCACCGGTGGCCGACTACACCTGCGGCTCCCTGGGGCAGGGGCTGTCCGCCGCGGTCGGGCTCGCGCTCGCCGACCGCCTCCACCGCAGCGACTCGCGGATCTACGCCATGGTCAGCGACGGGGAGCTGGAAGAGGGCCAGGTATGGGAGGCCGCCATGTTCGCTGCCCATCACCGCCTTGACAAGATCACCGTGCTGCTTGACGCCAACAACTCCCAGGTAGACGGGCCGGTTGACAGCATCACGACGATCGAGCCGATCGCGGCGAAGTGGACGGCGTTCGGCTGGCATGCGCAGGACATCGACGGCCATGACATCGACGGGATCCTCACCGCGATCGGCAAGGCCGCCGCGGAGACCACCCGCCCGGGCGTGGTGATCTGCCGGACGTCGACCAGGCACGGGCTTGACTGCCTGCCGCCGGACGCCGACGGGCACTTCATCAAGCTGCCGCCGCCGCTGGCTGCCGCGGCGGTGGACGAGCTCACCGGCAAGCTGGCAAGCCTGGGAGGTCCCTGTGAGTGACACGCAAGCGCTCCAGCCGCCTTACCGCACGGAGCTCAAGCCCTACGGCCGGGCGCTGGTCGACCTGGCGAGCCGCCGCGAGGACGTGCTCTGCCTGTCCGGCGACCTGACCAGGCAGACCGAGGTTGATCTGTTCCAGGAGAAGTTCCCTGACCGGTTCATCCACGGCGGCATGGCCGAGGCGAACATGGTGAGCATGGCGGGGGCACTGGCGCGCAAGGGCTTCAAGCCGTTCGTGCACACGTTCGGCGTTTTCGCCACCCGCCGCCCGCTGGATCAGATCGTCAACGCCGTCGCGTACCCGAACCTGCCGGTGCGGCTCATCGGGTTCATGCCGGGATTGTCGACGCCCGGTGGCCCGAGCCACCAGGCGATCGACGACATCGCCCTGATGCGGGCCTTGCCCAATATGACGGTGGTGGACGTGGCGGACGCTGTGCAGACCCGTCAGGTCGTCAACGCGATTGCCGACATCGAGGGCCCGGTCTACGTCAGGCTCAAGCGCGGCGAGATCCCGGTGATCTTCAGCGACGACCACGTGCTCGACCTGTCCAGGGCCGAGCCCCTGACGCAGGGCGACGATGTGGCGCTGTTCGCCAGCGGCATGATGCTCGCCGCGGCCCTCGCCGCGGGCCGGGTGCTCGCGGAGCACGGCGTATCCGTCAGCGTGGTCAACGTCCCCGCCCTCAAGCCACTCGATGCGGCCACCGTCCGCGAGGCCGCGGCGGGCGCACGCGTCGTCGTCACGGCGGAGAACCACACCATCATCGGCGGCCTCGGCTCCGCCGTCGCGGAGACGATAGCCGAGGCCGGGCTCGGTCGGCCGTTGCGCCGGGTGGGCCTGCGCGACACCTTCGCCGAAGGTTCTCTCACCGGTCCTTATCTCTTCGACAAGTACGGATTGTCGACGAAGGCCCTCATCGACACGATCTGGGCGGCTCTCGGCCATGCCGACCCTGCGCCCGCGGCGCCGGCTGTCAGCGCGGAGAGCGGCGAGTACTCGCCCGTCTGACCAATCAATCCTGCCCGTCAGCGTCCCGGCAGTCAGGGGCGCTTCAGCCTCACGCGTAGCGCGAAGGAGCAGCTAATGTCACTGCAGGAGTTCGTGCCGACCCCACGGTTCGAGGATTACCGGGAAGCGTTCAAGGACTTCTTCCACATGGAGCGCCGTGAGGACGGCGTCCTGCTTGTCCAGGCGCACACCGTCGGCGGCCCCATCCAGCTCAGCGTGCAGAACCACCGCGCTCTGGGCCAGATGCTCAAGACTGTCGGCGCCGACCCTGAGAACGAGGTCCTCATCCTGACCGGTTCCGGCGAGGAATTCATGATGGGCTCGGACCCGGAGGGCTTCGCCCTGGAGGAGCAGGACCTGGAGCACTGGGCTTACGAGTACGCGTACAAGGACGGCCGGATCAACGTCAGCTCGCTGGTCAACGACCTTGAGATCCCGACGATCGGCCTCATGAACGGCCCGGGCTTCCACTCCGAGATCGTCGTGATGTGCGACATTACGCTTGCCGCACAGGACGCCACCATCTTCGACCTGCACTACGACATCGGCTCCGTGCCGGCCGACGGCATCCACAACGCGCTCCAGGAAGTACTCGGCGTCAAGCGCGCCGCGTACGCACTGCTGACCGGCGAGGCGATCAGCGCCCGGCAGGCCCTGGAGTGGGGCCTGGTCAACGAGCTACTGCCGCGGGAAAGGCTGATCGACCGCGCCTACGCGATCGCCGACCACATCATGACCCAGCCGCGCACCGTCCGCCGCCTGACGACGCAGATCGTGCGCCGCCCGTGGAAGCAGCGGATCGTCAGCGACCTGGACGGCGGCTTCGGCATCCAGATGTTCGGCCACATCGCGAAGAAGAAGGCGGTCCACGGCGAGGGCCACATCCGCTCCACGGTCGACTACGTCCGCGAGGGCCGCAAGAACAATTTCGACTGACCGCCACGCCTGCCCGTTCGGGATCAAGCTCTCTTTTCCCGGACCGGCGGCGGTGCCCTCGTCGGCCCGCCTGGCCGGCGCTGTCGCCGCAGCGGCTTAGCCGCACCACCCCGACCCACCAGATCCCAGGAGGACAGATGACCGGACAAAACGCGACTCCAACGATGCCCCATCCGGCTAGTACCCACTCAGACTCCGACAAGTTCCTCGCCACGGTGATCAGCCTCGGGCCGCTGGTGCGCCGGAACGCTGAGGGCAACGAGGCGGCAGGGCAGATCGCCGACGAGGTGATCGACGCGCTCCACGAGACTGGCGCATTCGGAATGTGGGTGCCACGCGAGCTCGGGGGCGCGGAGCTCGACCCCGTGCGCAGTCTCGAGCTGCTCGAGGCCATTTCCTACCACGACGCCTCGACCGGCTGGGTATTGATGGCAGCCGCGGTCGCCATCGGGGCCGCCGGCGCCTTCCTCCCTGATCCCACCGTCGAGAAGCTGTTCAGCGGCGAGCGCTTCCCGGTGATCACCGGCCAGGGCACCCGGCCAGGGAAGGCGGTCGCGACGGACGGCGGCTACCGGCTGTCGGGGAACTGGAACTTTGCCTCGGGTATCAAGCACTCGCAGTGGATCCATACGGGCGCGGCGGCTGAAGGCCAGCCGATGAAGATCTGCATCGTCCCGGTCAGCGACGCCACACTCGACGACGACTGGGACGTGCTGGGATTGCGGGCCACCGGCAGCATCGACTACTCGATCTCCGACGTGTTCGTGCCGGACGCCTTCACTCACGACGCGCTGGCCGACAATCCGCTGCGCGGCGGCGGCCTGTACCACCTCAGCGCTGTTGGAATCGCGATGATCGGTCACACTGCGTGGGCGCTCGGGGTGACTCGCCGTCTGCTCGATGAGCTGTCCGCGCTCGCGCGGGAGAAGACTGGCCGCCCTGGCCAGCTGGTCGACAGCGACAGCTTCCATGCGGGGTTCGCCCGCGCCGAGGCCCGGGCACGCAGTGCCCGGGCACTGGCCTACGAGCGATGGGCGGCGGTCACCGCCGCGCTCGACGCGGGCCAGCGCCCCACGGCGCGCGAGCAATCCCTGCTTCGCCTGGCCATGCACAATGCGACATGGGCAGCCGAGGAGGTCGCGGTGTTCGTCTACTCATCCGCGGGAACGACGGCGCTGCGCACCGGGACGATCCAGCGCGTGTTCCGCGATGTGCACGGCGGCACACAGCACATCACCTCCGGCCCGGCCGTCCTGCAGAACGCCGGCAAGGAGCTGGCCGGCCTTGCGCCGGACTCGAAGTGGGCAGCGTGGAGCCTGATCCCCGCGGACAGCTGAGAAATCCGACAATCCTCCGGTCCTCACGGCGCCGACCTGCTCCGGCCGACTCCGTGAGGACGGACAGGGAGACGCCATGATGACATCATCACAGGGTCACTTCGCCGTACGTCAGGCCACCCACAGCCCGCGCGACGGCCAGAACCCGCCGGCCAGCCGCTTCGGCCAGCACCCGGCGCTGAACAACCCCGACAAGCTCAGGCACGCCTTCGCGGCGTTCCCCAGCGGAGTCACGGCGGCCTGCGCCCTCATCGCAGGCCAGCCGACCGGCATGTCCGCGAGCTCCTTCACTTCGGTCTCGCTGGACCCGCCGCTCGCGTCGGTCTGCATCGCGCGGTCCTCGACCACGTGGCCGGCCCTGAGAACCGCGGGCCGCCTCGGGCTGAGCGTGCTCGCCAAGGGGCACTATGCAGTCGCCCAGGCGCTTTCCGCACGCGGTATCGACCGGTTCGCCGAGGTCCAGTGGACCCCCGACGAGGCCGGCGCCGTATTCGTCGACAAGGCATGCCTGTGGCTGGGCTGCGAAATCCGCCAGGAAGTCCCCGCGGGGGACCACGTGATCGTCCTGCTCGAAATCGTCAGCGTCCGGGAATTTCCCTCGGCCGAGCCACTCGTGTTTCACCAAAGCCGCTTCCGGCAACTCCGTACAGAGGAAACTTCCTGATCGCCGCCTCCCGCTCATCGCTCACGGCCGCGACTAGGAGCGATGAGCGGCCGACGCGTTCTCCGGCAGTCGGCCACGGCGGCGGCCTCGCGCGCCAGAGACCGCCGCCAGGCTCGGCGTGAAAGCGCAGGCCAGCAGCGGTCTCGGCATCTTCAGGCCCCGTAACTTCGGGTTATAGGTTTGCAGCGTTGTACTTCTCTTCGAGGAACTCAAGGATCCCGGCGGAGCTGCCATCGCGCCCGAGACCGCTCTGAGACGTAGGCCGCGAGGCCGTATTCGGTGTCGTTGGCGTGGGCGACGGCCTGGTTGACGTCGACCGCCGACCGCCGGCCAGCCGGGGCGCGGCCGACCGTTGACGCCGCACCGTAGCAGCGCTAGATTTGGCATGGTGGCTATGCCACATGGCAAAAATTTCAGGACACTCGAGCCTCACCGCACCAGCACAGGCCAGCGTGGCGCGATCGGCGCCCGCCGCCGTTCGGCAAAACCGCTCTAGTCAGACAAGGGGTCAATCATGGTGACAGGAAGGCAGGGCAGCGGACAGAACCTCAAGGGCTCACGCGACCATAAGTACAGCCTGCAAGAGGTCGCCTCCGGCGTTTACCTGATTACGGATACCAACTACCACAACGTCTTCACCACCACGGGCGATGGCGTCGTCCTGTTCGACGCCCCGACGCCGCTCGTCGGCTTCATCGAGCCTGCCATCAGGGAGGTGACCGATGATCCCGTCACCCACCTCGTGTACACGCACGTCCACAACGATCACATCGGGGGCGCGAGCCAGTTCGTGACCCCGGACACAAAGATCTACGCCGGGGCGGGCACGGCCGAGTTCCTAGAGGCCAGGCAGGACCCGGCCCGACCGGTGCCGACCCACATATTCGCGGAAGACACGACGCTCACAATCGGCGGGCGGACATTCGAGATCGCCCCCGACCGCTTCCACACGGTTACCGGCGACCTGCTGATCAACATGCCCCGGGAGAAGGTGGTGGTGGCGATCGACACTCTCGGGCCCGACTGGATGCCGATTCTGGACTTCTCCATAACCGCCGACATGTACGGTTACATGAAAATCTTCGACCGCATACTCGGCTTGGACTTCGATGTCCTCGTCGGCGGCCACGACGAACACGTGGCCCGCCGCAGCGACGTGGAACTCACTCGCGGGTACGTGCACGACGTTTACCAGACGGTGAAGCGGGTGCACTCTGAGCTGGACACTTCCTGGATCTACGCCGAAGAGCGGAGAGACGAACAACGGCTGGCGTTGGAGCTGTTCAGCAGTGTCTGGGTGGACGCCGGCAAGGAAATAGCGGAACGCTGGAAGGGCTCGCCCGTGCAGGGTGCGGAGCTTTGGGCCGAGAGTCACTGCCGCGCGATGTTCCTGTACGTGAACTGGACCGATTAGCAACGGGCGCCGCTCCCGCGCCTCTTCCTGCTACGAGACGGGTCCTGCGGCGCGCAGGGGAGCAAGGCCAGCGCCGCTCGCCGCCACAAGGGAAACCAAGGACGTGCTGCCGCACCGGCGAGCTCACCGAAAGGAACCGGCCATGACCGAATCCGCAACTCCGCAGTCGCCCGTTCCGTGGTCCGATTTTGTCAAGATGACCAAGGAGAAGGGCCTTCCCGCGAATGAGCTCTTCGCCGTCATCTCCACTCCCACCGCCGGGGTAGGCCCTGTCTTCGCCAACCTCGATCCCCACCTCGCCTACCAGGCCAAGCTCCAGGCGGACGGGGTGATGTTCGCCGCCGGCCCGCTGTCCGCCACGGACGGTTCCGCGTGGGCAGGCATGGGCATATTCTTCTACCGCGCGGACTCCTTGGCGGACGCGGTCGCCCTGGCCGAGCAGGACCCGATGCACAAGAGCGGGGCGCGAACGTTCCAGGTCCGGGCATGGCTGCTTAACGAAGGTACATTCTCCGTCCGCCTCTCCTACTCGACTGGCACGTTCAACCTCGGCTGACACCGCTCCACCAACCACGTGAGTTCGATCCGCCCGCTGATCGCCCCGACCGCGTTCCGGGACGCGTTCGCGGACGCCGGGAAGCGGGTCTACATGTCGTCCGCGCTCTTGGCTTTCCTGGCGCGGAAGGTACAGCCGGGGAAGGTGAACGACGTCTCCGGGCAGTCCCGGCGGCGGCGTTTCCAGTTCTGGCAGTACACGATCCTGGTCTTATCCGCGTCCAGCGCCTGCCCGACGTCGCCATCCTTCCTTCCAGCACGGCGAGGACTTCCCTGGCCTCCCGCTCCGTCACGCAGTGCACCACGGGGAGATTAGCCGGGGAATCTCGGTTCTCGCAGAACCGGACTTGAACCTCTCGACTCATCCGGCTCCCACCGCCCAGCCGTCAGGACGTGCGCCGACCCGCCAGTGCGCGAACAGCCGGGGAGACCGCGTGGCGGCTTCCATTGCGCAACCGTCTGTCGTATTTGCGGCAGGCCCAGCCAGTTGGTCGTTGAGCCGCCGTAGGAAGCAGAGCAACCGGAAGCGTAGAAGCGACCGTGGTAGTTGATCCGCCCTTGCACGACGTTGGTGTACGTCAGCGCAAGGTCGCTGAGCGGCTTGTCGCTGCGCTTGGCCCAGTGCCAGGAGCGGATCTCCGCTTCTATGGCCTTCATCGCCTCGCTGCTAACCGCAGGCAGGGACACGAAGTGCTTGCTGTACCTGCTCTCGGCCAGCCGTGGCCGGAACTCATAGCCCGGGAACGCGAGCGACGTGGCCTCATCATCGCCGCCTGTCCTCGTGGCGCAGCGTAACTTCGGGTTATAGGTTTGTAGCGATGTACTTCTCTTCGAGGAACTCAAGGATCCCGGCGGAGCTGCCCTCGCGCCCGAGACCGCTCTGCTTCGTCCCGCCGAAGGGCGCGGACGGGTCGCTGAGCACTCCGCGGTTGACGGCGACCATGCCGGCGCTGAGGCGGTGGGCGACCCTCATCGCCTCGCGGTCTTCGCCGAAGACGTAGGCGGCGAGGCCGTATTCGGTGTCGTTGGCGTGGGCGATGGCCTGGTCGACGTCGGAGTACTCCACTATCGCGGTCACGGGGCCGAAGATCTCCGTGGTGTTGATGGCGCTGCCGTGCTGCACTCCGACGAGCACAGTGGGCTCGTAGAACGCGCCGGCCTCGCCCTGCCCTCCTCCGAGGACGACCTTCGCGCCATCGCGGACCGCGCCCTCGACGAGCGATGACACCTTGTCCCTTTCCCGCACGGACACGAGCGCGCCCAGGTCGTTGCCCGGGTCAGAGCCGGGCCCCGTCCGGAACTGGGCCAGGCGGGCGGTGAAGGCGGACACGAACTCCTCGTGAAGGCCGGAGTGAACGTAGAAGCGGTTGGCGGCGGTGCACGCCGATCCGCCGTTGCGCATCTTCGCCTCGAGCGCGCCCTCGACCGCCGCGGCGATATCGGCTCCCGGAAGCACGATCAGCGGGGCGTTGCCGCCCAGCTCCATGGACGCGCTGATCACCCGGTCGGCGCATTCGCGGAGCAGGGTGCGCCCGACTTCCGTCGACCCGGTGAAGGACAGCTTGCGCACCGCTGGTTGCGCCAGCATGCTTGCGACTGCCGGGCCGGCCGGCCTGGGAGTGACGAGGTTGACAGCCCCCGCCGGCACTCCTGCCCTATCAAGTACATCCATCATGTAGGCCGCTGTCAGCGGCGTTTCAGCGGCTGGCTTGAGAATGCAGGTGCAGCCGGCCGCAAGCGCCGGGGCCAGCTTGCGGGTCGCCATCGCCGCCGGGAAGTTCCACGGGGTGATCAGCAGGGACACTCCGATCGGCTCGTGGCTGACGACGATGCGCTTGTCCGCTGACGGCGACAGCTTGTAGTCGCCGGGAACCCGCACGGCTTCCTCAGCGAACCAGCGGAAAAACTCTTTCGCGTAGCCGGCCTCGGCCACCGCGTCGCCGTGCGCCTTGCCGTTCTCGGCGACGATGATCTCCGCGAAGGCCCCGGCCTCGTCGGTCAGGATCTCATAGGCGCGACGCAGGATCTCCGACCTCGCCCGAGGCGCGGTCGACGCCCAGCCCGGGAAGGCGGCGGCGGCCGCACTGACGGCGTCCAGGCAATCCCGTTCGGTCGCGACGGCAAAGTCGGCGAGGATCGATCCGTTCGCCGGGTTGACGACCGGCATGCGCTCCCCGGCGCCCCCAGAACGCCACTGTCCCGCGATGAACAGGTCACGGAAGCGCGCGCGCCGCCGGTCGCCTGGCTCCGAACGAGCGCTTGTGGTCGCCGCTGCATCGCCGCTCATGTAACTCCTCCGGTTCCGGACCGTGACGTTAGCTGTGCACGCCGTTGATGCTGACAACCCTACTCCCTTCGATCCTAATTGGCTAGGCCACTTAGCCACATTATGAGACAGATGCGTGCATGCCGGGTTTCCGCGACCGCCGGCCGACCGTTGACACTGCGCCCGAGCGAGGCTAGATTTGGCATACTGGCTATGCCACCTATCCGGACTATTCTTGCGGTGTTCCCGAGCTCCGGCGCGTCAGCACAAATCTGTGGGTGCCGGAAACCTAGGCCACCAGAAGGAGCCGACCATGACTGCCAACGAAGCCGCCAACAAGGCGCTGGTCCTGACGGTCCTCACCGAGCTGTTCGAGGACCGGGACGGCTCCTCAATCGACCGGTACTACACCGACAGCCTTATCCAGCACAACCCGCTGTTTATTGACGGCACCGACGAGCTGCGCGAACGGGTCACGGCGACCACGGACGTGCGTCACGAGACCAGCATGGTCGCCACCGACGGGGACATCGTGATGGTGTACGGGCGCTACGAGGGGTTGGGGCCCAAGCCCATGGTCGGGGTCGACATTTACCGCGTCGAGGACGGCCGCATCGCCGAGCACTGGGACGTGCTCCAGGAGGAGGTCAGCCCAACCGCCAGCGGCCACCCGATGTTCACCGTGCCCGGCCGGAGCTGAGCACGGGCTCAGCGCTACCGGATAATGGGCCGCTGGAAGGACTCGCCCGTGCAGGGTGCGGAGGTCTGGGGCGAGAGTGCCGGCCGCGCGATGTTCCTGTACGTGGGCTGGAGCGACTGGCGCGCCGCTCCCACGCCTCTTCCGCCAAGCGCCTGTTGGCAAGGAACTGCCCTGCATCGGGTTGTCGGCCGCGCGGCTGTCAGCAATTTCAGGGCAATGGAATGCTTGCCTGTTTCGCTGCGGCCAGCCACGGATAAGGTCCGCGCTGGCCGCCGCCACAAGGGAAACCAAGGACGTGCTGCCGCACCGGCGAGCTCACCGAAAGGAACCGGCCATGACCGAATCCGCAACTCCGCAGTCGCCCGTTCCGTGGTCCGATTTTGTC
>Ga0335074_10015178_pt1 | contig 10813 bp, 11 predicted proteins | sample Lox_Sample_23_FD_206715 | JGI IMG/M metagenome (GOLD analysis project Ga0335074, IMG submission 206715) | Soil microbial communities from Loxahatchee National Wildlife Refuge, Florida, United States - Lox_Sample_2.3 | ecosystem: Environmental > Terrestrial > Soil > Wetlands | place: USA... | reverse complement strand
GGCGGAGGCGGTGGCGAAGGGACTGCGCGGCGGGGTGATCGAGATATAGCCGATCGGCACGGGCCAGTGAATCGCGACTCTTGTCGGCTGTTGTGCGACGCTACTCGTATCAAGCGCGAAGATGTCATCGCCGCACTGCGCCAACACCAGGCCGATCTGAGACGATTGGGCGTCGAAAGCCTTTACTTGTTCGGGTCCACCGCAAGGGACGAGGCGCGGCAGGATTCCGACGTCGATCTGTTCTTTGATTACAAAAAGGGCAAGCTCGGCCTGTTGGAAGTGATCGGTATCGAAGAACCGGCCTCGCAGATGCTTGGCTGCAAAGCCGATGCCACGCCGAGAACCAGCATCAACCGGTATATCCGCCCCTATGCCGAGAAAGACCCGCTTCGCGTGTTTCTGATGCCAGGAAAATCGCAACTGCCGCAGGCGTTTGATCTTGACCCGGGGATCACCAGGCCATCTGCTCGAGCAGATTGGACTGTGCTATACTGCGGCAAATGGGCGGCGCCACGGCAACGCGGCGGTGGCCCTTCGCCGTGAACTCTGACACCGGAAACCGGACGCTTCCTCGCCAAGGCGCGCAGTTGCTCGGCGAAGCCGACGCCATGTTCGGCATCCAACTCAACGAGGCGGCAGGGCGCACCGTAAAGACGGAATTTCATCGGCTCGTCAGAGGCGATACGCGCGTCGATGACGAAATTGCGTGACTTCCTTGGCTTCGCCTACAACCTGAAGGCCATTGCCGACTATCACGTTGGCCCCGGCTCTGAGGTGCCGCCGGAGTTGGCAGCGGAGGCAGCCGTCATGGGTTCTGACCGCGTATCCCGTTCTCTGCGAGATCAACGCTTGCGCGGCGTGAAAACCCGGCAAGGCGATTGGGATCGCCAAGCGCTTTGTCGCTAAGACGGCCGAACTGGTGGAGGACGCCGAAGGCAGAGCAGGCTGATTCAACACCTCGTGGGGCGCGTCAGGTGACGCAAGTACAGCCGCATGTTGTTGTGTGCCGCAGAAGGTCGCTTTATGGTATGTCGGCGCCGCTAGGGATAGGGAGGCACGCCGGGAATTGATGATTTTTCAGGATCGGACCGCTGAACTTTTAGCAATCGAGTAGTAAGAGGGAACGTCGCTCTGTGGGTTCTCCATCACCTCGAATCCAGCGCCATTTTCCGTGAGGATCATCAATACCGTCGCCCGTTCGTTCGAGGATGCAAGCAAGATTGGCACAGTTTCACCGTTTCGACTCCGTGTCACATCACCTTCGATCGCACAGCCGCGTATTCTACCATGATATTCTATGTTCATTTCATCTGACGGCGGTCGGTTCACACCGTAGAGCGACATCGCGCCTAGGGCATTCCTAGGTTGCTTGTACGCTCCCTTGGCGACCAGTGTGCCGTCAGTAATTGTCATGCTGAGAATGCAATTCGGGCCTTGCCACAATGGCGCGACATCAACAGGCCAACTCCGCATTGCAGCATGTCCTAAGCGTCTATAGAATTCACTCTTTCGCCTGGCTTTCGTGAGGATGTCGGTTTCCTTTTGATCCTCCGCGCGCCGGACTGCTCCTACTGTTGCGAGGACGCGGCCGACGTTGTCATTGAACCCTTCAATCTTCATTGCCGCACGGCACCGCTGCTCCGCTTCCTTTAAAAAACCTGCCCTAATCAGCGATCGGGCCATATTGCTCGTAGCAAGAGTTTCGCCAAGTGCCTCAGCTCTCTCGAAAGCTGTGATCGACCTTGCCGGTAAGAAAAGCTTTTCTGTCGCCACTCCAATGTTGTTCCATGTGTCACTGCCACGATCCTGAATTCTCAGATAATGAAGCAAGCACAGGTCGTTGTTGCCGCATTCTCCGTGCTTGAGGGCAAGCTGAAATATCATTCTAGCATTGTCGGGGTTTATTTCTGTAAGCCGTTCCATCGCTGCCAGACTAGCTTGATTGTCATGCAACTTTTCGGCGACTTCCAGACAGGCTGACAGCACTATTACCTCATCTTCTGGGGTAGATCGCGCCGTTCCTCGCATTTCATCCAGCGTTGTTGTGGCATCGTTCGCGGCCCCATAAGTGGCGTATGCCTTGGCTGCTGCACGCAACAGAGTCAGCTTCCGAGGGTCAGACGTCTTCGATGACGCAAGTTTGTATGTCAACGCAGCGCTGTCGTGGGCATTAAAATGTTCCTCTGCCTCCGCCAGGTATTCCAATACACCAATGCTCTCGGGATGCGTTTTCGCTAGGTCCTTCAGATTTTGAAGGTTACCCCCACTGCCAAACCAAATGCGAGTACGTTCCCTGTAGGCTTGCCAAGTTATCTGATTGTCGCCCTCTGAAGCATCATCGGTCTTTAGATAATCATCGTAGATTATAGCGGCTCCATCTACGTCGCCATCCGCAAGCCTCTGCATAAGGGCGATTTCCCAATGTATGCGTTTCCAGTCCGGCTTGGGTGTATAAAAAGGACGCTCATGTGGTTCAGCCTCCTCTTTCTTGGCTTCGGCCACCGCCGTTACCGGAACAGAGGTGGATTGACGCTCTGCCAAAATGTGTGGAAACTGATTAGCAATCATCTGCTGCACCGACATAAAAGCCTTTTCGGGCGCCTCCCTATCAAACTGGATATATTCAAGATTGCCCTGAAGCTCCCCGGGTGCGCGAACTCCCTTTTCAATGATAAGCACGATTGGTATTTGCTTCCCCATAGCAAGACCAATTTCTTGGATCGCCCAATCGGAAGTCTTCCAGAGGAATTTCTGCCCCTCCGCCTGAAGTTTATGGCGGCGAAAGCCAGCTTGCTTAAGGTCTTGCTGACTAATTACGCGCTCCTTTTTCGTGCAGATACCTATGAATAGGTTTTTGTCGGATAGAATGTGCAATACCTTTTGCGCGACGTCCTTCGCCTCTGCAAGTTTCGCTGTCTCCCATGAGAAGCTGGAGTTCAATCGTCTTATCTCTTCAAAGCAGCCGAGAAATTTGCGAACAATGTCCTCGTCCTGCTCAGCAAAGCTATGCCCCACAAAAGCACGAATCTCTGTCATGAACAGACCGTTAAGGACGTAACTCTCATGCCGCGAGCCTCGAAATCGTACTGTGACTCACGTTGTAGCTGCGCGCGATGTCGCGCACCGTCTCGTCGCCGGCATCGCGTCGCCGGATCGCTTCCTTGACCTGGTGCGGCGTGAGCTTCGGCTTGCGACCGAGTTTCACGCCGCGCGCCACAGCGCGGCTGCGGCCCTCCGCCGTCCGTGCGCGGATCAGCTCACGCTCGAACTCGGCGAGGCCGCCGAGCACGGTGAGCATCAGGCGGCCGTGCGGGGTGGTGGTGTCGGCCCATATGTCGCCGAGTGAGCGGAAGCCGGCCTTCTTGCCGGCCGCGGTCGCGAGGGTGTTGAGCAGATCGTAGGTCGAGCGCGCGAGACGGTCGAGGCGCGTCACCATCAGCACATCGCCGGCGTCGAGCTGGTCGAGCGCGCGGCGGCGTTGGCGGCGGTCGGTCTTGGCTCCGCTCGCCACCTCGCGGAACACGGTCGCAGCCCCGGCCGCCCGGAGCTGGGCCACCTGGGCGGCGACGCTCTGGCCGCTGGTCGAGACTCGGGCGTAGCCGTAGATCATGGGTACGATTCTGCACCGGACTTACGTACCTGAAAAGCCCTTTCTTTTCAGCATCCTATTTTGGTGCGAAATTCTTAAATTTCGCAACATTGGACGTTCACAGTTTTGGTGTGCGTCTCGGTCGTCGCCCCCGCCGTCCGCCTGGGCGAGGGCTTTCATCGACAGCGGTCGGGTTCCGGCGGCTGTTTACCCGCACGCCGCGAAACAACGCTTGCTGCTGCCTTGCGGATTGCGTCCACGTCCGCGAGATCCTGTGGTCGCCCGGCGGCCAGCTTGGCCGCTATAAGGTCGTCGGATGAAATGAAATTCGCCTTCAATCCGCTTGCCGGGTCAATCATCCCTTCGACACGCCGTTCCCATGCGGCGTTGAAATCCACGCCGGGTAGCTCTGTGAGAATATCGACGCCAACTGCTGCGCGGCCCATGCGGAAAAACGGGCCGGGTTCCGCAAATTCGGCGGCAGTCAGCCCTTCAAGCAGCGCGCCGAATTCGGCCAAGGCCGCAAACACGGCCTTCGCGTTCTCGGCGTCAGCCTTCACAAGGACATCCAGGTCTTTCGTTGCCCGCGGCTGTGCGTGAATGGAAACCGCATAAGCTCCGACAACAAGATATTTAACGTGGTATGCGTTCAAAACGGACAAGAGTTCTTTGAAGTCGGGATACATTAGAATCCTCGCCCCGCAACGCATAATGTTCTTGGGTCAGCTCGGAGACCGCTGCAACGCGCTCATGGATAGGACGGCTCTGCCAGTAACGGTATTCGTCTGCCTTTATCTCATCAAAGTCCGTGTATCTGCGGATGGTCTTGTCCATGCCATTCTCCGGGTCAGGCGTATTATTGCACTGAGGCAGATGCCGGGGAACCTCGGATCTGCGGTCAAACGCTCTTTCGGGATCGTAGGGCCTTCGTTCGCTGCCCCATCTGGTCGCAGCAGGCGGCGACCCAAGCCTACCGTTCCCCTCAACACCCCCGCCCCTACAACCGCAGCGACGCCACGATCGGCGTCGTCCTCCCGCCATGCGCAGCCGACCACCCCACCGGATCGGCGACGAACCGCTCCAGCTCCGCATGGTCCTCGTCCCGCAACGCATCAGCCTGGCCCACCCCCAGCACGTCGCGCCACGTCGCCAGCGCGTGCAAATTGAGCCCCAGCCCCGCCAGCCGTTCCGCCGCGCCGGGAAACGTGCCGTGAAAGAACAGCGACAGCGCGTCGGACACCACCGCCCCCGCCGCACGCAGCCCGCGCGTGAAAGCCGCCTTGCTGCCGCCATCCGTCGTCAGGTCATCGACCAGCAGTACGCGTTGCCCGTCCACCGGCCCGCCTTCCACCTGCGCATTCTGCCCGATCCCCAGCGCCCGTTTGCGCACATAACGCACCTGCATGCCAAGCCGGTCCGCCAGCCAGCACGCCCAGGGAATGCCGGCGGTCTCGGCGCCGGCAATCGCATCGAACGGCAGCGGCTCTCCGAACGTGCGCCGCAGCCGCGCCACCGCCAGCGACGAGACCGCATGACGCACCACCGGATCGCCGATCAAAAGGCGGCAATCGACATAGACCGGGCTCGCCCATCCCGCCGCCAGAATGAACGGATGCTCGCGGCTGAACATGATCGCCCCCGCGTTCAGCAGCAGCTTCGCCATCGCCGCGCCGAGATCAGCCGGCGCGTCATCGCCCAGTGCAGGGCTCATATCCCCCGGTGCCATGCTCACGCCGCCGATCCCTCGCGCAGCGCGCGGCACAGCACTTCGGTGCCGAGCAGGAAGTCGTCCATGTCCATGGCTTCCTCGGGATTGTGCGAGCCATGTTCGTTGCGCACGAAGATCATGGCGCTCGGGATGCCGGCGTTGGAGAACACCGAAGCGTCGTGGCCTGCGCCGCTGGGGATCGGTTCGTCGGGCAGGTCCATCGCGCGCAGGATCCCGCGCAGGCGGGCGACCCAGGTTTCGTCCATGCGGGCGGGCGCGGAATCCAGCCGGCGGTCGAACATGAAGCGCACGCCGCGTTCCTCGGCGATGCCGGCGCATTCGGAACGGAACAAGTCGTAGAACGCTTCCAGCGTTTCGGTGCTCTGGCTGCGCGCTTCGAAGGAGAAGCGCAGGCGGCCCGGGATGCGGGCCAGCGCATGCTCCGCCGGATCGGTGCCGATGATGCCCGATGTCATCACCAGGTCGCGTCCGCGTTCCAGCAAGGTGCGCCAGTGGCGATCGAGCCGCGTGATCAGTTCGGCGGTCGCGAACACGGCGTCGTGGCGCAGCCAGCGGGGAATGGTGCCGGAATGGCCCGCCTCGCCGACGCACTCGATGCTGCGATGGCGGAAATTGCCGCGGATGCCGGTCACGACGGCGACCGGCAGCTTGCGCGCGACCAGCACCGGCCCTTGCTCGATATGCAATTCCAGCCAGGCGGCAACTGTTCCCGGATCGAGCAAGGGCTCGCCGCGCGCAACGCGCTCCACGGCAACGCCGGCGTCGCGCATGCAGTCGATCAGCGGACGGCCGGAGGCGACATTGGGCAGCGCCAGGTCGTCCCCAGTTAGTTTACCAAACAGAGCCGACGAGCCGATATAGGCGCGCCCGAACCAGGCGCTTTCCTCGCCGCGCAGTGCGTAGAGTTTGATGCTGCGATCGGGGACGAAGCCTTCGTCGTGCAGCGCGCACAGCGCGATCAGGCCCGCGATCACGCCGGCCGCTCCATCGTAGTTGCCGCCCTGAGGGACAGAATCGAGATGCGAACCGCAGGCGAGAAAGGGCAGGGCGGGCTCCCGGCCCGGCAGCGTGACCACAAGGTTGGCGCCCGCATCGCGTTCGGCGATCAGCCCATGCCCGCGGGCCTCGGCTTCCACAATATCGAGCGCAACGGATTCGCCCGCCCCATAGCTTTCGCGCGTAATTCCAACGCCGTCCGACGTCGCCGCGCGGAGGCGTTCAAACAACCTCTCCCGCAACGCGGGAGAGGTCAAGGCGCGCAAGCGCCGAGGGTGAGGGTGCTGCGGAGGCAAGAAAGTATCTTTCGTGTTGGCGCCACCCTCACCCTCGACGCTTCTCGTCCCGACCTCTCCCGCATTGCGGGAGAGGTTTTGGCCCGCGGAGAGGTTTCCGACTACATCAGCCATTCCACTTCCGCCTCGTCCGCCTCCTCCCGCTGCATCGCGCCCGTCAGCTCCGCGACCCTCCGGATATTCCGCGCCGCACAGAACGCCGCCAGCCCGTCGATGATCGCGATCATCGCGGTCGGATGCAGGAACGTCGCCGTCCCCACCTGCACTGCCGCCGCACCCGCCAGCATGTATTCCGCCGCATCCTCCGCCGTCGCGATGCCCCCGCACCCGATCACCGGCACCCGCACCCGCCGCGCGCACTGGTACACCTGCCGCAGCACGATCGGCTTGATCGCCGGCCCAGACAGCCCGCCCATCACGTTCCCCAGCTTCGGCCGGAACGTCGCCAGGTCGATCGCCATCCCCAAAATCGTATTCGCCACGACCAGAGCGTCGGCGCCCTCGGCTTCCGCCGCCAGCGCCACCTCGGCGATATCGCCTGTATTCGGCGTCAGCTTCGCCCATAGCGGCAACGGCGTCGCCGCGCGGATCGCCCGCACCGCCACCGCGGTGGAAGCGGCGCGCATCGCGAACGCGCGCCCGTCTTCCTCGATATTCGGACAGGAGATATTGGCCTCGATCGCCGCCACCCCCGGCACCGACACCGTCGCTGCCAGTTCCGCGAACCCTTCCACCGTCGGCGCCGAGATGCTCACCACCAGAGGCGGCGTCCAGCGCGCCATCTCCGGCAGCGTGTGTTCCAGAAAATACGGCACGCCCTTCGACGGAATACCGATCGCGTTCAGCATCCCCTCATGCGTCTCCGCCACCCGAGGCAGCGGATTGCCGTCGCGCAGCTCGCGCGTGATGGTCTTGGTCACCAGCGCGCCGAGGCGGTTCAAATCCACCACCCGCGCCAGGCCCTCGGCAAAGGTGCCCGATGCCGGCATCACCGGATTCGCCAGCACCAGGTCGCCAATGCGGACGCCCAGGTCGGTCACGCCATCGCCTCCGCCAGGTCGAACACCGGCCCGTCCCAGCAGACGCGCTTGTGCACCACCGCGCCGCCCACGTTGAACTCGCGCACGCAGCAGAAGCACATTCCCAACCCGCACGCCATCTGCTGCTCCAGCGCCACCTGGCCCGGCAGGCCGAATTCACGTGCCAGCCGCTGCTGCACCGCGAGCAATCGGGCAGAGCCGCAGGTGAAGAACGCGTCGCATCGCCCCTCGGCAATCAGCCGGCGCAGCAGGCGCTCGACATGGACCGGGCCGCTGGTGCCTTCGGCATCGGTGACGGCGATCACCTCGGCACCGCAGGCACGGAACAAGCCGTCGGACACCATCAGGTCGGGACGGCGCGCGGACAGCACCGCGGCCACCGCGATGCCGCGTGCCTGTGCGGCCTGCGCCAGCGGCCCGAGCGTCGCCAGTCCCGCACCCCGTCCGACTGCCACGATCGAACGCCACGCCGGGTCCAGGGTGAAGCCGCGTCCCAATGGCCCCATGATATCCAGCGTATCGCCCGGCTCCAGTCCCGCCAGTCCGAGCGTACCGGCGCCGGTGACCTTGTAGAGAAACGCGATCTCTCCGCGGCCAGGGTCGGCACCATAGACGCTCATCGGCCGGCGCAGGAACGGCGCGGCGCCCGGCGGGGCAGGGCATAGCAATTGGAAGAACTGCCCTGGCGTGGCATTGGTCGCGGGCGGCGCGGCGCGCAGGATCAGATGCCGGTACTCGGCGTTGACCGAGGAGTTGGCGATGACGGTTGCGGCTTGCTCCGCGGCGCTGCCAGTGGGGAAAGACTCCCCCACGCTCACGTCAGCGCGCTCCCGCGGCGCTCCGGGATCAGCAGCCACAGCGCCAGCATGTCGATCACATACAACACCGCCAGCAACGCGATCGCGGTGGAGAAGCCGTAGCGCGCCGAGATCGCCAGGATCACCACCGGCCCGAACCCGCCAATCCCCCGCCCGATATTCCACAGCACGTTCTGCGCCGTCGCACGGGCGATGGTGGGGTACAGCTCGCTCATCAGCGCGCCGTAGCCGCCCAGCATGCCGTTGACGAAGAACCCCATCACCGCGCCGCCGATCAGCAGCGCACCCGGGCCGGTCAGCGTCGAATACACCACCACCATGACGGCCGCCCCCAGCATGTAGCCCAGGAAGGCCGGGCGGCGCCCGATGCGGTCCGCCAACTGGCCGAACCCGTAAATCCCGACGCCCATCCCAACGATCGTCACGGCCGTCCACACCGCCGATTGCGTCAGCCCATAATGGAACCGTGACGCCAGGTAGTTCGGCAGCCAGATCATCACGCCGTAATAGCCAAAGTTCTGCACGCCACACAGAATGACCATCCCCACGCTGCACCGTGCCGTCGCCGCGTCGCTGACCAGCAACCGCAGCGACGACGCGTGATGACCCGCCTGCGCCACCTTGGCGACAAACCGTTCCGGCTCGTCGAGGTCGTGCCGGATGAACCAGGCGGCAATCGCAGGCAGCATGCCGATCGCGAACATGCCCCGCCAGCCGATCGCCGGCAGCAGGACCGGGGTCAGCAAGGCGGCGGCAAGCACGCCCGCCTGCCAGCCCAGCCCGACATAGGAGGAAACCCGCGCCCGCATGGAATCCGGCCACGCCTCCGCCACCAGGGCCATGCCGATGCCGAACTCTCCCCCCAGCCCCAGGCCGGCCAGCGTGCGGAATACAAGCAGGCTCCAATAGCCCTGCGCCAGCGCGCACAGCCCGGTGCAGACGGCAAACAAGACGATGGTCCAGGTCAGCACCCGGATGCGGCCGACCCGGTCGGACAGCACGCCGAACATGATGCCGCCGATGACCGCGCCGATCAGCGTCGCCGTCACCAGCGAGGCGGACTGGGCCTGGTGCAGCCCCAGCCCGGCGCCGATCGCCCGCAGCATGAAGCCGAGGATCAGCAGGTCGAATCCGTCCATCGCATAGCCGAGTGCGCTGCCGATCAGCGCCTTCCAGGCGGCGGGGGTGACCATGTCGGGCGAGCTGCCGGTCATGACCGGGAAGGCGGAAAGGGGGGACATCGCCACGTTTTGTCTCCAATCGTTCTGCGGCGTGGATCGGGTCGGGCGGCGGGGGAAATTCCGTGGCGATGGTCCGCCGGGCGGACCGGACCAGCATGACCTCGGACTTGCATAGGGCAAAAGTCATGTTCTCAATAGTGCAATTTTTCATCCAAACTGATGCCGAACCGGCACCAGCAGATAACCGGCAGCAGCAGATAACCCGCCGCAGCAGATGGAGTCGCCTTTGGCCACCCCGCCGCGCCGCCTGCGCATCCACGCGCCCGCCCTGCGCTATTTCGACATGGTCCGTCGCACCGGCGCCATCCGCGAGGCCGCGCGCCGGCTGAACGTCGCGTCCTCGGCGGTGAACCGGCAGATCCTGAACCTGGAGGCCGAGATCGGCAGCCAGTTGTTCGAGCGCCTGCCGGCCGGCCTGCGCCTGACCGCCGCCGGCGAGGTGCTGGCACACCACGTGCTGACCGTCCTGCGAGACGCCGAGCGCGCCGCCTCCGAACTGGACGCCTTGCGCGGCCTGAGCCTGGGGCATGTCGACCTGATCACGCTGGAGGGCCTGTGCCACCGCATCGTGCCGGAGGCGATCGGCAGCCTGCAGGCGCGCCACGCCCGGGTGACCGTCGCCGCCACGATCCGCGACAGCCGCGAAATCCCCGCCGCGATCCTCGCCGGCGAGGCGCATCTGGGCCTGGCCTTCGAGGTGCGGCGCCACCCCTCGCTACGCCAGCTCGCGATGGTGCGGCTGCCATTGGGCGCGGTGGTGCCGCCGCAGTCGCCGTTGGCCGGCCGGCGCACGGTCGGCATCGGCGACTGCGCTGACGCACCGCTGATCCTGCCGCAGCGGAACTTCGCCAACCGCGAGCAACTCGACCCGCTGCTGCTGGGCGCCGGTATCTGGGGTCAGGTGCGGTGCGAGGCCGGCTCGGTGGAGCTGATGAAGCAGTTGGTGCTGCGGGGACGCGGCATCGCGTTCATGACGCGCATCGGACTGGAGGCCGAGCTGGATGCCGGCCGCCTGGTGCACGTGCCCTTGCAGCACGCCGGCACCCCCCTGGTCAGCGAGCTGGGGCTCTACGCGCGGAACAATCCTGCCCTGCCGACGGCGGC
>Ga0335074_10015177_pt1 | contig 10814 bp, 7 predicted proteins | sample Lox_Sample_23_FD_206715 | JGI IMG/M metagenome (GOLD analysis project Ga0335074, IMG submission 206715) | Soil microbial communities from Loxahatchee National Wildlife Refuge, Florida, United States - Lox_Sample_2.3 | ecosystem: Environmental > Terrestrial > Soil > Wetlands | place: USA: Florida... | reverse complement strand
TTAGCAACGACCTACGTAGTGCTCTCCCTCCATTATGCTTGAGATGACAAAGGGGGACGTGACTCAGAGCGTTCCAGGTAGGCTGAGCGCAGCAGTGCCGTATCGTTCGACGCGGCCTCGACCGGCGTATATCAGCCGCGATCTCTTTCTGTCATCCCGAGCGTAGCGAAACGGAGTGAGCGTAGTCGAGGGACGCACAACGAGGTCGTTGCTCGCGAAGACGCTCCTCGCGGCACGTCCTGTGCCGCTCCTGCTGCGCGAGTTTTGCGCCACGACCAAAGGAAGTTCGCATCCTGCGAATGGCGCAAAACTTCGAGCCTTCGCTTAGCAACGACCTACGTAGTGCTCTCCCTCGATTATGCTTGAGATGACAAAGGGGGACGTGACTCAGAGCGTTCCAGGTAGGCTGAGCGCAGCATCGAGATCGCGGCGTAGAGCACGACCGCGACGACCAGCCAGCGAATCCAGAAGAGTGAGAGCGATTTGACGATGAACGCGGCGATCAGCACGCCCGGGATACCGCCGATCGTCAGTCCCAGCGCCGCTTTGAACTGATAGGCGTCGAATCGGACGAATCGAGCGCTCGCGATCGGCATGAGGAACGCGCACGAACCCATCATGATCGGGAACGCCGAGCGCGGATTCATTCCGAGCAGACTGATCATGATGATCGCCGGTGCGTAGAGCCCGATGCCGATCGTCATCAGCGCGCCGAGCGCGAAGTTCCCCACGATGCCCGCAACGAGCAGCGGCCCCGACAATCCGAGCGCGTCCCCGCCGCCGGGAAGCAGGTTGAGATCCTGCATCAAAAAGATCGCGGCAGCAACCGCCAGCGCGCCGCCCATGCCGATCTGTACGTAACGCCGCGGCCAGCGCGCAACGAACCCCGCACCCAGCCATGCTCCGGCAACCGACGACGCGATGAGGAGGACGAGCGTGAGCGGGTCGACGCCGATCACGGTGATATAGATGAGCGCCTCGGTGATCGTCGGCAACGTATGGCCGACGTTGAGCGTCCCCGGAATCTTCTCGTCGGGAACGAGGCGGAAGAATTTGAAGAGCGACGTCGTGGGCGCAAACGAGCCGATGCCGAGCGTATCGAAGAAATCGGTGAGGAAACCGATTCCGAGATTTCCGGGCGAAGGCCAGACGAACTCGCCGCTGCGGCGCACGGCGATCAGCCAAAAGATCGCGAACGCGACCGCGATGAGCCACAGAAGGGCAAGAAGGACGGTGACGGTGCTCATGAGTCGGCGCTGTTCGCTGCCGGCCGCCTAGCGCACTGCCGCGGCGTTGAAATAGCTTGCGCGCGGATGGTGGATGACGATGGCCGCGGTCGATTGTTCCGGGACGATCTGGAACGCTTCGGTGAGTTCGACGCCGATGCGCGCCTGCGCATCGAGCACCGCGAACGCGGTCGCGTGCTGGGCGAGGTCGGGGCACGCACCGTACCCCCACGAATAGCGCTTACCGCGCTCGTGGTCGATCCGCAGCTCGGTACGAATGCGGCGGTGCGTCCACTCGGCGAGCGCCTCCGCCGACTGCACGGTGAACCCGTGCAAGAAATACGACTCGCTGTAATCACCGCTCGCGTGCAATGCCTCGGTGCGCTCGGAGGCGCGCGTACCGATGGTTACGACCTGTAACGCGACGACGTCGCCGGCGCGGCCCTCGTTCGGCTCGCGCAAGTAATCGGCCAAACACAGGTGATCGCCGCCGGCCTGCCGGGCAAAGGTGAAGCGGGCGATCTCGCGTCGCGTGTCGCCGGGATCGTAGAGAATCACGTCGTTGCCACTGCCGGCCGCCGGATAGTACCCGTAGGCGACCTTGGGCTCGAGCAATCCGCCGGCTTCGGCTTGCCGCTGATAGCGGCGCAAGCGTGGATCGAACTCGTCGCGCACCAACGCGTCAAAAGCCTCGCCCTTGGTGTTGCTCGCGCCCCACGACAGACGATACAGACTCTTGAGGTCGAAGCACGGCCACAGTTCGCGCAGATCCACGTCCTCGATCGTCGTTGCGCCCCAAAACGGCGGCTCGGGGACGTCGACGCGTTCGTTCTTGACCGCCGAGATCGCGGGTGCCGCTGCGTGCGCCGGCACGGCATCGCGAACGCGGTCGCGTTGCGCGAACGCCTCGTCGCGAATACGCTCCACGAAAGCGTCGCGCGCGGTGCCGTCACTCGTGAGACGGTCCATGATCTCGAGCCCTTCGAACGCATCCTTGGCGTAGAATAGCCCCGGTTCGAAGAACCGCTGGCCGTCGTTGAGCAACGCGATCCGGCGTCCGAAATCGCGATTGATCGCCGCTCCGCCGACGATCACGGGGAAATGCAGACCGCGCGCGTCCTGTTCTTGCACGCAGATCGGCATTTGTTTGCTGGTCGAGACGAGCAATGCGGAGAGTCCGATCGCATCGGCCTTCACCGCAACCGCCTTCTCGAGAATCGTATTCATCGGCACTTGCTTGCCGAGGTCGTGAACGGTATAGCCGTTGTTCGTCAGGATCGTGTTGACGAGGTTCTTGCCGATGTCGTGCACGTCGCCGAAGACCGTCGCCAAGACGACCGTGCCCTTCGTCGCGCCTTCTTTCTTCTCGAGAAACTGTTCGAGGTGCGCAACGGCCTTTTTCATCACTTCGGCCGACTGAAGCACGAAGGGCAGGATGAGTTCGCCGGCTCCGAACCGGTCGCCGACCTCTTTCATTGCCGGCAAGAGGATCTCGTTGAGCACGGCAACCGCGTCGCGCTCCTCCAGCGCCGCATCGATTTTGGCTTCGATCCCGTCCTTGCGACGACGCAGAATCGCGTTGTGAATCTGCTCTGCGATGGGAAGCAGTTCGCCGGCGCTACCCTCATCCGTAGGAGCGTCGCTCGGCGACGCGTCGCGAAGGGTGAAATACTCGATCAGCCGTTGCAGCGCATCGGGGCGGCGATTGAAGACCAAGTCGTCGCAGAGCTCGCGCATGGCGGGATCGATCTCGGTATACGGCGTGATCTCTTTGGCGTGCACGAGCGCACAATCCAGGCCGGCCTCGACGCAGTGATGCAGAAAGACCGAGTTGAGCGCGGCGCGGGCCGCCGGTTTCAAGCCGAACGACACGTTCGAGACGCCGAGGGAGGTCAGCACGCCCGGCAGCTCGCGCTTGATCAGGCGAATGCCTTCGATCGTCTCGATTGCCGAGGTCGCGAACTCGGGATCCCCGGTCGCGAGCGTGAACGTAAGGTCGTCGAAGATCAGCGCGCCCGGCGGCAGACCGTACTCGTCGACCACGATGCCGTAGATGCGTTTTGCAACCGCGAGCTTGCGATCCGCGGTCTTCGCCATGCCGCTCTCATCGATCGTCAGCGCGACCACCGCCGCGCCGCTCTCCTTAACCAGCGGCAGCACGACGTCGATCTTCGCGCGTCCGGCCTCGAGGTGCACGGAGTTGACGATCGCTCGGCCGGGGTAGTTCTCGAGCGCGATCTGCACGACTTTCGGCTCGGTCGAGTCGATCATCAGCGGCGCTTCGATCGTCTGCGCCAAACGCCGCACCAACTCGCGCATCTGCACGTCTTCGTCGGTACGCTCGGTCAGCGCGCAGCAGACGTCGAGCACGTGCGCGCCGCCTTCTACCTGCTCGCGCGCGACGAGCATGATCTCGTCGTAGTCGTCCTCGAGCAGCAGCCGTTTGATCCTGCGCGAGCCTTGGCTGTTGATGCGTTCGCCGACGAGCAAGGGTCTGGGCTCTTGTTCGAGCGGAACGGCCGTCATTGCCGACGCCGCACTTTGCGGCCCGAACTCGCGCAGCTCGCTGAGGCTGTTTACGCTCGCGGCCCGAGCCCGTGCCCGCGCCGTCGCCTCCGCAGTGATCGCATTTCTAAGGGCGGAAATATGTTCGGGGGTTGAGCCACAACAACCGCCGACGATGTTGACGCCGAACTCGCGCACGAAATCGCTGAGCTCTTTGGCGAGTTCTCCGGGGGACTCGGGATAGATGGTCTCGCCTTTGGGGCCCATCAACGGCAGACCGGCGTTGGGAATCACGCTCACGAAGCAGCGCGAGTTCTCCGCGAGATAGCGCACGGCGTCACGCATCTGCGACGGACCGGTCGAGCAGTTGAGACCGATGACGTCGATCGGGAGCGCGTCGAGCGTTGCGGTGACCGCGCGGATGTCGGTTCCGAGCAGCATGCGCCCTTCGGTGATCAGCGTCGGCTGCGCCTGAATCGGCACGCGCCGAAGCCCGCGATCGAACTCGCGCACGACGCCGGCGATGGCGGCTTTGAGCTCGAGCAGGTCTTGCATCGTTTCGAGCAGCAGGAGATCGGCGCCGCCTTCGACCAGCGCGCGGGCTTGCTCGCCGTAGATCTGCGCGAGTTGCTCGAACGTGATCTTCGAAAGCACCGGATCCGACGACGACACCAGCATGCCGGTCGGGCCCATCGACCCGGCGACGAAGCGCGGACGTTCGGGCGTTGCGATCGCGTCGCATGCGTCGCGCGCGATCTCGGCCGCGCGGCGATTGATCTCGAGCGTCCGCTCGCCCAGCGCATACTCGTCGAGTTTGAGGCGCGATGCGGTAAACGAGTCGGTCTCGACCACGTCGGCGCCTGCTTCGAGATAGGCGGCGTGAATCGTGCGAACGACGTCCGGGCGCGTGAGCACGAGCGCTTCGTTGCATCCCGCGTAGCGCTCGCCGCCGAAGTCGGCAGCGGATAACTCGAGCGCCATGAGCTGCGTGCCCATGGCGCCGTCATAAATCAAGACCCGCTCTTGCAGCAGGCGCAGATAGTCGCGCAATTCTTGCTTTACGTACTCGCTTGTTCGACGGCGAAGCCGGGCACCGCGCGGATCGCTCCAACGGCGCGCCCTGCCCGATTATACACGATAGGAGCGCAAAAGCCCGCCAACTCGGTCGCTTCCGCAAGCGGGCTGCCCAAGGCTTGCAGCGCCGCCATCGTGAGCGGTGCCCGCGCGCGTGCGGCGCCGTCGAGGACCTTCGTGACCAGCCCGACGCCCGCGGGAATCAGCGCCGCCCCGTGTACCCCTTCGGCACCCGACTTGCACGCAATCGAGCCGGCAGCGACGCTCATGAGTCGCGTATCGAACTCGCCCGTTCCGCAAACGTAGGCGGGATGCGAAACCATCGCATCACGCACGACGAGCAGCGCCATCCCATCGCGCGGCTCGAGATCGCTCAGCGTAGCAAAGCGCGCGAACGCCGTCGCCGCGCGCCGCAACGAGGTTGCGTAGACGGGGATGCCGCAGCCGTCGACGCCGATCGGCCAGGTCTGCGGATCGTCGCCGGAGATCCGCGCGCAGAAGTTCAGAATGTACTGCTCGGCCGGATTGTTCTCGTCCATATACGTCGCGATATCGCTACCGACCATGCGGCAGAGCGCGAGGATTCCGGCATGCTTGCCCGAGCAGTTATTGTAGACCGGCTCGGGCCCGCGCCCTTCTTGCGCACCACATTGCAACGCGGACTCGTCGAGTCCGATCTTGCGCAGGATCGAACGCACGGCCTCGATGTGAAACGGCTCGCCCGTATGCGACGCGCTCATCACCGCGATCTCGCGCATATCGAGATCGAATGCTTCGCGCACGCCGGCTTCGATCGCGGCGGCCGCGATGAACGGCTTGGCCGTGGAACGGAGAAAGACCGGCGATTCGATATCGCCGGTCTGCAACACAACCTCGCCGCGCGCGTTCGCCGCGCACGCGGCCCCGTAATGGACGGATTCGACGAAATCGCCGCGCGTGACCTCGACGACGATCAAGCCAGTGCGCTCTCCACGACGACCGCTTCTTGATCGGCGAAAACAGCATTGCTGAGATAGCGCTCGCCGGTATCGCAGCCGATGGTGACGATCACCTTACCGGCCGATTCGGGAAGCGCTGCGACCTGCAGCGCCGCCCACACGTTCGCGCCCGCGGAGATGCCGACGAGCATCCCCTCCTCGCGCGCCAAGCGCCGCGCGGTCTCAATCGCGTCCGCGTCGGTCACGCGAATCACTTCGTCGTAAATCTTGGTGTCGAGCACCTTGGGCACGAAGCCCGTCCCCGTGCCTTGGATCTTGTGCGGACCGGCCGTACCTCCCGAGAGCACGGGCGAGGCAGCGGGTTCGCCCGCGATGATCTTGACGCCGGGTTTGCGCGCTTTGAGCACCTCGCCGACGCCGGTGATCGTGCCGCCGGTCCCGACCATCGCAATGAAGATATCGACGCCGCCGTCGGTATCGCGCCAGATCTCTTCGGCGGTCGTGCGCCGGTGAATCTCGGGGTTAGCCGGATTTTCGAACTGCTGCGGCATGAAATATTTGTTCGGCGCGGCTTGGTAGATCTCGAGCGCTTTGGCGATCGCGCCCTTCATGCCGTCGGCACCGGGCGTGAGAATGACTTGCGCACCATAGGCTTTGAGCAAATTGCGGCGCTCGATCGTCATCGTGTCGGGCATCACGAGGATGCATTGATAGCCCTTCGCCGCGGCGACGAAGGCAAGCGCGATCCCGGTGTTGCCGCTCGTCGGTTCCAGGATCTTCATCCCGGGCAGCAGACGCCCGTCCCGCTCGGCCGCCTCGATCATCGCGACTCCGATGCGATCCTTGACCGAGCCGGCCGGATTGAACGATTCCATCTTCACGAGGATCGTTGCGCCGAGTCCCTTGTTCAACCGCGGAATCTTCACCAGCGGCGTGTTGCCGAACGTGTCGGCCAGATTGTCGTAAATGCGTGCCATGATGTTCTTCAAACCCCGTATTCGCGCAGTTATGTTGCGCGAGGGAGATGATTCCCGCCCACTCGAACGAATGTTCGAGAAGTGTTCTCGCTCTGCGCGAAGTCGCTCTACGTCGAAGCCCTCGACCTTTGGATCGATAGCCTGCGCTCCCAAGAGCGCTGCTACGTCTCGCATGGGCACAGCGATCACGCTCGCGAGCACCGTACCTTGGTCACGACGCCCAATACGGCGCGGATCTGCAGAGCTCGCTTTGCACGCCGAGCGGAGCGAGCGCAGCTTTCGCTGCTCGAGCCGCAGGCGCCACCGCGCCCTCCCGTGGCGTTCGAGGAGCATGCCTTCAACGAACCTTGGGAGGAGCGCGATCACCGGCTGACGCTCTTCTCCGCCGGTCACGTGCTCGGCAGCGCGCAGCTCCTCATCGAGAGTGACGCGGGAGACTTCGTCTACACCGGCGACTTCAAGCTGCGTGAATCGCTGACCGTCGAGCCGCCGGAAGTCAAACGTTGCGACGTCGTGCTCATGGAATGCACCTACGGCAGGCCGCAGTACGTCTTTCCGCCGCACGAGGAGGTCGCAGCCCAGATGGTCGCGTTTGCGCGCGAAACGATCGAGCGCGACGCCGTCCCGGTGTTTTTCGCGTATGCGCTCGGCAAGGCGCAGGAGGCAATGGCGATTTTGGGCCGGGCGGGAGTGCCACTTACCGTGCACGGCGCGGTCCACCGTCTCGCGCAGGTCTACGAGGAATGCGGTGTCTCGCTGCCGCCGTACACGCGTTACGACGCCGAAAGCTACGACACGTGCAGCGCGCTGATCTGGCCGCCGGGCGGAAAGGCGTTACCCAAGGCGCTGCGCAACAAACCCGTTCGTACGGCCGTGTTGACCGGATGGTCGCTCGATCGCGGCGCGCTCTTCCGTTATGGAACCGAGCGCGGTTTTGCGCTCTCGGATCATGCCGATTACCCTGCGCTGCTGCAATATATCGAACGCGCGCAGCCGCGCAAGGTCATCCTCAATCACGGCTGGCGCGACTTCGTCTATCGTCTGCGTGCGCTCGGCATCGATGCCGAGTATATGGAGGAACATGCGCAGCTTACGCTTTTCTAGTCTCGTCCTCGCGCTAGCGTTCGCGGCGCAGAGCATCCCGGCGCCGGCACAAACGAGTTCGGCCGCGCCTACCATGGATGACGCTATCGCAGCGATTCGGGCGTACGCGCCCAAAGCGCTCGCGGAGCAAGGCGCTCCCGGCATGTCCGTCGCGATCACCGATCGCACGCACACCCTTGCGATCATCACCGAGGGCATGGCGGATGTCGCGAGCAAGACGCCCGTCAGCCCGCAGACGCGCTTCCCGATCGGCTCGATCTCGAAATCGATGACGACCCTCGCGTTGCTGCAATTGCACGACAAGGGGCTGATCGATCTGAATGCTCGCGTGCAGCGGTACCTGCCGTCGTGGTCGATCCACAGCAACGGCGTGCCGATTCTGGTGCATCAACTGCTTTCGCATACCGCCGGCCTGCCCGACGACTATTCGTTTCAGCCGTACGGCTACGCAATCGCCGCGCTGCGTGACGCGCACACGATCTTTCCTCCCGGCACCGCATGGGATTATTCAAACGACGGCTATGCCACCGTGGGCGCCATCGTCGAGGCCGTATCGCACGCGAGCTGGCAAAGCAACATCGAGCAGCACGTCTTTGGTCCGATCGGAATGGCGCACAGCTTCGCCGTATTCAACGATCGTACGCTCAGCGACGACACGGCGACCGGCTACCAATTCCGCGACGCGGACTACGTCGCGACGCCGCCGCACCCGCCGCTCGTACCGTCGCCGTACGTCGACTTCGTCGACCCGGCGGGTTCGATCATCTCGACGCCGGGCGACATGGCGCAGTACCTCCGTCTGTATCTCAACGGCGGAAAGACCGCCGGCGGCACCCAGCTCATCTCGCCCGCCAGCTTCGCCGCCATGACGAACGCCGATCACTTCAAGAACGGCGCGGTCGATACCGCAAAGATGGTGGAGCTCGCCGAATGGCCGTCGTTCTATCACGAGTACGGGTATGGGCTTTCGATCTTCCACACCAAAGGCGATCATCTCGTCGGTCACACCGGAGGCGTATCGGGGTACACGGCCTGCTTTCAAGCCAATTTGACCCGCGGCTTCGGCGTCGTCGCTCTCTCGAATCTGGTTGAAGCTCCGCTGCATCCGTGCGCGATCGTCAAATACGCAATGGCGGTACTTCGCGCGCAAAGCCTCGGTCAGCCGCTGCCGGCGCCGCCGTCGGGACCCCCGATCGCGCCGCCGAAGCTCAACGCCAACGACTACCTGGGAACCTACCGGACGGCCGACGGTAACCGCGTCGTCATCACGAACGACAATGGGTCGCTCTCGCTGCAGGACGGCGCGAAGAGCTACCAGCTGGTGGCACGGGATCGCGACATGTTTTGGACCGACGATCCGCGCTTCACGATCTTCTTCGTGGCGTTCGAACGCAACAAGGCAAAGGCCGTCGACGGCTTTACCAACGGCAGCGCATACTACGTCAACGCGAAACACTCAGGGCCGGCCACGTTCACGTATCCGCCGGCATGGAATCGCCTAACCGGACGCTACGAATCGTCAGCTTACGGCACGCCGATCGTGATGCGTATCGTCGCCGTGAAGGGACACCTGACGGTCGACGGTATGACGCTGCTCAAGCCGAACCCCAACGGTACCTTTGCGCTCGGATCGTCGACGATCCGTTTCGACACGCTCTTCGAGGGCAAGATGCAGCGCTTATGGCTCGACGGCGCGGACTTGTATCGCGTCGAGTTGCCCTAGCGCCTACGGCACGTACTCGCTTCGCTCGCTTTGCCTGTTTACGCTCGCTGCGCGAGCACGTGCCATTCGGGAGCCACGCAATCGCTTATCGCAAATCGACGCGCACGGCGTAAAACGAGAACGGCTTGGGTTGCGGACCGCCTACGGCACGTACTCGCTTCGCTCGCTTTGCCTGGGATGGTCTTAATCGACGCCGATATCCCAGAGTAGGCCGAGGTCCTTCTTGGCGAAGGTCTTGAAGGCGATGAGGGTCTCAGTGGTTTCGACGCCTTCGAGCGCCGCGATGTGCTCGGTGACGAGATCGTTGAGTTCGTCGTGGCGGCGTACGCGAGCGACCGCGACGATGTCGAAGGGCCCCGCGACCGAGTAGACTTCGGCGATCCCGTCGATCGCGAGTAGGTCGTCGGCGATCGACCGCAGACGCGTGCGCGTGACGTTCATCAGGATGAAGGCGGTAACCATGAGAAGTGGTGTTCCATGATCGCCTTTGCCCGGACCTGCGCCGCAATCGCAGCAACGTCGAGCAAACTCGAAAAGGTCGAGCTCTTGGCGCGGTATCTGCGCGCGCTGGGCGAGGACGACCTCGGAGCCGCGACGCGGTTTTTCACCGGAGCGGTCTTTGCGGCGCGCGATCAACGGCAGCTCTCGGTCGGCGGGCGCACGATCGTCGAAGCCGCGCAACGCCTCTGGGGCGTGACCGACGCGCAGCTGCACGCGGGCTATCGCGAGCACGGCGACCTCGGCGACGCCCTCGGGCCGCTGGTTCGAGAGCCCGCCGACCTCGGGTTGTTTCGCGAAACACTGACGCCTTCGTCGCTTGCCGCGCTCTTCGATCAGATCGCCGCAGCGTCGGGGAAGTCGGCCGGAAAGCGCCGTCTGCTCCTGTGCGAGCGGATTCTCGGCGCGTGCGTCGACCCGCTCGAAGCGACCTACGTGATCAAGATCATGACGGGTGATCTGCGGATCGGCTTGCGCGAGGGGCTCGTTCACGATGCCATCGCGGCCGCTTTCGATCAGCCGCTCGAGCAAGTTCGGCGCGCCGTCATGGTTGCGGGAGACGTCGGTGCCGTCGCGCTTGCGGCCAAACGCGCCGAACTCGACCGGTTGCACATCCGGTTCGGCTCGCCGATCGGTTTTATGCTCGCCTCGCCGATTCCATACGCAGACCAGTACCCCGACTTGCGCGACCACGCGTGGTTCGCCGAGGACAAGTACGACGGTATCCGCGCGCAGGCGCACGCCGCCGACGGAAACGTCGTTCTCTTCT
>Ga0335074_10015175_pt1 | contig 10815 bp, 11 predicted proteins | sample Lox_Sample_23_FD_206715 | JGI IMG/M metagenome (GOLD analysis project Ga0335074, IMG submission 206715) | Soil microbial communities from Loxahatchee National Wildlife Refuge, Florida, United States - Lox_Sample_2.3 | ecosystem: Environmental > Terrestrial > Soil > Wetlands | place: USA... | reverse complement strand
GGTGGACACCAAGGACCTGCTGGCGGTACGGGATGTCGCGGTGCCGCTCGGCGGGGTCGTGGCGCGCGTGCTCCAGCCATACCGGGTGCGAGGCGCGAGGGCGCCGGGCGCGCCGGGTCCGCAGGACGCGGCCTGGCTCGAGGTCGTGACCAGCCTCCGGAGCGATCACCCTGGACTGCCGCTGGTCCAGGGCGGACGCAGCAACGGCGCGCGAGTGGCCTGCCGGACCGCCGCCGCGGCGAGGGCGCGCGGAGTCGTCGCGCTGTCCTTTCCGCTGCACCCGCCCGGACGGCCGGAGCAGAGCCGGGTCGAGGAACTGCGGGCGGCCGGTACCGACGTGCTGGTGGTGAACGGCGAGCGGGATCCGTTCGGGATTCCCGAGGCGCGAGACGCCAGCAAGCTGGTGGTGCTGCCGGGTGAAACCCATTCGCTGACCAGGAACGCCGCCGCCGTGGGGGCTGCCGTCGCAGGCTGGCTGCGCGAGTTGCTCGGCCTGTAGACCGCGTCGAGGTGCGGCTGGACGTCGGTCAGAGCCGACGTCAGGCTCCGGGGTCAGGCTGCCGACGCGCGCGGGTCAATGGCGCGTACAGAGGGGGCGCTGGGGGCCAGGTCGGTGGGGCGATGCGGGGCAATGGCGGTGCCGCCAGGCAGCAGCTCGCCGGTGTCCTCGAAGATGACGATGCCGTTGCAGAGCAGGCTCCAGCCCTGCTCCGGGTGACTGACAACAGTGCGGGCCGCCTCGCGATCCGGCCCGCTGGGGTCCGGACACCGTGGCGTGTGCGGGCACATTCTCGTGCCTCCTGGATTGCTCGTTGTGCTCTTGATCACATCCTACTGTGCCAGGTTAGTCCCTAAACACGTCATGGCCCGTTGTGATGATTTTCCGCGCCGGGGTTTGTAGCTTTCATGTAGTTACCTTTGCGCACGGATTAGCCCGCGCGGATTAAAAGCAATCAGCTATCGGCAGCAGCGGAGAGTAACTGTCAGGAGATGGCAAAGAATCGCGCCCGCGAGGCCGGAGGCGCGCGGCTTGATCCACGCCGCTGACGGATGGCAGCTGGCTCAGAACCTCCGAAAGTTTCGGAGTCCTAAAGCGCGCCGAATTTCCGCGAGCAGGCGAGCTGCTTGATCAGATGTGGTCGCCGGCCGGCAGCTGAGCTATCTCGGCGCCGATGGCGGCTGCGCCCGGTCGCGCCGGGAAGCCGGTCAGCCGATGGGTCTCGCGGAGGGTCAGCAGCCGGTCGGCCTCCGCGGTCCAGCGGCGCACTGCGGCAGTGGCCTTGGCCTTGCGGAAGTAGATCCGGTCGTCGTAGCCGGCCGGGCCGACCTCGGCGCGCTGAGCAGCATAGGCGGCCCTGGTCACGTCCGTGAGCGCGACGTCAAGGTCGTGCGCCAGCTGGTACTGCGTGCTGCCCGGTGCCCCCGTCGCCTGCGCGCGCCGGTACTCCTGCTCGGCCGCTTGCGCGCGGGCGAGCAGGTCGCCGAAGTTCGCGGCCAGCGCCACGTCGGCGAGATAGTTAGCTTCCGCCACAGCGCTGATCTTGATGCGACCTTTTCTCACGACGCATAGCTTAGCGAAGGCCGAGGGCTGGCAGTTACCGAGTGGTTTATCGCTTATCCCGCTACCGAGCGAAGTAATGCCACCCGAGCCACAGCCAGCCGAGCAGGATGAGCGCCCGCCCGGCTCGCGGCCGCATGACATAGCCGAGCCATGCGCCGAGCGCCGGAATCCTGCTCGACGGCCGTCTGGCAAGTATCTCGAGTATGACCATCGAGGCAATGATCACGACGAATCCGGTGATGGTGATGACCCGCGTGCTCATCGCGTCGCTACCGCCGTACCAGGGCCCACCCGGACAGCAGCCAGACCACGATGGCAGCTGTCTTGATCGGGTGCGGGTCGATGAGCGGATTGATCAGGTCGGTGAGCGAGGGGTGCGAGGGCGGAGAGTTGTCCCGGACCGCCGAGGCCTCCCACTCGAACAGCAGGGCGACGCAGATGAGCCAGTAGGAGAAGCCCGTGACGTCGATCGAGTCCGGGGGCGGAATGCGCTCGGGCGGGCGGCCGTAGGCGATCACGCCGAGGACCGCTCCCGGCAGCAGCACGCCGAGCAGTGCCTTCGTGCTGAACGGCGCCGTCCCCGCGAGCAGCCAGGCATAGGCAACCAGGCCCGCACCGATGACGGCATTACGAGCTGGGCGAGCACCCAGCGGGAGTCTCGGCTCCCATGGGAGCCTGGGCTCCTCCGCGCGCTCGGATGCGGTTGCCACCGCGGGCGCGCTTGAGTTCTCCGCTACCATCCCCGGGCTCCCAGCTAGCCGATCTATCGTGCCGCATCTGTCGCAGGCGGCAGCCAGGGTAGCTACCCGCCGAGGGTGGTCAGGCCAGGCTTTCCTGCCAGCTTGCATGCAGCGACGAGTATTCGCCGTCGCCCGCGAGCAACTCGTGCGGCGAGCCGTCTTCGGTGATCCGGCCATGGTCGAGCACCAGGACCCGGTCGGCGATGGCAACGGTGGACAGCCGGTGCGCGATGATCATGGCGGTGCGGCCGTGCAGGATCGTCAGCAGCGCCTTCTGCACCAGCCGCTCGCTGGGGATGTCCAGCAGCGACGTCGCCTCGTCCAGTACCAGGACGGCCGGGGCGGCGAGGAAGGCCCTGGCGAAGGAGATGAGCTGACGCTGCCCAGCGGACAGCCTGCCGCCGCTCTTGCCGACGTGCTGGTCGTAGCCGTCGGGCAGGGCCGAGATGAACGGATGAGCGCCGATCGCGGTAGCCGCCGCGATGATCTCGTCCCGGCTCGCGCCCGGCTTGCCGAGCTCGATGTTGTCCGCGATCGACCCGCTGAAGAGGAAGTTCTCCTGCGTGATCAGCACGACCTCGTGCCGGAGCGTGCGATCGTCGAGCTCGCGCACGTCGACGCCGTCGAGCCGCACGCTGCCCTCCACCGGGTCGTAGAGGCGGGCCAGCAGCCGGGCGATCGTCGTCTTACCCGCACCGGTGGCTCCTACTAGGGCCACGGTCTGCCCGGCCGGGATCGTGAGGGTCAGGTCGGGCAGCACGACCGCCTTGCGGTAGGCGAACCTGACCGCGTCGAAGCGGACCTCCCGGCCCTCGTCCGCGCCGCGGTCGGAGGCGGGCAGCGTGACCGGATGCTCTGGCTCGGCGACCCTCGGCGGCTCGTCCAGCACCCCAGAAATCTTCTCCAGCGCGGCGCCGGCCGACTGGAACGAGCTGTAGAACTGCGACAGGTCGATCAGCGGGTCGAAGAACCGCTGCAGGTACAGCAGGAACGTGACCAGCACGCCTACCTGCATCTGGTGGTCGATAACCCGGAACCCGCCGTAAAGCAGGACTACGCCGATGGCCAGGTTGCCGACCAGCGTGACGCCGGGGAAGTAGATGGCCAGCAGCCGCTGCGAGCGGAGGTTGGCCTCGCCGTTGGCCTGGTTGAGGCTGTCGAAGATCTCCTCGTTCCGCGCCTCGCGGCGGAACGCCTGGACGGCCCTGATCCCGCCGAAGGTTTCCACGAACTGGACGATGACCTGGGCGATCCTGGTCCGCGTCTGCCGGTAGGCAATCGCCGACTCGCGCCGGAACCAGGCAGACAGCCAGATCAGCGGCGGGAAGCCGGCCATCACCACCAGCGCCAGCCGCCAGTCCAGGAGCAGCATGCCGCCACCGACCAGCAGCAGCGACAGCACGGCCGAGACCAGCGACGCGAGGCTCTCGTCGAACATGTCGGAGATCGAGTCAATGTCGGAGACCTGACGGGAGATGACCCGCCCCGACGTGTACGACTCGTGGAAGGAGATCGGCAGCCGCTGGAAGTGAGCGAACAGGCGGCGCCGCAGCTCGAGCACGACCCTGCCGCCGAGCTGACCGATGCCGGCGATGTAGGAGCGGGTCGCGGCCGCCTGCACGATGACGGAAACGGCGAAGCCGACCAGCACCAGGATCAGCGGGCCGGCGTTGTGAGACTTGGTCAGCTCGGGGATGTCGTCGATGCCGACGCCGACCAGCCACGGACCCGCGAGCGCCGCGAGCTGGGCAGCCACGATCAGCAGGAAGATCACCAGCGACAGGCGCTGGTACGGGCGGAGCAGATCGGTGAGGAGCCGCCTGGACCGCCGCCGCAGCAGCGTGCCGAGCTTGCCGCTGATGTCATCTTCCTGCTCGGCGGCAATACCCCGCCAGGCCTCCTCGACCGGTGCCGCGCTCATCGCCGTGCTCCCGCCCGCAACCCCGACGCAGCCTCGCCATCCTCGCCGTCGATGCCGTCCGCGCTCATCAGGTCCCGGTAGCGCGGCTCGGAGGCCAGCAGTTCCGAGTGCGTGCCCACCGCGCTGATGACGCCGTCAGCGAGCATGGCTACCCGGTCTGCCAGCAGCACTGTCGACGGCCGGTGCGCCACGACCAGCGCGGTGGAGGTGGTGAGGACCTCGGCTAGCGCGGCCGTCACCTTTGCCTCCGTATGCACGTCGAGCGCGGACAGCGGGTCGTCCAGCAGCAGCACCTCTGGCCGGGCCAGAATCGCGCGGGCCAGTGCCACGCGCTGCCGCTGTCCACCGGACAGTGCCATGCCCTGCTCGCCGATCCGGGTGTCGAGGCCCCACGGCAGGTCCGCGACGAACTCGGCCTGCGCCGCATCCAGCGCGGCCAGGATCTCCTCCTCGCTGGCGTCCGGCACGCCGAACGCTACGTTCTCGCGCACGCTGGCGGAGAACAGCGTCGGGTCCTCGAACGCGCAGCCGACCCTGGTGCGCAGCTCGGGCAGCGCCAGGTCGCGCACATCGAGGCCGTCAAGCGTGATTCGGCCGGCGGTCACGTCGGCGAGGCGGGGAACCAGGTGGAGCAGCGTGGTCTTGCCGCATCCGGTCGAGCCGACCAGCGCCACCGTCTCGCCGGGCTCGATCAACAGGCTGACGTTGCGCAGCACCGGCGCTTGCGACTCCGAGTAGCTGAACCGCACGTGGTCGAAGGCCAGCCGGCCGTCACCGCGGCTCGAGCGCCACCTGGCCTGGCCGGCCCGTGCTTTCGTGTCGCTGGCCTGCGCCCGTGCGAGTGCGGCGTCGACAGCTCGGCGGCCGATCTGCCAGCGACCCGAGGAAATGCCGGGCCGGTCCATGCCGTCCCCGTGCTCCGCGTCGCGTGCGTCGGCGATGGCGGGCTGAGTGTCGAAGATCTCGTAGATCCGCTGAGCGGCCGTCGCGGCCTCCTGGCCGGTGGCGATGATGAACCCCATCGCCTCGATCGGCCAGACCAGCAGCAGGGTCAGCGTGACGAACGCGACGAGCCCGCCGAGGCTCAGCTCATTCCGGCTGACGGCCAGCGCGCCGAGCAAAAGCAGCAGGCCGATCGCTACGTTCGGGACCATGTCGAGGCCGGCCCAGAACTGGCCGCGCAGCCGAGCCTTGTCGACCTGGGTCCGGTAGACGAGCTTTGCTTCAGCCAGGTGGCGTGCCGCGGCCTCATCCCGCCGGCCCAGCGACTTGATCACCCGGATGCCGCCTGCGGCTTCCTCGACGTAGGTGGCCAGGTCGCCGGTCTGGTCCTGGAACCGCCGGGACAGCACCCGGTAGCGCTTCTCGAACCGCAGACACAGCACCGAGACCGGCAGGAAGAGAAGCCCGGTGATCAGGCCGAGCCACCAGTTCATGTCGATCAGCAGCCCGATGATGAGCAGGAACGTCCAGGTGTTAGTGATGAAGAACACCACGCCGAAGCCGGCGAACCGGCGGATCGTCGAGAGGTCGTTCACCGCACGCGACAGCAGCTGGCCGGACTGCCAGGAGTCGTGGAAGCCGGGCTCGAGTCGCTGGAGGTGGTGGTAGAGGTCGTCGCGGATGACCTTCTCTATGCCGACCACTGTGTTGGAGACGGACCAGCGGCGGAAGAAGTTCAGCCCGGCCTGGATGGTGCCGAGCGCCATCGCGGCGATGCTGAGCGGCACCAGTTCCGATCGGAAGCCCTGAACGACGACACGGTCGATGACGGACTTCGTGATCAGCGGAATCATGATCTCTGACGTCACCGCCAGGATCGCGGCGAGGATCATGCAGACCAGGCTGAAGTAGTAGGGCCTGATGTACTCGCGCAGCCGCCAGAGAGCCTGCGCCGGAGTCTGGGTGCGCGCGGAATTCAGCGCAGGCACAGAAGACTGGGCTGGCAATGACTTCTCCGCTGACACTGGGCTCTCCGCTGGCACCGCCGTCTGCGCTGAAATCTCGGCTTGACGTGCTTGCGCGTGGCCTGAAGTCTCGGCCTGCGCAGGCGTCCGGGCATGCGGCGGCGAACTTGCTGAGTCGGGGGGCATTATCCGCAGGTTAACTGGCCGACGGCGGTGCTGTCACATCAGTTTCCGGCCAGCCGGTGCGGTGTTGGTCACGATGGGTTCCGCTGCCGGACGCCTGCCCGTCATGGTCCCGCCGCCAGAAAGCGAGCGCCCAGACGTGATTGCGTTGATAGCGCGCAGGGTAGCGAAGAGCGGGTAACTCTGGCACTCTGGCCAGACGGCGGCTCATGCTGGTGTCCGGAGTCGGCTTGGAGGGGGCCCCGTGGAGCGCACCCATACCTGGGATCCGCCGGCGCCGCTGCAGGAGCCAGCTCCGGTCCTCGCTGCTTTCGATGCAGGGGTGGCGGCGATCTGCGACCTCGCGTCGCGATTTGACGGGGGGAGCTGGAGCGCTCAGACCCCATGCCCGGAGTGGCGCGCCCTCGAACTCGCAGGCCACCTTCGGTGCATCGCCGACGACTTGCACGAGTACCTGGACGAGGCGCCGGTGAGCCGCTACGCGCGGCTGATGGCAACCGGCGTTCACCCGCAGACACTGCAGCGGAAGCTGGCCCGTCAGAACGCGGCCGAACTCGCGGCTCTGTCCGATGCACCGCCCGCCGAGCACATCGCCGCCTTCGCCGAGTCCGCGCGCGGGTACGCGGCGCGCCTCACCGCAGTCTGGGATCTGCCGCATCACCAGTACCGGGACGTCGTCGTCACTGTCGGGGGCATGGCCGGCGGGGCTGCCGCCGAGTGGCACCTGCATGCCTGGGATCTGGCGCGTGCGCTCGGCATCGAGTACCGGCCCGCCGACCCGGCTGCCGTGCTGGCGGGATGGCAGGCAGGCATGCCGCACCTCCGGCTTCGTGCGCCCTCGCTCGGCGCCAGGATCGCTCGTCACACCGACCCCTGGGAAGCCCTGCTGGCAGCTTCGGGCCGGACGAGCGTGGGAGGCTGGCGGCCCGGTACTGCGCGGTCAGCCTGGGCAGCCTGGCCGGCCCGGCTCCGCCGGTCGAAGGCGGTGGCCCGCCGTCGGCCCGAGCCTGCGGATCGGTCCGGTTACCCGCAGGCCTGACAGCGCGGCGGTCTGGGGGTCACGCCGCAGGCCTGGCAGCGCGGCGGTCTGGGGGTCACGCCGCAGGCCTGGCAGCGCGGCGGTCTGGGGGTCACGCCGCAGGCCTGGCAGCTCCGGGGGTCTGGGGGTCGCCCCCGGGTGGCAGCCGCCACTCTCGCGGCTCAGTTTCCGGCGCTAGGCTGGCCGTCCGGCCGGCCCGTGCAGAATGCGGCGGATCAGCCGTGCCGGATGAAAGTGGCAGGATCGCGTGTGCTGCATCGTGTCGGCGGGCGGGAAAGGGATGACCGGTGAAGCTCAACGTGACCGCGGTGCGGGATTGCTACCCAGCGCTGACAGACGGCTACGCGTACCTGGACGGCGCGGCCGGCACGCAGGTTCCGGCCGCCGTGATCGACGCGATCAGCCGGGTGCAGACGACTGGCCTGGGCAATTCCGGCGGCGCGTTCCCGGCGAGCCAGCGGGCCGACTCGATCACGGCCGAGTGCCGTGCTGCCGTCGCCGCGCTCACCGGTGGTAATCCTGCGGGCGTGGTGCTCGGGCCTAACATGACGACCCTTACCTATCGGTTCGCCCGGACGCTCGCGCGAGCCTGGAAGCCGGGTGACGAGGTCATCGTGTCGCGACTCGATCACGATGCGAACGTGCGGCCGTGGGTCCAGGCCGCGCAGGACGCAGGGGCGACCGTCCGGTGGGCCGAGGTCGATCCGGCGACCGGCGAACTTTCCGCAGCTCAGTACCGCCAGCTGATCAGTGACCGGACCCGGCTGGTTGCGGTGACCGCCGCCAGCAACATCATCGGGACGCGGCCCGAGGTTCCGGTCATCACCGCACTTGCCCGCGGGGCCGGGGCGCTGAGCTACGTCGACGGCGTGCACGCCACTCCGCACGGGCCCGTTGACGTGCGGGCGCTCGGCGCGGACTTCTATGCCACGAGTGCCTACAAGTGGTCAGGCCCGCATGTCGGCGCCGTGATCGCCGACCCCGCGCTGCTAGAGAGCCTGAGGCCGGACAAGCTCAGGCCGGCGCCTGACGACGTCCCGGACCGCTTCGAACTGGGCACGCCGTCCTTTGCGAACCTGGCCGGGGTCACCGCGGCCGTCGAGCACCTGGCGTCGCTGGCCGACCTCGGCGCCGGTTGCGGCGATCCCAGGCCGAGCGGTGGCCCGGCAGCCGGCGGCGCGGGCGACCTGCGCGCCCGGCTGCTCCGCGCGATGGGAGCGGTTCAGCGATATGAGGAGGAGCTCTTCCAGGTGCTGCTCGCCGGGCTGGACAGCATGCCGCACGTCCGGACGTACGGTCGCGCGGCGAAGCGGACCGCCACTGCCTACTTCACGGTGGCTGGCCTGACTCCATGGCAGGTCGCCGAGCACCTGGCGCTGCGCAAGATCAATGTCTGGAACGGCGACAACTATGCCTGGGAGCTGACCGGCGTGCTCGGCATCCGTGACTCCGGCAGCGCTGTCCGGGCCGGCCTGGTGCACTACAACGACAGCACTGACGTCGACCGACTGCTGGAAGCCGTGGCTGAGCTGGGCCGCTAGCGGCGGGGAAGGGCCCGGCGGCAGTCCGGCCAGCCGCAGCCGGGCCGGGTAAGCCGGCCAGGGCAGGGAAGGATCCGTCCCTGTGACCCGATGTCACGGTCCGCTGGTTGTCGTGAGACAAGGGGATCGTCATGGCAGTGATCAATGACATAGCGGCCAAGCTGGGCGGCAGCAAGGGGCAGGACGGTGGCCTGGCATCGCTGCAGAAGGTCGTCTCGTCCAGCGGCGGCCTGCAGGGCCTGACCGCTAAGCTCACCAGCCACGGCATGGGCCAGCAAGTCCAGTCGTGGGTGGGTAAAGGGCAGAACCAGCCGGTGAGCGGCGCGCAGGTGCAGCAGGCCATGGACCCGCACGATCTGCAGCAGATGTCCGAGCAATCCGGTATGACACCGGAGGAGTGCAGCGACCACGTCGCCCAGGCACTGCCCGAGATGGTAAACAAGGCAACGCCCGAGGGGCAGATGCCGTCGAGCGACCCGTTTACTAAGGGGCTAGCCGCGGTCAAGCACACGCTCACGATCTAAGAGCAGGCCCCGAGCAGCTACTCGAAGGCGTAGCGGTACATCCGGGTGTCACGCTGCTTGAAACCCTCGCGCTCGTAGAGCCGCCCGGCGGCCACCCTCGATGGCCGCGTCGACAAATCGACTGTGCGGACGCCGGCCGCCTTCGCAATGCGCAGCGCCTCCCTGGTGAGCACGGTGCCGACTCCCTGACCTCGGGCAGCCTCGTCGACAACGACATCCTCGATCCAGGCGCGCAGGCCTGTCGGGATGCGGAATATCACCAGGCTGAGCGATCCGACGATCTGCCCCTCGCTGCGCGCGAGCAGCACGGTTACCGCCGGCGATGTCGCCATGGCGGTGATCGCCGCGGTGTCGAGTCGTTTCGCCGAGCTTGAGAGCTGCGGGAGCAAGCGCTCGAATGCGTCGACTACCTCGTCGGTTACCTCGTCCAGCACTTCCACGCCGATGGTCACCCGGCGCACTTTACCCCGGTGGCGTGCTGGCGCGCCGGGGCCGGCCCGCCGGCGGCGATCAGGAGAGGCCCGCAGCGCGGAGCGCAGCGGCCGTGCCGGCCGCGACGACGATGACGACCAGGAACGGCGCCCGCATGACCAGCGCAACGGCTGCCGCGCCCATGCCTGCCAGCCGCGCCGGGTCGACGTCAACGGCATGGCCGCTCGTCGTCGATTGCGCGGCGGCAAGGGCTGCAAGCAGCGCGACCGGGACGAGTTCGGCGAACCGGCGCACACCCGGGCTGGCGAGCACGCGCTGCGGAACGGTCAGTCCCGCGAGTTTCAGCGCGTAGCAGCCGGCTGCCGTGACCAGCACCGCGATCCAGGTGCCGCTCACGGCGTGGCTTCTTCGGTCCGGCCGGTGTCATGCGCGCGCTGAGCCGTGCCGTCGCACGGGCCGCCGGGTGCTGGCGGGATGCCCGCGGCAGGAGCTGCCAGCGCACCTGCCAGCGCGGCGGTAGCGGCGAGGATCACCGGCACGCCCACGGGCAGTACCGGCGTCGTGCCGACCGCGATCGCGATCCCGCCTAGCGCAACGAGGCGCTCGGTCCGCCCAGCTCGCAGGCGCGGCCAGATGAGCGCCAGGAATGCGGCCGGCCCCACCACATCAAGCCCGAACGTCTGCGGTGATCCGAGCCTGTTCGCGCCGAGCGCGCCGGCCAGCGTGGCTAGATTCCACGTCAGGTACAGGCTGCAGAACGTGGCGGTGAATCCCGTCCTGGCGGCCGCGGGATCAGGCTGAGCGAGCGTGATCGCAGTTGTCTCGTCGATCACGCCCAGCGCGGCCAGCAGCCGGAGCGGCCCGCGCGCCCGCAGCAGGCCGGCGAGCCGCAGCCCGTACAGCGTGTTGCGACTGCCGAGCAGGATCGCGCCGGTCGTGCCGGCGAGCACGCTGCCACCGCTGGCGA
>Ga0335074_10015174_pt1 | contig 10815 bp, 14 predicted proteins | sample Lox_Sample_23_FD_206715 | JGI IMG/M metagenome (GOLD analysis project Ga0335074, IMG submission 206715) | Soil microbial communities from Loxahatchee National Wildlife Refuge, Florida, United States - Lox_Sample_2.3 | ecosystem: Environmental > Terrestrial > Soil > Wetlands | place: USA... | reverse complement strand
CGCGGTCACGTGGCGGTTCCGCTGGCGCGGGTGTTGGGGATCGCGGCGGTGCTGGTGTCTTACCCGTACTGGTGGACGCAGGCGGCGGCGATGACCGACACGGTCACGCACATGGTGTTAGGGCTGCCGCGGGTCGCGGACGGCTTGCACCAACTGATGCTGTACGCGGTCGACGGGGTGGCGCTCGGCGGCTGGCAGCTCGTCGACCTGTCGCTGATGGCGGTGGTCGCGATCGAGTTGCTCTCGCTCATCTTCCTGAAAGTCGTGATCATCCTGCTCGGCGCGCTCTTGTACGCCACCGGACCGGTCACGATCGGCCTGGTCGCGACCGAATCGGGTGCCGCGCTCGCCCGCGCGTGGGCGTCGGCGGTCGCGATGCTCATCGCGCTGCCGATCGTGTGGGCGACCCTCTTCGCTGTCGGCGCCCTGCTGGTCGGCGACGCCGGCACCGCCGGTCCGCTAATCGCAGGCGACAGCACGATCGGGTCGCTGCTCGGCGGGGTCATCCTCGCCGTCGCCGGCGCGGCGTCGCTGTGGTTGTGCCTTCGCGCGGCGCGCGAGGCCATGGGGCTCTTGCGGATGCAACTCGGTGGTCTGCTCGCCCTCAGTCACCGTGGTTCCTCGGTCTCGACTCGTGTCACGGCGTCCCGGTCGAGTTCGGTGGACTCGCTACGGCGCTTCGGCACGCGGGTGGCGCAGGCGGCAGGCGGCGCGGCCGGTGAGCTTGCAGCGGCGGGCACCGCCGGCGCCGCGGCCGTCAGAGGCGGCCGCGCGCTCGGCTACCTGGGGCAGCGCGGCGCGATCGGCACAGCGGCAGCCGGCGGACGCGCCGCCGCTGCGCTCGCGACCCCTCGCGCTGCGGTCCTGGTGGGCCGCTCGCGCGCGGGTGCCGTCGCGGTCCGGATGGCGAAAGCCGGAACCGCGAGCTGGCAAGCACCCCCGAATGGCCAGCCCGACCCGACCTCAGCCAACGGTCACGGTTCCAGGTCACACGGTGCCCCCGTGAGGTCCAGCCGCGGTTCATCACGAGACCAAGACAGCCGCGCGACCGGAACCGCCGCCGCGTCGGCGACCACCGTCGGCGGCCGCCGGGGGGCGACGCCCTCACCGGACGCACGGCCGGCCGCTCGCGGGCCGGCTGAGGCCTCGGCGACGAGACCGGCGGCGGGCAAGGCCCGGGACACCGAGCGACGAAATGGTCGACAAGCGCCACCGCCGCCGCGCACGTCCACGCCGTCGCCGCGCGTCGGCAAGCGGCCCGGGAGAGGGAAGCGATGACGCCGACGCTGCGCCGGCTGAACGATCGCGAGCGCTACTACGGGCTTTCCTGGCCGGGTTGGGTCGCGGTCGCCGCCGCCGCCGGGATCCTGTACGGCGCGATCAGCGTCTCGCCGTTCGGGTTTCGCGCGACCGTGACCGTGGTCGTGCTCGCGCTCGCGTTCATCGCGAGCGTGGCGCTCGCTTTGCAGGGGCAGACGATCGGACCGGCCAGATACCTGCTGGCGCTCTACCGCTACCGCCGAGCGGCCAAGCAGCTCGCACCGCCGACGCGCCCTGACAAGCTCGGGCTCGTCCTCGACGTCGCACCGGGGGCGGAGGCGGAGCCGGAGCACGTTCTCGACGGAGCCGCCGCATGACCGCTTCGCTGGCGGGCCTGCTCCCGCTCTCGGTGCTCGAGCCGGACGGGCTGATCGTGACCGCGGATGGCTGGTACGTGCGGCTGATCGAGTGCGAGCGGGTACCGAACGCGTTGACGGCCGATCCAGTCACGCTCCGGGCGATCGAACGCGCGTACGCCAACGTGTGCCGCACGATCCCCGATCACCAGGGAATCGTCGTCTACGCGCAAACGGATCCCGTCCCGCTCAAAGAGGCGCTCCAGGACGACCTGGAGCTCACGCAGGCGGCCGCCGATGCTGACCGCGCTGCCGGTCATCACAGGCTGGCCGGGTCTCGCGAGCGACTGCTCGAAGCGACGACCCAGACCGTACTTGCCGCAGCCGGCGCCGAGCAGCCTGCTGTCGCGGCGCGCTGGTGGGTCGCGGTCCCATACTCGCCCCGGCCGGAGACAGCACGAGACCAGCTGCGTTCGCTCGCGGCCAGGTCCAGGGGCCGGACGCTTTGGTCGACGCATCGCGAGGCGGCGATCGAGAGCGCTCGCGTAAGCGCACAGATCGAAGCTGCCCTGCGCGCGGCCGGGATCGAGACCTATCCGCTGGACGGCACGCAAACGCTCGCGCTGCTGTGGGAGCGGCTACACCCCGCCACCGACAGCGAGTGCGATCTAGATCGCCTCGCCGCCGCCTGCCGCGTCGCGACGGCCACGACGGACGAGGAGGCACGCAACGCGCGTCACGCACTGCTGCTCGCGGCGTGCGACGGTGCCATGTGCGGGATCGACGCCGGCGAGGACCCCGGCTGGCTGCGCCACGCCGACGGCACGCTCGAGGAGATTCTGCACCTCGGATCCCCACCCGCTCAAACCGATGCCTCGTGGCTCTCGCACCTGCTGTGCTGTCCGCTGCCGGCCACGCTCGCCGTGCACATCGCCGTCGGCGGCCGGGCGCGGGAGCAGGCGCGCCAGCGCCGCCGCTGGAAGCGGCTTCGCGCGGCGGTGCTCTACAAGGAACGGCGCGATCGCCTCGTCGGCTCGGACGAGCAGGAGGCGCTCGAGGAGGCCGCGAGCGTTGACGCGGAGCTCGCCGCCGAGATCGGCGCGAGCGTCTACCGGGTCGGGATCTACTGCTCGATCCGGGATCCCCAGGGTCGGCTCGAGTACTTCAAGCGAACCGTCAAACAAACAGCGAGCGAGTTTCACGCGCTGACCAACGCGCGGGTGATCCGCGGGCGCAGGCTCTGCCTCCCCGGCTTCACCTCGACGCTTCCGGTCGGCGTCGACACGCTCCGCGCGACCCGCTCGTATGCGCAGAGGAACATCGCGCACTGCGTCGCGTTGACCTCGAGCCGCTGCGGCTCACCCGGCGGGGTGATCGTCGGTACCGCCGATCCCGGAGGAACGATCGAGCGGGCAGACCCATTCGACCCTGTCCATCCCCGGCGCGTCACGTTGATCGTCGGCCCGTCGGGCGGCGGGAAGACCGTGCTGACCAACGCGCTCTGCGCCCGCTACATCGCCCAGGGCGGTCGCACGTTCATCCTCGACCGCTCCTCCACCCCCGACGAACACGGCAACACCAAGGGCACCGGCCACTACGACACGCTCGCGTCACTGATCCCCGGCTCCCGGCGCGTACAGGTCGGACACGCCGGCGGCGACGTGATCTGCCCGTGGGACGTAGCCGACCCCGCCCGAGTGCCGGCCCACAAAACCGAGCTGCTGCTCGCACTGCACGCGCTGCTGATCGGACACGCCCACGACCCCGAGGGACGAGTCAGAACGCTTGACGCCGACGAGGAGACGCTGATCCGCACCGGCATCGAAGCCGCCTACCTGCTCGCCGGCGAGACCGACGGGCGGCCGCGCGAGCAGCTGCTCATCGACGCCCTAACCGAACGCGCCGCCGGCGGCTCGCTCACCGGCGCCAACGCCGACCGGCTGCAATCACTGCTGCTGCGACTCGAGCCCTACGGCGAGCACGGCTCGCTCGCCCACATCGCCGACCGGGCGACCACCGTCCCGGCGGACACGCCGCTGACGCTGTTCGACTTCACCGGCCTGTCCGAGCGGCTCACCCCGGCGCTCATGCTCGCGACCGTCGAGTACGTCGAGCGGCAAGTGCAGAGGCTGCGGCGGGCTCGCGTCGACGGCGCGCTCGATCATCTCGGGTCCTGGGCGGGCAAGTGCCAGCTGATCGTCGAGGAGGGCTGGGCGCTCACCCAATCGCCGGCGGCGGGGGCGTGGCTGAACGAGTATGCGCGCCGCTCCCGCCACTACGCGCTGTGGCTGATGTTCGTCTCCCAGCACTTCCGCGACCTGTCAAACGAACAGGGCCGCGCGCTGCTGGCCAACGGAGCGCTCAGCTTCTGCCTGCGCAACGACCGGGACGACCTCGAGCACGCCCGCGAGCCGCTCGGGCTCTCCGACACCGACCTCGCCCAGATCCAGGCGCTCCCCAAACAACACGGCGTGTACTCCACCGTCTACATGGTCTCGGCCCGCGGCCGCGGCGCCGTCCGGGTCGCGCTCGGCGATCTGGAGTACTGGATCTGCTCATCTGACCCAGAGCACGACCAACCCCGCCGCGCCGCCGCGCTGCGCGAAACCGAAGGCGACCCATGGGCTGCGCTGGAGATGCTGTGCACCGCGAGCTGGCACGAGCGATACCGCCAGGCCAACGGAGCCGCAGCATGACCGCGCCGGTCGGCGACGCCGGTCGCCGCAAGCACCGCAAGGTCCCGTGGCTGCTCGCCGGCGGCGCGTTCATGATCGTGATCTCGCCGGTGGTGCTGTTCGCCGGCGCCGAGAACCCGCCCTGCCAAGCCACGGTCCCGAGCCCAGTGTTCTCGGCGGCCGGATCGGGCCCCTGGATCGCGACCGCCTACGGGCCGCCGTGGGACGCAATGAACGGCAGCGGCGTCACCGCGACCGGCCTGAACCTCACCGCCGGTGAGCCCGCGTACGAGATCGCCGTCGACCCCGCAGTCATCCCGCTTCAAAGCTTCGAGCACGTGACGCCGAACCCGTTCGGCACCCGCCACGCGTTCTACGCCGGCGACACCGGCGGCGCGATCATCGGCCACCACGTCGACATCTACGACTGGCAAGGCCGCGGCGCCCAAGACGCCTGGGGCGTCCGCCACGTCACCGTCACCGCGGCGCCGAACCCGGGCACCGGGAACCTGCTCGGCGAGATCACCCCGACCGCGCCGAGCCAGCCCGCCGCGACACCCGGCGCCGGCGTGTGCGCCACCGCGATGAGCGCGCCGGTACCGCTCACCCCAGGGCAGCAGGCGAAGATCCTCTCCAGCGGGGTCGCCGCCGCACCCGCCGCCGCACCCGCCGCCGTGAAGCTCGCGATCGCGGCCGGGAACCAGCTCATTGCAAAGCCATACATCCACGGCGGCGGGCACGGCGTCCCCTTAAGCCAGCTCGACTCCGGCTACGACTGCTCCGGCGCCACCAGCTACATCCTCCACGCCGCCGATCTGCTCGGGCTTTACGCCGAGGACTCCACGGAGCTGGAAACCTTCGGGCAGCCCGGGCCCGGCGCATGGATCACGGTGTACGCGAACTCGGGCCACGTGTTCATCGCCGTCGCCGGGATCGTGATGAACACCGCCTGGTACGCGCCGGTCAACCCGACCAGCCCCGACAGCGGCCCGCGCTGGCAACCCGCCTCCACGATTCCCGCCCAATACGCCGGCGACCAGTACGGCGGCTTCGTCCAACGCCACCCGCAAGGACTCTGACCATGCGGCGCACACTCATTGCTTCTCTTGTGCTCTCGGCGCTCGGCGCCGTTGCGATCGCCGGCTGCGGGATCACCGATCCATACAGCGCCCGACCGCCAGCGCCGACCGCGACCAGCACCTCAACGACCGCGGTCACCGACGCGGACCCCGCTCCCGAGCGCGGCGGCACGATCCCCGCCGGCGCTGGCGCAGCCCAGAGCCACACCGCCGCATACGCAACACAGGCCACGTCCGACGCGGCGCTCGAGCAGTACGCCCGCCTGTACATCAACTGGAGCGCACACACCGTCATCGCAATCCAGCGCCAGCTCGCTGCCTTATCGATCGGACAGGCGCGAGCGCAAGCGCTACAGGCCGCCGCCAGCTACACGCGCGATCAGACACTCGCGCAGAGCGAGGTCGCCAACAGCGGCCACCTCGTCGCGATCACCCCCAGCCTCACCAGTCGAGGGCTGTGGGTGCTCGTGACGTCAGAGCAGACGACTGGCAAAGGCGACTACGCCGGGCTCCCGCCGACGCTCCACGTCATCTACGCAGGGTTGACTCGAACCCCGTCCGGCTGGGTCGTGAGCGAATGGGCGCCCCAGAACTGACCTGCGCGGACGCCCGCGCTTTGGTCACTGACCTCGACAGCTGCACCCGCCCGAGATCCACTGCTGACGGGGTCCGGATCCTGCTCGCGTTCGGCAGCCTGTGGATCATCACGCTCATCGGCGCGGGGATCGGGACAGCCGTGCCGGCGCTGGCGCCCGGCGGCCGTCCGCATCCGACGCTGCACGGGAGCCTCGGCGACTTCGTGTCGATAGCGGCGACCAACGCTCGCATCCTGTCCGCGCCGTTTCTGCTCGCCCTCTTCCAGTTCCCCGCCCAGCGTTCCACGCGTCGGCTTGGCGATCTCGTGATCGGCGGAGTGCTTGGCGCCAACGCACTTCGCGTAGGGCTCGCCCTCGGCCGCTGGCACGCTCGCCTCCTCCCTTACGTGCCGCAGTTACCGCTCGAATGGCTGGCCGCCGCCCTCACCGCGGTGAGCTGGCTGGCTCTGAGGAGCGGCGTCCGACCGCGGACGGCGCTCGCATACCTCGGAGCGGTTCTCGGCCTGGTCATCGCGGCGGCGGCCGTCGAGACGCTAGCGACGCCGCACACACGCGTCCTCGCACGCAGGACGAACGCCAGTAGGGCAATCGCGCCACTTCATTCATCGGTCCCGACTCATGCGCGGGAGACCTGGGGTGGTTTGCCTGCGCTCGGATCGTGCGCCGGCCCCGGCACTCGCTTCAAGGTCGCGTCGCTCCCTTCCCCTCGCTGTCGCTCGGTTCCGCTCGGCCTTCTGACCGGCGCTGCCGGGCTACGTCAACCACCCCCGGATCCCGCAAAGGAGGGACCACAGTGAACGCAGTGCATCTGATCGGCCGTCTCACCCAGGACGTCGAGCTGCGCGAGCGCGGCGAGACCAAGGTCGCGCAGCTGCGCCTCGCGGTGCCGCGCGGCCGCGACAAGAACGGCGAGGACCGCGGCGCGGACTTCGTCGACGTCGTCTGCTTCGGCCGCCAGGCCGAGGTGTGCGCCGACTACCTCGCGAAGGGCCGGCGGATCGCCGTCGAGGGTCGCCTGCACCACGACGAGTGGGACAGCGAGGACGGCCGCCGGCAGAAGCTCGAGGTCATCGCCCAGAGCGTCGAGTTTCTCGACTCCCGCAAGGCCGACGGCGATTCCGCCGAGCCGAGCGAGGCGGTCGCCGCGTAGCGCCGGGGAGCAAAGGCGGGACGCCCGGCCAGGGGCGCCCCGCCCGCCCGCTCAACCCGAAGGAGAGCGTCATGCAAGCACACACTTCTACCACCGCGGACGCGCGCGTCCAGGTCTGGAGCCTCTGGATCGACCGCGCCCACCACCACCGCCTGGTCGAGGTCATCCAGATCCCCGACCAGGACCACGTCCGCCTCCGGCCCGTCCGTGACTCACACCAGCAGCCGGCGAGCTACCTCGAGGCGACCGCGGCCCTCGGCAGCACCTACGAACCGGTGCGGCCATGACCGTCGAGACAACCCCGCAGAGCAAGGAACAAGCAGCCCGGCAGCAGATCCGCGCACAAGCGATGAGCGCCACCAAGCCGGGTCGGGAACTCAGCTCGCCTGATTCTCGCCGCCGTCCGCGCACCAGCCAGTCGAAGCCACAGCAAGCGCCGATGCGTAGCGCCGATCTCAGCCCGACGGGCAGGCCGGCGGCGGGCGGGACTCACCGAGTCCCCGACCCGCAACCAACACACATGCCTCCACCCGACCCCGATACCGCGCCTGACACGTGGTGGGAGTCCATCGCTCGAGCCGAGCGGGCGCGCGCCGGGCGGCTGCGCTTGCTGTGGCAGATGACCCCCGAGCAGCGCGTCGCCGCAATGCGCCGCGGTGATCTGACCTACGAGCAGCTCGCCGCCTGGAGCGCGCGACACCCCGACCAGGTACCCACCGTCCACGGCGAATTCGAATGGATCGTCGCCAAGCTCGCCGAGGTTTGCGAATGAGCCTCCCCACGAGTCCGGCCGCGCCGACCGGCGTCGTTTACCTCGTCCACTTCACCGAGCCCTACCGGCACGCGCGGCACTACACCGGCTGGACCGCCGATCTGGAGAGCCGCCTCGCCGAGCACCAGGCCGGACGCGGCGCGCGCCTGCTCCAGGTCATCACCCAGGCCGGGATCGAATGGACGCTCGCTCGAACCTGGCAGGGCACGCGCGAGCGCGAACGCCAGCTCAAGCGCCAAGGTGGCGCGTCACGCCGCTGCCCGATCTGCCGCGCTCACCGAGAACGATCACGATGACCGCCTACCGCGTCGTCGCCACCGACGAGGTCCAGCCTGACCTCGCCGGCCACGACGGCGACACCTACCAAAGCCTCCCCCAGCCCCGCGAGCACGTACTCGCGCTCGCTCGCGCGCTGACCGGACTCCGGCAGCTCCCAGACGAACACGGACCGTGGCGCCAGCCCCGGCCCGGCGGCACGCGCACCGTCCGAATCGAGCGTGTGCCATGAACACCACCACACAACCGAAGTCAGCCAGTGACGCCCAAGCGCTCGACAGCTACCTGCGGATGCTCGCCGGGCCCGCGCCCGGCGCGCGCCTGCTCGAGATCCGCTTCGCGCTGCGCTACCGCGACATGGGCCGCCTGTTCATCGCCGCGCACAGCGCACCCGGTGCCTCACGACTCATCCGCCGCCTCGCCGCGCGGACTGACGTGTACGTGGGCGTCTGCCTACGCAGCCGGCGCGCCGGCGGCCGCGACGCGATCGACCGCTCTCACCTCGCGTTCGTCGAGATCGACACGCCGGACGCCCTCCACCGGCTCCGCGCCTTTCCACACCCCCCGAGCGCAATCGTGCTCTCCGGGAGCACCGGTCACGCGCACGCGTACTTCGCCCTGTCCGCTCCGGTGACGGTTACGGAGCTCGAGCGAACCAACCGGCGCCTCGCGCATGCTCTCAGCGGGGATCTCGCCTCAGTTGACGCCGCGCGGATCCTGAGACCGCCTTCCTCGCTGAATCACAAGTACGAGCCCCCCGCGCCGGTCGAGCTGATCGCACTCGATCCCGCCCGTCAATACGAAGCCGACGCGCTGGTCGATGGGCTCGAAGACCCGCCTGGGCCACCAGTTCGTGACCCGGCCCAAGCCCCGCGGACAGGTCGCACCGACCTTGACCGGTTGCTTCTCGCGATTCCCGCGGCGGAATACGTGCGTGCGATCGCAGGCATCTCGCCGAACCACGCCGGCAAGGTCCATTGCCCGTTTCACGATGACCGCACGCCAAGCCTTCAGCTGTACGAGGACGGGACGTGGTACTGCTTCGGGCCTTGCCGGACCGGTGGCTCAATCTTCGACTTCGCGGCCCGCGCCTGGCACAGCAGCACCAGGGGACGTCAGTTCCTCGAACTCCGGAACCGCCTCCTCACAGAGCTACGACCATGAACGCGCCCGTCGACGAAGCAGATCCCTGGGTCACACTGGCCGAGATCGCGGCCGAACTCCGCGTCAGCCCGGCGACGGTCCGACTGTGGATATCACGCGGTCAGCTAGACGCCACACGGCCCGGCCGGCGCAAATTGCTCGTCCGACGGTCCGAGCTGGATCGGCTGCTCGCCCAGCCCGGGGCAGAGGGTCACGGTCAACTCCGCGTTGAGCTCCCGGCAGAGCTACGAGCTGCGCTCGTCGCCGAAGCCCGATCGCAAGGCGTCTGCCTGAACACGCTGGCCGTTGCGCTCCTCGCCGGCGGAATCAACTGGCGCTCGCGGAACTGCGGCCGACCGTTCTCCGACCAGCCCTGACGCCCACACCGAACTGCGGACGACCGCAATGTCGCTCAGGCTCCGGCGAAGCTCGCAGCCGAGCTCGGGCATCGTCACCACGTAGCTACCGGTGTCGGCGCTACGGTCACCAGCTGGTGGCGAACATGCGCGGAGATCTACGTCTCGAGGTGTCGGTCGACGACCGGCCTTGCGAGGCGCACAGCACCTACGCCTGGGCTGGCGGCGGCATGGTGCTGACGATCTCGACCGTGCTTCCAGAGCGAGGTCTGGCGGTCGAGTTGATCTCGACGTACGTCGGCCATCCTCACACCAGGACCATCGTGACGCACTTGATGCTCGGACCGCCCGGTCGGACCGCGCAAATCCGAAGCACCGAGCGAGCGCACGAGGATCTCGATCCGATCGAAGGCGCGCGTGAGTGCGCGTACGACCACGCAGACGAGCTGATCGACGCACTCGGCGGCCTCGGTCATGAGATCAGAGTGCAGCTCGATGAGCGAACGTTCGCTGAACTCGAGCAAGTCGAGTAGCGCCGACCGCGAGTCCGACCCCTCCCAAGCTGGCACGCCATCCGGGCGTGCCGGGAGTCGGGGATCGGCTCTCGCACCCGGCGAGGGCCACCCGACACAGGGAGGGCCTGATGGCCACCGCCACCGTTCCCGCCGGCGTGCAGATGATCGCGCTACAGGAGATCCACACCAACCGCAACGTCCGTCAGCAGCTCGCCGCCGAGGAAGTCGACGCGCTCGCGCAGTCGATCAAGCTACTCGGGCAACTGACCCCGGTCAGCGTGCGCCCCGCCGAGGACGGCGGCTACATGCTCATCGCGGGACACAAGCGCTGCGCCGCACTCGCGTCCCTCGGAGAGACTCACGTCCGCGCGGAGATCCGAGCCAACGACACCCAGGAGGAATCAGAGCGCGCCGCTGAGAACATCGTGCGCTCCGGCCTGAACCCCTACGAACTGAGCGGAATGGCGTTGGATGCATCATTCGGCTCGCCTGAGTGACGCGATCACCATTGGTCGCGGGCCCTCTCTTTGTTCGAGGGCGAGCCCGAACGCCGCGCAGAATAGTGCTGCATTCAGGTGCTTCTCGACACGCCGTCCGGATCAGATGCAACATTGTTGCAGTGAGTTCGGACCTCGAG
>Ga0335074_10015173_pt1 | contig 10816 bp, 6 predicted proteins | sample Lox_Sample_23_FD_206715 | JGI IMG/M metagenome (GOLD analysis project Ga0335074, IMG submission 206715) | Soil microbial communities from Loxahatchee National Wildlife Refuge, Florida, United States - Lox_Sample_2.3 | ecosystem: Environmental > Terrestrial > Soil > Wetlands | place: USA: Florida... | reverse complement strand
AAATCGTACCTTCTCTTTCATGACCGGTTCTCCTCCGCTTGTGGCTCTGGACTGTGTTTCTTCCTTGAATCACAGGCTAACCCACGGCCAGCGCAGCGAACCGGTCACTCCATCTTGACTAAAGCCCGGTCGATTCGGGGGGTTCTTTTGGCACGGCTGAAGCCGTGCCCTTTCAAAACCACTGGACCTCAAGATTCCAATTCCAAATGCGATTGCCCTGGCATTAAAGGCGTACAGGCTTGACACCAGCTTGGAATGTCGTACATATTGAATATGTACGTTGCTGAGGAGCGCTGAAAATGCCGAGAACCGCCGTAGAAGATAGCAACCGATTGTCGCTGCGGATTCGTGCCGACGAGAAGAGCCTGCTGATGCGAGCGGTTGCATTGAAGCGCACCGATCTGACTGATTTTGTGCTGAGCCACGCTTTGCGCGCGGCCCAGGAAGTGATTGAACAAGCCGAACAGGTGAAGCTTTCAGAAAGAGACAGTCTGAGGCTTCTCGGTCTTCTTGAGAATCCGCCCGCACCCAACCGCAAGCTCAGAGCAGCAGCGCGCTCCATACCAAAACTCCAGTGATCCTCCCGGCGTGGCACGAAGAGCCGATCGGCAAACATCACGATCGCGAATCGTTCGATTGCGGCGAAGCGGCTCTCAACGAGTTTCTTCAGCGTTACGCGCGGAAGAGCCACCAGCTGGGCGGGGCGAAGACTTTTCTGGCCATCGGCGACCAGGGCAACAAAACCGTGCTCGGTTTCTACAGCCTGAGTCCGGCATCGATTGCGTATGCGCGTACCCCGGAGCTGGTGCGGCGTGGACTGGCCCGTCACGAGGTCCCCGCATTCCGTCTGGCAAGGATGGCCGTCGACCGCAGCGTGCAAGGCCAGGGGCTGGGAGGACGGCTTTTACTTGCCGCAGGCAGAAGATGCGTTCGAGCCGCGGCAGAGGTAGGGGGCGTAGCAATGTTGATCGATGCCAAGAATGACAAGGTCGCGCAATGGTACTCGAGTTACGGCGCGGTGCGTCTGCTCGATGCACCTCTTTCCCTTGTGATTCCACTGGCAACGATTGAGGCAGCGCTGAGAACGGCGGGAAGGCTCTAGAAGCTGCTCATCAGCCAGATGACACCGATGGCCGTGCACAGTGCCGAACCGGCAAGCTGAATCCAGCGCGAGTAGGAGCGCTCGACGAGCTGCTCGAATTCGATTGGCGCCGAGGAGCCCTCCCTGCCAAACAGGGTGACGGGGCCGCTGCCGGCGGCCGCCTTCGATACCCTCGCCTCAACGCGCGAGATCTCGACGTACGGCTTGAGCCCGCGCCGGTACCACCCCTGCACGTTCACCCGCTCGCCCACCAGCCGGTCGGCGCTGCGCAAGGCAAAAAACAGCCGGCCCAGCGGGATGGATGAGCGATACAGCAGGAACATCATTCCCGAATCGTCGCGCAGGACCAGGTCCGGGCTCCAGAATGCGCCCGGCACACCGTGGCCGATGACTTCGCCTTCGATCTCTACCGCGCGCGGCCTCATCTGCGAGACGCCGAGGTCGTCGATCAGCTCCCGCACCTGGCTGCGCTTGAACACGCCGCGATAGCGGTAGCCAATCCGGAATGCCCAGGTGACGCCCATGGCAATCACCAGCCACGGCAGGAGATGCTGAGGCGGCACATAACCGAGTTTGCGGAGATCCTTCCCGATCCATCCCCAGGTAAACAGCAGGAACCCGCACGCCATTGGCGCAGCCCACACCAGGAACTCGACCGGAAACCCCACCCAGTTGACGCGCACGTCCTGCGGCAGCGGATAGACCTCGGCCTGCCCCTGCTCGCGCGCCACGCGGTTCAGGGCCTTGAGCCGCATTGCCGTCAGCGGGTGGGTGGAACTCAATTCGTACACGCGCGACCATGGATTCACCAGGTCCCACCGCATCGCCCGCGCCGCTTCTTCCGCGCTCGCCGCGGTCAGCGCCAGCGCTCCGGCATTGTCGCTCGCGCCCATGATTCCCATCAGCGCCAGAGCGCTGCCATACTGCAACTGTTTGCGAGCATCTTTCTTGCTTTGCTTGTCGCCTTCCTTTACCAGCCGCCGGGCTTCGCTGCGTTCCTTCACCAAGCCGTACGAGATCTTGACAAGGGCGCTGGCCAGCGCATTGGGCGTGTGCGCGGTCTCGGCTGAAAAATGATCGGCCCCGAACTCGCGCGTGCGATTCACCAACAGCACCAGGTACTGCCCCACCAGGTACGAAATGTAGGCTGCGTAGCTCACGATGCGCAGATTGTTCTGCCTCCGCGTCCAGATGTAAATCTGGTAGAGCAGCAACGGCGCCATCGACGCCACTGCCATTACGGCGAAGTCGTAATGCGCCACGTGGCCGATCTCGTGCGCCAGCACCGCTTCGGTCTCTTGCTGGGTCAGAATGTCCACCAGCCCGCGCGTCACTACGATCCGCGCATCGCTCCGCAGCCGGCCGAAGGCAAACGCATTGGGCGTCCCGCTTTCGATGATGCCGATGGGCAAATGGGGAAGATCGTGCTCGCGGCACATGCGGTCGACAAACGCGCGCACGTAGGGGGGGATTGTATCCTCGTCCCAATCGATGGTGAAGCACAGGCGGATGAGCCACGGCGAAAGCAGATACTGCGCGCCGATGAGCACGACGACAAAGATCACACCAAACCAGATCGGCGCCCGCCCGTGCAGCAGCGCCGCGTCACCCAGTGCGAATACAAGGCCATAAAGAATTGACAGAACAAGCAGCGTACGGCCCGCCAGACTCATGTTTTCCTCCTTGGCTGGGAAATCCCCGTTGTAGCGGATCAGGAAATGTTGCATCCGAGGGTCACAGGCCCAACGCCAGCGCGGCCATCAAGGAGCGATGACCCTGCTCAAGATTTCGCGGTGAGAGTATTTCCTGATCCGCCGTAGCATAACACCCAATTCGTCACGTGAATCGATAAATCTTGCTGAATTCGTTCTATGCGCTGGGCTGCTCCCAATTGAAGAGAGTTCAATGGCTTGAGCAGAGGCGCCATGATGTCTACTGAGCTTCGATATCCGCCAAGATCGGCAGCGTGAAGTAAAAGCGACTGCCTTTGCCTACAGTGCTGTCGGCCCAGATGCGCCCGCCGTGCTGCTCCACAATGCTGCGGCAGAGCGCGAGGCCCAGTCCGGTGCCGCCCAGCGCGCGCGTATCAGAGCTGTCGCCCTGTTGGAAACGGTCGAAGATCTGGGCCAGCTTCTCGGGCGGAATTCCGGCTCCCTCGTCTTCAACAATGAAGCAGACTTCACCTTTGCGAACAAAACACAACTCGGGTCGGCCTAACGCGCTCATTCCCCCCAGTTGTGCCGAAAGCTGAATTGTGGTTCCCGCCTCCGAGAATTTGATAGCGTTATTGATCAACTCGTTGAAGACCTGCAGAATGCGCCCGCCGTCGGCATACACCGGCGTCGAATCGCCATTTACCTTCAGGCTGATCTGCGCCAGGCTGGCTGAATGCCCGGCAGCGTCGGCTGCACGGCGCAGCAGCTCAACGGCCTCCACCTGCCTGCGGCGCAGCAGGAGCCTGCCTCTCTCGCCGCGATCGAAGTCAAGAATGTTGTTCACCAGCCGCATCAGGCGCTCGCTGTTGCCGATGGCCATCTGGATCATCTGCTTCTGCTTTTCTGGCCGGGTGTCGAGCGAGCCCGACGCGAGCAGCCCCAGCGCGGCCCGCAGGGCGGTAAGCGGAGTGCGCAGCTCATGGCTCACCGTGGAGATGAACTCCTCTTTCATCCTTTCCAGGTGGCGCCGCTCGGTAACATCCTGGAAGGCGATCACCATGCCGGAGATGTGGCCTTCCTTGACGAGAGGATTGGCCGTGTATTCAACCGGAACTGCCGTTCCGTCCTTGCGCCAGAAAACTTCGTCGCGCATCCAGATCGACTCAGCCCGGTGCAGCGCCTGCAGAATGGGGTTGGTAGCTCTCGAGTAGCGAGTGCCATCGGCGTGGCTGTGGTGAATCACTTCATGCACGTCATTGCCGAAGAGCTGTTCGGGTGTGTAGCTGAGCATTTCAGCGCCGGCATTATTGATGAATGTGATCTTGCCTTCGAGATCGATGCCAAAGATGCCGTCGCCCGCCGACTCCAGAATCAGCTCGCGCTGGCGCATGGCCATGTGCAGCGCCTCTTCTGAGTTATGCTGCTCGGTTACATCCATGCCGTGGAAGATTACAAACGGCTCGCCGCCGGGATTGACGATGCGGCGCGAGCGCACGGCAATGCGGCGAATCACCCCGTCGCTGCGGCGGATCGACAGCGCCCCCCGCCACTCATCGGAAACCTCCAGGGCTTCGAGGCACTCCTGAAATGCCGCCACACCGACCGAATCCATGAGCTCGGTAATGGCCAGCTCTTTGAGCGTCTTGGCGCTGTAGCCCAGGGTTTCAGCGGTAAAACCGTTGACGGCGATCGGCTGCCCATCCATGGAGCAGGCAAAGACGAAGCCCAGGCTGTTCTCAACCATCTCGCGGTAGCGGTCTTCGCTGCCCAGCATCGCCGCCTCAATGGCGCGGCGGCCGGTTACATCCTGGCCGGTCACGATGAGGTACTGGACCTCGCGATTCGGGCCTTCAAGAGGTTTCACCGTCCAGCTTATGCGCCGCTTGCTGCCGCTGCTGCCCGAGTAGGTCTTGCGGGCGACGTCTCCGAGTGTCCTCCAGACGGTTTCATGCGGCCCCGAAGCGTCTCCGGCCGCGGCTTCGCGCAGCCTGGCTGCGGCCCAGCCGCGATCATCGCCTTCAAGAAACTCCTCAACAAATGGCCGGCCCAGAACTGCGTCGCTGCTCAGGCCGGTCAGTTGTGAGCAAGGCTCGTTGATGCGGACCACCCGGCCGGCGGTGTCGAGCACCGTCACCAGCGCGGGAATGGAATCGAGCGTCGCGGTCACCATGCAGCGTTCGATGGCCAGTGCCCGCTCGGTCCGCAGCCGGGCGCGCTGTGCATACTCCTGCTGGTGAATGCGACCGTAGAGGTCGATGCGGGTAATCGCCTGGTGGCCAAGCACAACCAGCCGTTTGAGATGCGTCTGGTTGAAGCGATTCGGCGCGGCCGCCAGCACAGCCAGCGTGCCGATCACCTGCTGCGAGCTGGTAATGAGTGGAACCCCGGCGTAGCTGAGGCAGCGGAGGCCGGGCTGCAACTCCATGCCCAGCCGGGGAAACCGGCTGTCTTTGCCGATGTGAGCAATCAGCATGGGGAGGCTGCTCTTGAGCGTCCATTGGCATGCGCTCAACTCGCGCGGCTGATCGGCGGCAGCAAAGCCGAAGCGCGATTTGAAGGTCAGATGACTCTCGTCCAGCCGGCCGATGTAGGCGTATTCGGCGCCGCACAACTCGGCGGCGAGTTCGGTCAACTCGTCCAGCGCAGGGTCCGGGTTGCGATCGAGCATAGAAAATTCCGGTCGCAACGTTGCTTCCTCGTCCTCGCCCGGTTGCAAACCCAGCGTTCCGTGCATGTTTGAACACACCCGCTACGAGTATCTGCGTTTTCGAAGGGGTTTTCTCTGACACAAACCGGGCAGAAGTATGCGGTTCGACCTACAACCGAGGTAACCTGTATATCCGCTCCTCGGAGTAACGTTTGCGTTACGAATGAATCTTGTGCCAGTAAATGGTTGATAATGCAATCTTTGCGATGCTTTCCTGGAATCCAGTTCGAAACCGCGGTCCGGAATCATAAGTTATCGTATAAATCTGTGGAAAACGAGACGAAAATGGGGTTCTATCTCCCAGCCCCTTCGGCGGCGATCGCTTGGGCTGCAAACGAAACCTAATGACCGGGCAATTTGCAGCAATCTCCGGCCCCCGGCGCGTCGTTCGCGCCGGCATCGAGCACAAACTTCCAGCTTCCGTCGGCTTCCTTGCGCCAGATGGTCATATATCGCCCGCTGGTTACCACCGGGTTGCCGTTCGCGTCCTTGCTGTGACCCTCAAAATGCCCCCATGTATAACCCATGTCGCCTGAAGGGCCCATCATGGCGTCAGTGGGCGTCCAGGTAAGCTGGTAATCCCGCGGCAGCCAGTTGGCCGACTTCTCAATTGCCACGCTGCCCACCACCGGCGCGGCCCCGTTTCCCAGCAGCACGGCGTCTGGCGCGCACCACAACGCAAATGCGGCGCCACCTTTGGCTGCCACGTCTTTGGCAAACTGCGCCTCAAGGTTATAGAGCAGAACCTTTCCCGGATTCACCGTGGTATCGGTTAGAGGATTCGGAGCGCTTGGCGATGAGCTGCCTGAGGGGAATGTCAACTGCCCCCAGGCCGACTGCTGCGCCGTTGCCAATGCCAGAGCCGCTACCGCTGCCGACCCAATCGCCGCTGACCTGATTGCCCCAGACCTAAAGGCCGCCAATGTGACCCGCTTGCCCTTCACTTTCTCATCCCTCCGCATGCGTGCGTATACGCGCACATGCCAATCGTACAACTGCGGAATGGTTCCGGGCTGTGCGCCGCCGCGTCTAAGCGTACAGGCCGAAAACCCGGCCGAAGGTATACTGGACACTGGTCTTTTAGCCGCCAAACCCGGCATTTTGCAACACCTTTCGCTGCAGGGATTTCGCACTTCCCTGGATTCCCGGCTTTATTTCCCCGGGGGAAGGAACGATATGGGAACGCAGCTCGAATCCATCCACTCTCCCGCCGACGTTAAAAAACTGAACGCTGCGCAGATGACCGAGCTCGCCGAAGAGATCCGCGAGTGTCTCATCCAGACGCTTTCAAAGACCGGCGGCCACCTGGGCCCGAATCTCGGCGTGGTCGAGCTCACCATTGCTCTGCACGCGGTGTTCAATACTCCTGAAGACAAGATTCTGTTCGACGTGAGCCACCAGGCCTACGTACACAAGCTGCTGACCGGGCGCAACGACCGCTTTTCGACCATCCGCCAGCCCGGCGGCCTCAACGGCTTCATGCTGCGCACCGAGAGCGAGCACGACTGCTACGGCGCGGGACACGCGGGCACCGCGCTTTCGGCTGCGCTGGGCATGGCCGTGGCGCGCGACCTGGCCGGCGGGCACGAACATGTAATTGCCGTTGCCGGCGATGCCGCCTTCACCAACGGCATCTCGTTCGAGGCGATGAATAACATCGCCGAGCAAACCAAACGGATGATCGTGGTGCTCAACGACAACGAGTGGTCGATCGATCGCAACGTGGGCGCCGTGGCCCGATACTTCCACCGCATCGTCACCAACGAGCACTACCAGCACCTGCACGATCGCGCCACGCGGCTTATCGAACGATTTGCCGGCAAGACCGCCATCAAGGTGGTGCGCCGCGCTGAAGAGGCCGCGAAAAGCATGTTGTGGCCCTCCATTCTCTTTGAGGAGTTCGGCCTCGAATATTTCGGACCCATCGACGGCCACAACCTTCCGTTGCTGGTCGAGACCTTCAGGTTCCTCAAGACGCTCGACCACCCCGTGCTTTTGCACGTGCTCACGCAGAAGGGCCGCGGATTTCAGCCCGCGCTCGATGGCCAGAAAAAATTCCACGGCCTCGGGCCCTACGATCCTGAGACCGGCGACACTGCTCCCGGTGTACCCACCTACTCCGAGGTTTTCGCCAACACGCTCGCCGAACTGGCGAACAAGGATCCGCGCATTGTAGCCATCACCGCAGCCATGCCCAACGGCACCGGCCTCGACCACTTCCGCCCCAAGCATCCTAGTCGCTACTTCGACGTGGGCATCGCCGAAGAACACGCGGTCATCTTTGCCGGCGGCATGGCCACGCGCGGGTTCCGTCCTGTCTGCGCAATTTATTCAACGTTTTTGCAGCGCGCCTTCGACCCCATCGTGCACGATATTGCGCTGCAAAAACTGCCCGTGCTGTTCTGCATGGACCGCGCCGGCCTCTCGGGCGACGACGGTCCCACGCATCACGGTCTGTTTGATATCGGCTATCTGCGCTCGGTGCCCGGGATGGTTCTGATGGCGCCCAAAGACGAGGACGAGCTGGCCGACATGATGAAGACAGCTTTCGAAATTCCTGGCCCTTCGGCGATTCGCTATCCGCGCGGCGCGGTTGCCGGCGTGGCGCGCAAGCCGGAGCCGCAGGTGCTGCCCATCGGGAAGGCCGAAGTGCTCAAGGACGGGTCGGATGTTGCGATTCTCGGCCTAGGCCCGATGACGGCAATGGCGCAGAAGCTGGCTGCAATGCTTGAAAAAGACGGCTACTCGGCCGCCGTCATCAATCCACGCTTCATCAAGCCCATCGATCGCGAGATGCTGGCGCGCTACGCCGCGCGCGTAGGCGCAATCGTGACGTTCGAAGATCACGTGCTGATGGGCGGCTTCGGATCGGCGGTGGTGGAGGCGCTGGAAGAATTAGGCAGCAGGGTTCCGGTAGTACGCATCGGCTGGCCCGACCAGTTCATCGAGCACGGCAAGGTGGATCAGCTTCGCGCGCGCTACGGACTGACAGCCGAATCAGCCTACGAACAGGTGCTGCCGCTGCTGGCCCCTCGGCGCAGGCCGACGCTGGTGGCGTCGTAAGCATCGCTGACGCCGTACCCTGTAACAGGGCGAATGAAGGGTTGTGGTCTCCCACCCTTCCGCGATGAGACTGCGGAAGATGGGGCACCCTCAATCGCGGTGAGTTTGGCTGAAGGTCAGCGAAAGGCTGGCTGGGCCACCTGCCTGCTGGCTCCGCGGCGCAGGCCGACGCTGGTGGCGTCATAGAGCAGCGCTGACGCCGTACCCTGTCACAAGGCGAATGAGGGGTTGTGGTCTCCCACTCTTCCGCGATGAAACTGCGGAAGGATGGGGCACACTCAATCGCGGTTAGTTTGGCTTAAGGGCAGCGAAAGGCTGGCTGGGCCACCTGCTTTTCACGGATGCTGCTCGATGACCACACCTACAGTGGCTGCATTACCCGTGGCGGAAATCCCGAGAACATTCGAAGCCACGCCCGGCATGGAGAGCGGCGCGAAGGTCACGCTGCCATCGATCGCCGTGGTTGCCGAGGCCGACTGCGACGCCAGCAGAACTCCCGGCGCGCAAACTACGTGCGGCTCGCACGGCGGAGTCCATGCATAAAGAGCCTGATATAACGTCACTGTTCCATTGGCCATCGGGTTGCCATCCATATCGAGCACCCGCAGCACAACCTGGCTCGGCGTATCCGACAAAGAAAGCGCCTGGCTGGTTCCGCTCACTGCCACCAGCGTCGCATACTCGGGCCGCGCACCCAGCGCCGAAAAAGTCACGCAGCTGCCGGCGCCGTTCACGCAGGCCTTGACGCTGACCAGCTGGCCCTCGGCCAGCGGGCCAACCGTGAGCGTCTGCGTGGCAATGCCGCTTGCGTTGGTCAACACCGGGGCCGGGGGCGCCTGGATTCCGTTCACGGTGGTCCACGCGACCGCCTGGCCCGGCGCGGGCACGCCGTTGATGAGTGCCAGAGCCTCGACCGTCCAGGTCAGTGTTGTTCCCGCCGCCAGCGAAAGCTGGGGCGTGAGCGAAGCCAGCGCCGGCGGAGTGCCGCCGGAAAACTGCGCCTCAAGGCTCGATCCATTGGTCAGCGACGCAGTAACAGTGGAGAGCGTACCATCCACTGCAATCACGTCCATCTGCGCTCGCCCGTCGCCCGTCGCGGTCACCGCACAGCTGGTCTGCCCGCAGCCGAGAATCGCCGTTCCGGACACAACCGAATAGGTAACGGTGACGCCGCCGGCAGGCGCCAGCGCAGGCCCGAGTGCCTGCACACTGAACGGAATCGGCACGCCGATGGGGATGGTGTTGAACGGGCCGCTCACCAGCGTCAACGCATCACCGTTGCCTGAGTCGTAGCTGATGCCGCCGGAAATCACCGCTGACGCGTAGAAAACCGGCGCATCGTCAACCTCGATATCCACCGATCCGGTGACGCCCGTCGCAGCCGCCGGCGCAATCGCCGTGATCTCGGTCGGCGAGATGCTGGTGACCATCGCGGCCTGGCCTCCGACAAGCACGGTATCGCTGAGCCTGAAACCCATCCCGTGAATCGTGATCGGCCCGCCCGATACCGGCAGCCGCGCGGGCTCAACGGTGTCGGCGTAGAGCACCCAGCCGTTGTAGCTCAAATCGGGCCGGCCGTCGCCGCGGGTGTCGGCAATGCCCACGCGAACCACGTCGGCGCCCACCGAGCTTACCTGGAGCCAGGTTTCGCCCGTGGCCAGGCCGTTCAACCCCGGTGCAGCACCCACCGCAGTTGCGCCCACCGGGTCGAATGCATCCCAGATCCCGATCGCGGGCATGGCCTTCTGGTTGGAAGGCGCGCCTGTCTCATCGGTCGCCTGCGTCACGATGGTGAAGCTGCGGCTGCCGCGCACCGGGAAGGTGAACCAGTCGGTTTGCCCCACCTGGCTCAACCGCCCGCACCACGAGCCTGTGGCCGGCATCTGCCGGGGCTGGGCAGCCGTGCCGATGGCGTCGTTGAAACCAGGCTCCGGCGTGCCTTCGGCGGTTATCGTCAAGGTCTGCGCGCCGCCTGCGGCCATCCCGGGAAGAACCACCGCGTTGAGCGTGCCCGAGGGATCGACCTGGCCTTGCATGTAGGGGCCGACCGAGTCAGTGAGGATATAGAGCGGATCGATCGCTTCAAACGTGATCTGGTAGGTGGCCGAAGATGCGCCCGGCGGCAGGGGAATGCCGCTCAGGTCAAAGTACCCCTGCATGGCAGGATCGTTCGATCCCCACATCGCCAGCGGATTGCCATTTGCGTCGTCGAAGCCCAGCACCGGGTTGCCGTGATTGCCGCTGAAATACGCGCCCGATACAAAGCTGACTGTGTACTCATAGAGCGGG